>Ga0302320_10000271_pt1 | contig 120269 bp, 95 predicted proteins | sample Bog_T0_3_FD_202130 | JGI IMG/M metagenome (GOLD analysis project Ga0302320, IMG submission 202130) | Peat permafrost microbial communities from Stordalen Mire near Abisko, Sweden - Bog_T0_3 | ecosystem: Environmental > Terrestrial > Soil > Wetlands > Peat | place: Sweden: Abisko, Stordalen... | reverse complement strand
GCGCGTGCCCTCGCCGTTGTCGTAGGAAACAAGGATTCGCTCACGCAGATCCAAGGAGAGTGTTCGCATGCTGCTACCCTAACACTCCCGCCTTGCAATGGCTACACTATTTGTTGAAACGCTCTAGCCCCGTGTGTCGGCGCAAAATAGTTTCCAATTGGCCATCAAAGGCAATCCAGTTGGAAATCGCGATGTCGTCTTTGTTGGAACTGTTCACCGTGTCAATTAACCACCGAGTGACCCTGGATCGCCCACGTCGCCCTTGTTGAAATCCACGTATTCCTCCGTCAAATCGGCGGCGTAAATCACCGCGCCAGCCGGGCCGAGATTCAGGTTGATGTGCAACTCAAACTCCTTCGGGGCGACGGCAGCGCACAGTTGCTTGAACGTCGTCTTGGTCGGCTGACCACGTTTGAGACTCCATAGATTTTTTTTACCGCCAGCGGAGCTGTATCCGATGTCCACCTTTTCCTCGACGATTTTCGCCGGTGAATAACCGAGCGCGTCAATGATGCGGCCCCAGTTCGGATCGCCGCCATGCCAGCTCGTTTTCACGAGAGCGCTGTTCGCCACCGCGCGGGCGGCAGCGTCGGCGTCCGCAACGGTCTTTGCGCCGTTCACGCGCACCGTCACGACGCGATGAACGCCCTCGCCGTCGCGCACAATCATTTTCGCCAACTCCAGGCAGACGTGATTCAGCGCCGTCTTAAAAATTCGATGTTGAATGTTGAATGTTGAATGTTGAATGTTTTTATTTCCCGCCAATCCATTCGCCAGCACCAGCACCGTGTCGTTGGTACTCATGTCGCCGTCCACGGTGATGCGATTGAAGCTTTGCGCGACGGCTTCCTGCAATGCCGCCTGCAAAACTTTGGCTTCGATGGCCGCATCCGTCGTGATAAAGCACAGCATCGTGGCATGCAAAGCGCGCGGCAGCGCGGGTGGCCGTGCGCCAGTACCGCTCATGCCGGGCTGAATCATGCCCGCGCCCTTGCACATGCCACCGATACGGACGGTTTTTCCGCCGAGCTTGAATTCGACTGCGATTTCCTTGGGTCGCGTATCGCTGGTCATGATGGCTTCGACGGCGTGGGCAGCGTGTTCATGCGTCGGACCCAATTCGACGCACGCCTCAATAATCCCCGCGCGGACGTTGTCCATCGGCAGCGTGACACCGATACGACCGGTCGAGCCGACCAGAACCGAGCCTTTCGGAAAATTCAACGCGCGTTCGGCATAGCGAACCATTTCCCGGGCGTCCTGCAAACCCTGTTTGCCGGTGCAGGCATTGGCATTGCCAGAATTGATGACGACGGCCCGGGCGGTTCCCTTTTTCACGCGCTCGACACAAACCTTCACTGGCGCGGCGCAAATCTGGTTGGTGGTGAACATGCCGGCGACGGTTGCCGGCGCTTCGGACACGATGAGCGCAAGGTCGCGTTTTTGTCCCTTGTCCGAGCCTTTGCCCGTGCCGAGGCGTTTGATGTCGCAAAACACGCCGCTGGCGAGAAAGCCCAGCGGGGCGATGATGGAACCGGAAATTTCTTTGAACGTTTTTTTCATGATTGGCGTGTAGTAGAAAGTTGTTTCAACGGGCAGGCTTGCCCCATTGGCGGTCGGCGAAATCCATGAACATCGCCCAGTCAGCCGGGGTCATGGAATGTCCCCCGGCCCGGATGTAATAGCCGAGGCGGTTCCCGGTCAGCTGGCCCGGCATCGGCATGGACTGCGCAGTTATTCCGTCAACTCCGAGCAGGCGGTAAACCGGGGCGGCCGCATGTAGCACATCGAACTGGCCGGCCGGATTCGCCCACTGGTCCGCCTGGCCGTTGGAGAACAGGACTGCCCGCGGCGCGCACAACGCGACCAAACAATTCTGATCAAAGGGGAGCCGTTCCGGGCAATCGTTGAACTGCTTGAATTCGGCATTGAACCAGTGGGGGAATTCGCGGTTGATGTCGCGGAGCTGCTCGCCGGTCTTGCCGCGGCTGGGCGCGCTGCCGCCGCACCCGGCCTGGTGCACCACGACGAGGGCAATCCGGTCGTCGAACGCTGCCGCCAGCAGCGCCGCCTTGCCGTTGCGCGAATGGCCCAACGCGGCGATGTGGCGCGGATTCACATCCGGATCCGTCTCCAGGTAATCCACACAACGCTGGAAACCCCAAGCCCACGCGGCGATGGTCCCCCGATCCGCAGGCCGGTTTCGTGCCGGATCCCCGCCGGCCAGCCACTCGTAAAGGCCGTCGCTGACGTCGGGCCGGTCCGAATCAGTATCGCAACTGCAGAACGTGGCGAGGCCATAGCCGCGTTCAACGATGTCGGCGACCGGCCATTCGTCTCCCGGCCAGTCAGCCGACCCGGCCGAGCGCGCCGCCTCCGTGACGACGTTGTTCGAGCATCCCTTGCACAGCGAGGTCAGCCAGCCGCGCGCCAACGGCACACGCGGATCAGCCGTCAGCGATTGGTTGCCGCAAAAGTTCAGGCCGAGAAAAACCGGCGCCCGGCCCGGACGATGATTCGGCAGCACCAGCATCAGGTTGATTTGCGGCGCGCCGTTTGATCCAGTTTCCAGCGTGATCAGCCGGAGCGTTGCCTTGCCGCCGGCAAAATCACCGTATTCGGCCACTACCTTGGCCTGCATTTGCGTGGGCTTCGGTGGCAGCGTGCCATACATGTAATATTGGAAGAGGGCCATCAATTCCGGCCGGCGCTGGCCAAACCATTGTCTGGGCGATTTTACCCGTTGGCCGTCAAGCATGACGAGGGGATCCGGCAATGCGTCGCACGGCGGCAACGCGGCCAAGGCTGGAAACGACCGGGGCCCGGGCACCGTCGAGCAGCCAAACAACAACACACTCAGTGTCGTGACGAAGAGCATGGCCCATACAGCATTCATTGTCGGGCGGATGATAGGCGAGCCAGCGCGTTTGGCAAAGCCCCGGATGAGGCGAGCGCCTGTGACTCGGCTGCTTTATCGGCACACAACGGCGACACGACATCTTTTCGTGTGGTTAGTGAACTTGGTGGTTAAACTTTTTCCGCGTCAATTTCCAGCCGCACCATGCGGACGCGAACCCGACCCTCCGCATCGGGCGGGTGTTTCGCGAGATAACGATCCACAACGCCGGCGATGAACTTCTCGCGGAATTCCTCCGGCACGCGCTGCGTGTAAGGCAGCCAGGTGGTACGAAACCACGCCGCAAAGTGATCGCGCCCCTGGTAAACCGCATCCTTGGGCGACAACTTGATGGTGTGGGTTTTGAAGCCAAAACGCGGCAGCCACTTTTCGTACTCCGCCGGACTGTGAAAGAAATATGGTTTGGGCAGCTTCCGGAAAAATTTGCACCACTGCTTGAGCCGCATCTCCGGGCGCAAAGCCACAAAAACGTCCTGCGCGTTGCCTTTGCCACCGCACGAAACGACCAGCCGTCCACTCGGACGCAGACAGACTGCCGCGCCGCGTAAAAATGCCGGATGATCGTCCACCCAATGCAGCACCGAACTGGAAAAAAAAATGTCGAACCGCCGCGCCAGACGAATGTGACGAGCATCCATGACCTGAAATTCCAGATTCGGATGTTTGCCGGGAGGAAAAGTCTTTCGCGCAAAATGGATCATCTCCAGCGAAGCGTCAATTCCGGTGACCGAACCCTTTGACACGGCGCCGGCCAGCTCGGCGGTCACCTTGCCGTCGCCACAGCCGACATCGAGAATGTGCTCGTCCCCGCACAAATGGAGTTGCGCGATGAGTTCGCGCGCCCAGATTTGTTGCGAGGCGGAATTCGCGGCGTAATCAGCCGCGTTCCACTTCATTTTCCTTGTAGGAGACGAGGTCACGAGTCTCAATTGTCCGGTCAGAGACTCCTTACGTCGTCTCCTTCGAACTCAATTCAAACCAGCCCCGCCGTTTCCGGGAAACCGCAGACCAGATTCATGCTTTGGACGGCCTGGCCGCTCGCGCCCTTGATCAGATTGTCCTCGGCGCTCATCACGATGAGCCGGCCCGTGCGTGGATCGATCCGCCAGGCGATTTCGATGACGTTGGTGCCGGTGACATTTTTGGTGTCGGGCAGATTTTTGCCTTCGAGCAAATGCACGAACGGTTCGTTGCCATAGGCCTCCGCGTAACACGCCGCAATCTGTTCGTTCAGCGCGTTCATTTCCGCCACATTGGAAAAGGGCTTTCCCGGCGCGAGATAGAGCGTCGTCAGTATGCCCCGGTTCACCGGGATCAGATGCGGCGTGAACTGGATGGTGACCCTGGTTTCGGCGGCGAATGAAAGTTGTTCTTCGATTTCCGACAAATGCCGGTGCTTCGGCACGCCGTAAGGCCGGGCGCTTTCATTGCATTCGCAAAACAGGTAATCCACCTCGGCCTTGCGGCCCGCGCCGCTCACGCCGCTCAATGAGTCGGCGATGATGCCGGCTGGCTGGATCAACTCCGCCATCAGCAACGGAATCAACGGCAGCAGGATGCTGGTCGGGTAACAGCCCGGTGAGGCAATGAGCACCGATTTCTTGATTTCATCGCGATAAATTTCCGGCAGACCATAAACCGCCTTGTCCAGCAAATCCGGCGCGGGATGGTCGTGTGCGTAAAATTCCTTGTACACCGCCGCGCTCCGGAGCCGGAAATCGGCGCTGAGGTCAATCACGATACGGCCCGCGTCGAGCAACGGGATGGCGTATTCCGCCGCGACGCCGTGCGGCAACGCGAGAAACACCACATCCGCCTGCTTCGCGAGCAGTCCGGCGTTCGGCTCGGTAAAGTGCAGCGTTTTTGCGTGCGAGTGGCTCGCAAATTTTGGGAACACCTGCGCGAGCGTTTGCCCGGCGTATTGGCGCGAGGTCACGGCCACCAGTTCCACGTGGGGATGGCTCAACAGCAACCGGACGAGTTCCTCGCCGGAGTAACCGGACGCGCCGATGATGGCGACTCTCTTTAAGTTCATAGTTTTGTCAAATGTTGGAGTAATGGAGTAATGGAGCAATGGAATTTTGCAACCCTCCATTTCTCCAACCCTCCGCCACCCAAGTAAAAAACCCCGCCGGATTGAACCAGCGGGGCTTGGAAATTTCCAGTGCGATTAACGCTTCGAGTATTGGAAGCGTTTGCGCGCGCCCGGCTGGCCGTATTTCTTGCGCTCTTTCATGCGCGAATCGCGCGTGAGGAATCCCTCGGCTTTCAACGCGCCCCGCAAAGTCGCGTCGAATTGCAATAACGCGCGGGCGATGCCGTGCCGCACCGCGCCAGCCTGGCCGTTGGGTCCGCCGCCGGTGACGTTGATGCGCACATTCAATTTTTCCGCCGTGCCGGTGACAGTCAGCGGCAACGTGGCGGTTGAGCGCAGCGTTTCCAGCGGGAAATAACTTTCAAACTGGCGTCCATTGACGGTGATCTTGCCAGTGCCGGTCGCGAGCCGGACGCGCGCGATGGCGGTCTTGCGCCGCCCCGTGCCGAGATATTCGGTAATTTTGGTTTCAGCCATCTGTCAGTCCAAGGTTGAGAGTTGAGAGTTGAGAAAATCAGGCCACGGCTTTGAGCGGTGCGGGCTTTTGGGCGGCGTGCGGATGTTTGGGGCCCTTGAAAACCTTCAGCTTGGTCAGCAACTGGCTGCCGAGCCGGTTTTTCGGAATCATGCCTTTGACCGCGTGCAGGATGAGTTTTTCCGGATACTTGGCGCGCACCTGGGCGACGGTCTTGTATTTCTCGCCGCCTTTCCAGCCAGAATAGCTCATGAATTCCTTGGCGGTTTCCTTCTTGCCCGTGAGGCGGACTTTTTCGGCGTTGATGACCACGACAAAATCTCCGGCGTCGAGGTGGGGCGTATAGATGGGTTTGTTTTTGCCGCGTAAAATATCGGCAACTTGCACGGCCAAGCGGCCGAGCACCGCGCCGTCGGCATCAATAATGTGCCACTTGCGCTGGTCTAAATTCACTTTTGGCAAATACGTTTTCATCTTAAAACTGGACAAAGGAACGTGAAATCTATCAAACGCGCGGACGAAGTCAACAGGACATTTCGGCCTGATTTGCCCGCCGAAATCGCTCTAATCAACGGACATTGTCGGCCCCCGGTTTAAACCGCGGTCACGACCGGCGGTCTTTGAGGTGGCAATCAATGGCGTCGGCGGTTTTGCGCGCGTCCCGCACCACGTCGGACAAAGAGGCGGGGCCGCGAACAATGGAACCGCTGGCGAAAACGCTAGGAAGATTCGTCATCCGATTCGCGTCCACCTGCAAACAACCGCGACCGTCCAAGGACAGCTTGCCGAAATCGTCGCTGTCCGGCAGCCGGGGCACGGTGAAGCCATACGCCACGAACACCACATCGGCGGGTACATCGAATTCCGAGCCGGCCACGGGCTTGACGCCGCGCCGGTCAGAGATGTCGGGTTCGCCGGTTTCCATGCGGATGCAGCGGACCCGGGTCGCTTCGCCGGCCGCGTTGCCGAGCACGGCCACGGGCCGGCTCAGAAACATAAACTGCGCGCCTTCCTCGCGGGCGTCCTCATATTCCTCCGCGTCGGCGGGCAGGCTGGCCTCGTCGCGGCGATAGATGCACAAGGCGGCGGCAGCTCCGCGGCGGATGGCGATGCGCAGGACGTCCATTGCGGTGTCACCGCCGCCGAGCACCACCACGCGTTTGCTCCGCACGTCCACCGACGGCTGGCCCGCCGGAAGCGCATTTTGGCTAACGTACGGAAAGGACTGGTAAACTCCGCGCAACTCCGCTCCGGGCACGTCCAGCGGCATGGCGTCGGCGAGGCCGAATCCCAGAAAGACGGCGTCGAACTCGCGCCGTAGTTCGCTCAATTTCACGTCTTGTCCAAAAGTGACGCCCATGCGAAAACGGATGCCGCGCCGTTTCAGCGATTCCAAGCGGCGTTCGACCAGTTCCTTGTCCACGCGAAATCCGGGCAACCCATTCATCACGCGGCCGCCGGGTTTCAGGCGGGAATCGAAAACCGTGACGGCATAGCCGCGCCGGGAAAGGGTGTCGGCCGTCACCAAGCCGCCGATGCCGGAGCCGAGCACAGCCACGCTCCGGCCCGTCGCATGCTCCACCGCCGGTTCGGCCAGGCCGTGTTTCCAGCCGTAGTCCAGCACGAACCGCGTGAGGGCGCGAATGGGCACCGGGTCGGATTTTCCCGCCAGGATGCAGGCCTGCTCGCACACACGGCCGCCCACGCAAACGTGAGACGCCAGTTCGGGAATGCTGTGGGTGACAAAAAACAGTTCGGCGGCTTCCTTGAACTGTCCGTCGGCGATCAGCGCCAGGAGTTCATGGATGGGAGTACCGAGCGGGCAGGCTTCGACGCAGCGGGGATTCGGACACTGGATGCAGCGACTGGCCTGGGCGCGGGCGGTGGCTTCGTCGTAGGGCAGATGGATTTGCCGAAAATCGGAAACCCGGTCGGTGGCCGGGCGCTTGGGCGGTTCGGTGCGGTCAATATCACTCCAGGCGTATTTTGCTTTTCCACCGGGCGAGGAACTTGGGTTCATGCTTCGCCTTTCATTTGGATTGGTTCAGAAAAACTCGCGGTCGCGCGTCACCGCCGGGCTGCCGTGACCCGTGACCAGCCCCAGCGATTTCTTGGGGCAAATTTCCACGCAATAGCCGCAAGTGATGCAGCGCAAGCGGTCAATGGCCCATTTCTTTTGCGCGCGGTTCACCAGCAGGGCGCCGGTGGGGCATTTCTTGGCGCAGACGGTGCAATAGACGCAGTTGTCCTTGGTGAAAACCAGCTGGCCGCGCGAGCCGGCGATGGGATTGCGCGGCTCAAACGGATAGCGGGTGGTCGGCGGCTTCGTGAGCGCCCACTTCAAGGCCAGCTTGGACATTTCAAAATAACCCATATCACCTTTCCGTACAACTGATGCAGGGATCAATCGTAAGCACAATCATCGGCACGTCGGCCAGATCACAGCCCGGCAACACCTTCAACATGGCCGGGAGATTGGCGAACGTCGGCGTGCGCACGCGGAACCGCTGCAGATTTTTCGAGCCGTTGGCTTTCAAATGGTAAACCACCTCGCCGCGCGGCTGCTCGGTGCGCGTGATGGTCTCGCCGGTGGGATTGCCGGTGACTTTCACGGCAATCTCGCCTTCGGGAATCTTCGCGAAGGCCTGGCGGATGATTTCAACCGACTGGAACAATTCTTCGCATCGAACGGCACAACGGGCGTAGGAATCGCCTTCGGTGCGCGTAATCGGCACGACGGGGATATCCTTGAACGCGGCGTAACCCTGCTGGCGCATGTCCTGCGCCACGCCACTGGCCCGCAGCATCGGGCCGACGCAACCCAGATCCCAAGCTTCCTGTTTGGTCAGCACTCCGATGCCACTGAGCCGCGCCTTTACCGAACTGTCGTTGATAAAGACCCGGGTAAGGTCCCGCATGTCTTTCTCGATCCCTTCCAAATCCGTTAAAATGGTTTTGATCATGTCGGCGCTGATGTCGCGCCGCACGCCGCCGACTTTGCACGAGCCGAAGATGACGCGACCACCGGTGGTGGCTTCGATAATGTTGAGCACTTTCTCTCGCATGCGCCAGGAGTGCATGAACAGGCTTTCAAATCCCATGCCGTCGGCCATCAGCCCCAGCCAGAGCAGATGGCTGTGAATACGCGAGAGTTCGCCCCAGACCGTCCGCAAATACAGCGCGCGGGGCGGCACCGCGATATTCATGATGGTTTCAATGCCCTGGCAATAAGTTTGCCCGTGAATGAAACTACAGATGCCGCAGATGCGTTCGGCGACATAGACGAATTCGATGTAGTCCTTCGTCTCCGCCAGTTTTTCCAGCCCGCGATGAATGAAACCGATGGACGGCCGCGCCTCGATGACTTTTTCGTCCTCGACGACGAGATCAAGGTGGACCGGCTCCGGCAACACCGGGTGCTGCGGGCCGAAGGGAATGACAGTGCGTGCCATAAAAATCTATTTGATTGCTCCCGTGATGGCCGGGGGCGGCGTTGCGCAGGTGGCCGGGGCCGCCGCGCTGCTGGCGCAGGGAATTTTGGCGCTGGTGGCGAACGGAAACTTAATGGCCGTCCGGTAAAATTTGCCCTTGAAATCAATCGCCATGCCGGCCACCTGCACGCCGAACAGGTCGTGGATTTCGTTCTCGTAAAGAATAGCGCAGAGATAGATGGAACTGATGCTCGGCAGGTGCGGCGCTTCGCCGGGCAGCGACAGGCGCAAATTGGTAAGCTGGCTGTTGAGATCGAAGCTGTAGGTCAGCTCGATCTGGCCGGGCAGTTGCGTGGCGCTGATTTGCACCAGCCGGCAATCCTGGGCCTTCTTGGCCCGGACTTTTTCCAGCAGCGCGTCAATCGTGATCAGCTCGATTTGTTCCTGGCTCATTGGCGTTCCTTTTGCAGATAGACCCACGTGATGGCCGGCGTGAACGGCTCGGTCTTGAATTCCTGATAACCCGCCCGGCCCAGCAAATGCAGGCTGCGTTTGTTCGGCTGGCCGGTGAAAGCCTCAAAGCGTTTCGCGTTAGGGAAGGCTTTTTCAACCTCCTCCACCAGACGGCGGCCAATGTCGTGGCGTTGGAAATAAGGGTGAACGCTGATGCCGCTCACCAGCGCGGTGTCGTCGCGAGTCTGGCCGCGCACCGAGCCGATGATTTTTCCGTTGACCACGGCCTTGATGAAAACCGCCTGGTCAAAATCGTTCTGGAGTTCTCCGAGTGTCTGTTGCAGGGCCGGCAGATTTTCTTCGTTGTAAACTTCCGCCTCGCACTGGCCGGCGGTTTTTTGCAGGGCGAGAATATCCGGCGCGTCGCTCTTTTCCGCCCGCAGGTAAAGGACATTGTCCATGTTGCTGACGGCAGCCTGCGTGTCCTTGTGTTTTTGTTCCAATACCCCGAGGGCCTGGACCACGCCGTCCACGATGGCTTCCGGCCGCGCGGCGCAGCCCGGCACGTACACATCCACCGGAATCACGCTGTCAATGCCGCCGGAGATGTTGTAGCACTCGCGGAAGATGCCGCCGGTGGAGGCGCAGATGCCCACCGCCACCACCACCTTGGGTTCCGGCATCTGGTTGTAAATATTGCGGATGACGTCCCGGCTCTGCTCGTTGACGGCGCCGGTGACCAGGAAAATGTCGGCGTGCTTCGGGTTGCCGGTGTTGACCACGCCCAGGCGCTCGACATCAAAAATCGGCGTCAGACAGGCCAGCACTTCGATGTCGCAGCCGTTGCAGCTCGAGGCGTCGTAGTGGATGATCCAGGGTGATTTTGAGAGGCCGGACATGATTCAATTCCTCTGGGCAATGACGTTGGCGTTGTTCAAGGCTGGCGTCGCGGCGGCAGCAGGAACCGTCCTGCTGGCGGCGGGTTGGGCGATGGCGGCAGCCGGGGCGGCAGGAATGGCCGGTTTCGCGGACAAAAGCGAGAGCACGAGAATGTTGCCGAAACCGAACACAGCCGCCACGATCCATGCGCTCCGGATGGCTGTCTGCCACTTGAGCCGGGCGAACACGTTGTCCACCAGGATGACGAACACAAAAACGAACAGCGACATGGCCACGCCCAAAACCGGCATCGAAGCGAAGAACAGGTAAACCCAGCCCAGCAGGAACACGTTTTCGTACCAGTGCGCGATTTCGATCAGGGCCAGCGTGCGGCCGGAAAATTCGGTGGTGATGCCGCGCACGAGTTCCTGATGAGCGTGATGCGAACAGGACAGGTCAAACGGCGATTTGCGGAACTTGATTTCGAGCGTGTAGAGGAAGCCGAGGAAAACTCCCGGCAGCGCCAGCACCAGCAGCGTGGGATGATTGGCGATGTCATTCACGGCGAAGCTTTTGGTGACCATGTACATCCCGATGGCCGTCAGCAGCACCATCGGTTCATAGGCCATTATCTGGATCAGTTCGCGTTCCGCGCCGATGAAGCTGTAAGGCGAACTGGCCTTGTACGCGCCGAGCACGAAGAAAATGGCCGCCAGCGTCAGCGCGAAGATCACCAGCAGCAAATCCGATCCGCCAAAGAACAGCGCGCCGGTAAAGATGACCATCAGCAGGAAGAACCCGATGTAAAAGTTCTGTGAGCGGCGGACGACGATGTTTTGCTTCGACCACAGTTTCTGCACGTCGTAGAACGGCTGCCGGATGGGCGGCCCCTGGCGCGACTGCATGCGCGCCGAAATGCGGCGATCCCAGCCCGCCAGTAATCCGCCAACGATGGGCGCCGCCACCAGATAAATCAAAATTCGAATCCAGGAATTCATAAACAAGCCAGCGTCAACATGGCCACCAGCAGCGCCGCACAGCCGATCACACCCCAGCGCGAAAGCCAGGCCTCACTGAAAATGTTGCGCAAATAGTAGTTGCCAATCTCCACGTCCTGCACGCTGTCGGCGATGCTGCGGAATTGCACGCTGCTGTGCACGTTCGCGCCGCCCAGGTAAGCGTCCACCACCTTCACGCCGCGGCCGTAGTTCATGAAACTGAGCGGAAAGAGCATGACCATCGCCATCATGATCGTCATGATGATGACGTTGCCCTCGCCCAGCGAGACCGGCTGGTTGAAAACCGCGAAGATGTAGGGTTCAATGAAATGGGAGGAAATGAGTGGAAACAGCAGGCAGGCCATAGCCGTTGCCGCGGACAAACCGTAGAGCGCGATGGCCTCGCCCAGAACCATTTCTTTCTTTATCCGCTCAGCCGGTCCGACGACCTGCACCAGTTTGCCCATCCATTTGACCCAGAAAAACAGCGTGGCGGCGCTGCCAAAGGCGATGAAGACCGACAGCGAGGGATAAGCATCCACGACCGCCTTGAGCACCGCCCATTTGCTGATCAACATGCCGAACGGCGCCAGGAACATGCCGGCCATGCCGACCTGCATCATGATCGCCACGCGCGGCATGCGCACGACCAGTCCGGACATGTCCTCGATGTTCCGGCTGTGCAGCTTGTGTTCCACCACGCCCACGCACAGGAACAACAGGCATTTGGCCACCGCGTGGAAAATGATCAACAGGATGCCCGCCCAGACCGCCTCGTAAGTCCCGATGCCGCCGCAAAGCACGATCAGGCCGAGGTTCGCCACGGTGGACCAGGCCAGAACCCGCTTGGCCTCGCTGCTGGTGATGGCGGCCAACGAGCCGACGACAAAAGTGACCGCGCCGACCAGCGCCACCATCATTCCGACTTTGGTGCCGGTGACCGCCGGGGCCATGCGCAGGACGAGATAGACGCCCGCCTTCACCATGGTGCTGGAATGCAACAGCGCCGACACCGGGGTGGGCGCCACCATTGCGCCCAGCAGCCAGCTCGAAAACGGGAGCTGGGCGGATTTCGTGATGCCGGCGAAGCAAAGCAGCGCCGCCGGCAGGAGCACGAGCAGTTTATCGGCCCCTCCGTGCATTCCCATGGTGATGAGAGTTTGCAGTTCGATGCTGCCGGTCTGCCGATGCAGCCACACAATGGCCACCGCAAAGGCGAGTCCGCCGGCCAGGTTCATCACCAGCGCCCGCAATGCGTTGCGCTTCGCTTCATCGGTTTGCGTGTAGCCGATCAGCAGGAACGAGCAGAGCGTGGTGATTTCCCAGAACAGGAACATCCACACCAGGTTGTTGGCGAAAATGAGGCCGAACATCGCGCCCATGAAAATGAACAGCAGCGCGAAGAAAAGCGGACGCCGGTCCGGAACGTCGCGATGCGCCACGGTGTGGTATTCGCGCATGTAGCCCAGCGCGTAGAGAAAAATGGCGCCGCCCACCAGGCCGTTGATCAAGGCCATGATCACGGCGAGCTTGTCCACGAACAGATTCTGCGCCACCTCCAGATGCTCGCCCTGCGTCAACTCGAACCAGACCATCAGCCCCGCCTGGGCCAGCGCCAGCGCCACGATCAGCGGACGTTTTGCGCGCGCACCGACGTAAATGATGAAAATGCTCATCCCGATCTCGACGAACTGCATGACCAGGTTGATCCAATAGGGATTCAGCCGAAGTCCTGACAAATCAACCGGGGTCGGCAGGGTGGCCAGAAACACGGTGCCGCAGCAGACGGCCAGCGTCACGAGGGACACCAGAACTTTCCGGGGCAGTTCCGGCAGACCCAGCAGCATCAAGCCGGCGGCCAGCGGAACCAAAATCAGTGCTAAAATGAGTATCACGGCAATCGTTAAGAATTATGAGCGTTTCCTACAGCCAAAACGGGTGTTCCCCTGGCCGGCACGGACTTTTCCGTGCATAAACCTTCATTAAATTCCTCAATGAAATATAACTTACCGGCTGGGCACAGGTTGGCTTTGCGCTATTTGGCAATCAGCCAACATTCCTTGTCAGTGGATTTGCTTAAGCAAAGAATCAGTTGGCGGAAAGAAAAACAAACCAGCTTTTTGCCACGGATGTATCCTGCGCGGCCGGGTTGCAACCCAATGACCCAAAACCTTAACGCAGAGACGCAGAGGACGCCGTTTCTCGCGGAAAAACCAAACTCTGTGAATCTCTGTGCTCTTTGCGCCTCTGCGTTAAAACCACATTGAAAACTTACGCCTAAGCACCCAGGGGATCGCGCTCCTTTACCACCTTGTGCTGCTGGATCAGAAACTTGCACCAGGCGTCCATGCCCTGGCCGGTCTTGGCGGAGAGTTCAAACACCGGCGCATTCGGTGCCAGACGTCGGAGATTGGCCAGGGCCGCTTCCCGGTTGTAATCGCAGGCCATCGCGAGGTCCAGCTTGCTGACCACCGCCACGCCCGCCGACTGGAACATGGGCGGATATTTCAACGGCTTGTCCTCGCCCTCGGTGACGGACAACAAAACGACCCGCAAATCTTCGCCCAAATCGTACGAGGCGGGGCAGACAAGGTTGCCGACGTTTTCGATGATAAGGAGGTCGAGACCTTTCAGGTCCAGTTTCTTCAAGGCGTTTGCCACCATCTCCGCTTCAAGATGGCACACGGTGCCCGTGGTGATCTGCACCACCGGCGCGCCCGATTCGCGGAGGCGCTGCGCGTCATTGTCCGTGGCCAGGTCGCCGACAATGACGCCGGTCTTCAGACGTTTTCCCAGCGAGCGGATGGTTTCGCGAATGAACGTGGTTTTGCCCGAACCGGGCGATGAAAGCACGTTCAGCACCAGCAGGCCACGCGCATGGAAAAAACCGCGGTTGCGCTCCGCCAGCCGGTCATTCTTTTCCAGAATCGCCTGGCGCACCTCCAAAACCCGGTGCTGGCCCGTCGCGTCTCCGTGCGAATGAGTGTGGGAATGCGGGTGATCGTGGTCGTGATGATGGTCATGGCCATGGCTGTGACCGTGGTCGTGTTCGTGATGATGGGCGCTGATGCCCACCGGATTTTCACCGGGCAATCCGCATCCGCAATCCTGGCACATCAGTCAACCTCCAATGAAGTGAGTTCCATTTCGCGTCCCGCGCGGAGTTCCGCGCTGGGACGATGGCAATCGGGACATTCGGCGAACATCCGCGTTGCCTCAAATTCATGGCTGCACGCGGTACACCAGAACCGCGCCGGGACATCCTCGATGAGCAATTGGGCGCCTTGCGCCGGCGTGCCGTCGGCCAGGGCCTCAAAGGCGAATTGCAGCGCGTCGGGCACCACGCCGCTCAGGGCGCCGATGCGCAGGCGGATGGCATGCACCCGGCTGGCCCCGGCTTGCCGGGCCTTTTCGAGTACCTGATCCAAAGCGCTTTGCATGATGGATAATTCGTGCATGGTTTGCCGAAAACAACAAACCGGCCGGGCAGCCTGCCGAGGCCGGGTTCCACACACTCAAGGTATATCGTCGCTCGCGGACTTACAAATGAAATCCGGGCCGAAGCCGCTTTCTAAACCACGAAATTGGCTTTCCAAGCCCACCACAATATGGATTCTCCATAGAAGTCTTTCGCTGGCGCGAAATGTGGTCACCAAATACACGAAATTTCGGAGGGGCGAGTTCCAAGAGACCCCAATTTTTTCACCGCAAAGAACGCAGAGAGCGCAAAGAGGAAAAACCGGTTGTATTCCTGAGAATCCTTTTTTCTATGTGTTCTTTGCGTTAAACCCTGTCCCGATTGCCCGCCGCTTACGCTTTTAATTCGAAGCCGTTTCAGGCAAAATAACCGCGTGAACCAAGCCGAACCAAACCGCCAGCGCGCGCGACTGAAACTCACCGTTCGCGGTGCAGTGCAGGGTGTCGGCTTCCGTCCGTTCGTCTTCCGCCTCGCCACGGAACTCGGCTTGGCCGGCTGGGTCAATAATTCCCCGCAGGGCGTCTTCATTGAAGCCGAAGGCCCGCGCGCGAAACTGGAGAAATTCCTGCTCCAGCTGGAAACCGAAAAACCACCCCGCAGTTTCATCCAAAGCCTTGAAGCTTCATGGCTCGATCCCGTCGGCTACACTGCATTTGAAATCCGCCCCAGCGAAACCGGCGGCAACAAAACCGCGTTGGTGCTGCCGGACATCGCCACCTGCCCGGATTGCCTGCGTGAAATTTTCGATCCCAAGAACCGCCGCCACCGCTATCCATTCACCAACTGCACCAACTGCGGCCCGCGCTTCAGCATCATCGAATCCCTGCCCTACGACCGCGCAAACACTTCGATGAAAGCGTTCACGATGTGCCCGCAATGCCAGGCCGAATACGACAACCCACGCGATCGCCGCTTCCACGCCCAGCCGAATGCCTGCCCCGTTTGTGGCCCGCGGTTGGAATTCTGGCAACGTAGGACGGGCTTCCAGCCTGTCTCTAATTCAAATAAAGATGGAGACAGGCGCGACGCCTGTCCTACAAACAATGACGCCCTGCTTGCCGCAGTCAAAGCGATTCGCGAAGGGAAAATCGTCGCGGTCAAGGGACTGGGCGGATTTCATTTAATGGCGGATGCGCGCAACGAGAAAGCGGTTCAACTTTTACGCGAGCGCAAGCAGCGCGAGGAGAAACCGTTCGCGCTCATGTTTCCATCGCTGGAGAGCATAAAAGCCGAATGCGAGGCCTCACCGCTGGAAGAGCGATTGCTGCGCTCGCCCGAGGCGCCGATTGTGCTGCTGCGCCGCCTGCGGCAATCTCAAATCTCAAATCTCAAATCTCAAATTGCCGCAGGCGCGGCTCCCGGCAATCCTTGCCTCGGCGCAATGCTGCCTTACACGCCGTTGCATCACCTGTTGCTGGCGGAACTCAATTTCCCCGTCATCGCCACCAGCGGCAACCTGAGTGATGAACCGATTTGCACGGACGAGCACGACGCACTCGAACGATTGCGCGGCATCGCCGATGTTTTTCTTGTCCACAATCGCCCCATCGTGCGGCACGTGGATGACTCGATTGTGCGCGTAATGCTGGACCGCGAACTGGTTTTGCGGCGCGCCCGTGGTTACGCGCCGCTGCCGATTACACTGAACCCTCGACTCTCGACTCTCGACTCTCGACCCATTCTGGCCGTCGGAGCGCACTTGAAAAACGCCGTTGCCCTTTCGGTCGGCAACCTGGTTTTCATCAGCCAGCACATCGGCGATTTGGAAACCGAGCAGGCGCATACCGCTTTCCGCCGCGTCATTGCTGATTTTGAAAAACTTTACGAGGCCAAACCGCAAATCATTGTCGCCGACCTGCACCCCGATTATCTCTCGACCAGGTTTGCAAAGGAAACCGGTAGGGCCGAACTGCCGCTCGGACAGGATGCGCGGCAGCGCATCCCTACCGTGATTGGCGTCCAGCACCATATTGCGCACGTTCTGTCGTGCATGGCGGAAAATGAAATCACGCCGCCCGCACTCGGCGTTTCGTGGGATGGCACCGGCTACGGCTTGGACGGCACGATCTGGGGCGGCGAATTTTTCCTCGTCACGGACGAAAACGTCGAACGCGTCGCCCATTTGCGTCCGTTCCGCTTGCCGGGTGGCGACAAGGCAGTCAAAGAACCCCGCCGCACCGCGCTCGGATTGCTCCATGAAATTTCCGGCGAAAAGGTTTTCGCACAAAAACAACTGGCGACGATTGCCGCCTTTTCGGCTCCAGAACTTGCCACGTTGAAAACCATGCTGGCGAAAAAACTGAATTCGCCGGTGACGACGAGCATGGGCCGGCTGTTTGATGCCGTCGCCTCGCTCATCAACCTCCGCCAGCAAATCCGCTTTGAAGGCCAGGCCGCGATGGAACTGGAGTTCGCGCTGGAGGGAGTTGAGACCGAGGAAGCTTATCCATTGCCGATTGAAAACGCCGAGGGGCGTTCGAAAAACGCATCACGCATTCTCGATTGGTCGCCGATGATTGAAGCGATTTTGGCGGATGTGAAGAGCGGCATTCCGGTCGGCATCATTTCCGCCAAATTTCACAACGCACTGGCGGAAGGCGTCGTGGCGGTTGCCAATCATGCGGGCCAAAACCGCGTGGTGCTTTCCGGCGGTTGTTTTCAGAATCGGTATTTGACGGAGCGCGCGGTGCGGCGTTTGCAGGCGGAGGGCTTTCGGCCGTACTGGCATCAGCGTGTGCCGCCGAACGATGGCGGGATTGCGCTGGGACAAGTCATTGCTGCCTTGCGACAGAAGTAGTAGAGTGAAAGACCATGTGTTTGGCCATTCCAGGAAAAATTGAAAGCATCAGCGGCGACGACCCGTTATCGCGGATGGGCAAAATCAATTTCGGCGGCATCCTCAAGGAAGCCTGCCTCGCCTACGTGCCGGAGGCAAAGGTGGGTGATTATGTCATCGTCCACGTCGGCTTCGCCCTCAGCCGGGTGGATGAGGACGAGGCGCACAAGGTGTTCGAGTATTTGAAGGAGATGGAGGAACTCGCCGAGTTGGGAGATGGAAAGGCCGGACCATGAGTTTGCCGGCGGAATAAAAGCGGCATGAAATTTCTCGACGAATACCGTGACGGTGAACGCGCGCAGCAACTGGCGCGGGAGATTCACCGCGTCACGACCCGGCCATGGAACATCATGGAAGTCTGCGGCGGGCAGACGCACGCCATCGTCAAATTCGGCATTGACGAACTGCTGCCCAAGCAAATCACGCTCATTCATGGGCCGGGCTGTCCCGTGTGCGTGACGCCGCTGGAAATGATAGACAAGGCGATCGAAATCGCGGCGCGGCCCGGCATCATTTTCGCTTCGTTCGGCGACATGCTGCGCGTGCCCGGCAGCTCGACCGATCTCCTTTCGGTCAAGGCCGGTGGCGGCGACGTGCGCATCGTCTATTCGCCGCTCGATGCCGTGAAACTTGCGGAACAAAATCCGGCGAAGGAAATTGTTTTCTTCGGCGTCGGTTTTGAAACCACTGCGCCGGCAACGGCGATGGCGGTTTTTCAAGCCGCGCAGAAGGGCCTGAAGAATTTTTCCATGCTCATCTCGCACGTGCTGGTGCCACCGGCCATCGAGGCGCTGATGTCATCGCCGAACTGCCGGGTGCAGGGGTTTCTTGCCGCCGGCCACGTCTGCGCGGTGATGGGCTATGAGGAATACCCGCCCATCGCGGCGAGATATCACGTGCCGATTGTCGTCACCGGCTTCGAGCCACTGGATATTTTCCAGGGCGTGTTGATGGTGGTGCAACAATTGGAATCCGGCCGCGCCGAGGTTGAAAATCAATACGCCCGCGCCGTGCGCCGCGAAGGCAACCTGCCGGCGCAGGAACTCATCCGCAAGGTTTTCAAGGTCGTGCCGCGCAAGTGGCGCGGCGTCGGCGAAATCCCCCAGAGCGGTCTTGGCTTGAACGACACCTACGCTGCGTTCGACGCCGAAAAGAAATTCGGACTGGCTGACCATCACGTTGAAGAGCCGGCCGAATGTCTCAGCGGCCTGGTTTTGCAGGGGCAAATCAAACCGCACGAATGCCCGGCCTTCGGCACACGCTGCACCCCGGAGCATCCGCTCGGCGCGACCATGGTGTCGAGCGAAGGCGCGTGCGCCGCTTACTACCGATATCGCAGGCAGCCGGCTGAAGCTGGAAAATGAATTATTTATGGCGAAACATCGAACTTCCAACATCGAACTTCCAACGCCGAATCCCAGTTCGAAGCTTGATGTTCGATGTTTGAGGTTCGATGTTCATGCCCCCGGCCTTCATTTACATTCACAACGCCTGTTCTTTCGCTAAATTATGGAGCCACCTTCCGACTTCAGCCCCATCTGTCCGATACCCATCTCGCAATACCCGCACGTCCTGATGGCGCACGGCGGCGGCGGCAAGCTGATGCACCAGCTCATCGGCAAAATGTTTTTGACAGCCTTCAACAACCCACTGCTGGAAACACAGCATGATTCCACGGTGGTCGAATGGCCCGGCGGAAAACTTGCCTTCACGACGGATTCCTACGTCGTGCGCCCGATTTTTTTTCCGGGCGGCGACATCGGCTCGATGGCCGTCCACGGCACGGTCAACGACCTCGCCATGAGCGGCGCGCGGCCGCTTTACCTCAGCAGCGCGTTCATCATCGAGGAAGGCCTGCCGATGGAAACGCTCTGGCGGGTGGTCAGCTCGATGAGCGACGCGGCCCGGCGTTGCGGCGTGCAAATCATCACCGGCGACACCAAGGTCGTGGACAAGGGCAAGGGCGACGGCCTGTTTATCAACACCGCCGGCATCGGCGTCATTGAGCATAAACAGAAAATCGCGCCGCAAAATGTGCGGCCCGGCGACGCCGTCCTGGTCAGCGGCGATTTGGGCCGGCACGGCATGGCCATCATGGCCGTGCGCGAAGGGCTGGCGTTTGAGAGCCAGATTGAAAGCGATTCCGCGCCGGTGGCGGATCTGGTTTTGGAGTTGCTGCGCGCCGGAATCGAAATTCACTGTCTGCGCGACCTGACGCGTGGCGGCCTGGCCAGCGCACTCAACGAAATCGCCGAAGCCTCCGGGGTTAAAATCGAAGTGGTGGAAAAATCCGTGCCGGTGCGCGAGGACGTTCATGCCGCGTGCGAGATGCTCGGCCTCGACCCGCTGCACGTCGCATGCGAGGGACGTTTTGCCGCGTTCATCGCGGCGAAAGATGCGGAGCGCGCGTTGCAAATCATGGGTGGCCACGCCGTGGGAACCGGTTCGGCGGTCATCGGCCAGGTGGCCGAAAGTTCCACGCCCCTGGTCACGCTGAAAAGCGCGATTGGTGCCAGCCGGATTCTCGACATGCCGAGTGGCGAGCAGTTACCCCGAATTTGTTGAACTGGGCGGCCAAAATCGTCCAGGACCCAACACTTCACTTGTCGTCCGAATTAATTTTGTTACGCTGAATGGAATGCGAAAATTTCTTTTCGGTTTCTGGCTGGCCCTGGCTTTGCCCGTCGCCGGCGCGGAGATCAAAATTGATTTTGGCGACCTTGCGGCCGGCCAGGCGCCAACCAATTTCCATGCCGTGCTGGCAGGAAGCGGCCGGCCCGGCGAATGGAAAATTCTCACGGACGAAATGCCGCCGCTGCTCGCGCCGCTCTCACCGCAAGCACCCGTCCTTAGCCGCCGCACCGTGGTCGCACAAACCAGCGCCGACCCGACGGATGAGCGGTTCCCGATGCTGATTTACGACGGTGAGACGTTCAAGGATTTCAAACTCACGACGCGGTTTAAAATCGTCAGCGGCATCACCGAACAAATGGCCGGCGTGGCGTTCCGCTTTCAAAATGAATCCAATTGTTATGTCATCCGCGCCAGCGCGTTGGGCCATAATGTGCGTTTTTACAAGGTCGTGAATGGTGTCCGTTCTGACCCCATTGGGCCGGAAGCGAACATTTCCTCCGGTGTCTGGTACACACTGACCGTGCAATGCCAGGGCAATCAAATCACCTGCTGGCTGGACGGCAAACTGGCCATGCCGCCGCTACAGGACAATTCGTTCACCACCGGCAAAGTCGGTTTTCGAACCAAGTCCGACGCCGTGAGTTATTTCGGTGACACGACCATTAATTACACACCGATCGTGCCGGTGGTGCAGGCGCTCGTGCAAAGCGTTCTGAAAAAAGAGCCGCGCATCCTCGGGCTGCGCATTTACACGCTCGATGACCAGGGCCGGCCGCGGATTGCCGCCAGCAAGGATGAAAAGGAAATCGGCCAGCCCGGTACGGACGCCGAACAAGGCGCCATCACCGACGGCAAGATTTATTTCGGGCGCGGCAAAGGCACGTTTGCAGTCACCCTGCCGTTTCGCGATCGCAACGGCGACCCGATGGCGGCAGTTCGGGTGCAATTAAAATCATTCCTCGGAGAAACCCAGGACGCCGCCCTCACCCGCGCCATGATGATTCTCAAACAAATGCAGGCGCAGGTCACGTCGAAGGAAGAATTGCTGCCCTGAGGTGGCCGGGCCGTTATGAAAATTCCAAAAGCCGGGTTCGCCCTTGATTTTTAAGGGACATTTCGAGGACGATTTATCCATGCACCACACCTTTCCGCTCAAGGCTTCGCGGGAGCGGGAGCAGGCACTTCGTTGGGCGGTTTTACCACCGGCATGTCGTCCGGTTTCACCCGCCGCCCGCCGCCCAAAACCGTGACATTACCATCGGGATTGGTGTGTAATCGCGGACGCGTGTTGAAATAATCGTAAATTTCCCGCCGCACAATGTCGCCGTCTGGATTTACCTCCGAGTAAGTAAAGGTCCGCGCGCCGCTTTGATACAGCACGTGCAAATGGCTGAGGCGATCCAGTTCCACCTCCGGCTGGCTGAACGAAACCATCGGGCCTATCGCATGCACGCTGAAAATATGAGTTTCGGATTCATCGCTCACCCGCACATACATCCGCAGTTGCGAATGCAGATAATTCGCCTCCTCCAAAATGTATTTGCGGACTTCCGGCGGGCAATTCGTCAGCCCGGCGGGCGTCGGCAGGCCAAATATTTGCGACCACAATTTTGCGCCGTCAACCACATCAAAGGCCCGGGACGGACTTTGAATTTCCGCGCCCCAATCCTTGATGCGCACCGTGGCGGTGACGCGATAACGGCCCAGACGCGTCAGCATAAAATACGGCGCCAAGTCCACACGCTTGGTGGCCATTTGCGACGAACCCAGATCGAATTCACCCTGCACCGGGACGTCGGATTTTTTTACAACCACCGGAGAACCGTTCACGGATTCCACACTAAATGTCAGCCAGTTTGTGTCCGCGCCCAAATGCAGCGACTGACCGGAACGATTCGTGATGCGCACCGCCACCGGCATGGTTTCGCTGGGCAGGAACTGTTCCTGATCCAACACCGCGTCCACCGTCACCTGCGCCGACGCGCTGAAAAGCATCAGCCACGCCAGCCCGAAAATGGGCAATGAAAATTTCATTTGAACGCTGAACACTCTAAACCGTGTTACCCGCGTGGCAATCTTAATTGGCGGCAACGCCCGGTCGCGCGCCCGGGGTCTGGCAAAGTGCCTGCCGTGCCGGCGGGTCTCGACGAAGCAAGACGAAGGCGGAACCTGGAAAATTGAACAACAATGCAACAAAGATGCAATGAGTGCGCAATCGAATCCGTGCCCGTTGGACCGCGCCGATTGGAAAATCAGCGCTCCCATTGCTCCCGCAGCGCGGGAGCCTCATTTTTCCACCGGGCGAATCCCGTTACGACACGGAATAGGTGGAAATGGCCCGCATGTATTGCGCCCGCTCAAAGGCGCTTGGCGCAGGGCAATTTTTCTGGCTCAGGCTGCCCTTCAATTGCGTGACGGATTCGTATTCGTGCTCTTCCATCCAGGCCACGAGATCTTTTTCGATGACTTTTATATGTCCGACGCCGTGCCGGATGAGCGTGGAACAGAGCATGGTCACGTCCGCGCCGGCCATGAGCATTTTTAGAACGTCGGTCGCGCGATGGATACCGCTGGTGGCCGCCAAATTGGCCGAGAGGCGTCCGTAAAGGATGGCAATCCAGCGCAACGGCACGCGCATGGCCATGGGCGTGCTCAACAGGATGTTGGGTTTCACTTCCAGTGTTTCGAGGTCAATGTCGGGCTGGTAAAACCGGTTGAACAGCACCAGGCCGTCGGCGCCGGCGTCGTTCATGCGCTTGGCCATGTTGGCAAAGTTGGTGAAGAACGGGCTGAGTTTCACCGCCACCGGAATCTTGACCTCGGCTTTCACCCCTTTGAGAATATTCTCATAGGTGTGTTCGATCTCGCCGCCCGCCAGGGTCAGGTTGGTGGGGATGTAATAAATATTCAGCTCCAGCGCGTCGGCGCCCGCCTGCTGGATCAGCTTGGCGTATTGTGTCCATCCCCCGAGCATGGATTGGCCGTTGTTGACGCTGGCATTGATGCTGGCGATAATCGGGATGCGCACGGCCTTCTTCGCTTCGGCAATGTGCTTGAGATATTCCTCCGGCCCCAGGCGATATTCCTCCGGCTCCGGAAAATAGGTCAGCGCCTCCGGGGAGCTGAATGTGCCCTGCTCCATGTTGCGATTCAGTTCCAGGCGCTCCTGACGCAGTTGCTCCTCGAACAGGGAATACAGCACCACCGCCGACGCGCCGGCGTCCTCCATGCGTTTGATGCCGTCAATATCCTCCGAGAGCGGCGAGGCCGAGGGCACCAGCGGCGTGCGCAGTTTCAATCCGAGATAAGTCGTTGTCAGGTCCATAAGTTAAAATATGTCAATGAGTTGAACTAGGGTTGTTGATCCACCGAGGCGGACGGTTTGGCCGGTGCCACGGGAGCGCCCTCGGCCTTGAGATTGCGACCGGACATGAACTGGTAAAACTTCCAGCGACGGTCGGCATCCACCTGGGCCTGGGCGAAGAATTTTTTCGCGTCCTCGGGTTTGCTCTTGGTGAGCATTTTGAACCGGTTTTCCGAGAGCATATAATCCTGCACCTTGGACTTGGCCGCCGTGGAATCCAATTGCAACGGATTCTCGCCGAGTTCGGTCCGGCGTGGGTCGTAGCGATACAACAGCCACTGGCCGGATTCCACCGCGAGCTTCTGCTGGCGCGCGCCGACGCCCATGTCCACCGCGATGCCGTGCGCAATACAATGGCTGTAGGCGATGATGAGCGACGGGCCGTGATACGATTCCGCCTCCACAAACGCACGCAGCGTCTGCTCGTCCTTCGCACCCATCGCGACGCTGGCCACGTAGATGTTGCCGTAGCTCATCGCAATCAGGCCGAGGTCTTTTTTGCCCATCGGTTTGCCGCCGGCGGCAAATTTCGCCACCGCACCGCGCGGCGTGGACTTGGACATCTGGCCGCCGGTGTTGGAATAAACTTCCGTGTCCATGACCAGCACGTTCACGTCGCGGCCGCTGGCCAGCACGTGGTCCAGACCGCCGTAACCAATGTCGTAGGCCCAGCCGTCACCGCCGAAAATCCAGACGCTGCGCTTGACGAGCGAGTCGGCGAGAGGCAGCAGCAGTTTCGCCTCGGGGGCGTCCAGCTTCGCCAGCTTCTGTTTCAGCGCGGCCACGCGTTCGCGTTGTTCGTAAATGCCGGATTCGTCGGACTGAACGGCGTTGACGAGGCCGGTCACAAGGTCGTCGCCCAGTTGCGGCGCGAGCTTCTTGACCAGTTCCGTCGCGAATTCCTTTTGCTTGTCAATCGAGACGCGGAAGCCGAGACCGAACTCCGCGTTGTCTTCGAACAGCGAATTGCACCAGGTCGGCCCGCGGCCGGCCTTGTCCACGCAGTAAGGTGTGGTCGGCAGGTTGCCGCCGTAAATGGAGGAGCAGCCGGTGGCGTTGGCGATGACGGCGCGGTCGCCGAAAAGCTGCGACACCATCTTGACGTAGGGGGTTTCGCCGCAGCCCGCGCACGCGCCGCTGAACTCAAACAGCGGACGCATGAACTGTTGCTGGCGGAGCTGGGTGACCTTGAGCTTGCGCCGGTCGAATTCGGGCAGGGCGAGGAAGAAATCCCAGTTCGCCCGCTCCTGCATCCGCAACGGGGCCTGCGGACGCATGTTGATGGCCTTGAGCTTGGCCTCGGTCTTGTTTTTGGCCGGGCAAACGTCCACGCAGAGCGCGCAGCCGGTGCAATCCTCGGCGGCAATTTGCAGCGTGAAAGTCATGCCCTTGAACTCCGGCACGCGCGCAGCGGTGCTCTTGAACGTGGCGGGCGCGCCTTTGAGCGCCGCCGGTTCATAAACTTTCGCCCGGATCGTCGCGTGCGGGCAGATGGCCACGCACTTGAGGCATTGGATGCAGACCTTCTCGTCCCAAACCGGAATGTCCAGCGCGAGATTGCGCTTCTCGTATTGCGCGGTGCCGGTCGGGAACGTGCCGTCCACCGGGAACGCACTCACGGGCAGATCGTCGCCTTCGCCGGCGGTGATTTTGCCCAGCACGTCATTCACAAATTTCGGCGAGCCGGGCACCAGCGGCGGCAGCAACGGACCCGCGCCATTCGCCCGGTTCGGCACCAGCACCTCGTGCAGATGTTCGAGCGTGTTGTCCACGGCCTTGAGATTCATGGCCACAACTTCCTCGCCTTTTTTGCCGTAGGTTTTCTTGATGGAATACTTGATGGATTCGATGGCCTTCTCGCGCGGCAGCACGCCGGACAGCGCGAAGAAACAGACCTGCATGATAGTATTGATGCGGCCGCCCATGCCGCTGGCGTGGGCAACCTTGGTCGCGTCAATCACGTAAAATTTCGCCTTCCGGGCGATGAGCGTTTCCTGCACCGGCGTCGGCAGCTTGGCCCAGACCTCGTCCTTCGAGTAAGGCGTGTTGAGCAGGAACGTGCCGCCGGTGGTCAGCGGTTTGACCATGTCGTAGCGCTCCAGGAACGTCGGCAGATGGCAGGCGATGAAATTGGCGCGGCTGATGAGATAAGTGGAACGAATCGGCTCCGGCCCGAACCGCAGGTGCGACACGGTCATGCTGCCGGATTTTTTGGAATCATAGACGAAATAGCCCTGCGCGTAATTGTTCGTGCCTTCGCCGATGATCTTGATGGAATTCTTGTTCGCGCCCACCGTACCGTCGGCGCCCAGGCCGTAGAACAAGGCCCGGATCACATTGTCCGGCTCGGTTGAAAACTCATTGTCCACCGTCAGGCTGGTGTGCGAAACGTCGTCGGTGATGCCGACGGTAAAATGGTTCTTGGGTTGTTTCGCGCTGAGATTGTCGAACACCGCCTTGACCATCGCCGGCGTGAATTCCTTTGACGACAAACCGTAGCGACCGCAAATAACCTTCGGCATGGTCTTCAATTTGCCGGTGCCGGCCGCCATCACTTCCGCCAGCGCGGTGATGACATCCTGATACAGCGGCTCGCCGGCACCGCCCGGTTCCTTGGTGCGATCCAGCACGGCGATGGATTTGACGCTCGCCGGCAAGGCCTCGACAAACCGGCTCAGATCGAAAGGCCGGTACAACCGGACTTTCAAAACACCGATTTTCTCACCTTTCTTAGTGAGATAATTCACCGCTTCATGCGCCGCTTCGCAGCCGGAACCCATCAGCACGATGACGCGGTCGGCATCGGGCGCGCCGACATAATCGAACAGATGGTAGGCGCGGCCCACCACCTTGGCGAACTGGTCCATTGCCTCCTGCACGATTTGCGGGCAGGCGGCATAAAACGAATTGCACGCCTCGCGGCCCTGGAAGAAAACGTCGGGATTCTGCGCCGTGCCGCGCAGTACCGGATGATCGGGCGTCATCGCCCGGGCGCGATGCTCGGCAACCAGCTTGTCGTCAATCAACGCGCGCAGATCGGCGTCGGTCAGCGACTCGATTTTCTGCACCTCGTGCGAAGTGCGGAAGCCGTCGAAGAAATGCACAAAGGGAATGCGGGAGCGCAACGTGGCCGCCTGCGAAATCAGGGCGAAATCCGTTGCTTCCTGCACGCTGGCCGAGCCGAGCATGCCCCAGCCGGTGGTGCGGCAGGCCAGGATGTCGCTGTGATCGCCGAAAATGGAAAGCGCATGAGTGGCCACGGCGCGGGCGGTGACATGGAAAACGGTGGGCTGAAGTTCGCCGGCGATCTTGAACATGTTGGGAACCATCAGCAACAGGCCTTGCGAGGCGGTGAACGTGGTGGCCAGCGAGCCGGTCTGCAACGCGCCATGCACGCTGCCCACCGCGCCGCCTTCGCTCTGCAACTCCACGATCGAGGGAATGGTGCCCCAGAGGTTCTTGCGGTTCTCGGACGCCCACTGGTCGCAGAATTCGCCCATCGGCGAGGAAGGCGTGATGGGATAAATGGCCATCACTTCGTTGAGGCGATATGCCACGTGGGCGACGCCTTCGTTGGCATCAACTGTCAGTTTGGGTCTTGTACTCATATTGGCAAAAATTTATTAGTTAAAAACCACTGCGATATCGAAAACGCCCGTCAAGTCGGTTGGTTCATCAGTTTATTAGAGCTTCCCCCGGCAATCGGCGGCTATGGAATCAGGTTAATTTACCGCCGCCCGGAAACCATCACCTTTTTTGCCAAAGAAGCACCATTCGTTGCTTCCTGTGCTCAATATCCCCATTCCGTTCCTTCTCGCATTCGAATTCGCATCGGATCGCTGGCAGTTTGGCTTCGATACAGGCATTGGGGTTCAGGTGTGATATCCCTGAATAATGAGGCACTGAAGAACTCGTCCCTCCAAAATGAATCTTACCGATGCGACGCCAGCGGCAGAGTGTCTGCGGAATTCGTGGGTTGATAAACGGCGGGCGGCAGACCGGCCAGAGGATCGCTGCCATGATGATGCCCCCGGGCCACTCTGACGACCACGACGACCAGAAAAATGCCCACGACTACGCCGCCGGCCAATCCGACCCGCCAGCTGAATTTCGAGAGCAGAAACATCAACCGGTCAAGCGGGGTGTTCGACGCCCCGGTCAACGGCGGCGGCTCGCTGAATTTTTCGGTCCGGCCCAGCTCGGCATCGAGCACCGCCATGATTTGCGGCACGTCAAGCTTGAGCAGCATGGCGTAATTTTTCACCGACCCGCGGATGTAAATCGGCGCGGAAAACACATTGAAATCCCCCTCTTCGAGCGCGCGAATATGGTCGGTGCGCATCTTGGTGGTTTCCGCGACCTGCGGAATTGTGAGGTTCCGGGCTTCACGCGCGGTACGAAGTTGTTCAGCAACCGTGGACATTTCGTCTTATTTAGCGGGTTTGCCGGGGGTTTGGCAATCATGGAAATTTAGCGCAAAAATAAAAAATGGGAACCTCCTGGGAGCGCCGGTGTCTCGCCGGCCCGTCGGGAATTGAAAACCGAAACTCGTCGGCGGGACGCCAGCGCTCCCGAGAACTGCGCCCCGGTTCTTTCCAAGATAATCCGATTTCATTGAACCTTTTCTCGCCTTTGACATTCCACTCAGTGTAAATGCTGGTAGTGGCTGAACGTGAACAACTGCCCGTGCCGCAGGCCAAAGCCGGGGAACCGGAGGCTTGGGACACTCTCTTTCGACGCTACCAACTGCCCTTGTATGTCTATGTTTTTGAACTGGCGCATGACGAACAAACGAGCCTCGACCTCGTGCAAGAGACGTTCATCGCCGCCGTCCGGCACATCGGCAGCCTGCGCGACGACGACAAATTCGGAAGCTGGCTCTTCGGCATTGCCCACCAGAAATGCATCCAACGCTGGCGGAAGCAAAGACGCGAGGAGGTTTTGCTCGACGAAATTCCTGAATCAGCAGATGAATTTGAAGGTAGCCCGGACGACTTGCTTATCCGGCAGGAACAGGAGGCTGAATTTATGGAATTGTTGAATCAACTGCCGCTGCCGCAACGCTCGGTGTTGCTGCTACATTTCGTCGAGGATTTTTCACTCGAAGAAATCGCCGGCATCACCGGCATACCCATCGGCACGGTCAAATCGCGGCTGCACTACGCCAAAAAGTCGCTGCGCAAGCTGCTGGAGGAGAAAAAATGAAAACGCCGCGTGAAATCTTGTTGAAACGGCATCAAGCCGCCGCACCGAAACTTGATGCAATTCGCCATGACGTATTGAACGCAGAATTCAAAGTAGGACAGGCGTCGCGCCTGTCTCTCATTTCTTTATTTTTTCAAATGGAGACAGGCTGGAAATCTGTCTTGCGTTTGCTCTGGCAAGAACTCATCTGGCCCTGCCGCCGGACCTGGACGGCCCTGGCCGCGGTGTGGATGGCACTTTTCATCTTCAATGTATCGCAGCGGGACAAAGTGGAACTGGCTGCGCGGAAATTGCCGCCGCCCTCGCCGGAAGCGATCCTGGCCTGGCGACAGCAGGAAAAATTGCTGGCCGAATTGATCGGGCCGTCGGCCCCGGGCGATGTGGAGCGGCGGAAAATCTTTTTTCCCAAACCCCGGACGGAAATCGCGGAGGCCATGGCGGTGTAGCGTCGGCGCTGTGCGCCGATTTGTTCGAGCCACAGGCTCGACGCTACAACAGAAAGTTTTTATGAACGAAACACCAAAGAATAAATCAGGCTGGCGCATTCCGCGCCGGATTTTGATCACCCTGGCCATTCTTGCCACGCTGATTGCCATTTTTTACGCCGAGGAAGACTGGCGTGGCAAACGCGCCTGGGAAAACTGCAAACGCGAACTGGAAGCCAAGGGCATGGTCTTGGATTGGGACAAGTTCATTCCGCCGCCCGTGCCGGATGACCAAAAAATTTTTGCAGCGCCGAAAATGACAGATTGGTTCGTGGGAAGAAATACAACCAACGATTTGTATTTAAGAATGAACGACAAAAAATATGCGGCGATAAACGGATCAATTGGCGGGGGTAATTTGATTGTCACCGCTGCGTCGGCAAAAGAATATCTCGCCTGGAGCGACCAGTTTGAGCCGGACTACGATTTAATGCGCGAGGCGCTGAAACGTCCTTGCGCCTGGATGGACGGGGACTACTCACGTCCGTATGAAATTCCCATTCCCAACTTTGTGACGATGCGGGTTGTCGCCCAGACACTGGCTCAACGAACGCATTGTTTCTTGATGCTTGGCCAGCCGGAAAAAGCCCTGCGCGAACTGGCCTTGCTGAACGATTCCCGACGCATCACGGAACGCGCCCCAACCGGCAAACCGATCACTTTGGTGGATGCGATGGTCAACGTCGCCATCGCCGGACTTTATGTGAACACCATTGCCGCCGGTCTTCAAAAAAACGCCTGGCGAGAACCACAATTGGTCGCGCTTCAAAAACAACTCGCGGAAATCAATCTGGCTCCATTTGTCGCCCAGGCATTTGAGACCGAGCCGGCGGCGATCTGCCGCACGCTGGAAACCGCCGACTTGAAAAGAATCACACTCGTGTCGTCCGAGTCCGGCAGCAGCCGATCAATCTGGCAAAAGGTCAGGGATTGGAAATACCACAAGTACGATCTGGTGCCCCGCGGCTGGGTCTATCAAAACATGGTCTTGACCGCCAGACTGGGCCAACCGCGGGGTGAAGGATTTGATCTGACCAACAACCTGATCCTGCCCGGGAAATTCAAAGATTTGGCCCGGCAAATGGATGCCGCTTTTTCCGGTAATGCCAAACCTTACAATTTTTTGGCCGCGATCGGTAATCCCAACATCACCAAGGCAACACAAACGCTTGCGCACAACCAAACGCTGGTGAATGAAGCGCAAATTGCCTGCGCGCTGGAACGCTGCCGCCTTGCGTATGGCAATTATCCTCCAACACTTGACGCCCTGGTGCCGCAGTTCATCGAAAAATTACCGCATGACATCATCGGCGGCCAGCCGCTGCATTATCGCCGCACGGACGGCGGGAAGTTTTTACTCTACTCCGTCGGCTGGAACGAAACGGATGATGGTGGAACCACCAGCGACAAAATGGATCAAGACGACTGGATCTGGAAGAATTGAGGCGGAGACTCATTTTACAGAAGAAAACGAAGGTAACGAAGGCGGGAACTTATAAAGCTGAAACCTTTGTTTCCTTCGTTACCTTCTGTTGAGTTTCCTTCTCTGAACCAAAACCCTTTCCGACCACGGCTCCGATGACCGAGCCGATGATCGCTCCGGCCGCGAAATCCGAGAACCAATGGATGGTCATGGAGACACCTAGGCCGACATAGCAGGCGTAGAGGATCGCCCCCCAACCCAGCCATCGCTGTTTCGGACAGAACGTGAACACCGTCACGGCCATGGCGAAGGCGATGGTGGTGTGCGACGACGGCCAGCCCCAAAAGACCCCACCGCGCATCCAGCCAAAGCGGAAGACATGACTGATATCCTCGCCGACGCTGTGCGCCGGATGAATGCGGCCCGTGAATGCTTTGTAAGTGGAAGAAACCAGCGACCCAAGCAGCGCCGCCTGACCGACAGCCCAGCCGGCCAGAATGGTTCTGGAACTTTGGATCATGAAGCCGACGATAATCAGGAACAGCGGCAAGGCCAGTGGCAGCAGTCCGCCAATCCTGATGGCGGGCCACAACCACGAACGCAGCGCCGGACTGCGGGTGGTGAGGAACCAGCGCCAGTCAAAACCAGACATGACGAGAATGAAAGTGAGAACGATGGCAATGACATGCCAGACGATCCTCCAGCCAGTAAAGCAGCCCATAAGGTTGCGGGGCACCGTTACCAGAAATTGTTTCATGCGGAAATATTTTTCACAGAAGGGAACGAAGAAAAGAATTCTTTTTTTGATTCCTTCGTTACCTCCGGTTCAAATCAGTTTCTGTTCGATTCACAGGTTTGCGCCGGGAAGGATCATGCGAACAATTCCATCGGCGAGTTTCACTTCGTGGAAATTGATGATGAGTCCCACAGGAACGTCGAGCAGTTTCATGTAACTGAACAGTTGCGTCTTGTGAACGGGCAAAATTTCCTGCACGGATTTCAATTCCAGCAGCAGACAATCTTCAACCAAAACATCGAAACGAAGCGGCTCCTCAAACACGAGGCCCTTGTATTCGATTTTGACGAGGCGTTGATTGACAGCGGCCAGACCGCGCAGGCTCAGTTCCCGCATCATGCACTTTTCGTAAATGCTTTCCAACAAACCGGAGCCTTTGAGCCGATGAACTTCAATGGCGGCGCCAATTGCGGTGTGGCTGAATTGGTCCGCTTTTTGGAACAATGGATGCATGATTATTTTGAACAGAAGATAGCGAAGAAAACAAATAAACAAGCTTTTCGTCTTCGTTACCTTCGTTTCCTTCTGTTAATTTTCATTGCCCAGTCCATGTGCCAGTCGGGTCAGGGTCAACGGAACTGCTTGCACTTTGCCTGTCTGCCCTATCAGAACTTTTGTGGAGCGTGTTGTAAGCATAAATTGAAAAGCCCAGAACCAATGTGGCAACGCCAGCGAACACCACTTTTTTGCTGATGCCCAAATCCTTGTTGGCAACTTTCCCAACAGATTGAGATTTTTTTGAAAAAAAGTTAAATCCGATAAAAGCACTAATCACCACAAATACCAAAACGGCATATTTTGAGATGGTTTTAATAGTCTCTGCATTTTGACGGGCCTTTTCCTCGGCTTTTAATTTCATCTCAGGTGCCTTCTTTTCCATTTTCTCTTTTATTTTTGCATCCTGAAATGCACGTAATTGCTGGGGAGTTGGAATTATCACCTTAGGCAGAGTCGCGTATCCAGTCCGGGATCTAAAACTTTAATTGAAAGCACAAAATAATCTTTATTATTATTACTGTGATAATATACTACTGGGTCATTTAGATAGACTACATCTACGGAATACACTAGGTGGTAACTCATCCTCGCTGGTCGCGTCGTAGAGGGTGCTACAACCGTCGTCAAATCATCTGTGGCGGCGGTTTGAAAGGACGTTGGGGATGCTTTGGCGCAGTTGTCAAGGCGAGCCGACGGGCGGCGTTCGAAGCAAAGCCGGTCAGTTTTCAACCCCGACTTTCAACCGCAAAACCGTCACCTTCCCAGCCAGTGCGGCAGGAACGTGGTCAGGGCGGGAATATAGGTGATCAACAACAGGCCAACAATCAGAACGCATTGCATCGGCAGGACCGCCCGCGAAACCTGCAGAACCGGTTTTTTGAAACGATAGGACGACAGAAAAATGTTGATGCCGGCGGTCGGGGTCAGCAGTCCCAGTTCCATGTTGGCTAGGAAAATAATTCCCAAATGAATCGGGTCAACGCCGTAGGCTATTCCCAGCGGCACGATGATCGGGACCACCACCACGATCGCCGAAAACATGTCCATCACGCAACCCACCACCAGCAGACACACATTCAACGCGAGGAGGAAGGTGTACTTCGAGTGCACCGTCCCGGTGACCCATTCCACCGCGCGGCCGGGAATCTGGGCGTCAATCAGGTAATTGGTGAATCCCAGGGCCACTCCCAGTATGAGCAGCACACCACCCACCAACAATCCGCATTCAGCCATGACGCGCGCCACGTCCCGCGGCCCCTTGAAATCCCGATAGACAAAGGTCTCGACGACAAAGGCATAAAAGGCGGTGACGGCCGCCGCTTCCACCGGCGTGGCGAATCCGCCAAAGAGCGCGACCAGCGCGACGACCGGCAGGAGCAATTCCCATTTGGCTGCCCAGGCCGCGCGCACCGCCTCGTCCCGGTCAAACCCGCGGCGGATGCCGGTGTCGTTTGGTCCCAGCCGTATGCCCAGCCAGATGGCCATGCCCACCAGCAGCACGCCCGGCCCAAAGCCGGCGAGAAACATTTTTTCAATGGTCACGCCGGCGCCCGTGGCGTTGGAACTAGCGACGATGGCAAAAAGTATCAGCGGGAGCGAAGGCGGGAACAGCAATCCCAAGCCGCCCGAACCGGTGAGGATTCCCAAGGTGGAACGCTCGGAATAACCCGCGCCCATCAACACCGGCATCAGCAGTCCTCCCAGCGCGAGAATGGTCACGCCAGACGCGCCGGTGAAGGAGGAGAAAAACGCGCACGCCAGAACGGTGATGATGGCCGGGCCGCCGCGGAATTGCCCCAACCACGCCTGAAAAACCCGGATCAACCGTTTGGATGCCCCGCCTTCCGCAAGAAAATAACCAGCTAGCGTGAATAACGGAAGCGTCGGCAGCGTGGGGTTGGTCACCATCGAATAGTGTGTCAACGAAATCGAAGCGATGGGTATATCTTCGCCCCAAAACAAAATCAGGGCCGCACCGCCGAGCATGACAAAGATGGGCGCTCCGAGCACCACTGCCATCAGCAACGCCACCAGTCCCGGCACCACCAGCCGGGCGGGCGACAGTGGCGGATGAAACCCGATCCATACCATGCCTCCGGCCACAATCAACGCGACCAGCCGTCCGCGCCAGGTGTCCGCCGCGTGCCACAGCAGGCGCAGCGCAATGACGCCAAAACCCAGCGGCATGATGCATTGAACAGTCCAAAGTGGAATTCCATAGGCTAGAATTTTGCCGCCGCCTTTTTCCGACTGCACCAGTTGCAGCGCCGCCAGGCAGAGAAAAACGGTGATGCCCGCGGCAAAGGCGCTGCTGAAAACACGCGCGAACGTCTGCCAGCGGCCGGTGAGGAAATTGGTCAACGTCGAGAGGCTGAGCAGGCGGCGGTCGCGCGCGGCGAACATGCCGCCCAGCAGGCCGATGATCAAAACCAGATGCTGTTGCAGCGCCGCTCCGCCGCTGAGGCCACCATGGAAAAATTTGCGCCCGACGATTTCGATGAGGGGCAGCAGCATCAGCGCGGCCAGCGCCAGCGCAACCAGTAGGTTCTCCGTCTGCCAGAGCCAGCGGAGGCGACCGCCCAGCCCGGGGGCGGGTTTGTCCGGATGGGAAACGACGGGGGACGTTTCGCTGGTCACTTCCTGGCTCCTTCTTGCGCGGCGCGGAATGTTTTCAACTGGCTCATGACCTCGTCAAAAATGTCGGCGGGAACGACCGTCCCGCGGATTTTGGGCCAGGCCTGCTCGACGATCTGATCCCATTGGGCATTGATTTCCGGTGTGACCGTGTGGATTTTCAGTCCGCGTTTGCGCATCGCCTCGATGGATTCCACATTTTCGCGCCGGCCATCGGCTTTGATAAGTTTGCCGGCTTCCTGGGCCGATTTGCGCAGGGCGGCCTGGGCCTCGGGCGAAAGGCTGTCCCAGGTTTTTTTGTTGATGATGGCGGCGCCAACCAGCGGCACCCAGTTCATGTCGAGCATGTTGGGGGCGGCCGAATCAACTTGAGTGGCCAGGGCGAACGTCGGCGGCAGGCACAGGCAATCAATCAATCCCGTCTGGAGGCCGGGCAGAATGTCGGAAACTTCCAGCGGAACGGCATTGCAGCCCACCGAGTGATAAATTTCCAATTCGGCGGGGCGGTTGGCGGAGATGAACAGCTTGGTCTTCCGGAGATCATCGGGCGTAATCATCGGTTGCTTGGAGAAAAAGCGGACGAAGCCGGTGTCGGTCCAGAAGAGCACGACGAAGCCCTTCGCTTCCAGACGTTTCTCGAGCATCGGCTGCAATTTCTCGCCGATGTAATCCACCTCCTCCAGTGTGCGAAAAGCCTTGGGGATGGTTTGAAGACCGGCCACCGCCGGTTCAATTTCCGTCAGGCCTGTGGTCGTCACCAGTGCGGCCTGCAATTGGCCCAGGCGCATGCGGCGGACCATGTCGGCCTCGCTGCCCATGGTGCCGTCGGCGTAAATCGTCAACTGCACGCCGCCGCCCGGCACCGAGCGCCATTGTTCGCCCATGGCTTGAAGATGTTTCGTGTAGGAAGAGCCTTTCGGAGCCAGCGTCCCCATCCGCACCTTCACTGGTTCGGCGGCAAACGCGTTCTGGCTAAAACCAAGAGAACCAACGGCCAATGTGGCGTATGCAACTTTCAAAAGATGGTTTATTTTCATTTGTGATTTCTTTAAGACAGTAGGAGACGACGTGAGGAGTCTCTGAAATTCAAAAGCATGAGCCTCGTCACATCGGCTCCTACAAGATTTGAGAAATGGTTTCATTTTGATTCGGTTAAAAATAATTCCGACTCGCGCGACAGGAGCCAGTGCGCCCGGCGCTGCATCACGGTATTCACCAGCCGCAGGTCCGGATTGACATCAGGATTGATCGCCAATGCCCGGTTCAGCAGCGATTCAAATTCCTTCACGTCCTGTTTTTGAATGGTCACCGCCTCCGCCAAGGCGACCAGCGGCGAGGCGTCAGCACCCTTGGACAGGGCTGTGGCGCGTTCGAATTGTTTGCGGGCGCGCGCCGCCGGATCACCCGCCGCGCCCGAACGGCTCATCTCGTATGTGATCATGAAGGTGTGAATCGCGCCATCGCCGAAACTCTCGTCCAGCTCCAGCGCCCGGTCCATCAAGGCTTCCATTGCCGGAATTTGTCCGACCAGTTCCGGGTTGTCCTTGGAAAGCGAAATCGCCGAAGCCCACGCTGCCGCCGTCCAATAGAGCAGCGGCACGTCCGATTTCGTGGCCGAGCGGACGGCGGTCTTGGGATCGGCCAGCAACGCCTTTCCGAAGCCGGGGTGCTTCACTTCCAGACCGCGCATGCCGTATCGCTGGGCGCGCAAGTAAAGATGCCGCGCCCGCACCCGCATCGCCTCGGCGGCGGCGAAATCGTGCGGTTCCACCTCGTCGGCCTCCTCCTGAACGAAAGCGTAGGAATACTGGGTGAATCCGCTGGCCGCCGAAGTCAACAGGCCTAAGTGCTGCGGATTCTCCGCCAGCAGACTCTCCGTGAGTTTCAGGCCGAACGGCGCCGCCGCCTTGATGAGATCGGGATCATCATCGCTGGCATAAGAGGAGCCGCTTTGGGCCACGGCATCAGACGCCTTGTTCAGGGCATAGCGATGAATGGAGCAACCGCTGCCGGCCAAACACGCCAGCAGCAGGCAGCCCGGAACAACCTGTGAAAAAGGTGTCTTTCGCATCGCAATTCTTTCAATCATCAAGTTTTAACCTTCAACTTTCCTGATCTTCCAAGCGGTTTAGGCGTCTTCCAGAGAAATGATATTATCGGCGAAGAACGGCTTCAATCGCAAGCCGCATTCCAACGGAATTGAACCTCTGGATTTACAATCTCGGACGGTTTTTTAATTATCCATCCGCGGTTAATATTTACCGCTCCGGACGATTTCGGCGATTTGCTTTACGACGCCGCGCGCAGCTTGCTCGACTTCCGGCGTCAGCGTCGTGCCGAAATCGAAATCGCGGCCGCGGATGCTGAAGAGCATGGCCTTCGGTTCCCGATGATAGAGCGTTTTGCACAACGACAGCACGTCCGCCGGCGTCAGATAATGGGCCACAGCGTGGCTCTGGAAGTTGGGGGCGACGACGGAGCGCTGGATGGCTTCCGGCGCTTCGGGTATCGCGGCGTCCACGAAAATAACGGCGTCGAAATGGCTGATGGTTTCGGAAGCTTCAACTTCAAGCTGGTGACTGGTTTCCAGCACCACATCGGGGAGGTTCAGCGCGGCCAGTTGTTCGAGGATGAACCAGCCGACGCCGTCGTCGCGCCGGTTCTGGTTGCCGTAGCCGATGATGAGGGTTTTCAATTGCGTTGCAGAGTATTCAATATTTTCCCTATGGATTTGGACAGACTAAACCGGTTTTGATTTGTCCGGCTGAAAGCAGCGTTGCCTCCGGCGTTCAGAAATCTTCGCCATCAGGGACGGAACCAACCCGAGCGCCAGAAACACCGGCATGCAGATGAATGACCCGAAGAATACCTGACGCATGAATTTGTCCGCCCAGGTATTAAAGAATTTGCCGGCCAACGGATCAGAACTCCCCGAACCGATGGCGTGCATCCCCGCGGCGATTGTGCCGCTGGCGTAATAACCGAACGCGGCCCCGCCCATGGCCACCGGAGCCATGGCCACTCCTCCCACCGCCAACAACAATCCCACTGACGCGCTGCCCAGCGCGACCACCCCCACCGCCACAACCGAAGCGGAAACGACGCCAAAGCTGATTATGCCACAGGCCACCACTCCCACCGCAACATCGCCAAAGGCAATCACTCCCCGCGGCGCGCTGCCCAGCGCGATGATCCCCTTCGCACTCCGTTTGCGGCCCGTGGCCGGGTTCGCACCGATGGCAATGTGCAGCAGCGGCAGTCCAAATAACATGGCTTTCGAGCGGTATTCGTAACTGAGTCTGCGACTCGCTTCCGGCGAAATTTTCGAGGTAACCCCGGCGATCGCTTCCAATTGCAGCCTGATCTCGCTGGCTTGCTGGCAGCGGCGATTGGGATTTCTCTCCAGCATCTTCAGCACCAGCTCGTCCACCCGCGAATCCACCGCTGATTTTTTGGAAGGCAATTCGAACCGGCCGAGCGGCAATTCGCCCGTCAACATTTCATAAAACACGACGCCCAGCGAATAGAGATCGGCACGCTGATCCACGGCCAGTGGCTGGTCAATTTGTTCCGGAGCCATGTAGTGCATTGTGCCCATGACTTGGTTGGACTGCGTCAACTGCAAGTCCGGCCGGGTGGCGCCCAGCAATTTGGACAACCCGAAATCAGCGATCTTGATGTGGCCTTTTTTGTCCACCAGAATATTCTCCGGCTTGATATCGCGATGAACCACGCCTTCGCCGTGGGCATATTCGAGCGCCTCGCAGATTTGCAATGTCAGGTTCAGCACGTCGCGCGTCGCCAGTTTGCCGGCCTGCAACATTTGCCGCAGATTCACCCCATCCACGAATTCCATAAGGAAGTAATAGATCGAACCGGACTGGCCGAGATCAATCACCGTGACCACGTTCGGATGACTGAGCCGGGCCAGCGCCTGCGCTTCGCGGGCGAATCGTTCGGGAAAGGTTGGTTCGGTGGAAATCTGCGGCGGAAGAATTTTGAGCGCCACCATCCGGTCGAGACCACGCTGGCGCGCCCGGTAAACCGCGCCCATGCCGCCTTTGCCCAGCAAACTGTAGATTTCAAGCTGGGGAAAGAAACTCGCCAGGGCGGCCGGATGCGGCGGAGCAAAATGTCCCGGCCCATCATGGAGTGGCGGACTATTTACCACTCGTGTTCGTTCCTGGCTCATTCACGTTTGACGGCCTAACCGCGCGTCGCCTGGTCGAGCACCGTCCCGCTGGCGTCCGCCAGTTCAACCTGCATCGGCATCTGGCCGACGGCGTGGGTGGCGCAGCTCAGGCAGGGGTCGTAACAACGGATGACAGCCTCGACGCGGTTGAGCATACCTTCCTGCAATTTCTTCGCCTTGACGTATTTCTTCGCCAGCGCCTGCACACCGCGGTTCATCGCCAGGTTGTTGTGGCCGGTGGCGACAATCAAATTGGCCTTCTCGATGCGCCCATTTTCGTCCACCCAATAATGATGGATCAATGTGCCGCGCGGCGCTTCCACCACGCCCACGCCTTCCCGCTTGGTTGGCTGGTTCGGCACCAGTACGTCGGTGCTGGTGATTTCGGAGTCGTTCAGCAATTGCTGCGCGCGTTCGAGTCCGTACAACAATTCGATGAGCCGCGCCCAATGATAGTAGAATGAGCTGGCCCGGACCTGGCCCTTGGCGCGCCAGATTTTCAATTCGTCGTTGGCCAGCGGCGTGGCGATGTGGCTGCAAACGTTCACGCGGGCGAGCGGTCCCACGCGGTACATGCCGTTCGGATAACCAAGCTTGGAAATGAACGGGAACTTCATGTACGACCACGGCTCGACGGCCTCGCTGATGTAGTCGAGGTATTTGTCCGGCGAAATCTGGTCATGGAACATTTTGCCGGTGGAATCGCAGAAGCGCAGCTTGCCGTCGTACAACTCCAGCGCGCCGTCCGGCTGGACGAGGCCCATGTAGTTGGAATCGAAGCTGGCAAAGTCCTCGACGTCCGCGAGGTTGGCCTTGTGGTAGCCCTTGAGCAGTTCGAGCGCGAATTTCGCGTGTTCGAACGCCTCGGGCAGGCCCTTGAGAATTTCGTCGCGCTGGGCAATGGTCAGCACCTTGTTCACGCCGCCGGGCACCGGGAAATCCGCGTGAATTTTGCGGCCGGCGACGAGCTTGATGAGTTCCTGTCCGAACTTGCGCAGCCGCACGCCCTTGATGGCGATGGCGGGCTGCTGCTGGATGAGGCCGACGATGTTGCGAGCGGCGGGGTCGGAATCGAACCCGAGCAGCAGGTCGGGCGCGCTGAGATGGAAAAAGCTGAGCGCGTGGGACTGGATGGTCTGGCCCATGTGCATCAGTTCGCGGAGCAGCTTGGCCGGGCGCGGAATTTCATGGCCAACAATTGCGTCGCAAGCCTTGGAGCTGGCGAGCAGATGGCTGACAGGGCAAATGCCGCAGGTGCGCGGGGTAATTTGCGGCATCTCGGTGAAATGCCGGCCTTCGCAAAACTTTTCAAAACCGCGGAACTCCACGACGTGGAAACGCGCGTCGTCCACCTCGCCCCGGCTGTCGAGATGGATGGTAATCTTGGCGTGCCCCTCGATGCGGGTGACGGGGCTGATGGTAATGGTCTTGGTTGTCATGTCAGTCGTACCTCAAATTCTTTTCCGTCCACTGCGGCATGCGGCCGGCCAGCAATTCCGTCAGCGCGTACCAGATGGTGTCAGCGTCCGGCGGGCAGCCGGGGATGGAAAGGTCCACCTTCACAAATTCCTGGAGCGGGCGGGCCTTGGCGTTCAGCACCGGCACAACGGGGTCGTTGGGAATACAGCTAATCTTGGTGCTCTCGGTTTGTTCGTAGGCGCGCAGCAGGCAGTCTTTCAAGGTGAACTGGTTGCGCAGGCCGGGAATGTTGCCGGTGACGGCGCAATCGCCGAGCGCGATCAGCACCTTGCAGCGCGAGCGGAGCTTTTTCAGCTCGTGCTCCTGCTCGTTGTTGTTGACGCAGCCTTCGACGATGCCGACGTCCACGTCCGGGATTTCCTTCACGTCCACGATGGGGCTGTAGAGGATGTCCACGAGCTTGACCAGCTCCACGATGCGTTCGTCGAGGTCGAGGAACGACATGTGGCAGCCGGAGCAGCCGCTCAACCACATGGTGGCGACGCGCACTTTGGCAGGCGCGGGCGGCGTGGCGGCCGCAGCGGGTTTGCGGACGGGTTTCTTCGCCGGTTTTGTTGCGGTGGTTTTCTTCATGCGAACACACTCTCCAAAATTGCCGCGTCTTCGCGGGCTTCTCCGTGCAATGGCAGCACCGGTGTCAATTTCAACTGGCGGCCTTCAAAGTTCGTAATCGTGCCGGATTTCTCGCACCAGATGGCGGCGGGCAACACGACCTTCGCCAGGTCGGTCAAATGCGACTGGTAAGCCGCCTGCACCACCACGCAATCAATCTGGGGCAGCGCGGCGGGAACGCCGTTTTCTTCCATGACCTGCAGGCCGCCGTCCGGCGCGTCGCCGGCCACGATGTGCAGGAACTTCAGCGGTTTGGCGTCCAGCCACGGGCCGACTTCCTCGACGGCTTCGAGACCGGCGCCGGCCAGCGCAAGGCTGTTGCTGCCGGCCGTGAGGCCGATGAGCAACGGGGCCTGTCCGCCCTGGTTGGTTTCCAGAATCTTGATCAACTGTTCCAGCACCGTGACGCCGATGGGCGTCATGGCATTCGACCCGTACACCACGGCTGGGCGCTTGACGCCGGCCAGCGTTGCCGCCACCCGTTTCCAGAGTTTGCTTTCCAGGCTGACGACGTTGGCGCGGACATCCGCGAACTGGTCGAGGTTGGTCTTGCGGGCGTGGAAGATGAGCAGTTTGGCGCCTTTTTTCCGCACGGTGGTGCGGATGCGGGCGGCCAGCACGCCCTGGTCGCGGGAGGGTTGCGCGCCGATGATGATGATGGCGTCGGCGTCCTGCAGCTTCGTCAGCGCGTCGGCCGTGTAATCGGGCTGGGCGCACAGGGCGGCTTCGTTGGTGGCCACGTGCATGCCCACGCGGTCAATCTTGCCGGCAAGGCCGATGATGGTTTTGGCCGTTTCGTTGGTCAGGCGCGGCAGCACGAGCAGCGCCTTCTCGGTCTTTTTGGCGGCCTTGGCGGCCTTGCGAATCGTGTCAAGCGCCTCGACCCATGTGGCTTTTTGCAGCGCACCGTTTTTGCGCACGAGCGGCGTGAGGATGCGTTCGCGCGGCTCGGCCCAGGTTTCGTAGCGGCCCTTGACGCAAAGATGGCCGCGGTTGACCGGTGAATTGGGATCGCCCCAGACGTTCACAATGCGGTTTTCCTTGGTGAACACCCTGAGGCCGCAGCCGATGGGGCATTCAGTGCACGTGGTGAACACCTGCTGGCAACTGGCGAGCGGGCCGCGGAAGGCCGCCGCTTTGTCGAACAGCGTGCCGGTCGGGCAGCTCGTCACACACGCGCCGCATTGGGTGCAGGTGGACGACTCGGCGAATGTCTGGTTCATGTCCACGATCACCCGGTTGCGGATGCCGCGGCTGGCCACGTCGAGCGTGTGCGCACCTTCGATTTCGTCGCAGGCCCGCACGCAGCGGCCGCAGAGGATGCAGCGGTTGTGGTCCATGCCGAAGTATTTGGCGGACACATCCACCGGCAGCGCGGGGAACAGGTACGGATAACGGATGCTGTCAATGCCGTGGACATAGCCCTGGTGTTGCAGGCCGCAATCGCCCTTGTTGTACTGGCACATGGGGCAGATGTGATTGCGTTCGCTGAACAGGAGTTCCAAGGTGGCCTTGCGCAGGTTGTGAAGCCGGTCGCTCTTGGTGATGATTTTTGTGCCCGCGACCGCCGGGGTGGTGCAGGCCGGCACAATCTTCGGGCTGCCTTCGATTTCGACGATGCACAGGCGGCAGCCGCCCCAGGGCGTCAGGCCTTCCATGTAGCACAGCGTCGGAATGGCGATGTTGTTGGCGCGGGCGACCTGCAGGATGGTGCGGCCGTCGTCGGCCTCGCAGAGCTGGCCATCAATGTGAAATGAGATTTTTTTGGTTGCAGTCATGGCTTTGCCGTAAGTCAGTGGGTGTTTGCCTCCGGGGCTTTGATGTCGCAACGCAGGCAGCGGAAACATTCGGCCTTGGCCTGCCACTCGGTGAAGGTGGGCGACACGTCAACCCAGGTGCCGCGCCGCTCCTCGACGGGCAACAGCCGCTCCGGGTTCCGTCCGCCACCCTGGCCCGCGGGCGGGATGGTCTGGGAGTAATCGAAATGAGGCCACAACTTTTCAAAGCGATCCTCGCCGGTCAACGCCCGGTCAATGGACTTCGCCGCCTTTTTGCCCCAGCCCATGGCGATGGAAACGTTGGCGGAGCCGGTGACGTAATCGCCGGCGGCATAGACCTTCGGGTGGCTCGTCTGGTGCGTCCACGGATTCACCTTGAGCGTGTTCCGGGACGTGGTTTCCAATCCCAGCGCCTGGGTCACCGTGCTGTCGGCCTTTTCGCCGATGGCCTTGATGACGGTGTCGCAGGGAATCACGTAGGTTTCCTTGGTGATCACCGGTGAGCGGCGGCCGCGGGAATCGAACTTGCCGGCCACGGTCTTGGCGGTCTCCAAGCCGGTGATGCGCCGGTTCTTGTCGGTGATGATGCGGACCGGGGCGGCCATGGTGATGAGCCGGGCGCCTTCCTCGATCGCCTGCCGGGTTTCCTCGGGAATCGCCGGCATGTCCTCGCGGGAGCGGCGATAGACGATGGTGACCTCCGCGCCCATGCGCAGGGAGGTGCGGGCCGCGTCAATGGCGGAGTTGCCGCCGCCGATGATGACCACCTTTTTGCCCAGCGGCGGCTTCTGGCCGTAAGACGAGGCATTGAGAAATTCCAGCGAGGGATAAAGGCCCCGGGCATCCTCGCCCGGAATGCCGAGCAGGGTTTCCTGCCAGGTGCCGAGGGCCAGCAGCACGGCGTCGTGCTGCTTTTCGAGCTGTTCGAACTTCAGCGTTTTGCCGAGGGTGGTGTTGAACTTGAACTGGACACCGGCGGCGCGGATGAAGGCGACTTCCTTGTCCACCACGTGCTTGGGCAGGCGGTATTCCGGCAGCGCGTAGCGGAGCATGCCGCCCGCGTTGGGGGCGCTGTCATAAACGGTGACCTTGTGGCCGAGCAGGGCGAGATAGAACGCGCCGCTGAGGCCGGCCGGGCCGGCACCCACCACGGCGATTTTTTTGCCGGTGGCGGCCCGCTTGCGCTTGAGGATCCGCTTCAAAACTTTTTTGGCGAGATCGCTGTTGTACGCCATGTCGGCGATGTACCGGTGGGTCTCGCGCATGTTCACCGAGGCGTCCGCGCCGGCGCGCCGGCAGCGGTTCTCGCACGAATGCTGGCAGACGCGGCCGGTGGAGGCGGGCAGCGGATTGTCCATCACCACCTGCTCGAACGCGTCCTCAAGCCGGTCTTCCTTCAACAACTGGAGGAAGCCGGGAATGTTCATGTTGAGCGGGCAGGTGTTTTCGCACGGCGAAAGCTGCAGGGCGGTGCAGACGCCGGCCGCGCAGCGGTGCTCGCGGATGTGCTGCTCGTATTCGTGGCGGAAATGCTTGAGCGTGGTCAGCACCGGGTTCGGCGCGGTCTGGCCCAAGCCACATAGGCTGGCGTTGCGCACGACCTGGCAGAGCGCCTCAAGCCGGTCGAGGTCTTCGAGCACCCCTTCGCCGCGGCAGATTTTTTCCAGCAGATTGAGCATCTGCTTGGTGCCGACGCGGCACGGCGGGCATTTGCCGCAGGATTCATCACAGCAAAATTCGAGGAAGAACCGGGCGACGTCCACCATGCAGGAATCCTCGTCCATGATGACCAGGCCGCCGGAGCCCATGATGGAACCGAGCTTCTGGAGCGCCTCGTATTCCAGGGGCGTGTCGAGCAGGCTGGACGGGATGACACCGCCGGACGGGCCGCCGGACTGCACGGCCTTGAACTGTTTGCCGTTGGGCGGGCCGCCGCCGATTTCAAAAATGATGTCGTGCAACGGCGTGCCGAAGGGGACCTCGGCCAGGCCGGTGTTGGTGATCTTGCCGGCGAGTGCAAAGACCTTCGTGCCCTTGGCCTTCTCGGTGCCGATGGTGGCGTACCATGCGCCGCCGCGGCGGATGATGATGGGCACCGTGGACCAGGTCTCGACGTTGTTGATGTTGGTGGGCTTGCCCCAGAGACCAGACTGGGCCGGGAACGGCGGACGCGGCATGGGCTGGCCGCGGCGGCCCTCGATGGACCGCATGAGCGCGGTTTCCTCGCCGCACACAAACGCACCGGCGCCGATGCGCAGTTCGATGTCGAAATCGAAGCCGCTTTCGAAAATGTTTTTGCCGAGCACGCCGAGTTTGTAGCCCTGGTCAATGGCGATCTGCAGGCGTTTGATGGCCAGCGGATATTCGGCGCGGATGTAGATGAACCCGCGATTGGCGCCCATGGCGTAGGCGCCGATGATCATACCTTCCACCACGCTGTGCGGGTCGGCCTCGATCACCGAGCGGTTCATAAACGCGCCCGGGTCGCCTTCGTCGGCGTTGCAGATGACGTATTTGGGCTTGGTGGGCACCTTGGCCATCAACTCCCACTTCACGCCGGTGGGGAAACCTGCGCCGCCGCGGCCGCGCAGACCGCTGGTCTTGATTTCGGCGATGACCTGTTCGGGCTTCCATTCGGTGAGGGCCTTGCCGAGCGCGGCGTAGCCGTCGCGGGCGACGTATTCATCAATGTTCTCGGGATTGATGATGCCGCAGTTTTCGCGCACGATGCGCGATTGCAAATTGAAGAACGCAAAATCCTGCTGGGTAGCGACAATGCTGTTGGTGACCGGATCGCGCGGCAGGAGTTTTTCGTAGGGCCGGCCCTTGACGAAATGTTCCGCGACGAGCTTGGGCACGTCGGCGGCAACGACACTCCGGTAGAAGGTGCCGTCGGGATAAACGAGGGCGACGGGGCCCAGGTCGCAGCGGCCCATGCAGCCGGTTTCAACGACGCGGACTTCGTTTTCCAGGCCGGCCTTTTTCAATTCCCTGACCAGGGCGTCGCGGGCGGCGAAACTGCCCGAACTGGTGCAGCCGGTCCCGGTGCAAATCAATATGTGCGCGCGAAAATTGGCCATGGCGGCTTACTCCTTGTCCTTGGTCTGGCCCACGGCGAATTCCTGGACCTTTTTGCCCTTTTGCAGGTGCTGGCTGACAATCTTGCGGGCACCATCGAGATTGACCTTGCCATAGACGGTCTTCTCACCGCCGGCTTCCTCGACGCGCACCATCGGCTCGGCGTCCACCATGCCGATTTCGCCGGTGACGCACACCTCGACGCTGCCGATGCTTTGCTTCTCGATTTCGTCGAGCATCGTGGTCATCACCTCGCGCGCGCCGGCGGCGACGCCGCTGGTGCTCATGCCGACCACGACGCGATATTTCTTGCCGCCTTCGCGGAGAGAGATTTGTTTTTGCGCCTTTTCCTTGAGTTGTTTCAGTTGTTCCAGGTTCATAAATGCACTCATCCTTTCTTGGCCAGCTCCCGGGAGTCGAAGACAAACTTCTCCCCGTCGGAGCGGTAGTTTAACTGCACATCGGTTTTTTTGTCCGCCGAACACAACGCGAGAATGGTCGCGTTCAAATCGCCCAGCGGCGGCCGGTCAATGTGGCTGAGCCGCATCGAGGCGGTCACGGACGTGCCCCGGCCGGGGACGGATCGCACTTGAAAGCGCCCGTCACACATCTCGGAGGTCTGGCGCAGGAAGGCCAGGCCGAGGCCGATGGCTTTGCGCCGTTTGGTTTTGCTGCTCCAGCTATTCGCGAGCACGCGCTTGAGCGTGGCCGCGTCCATCCCGCAACCGTCATCCCGCACGCGCAGCACGAGCCGATCATGTCGCCGGCTCTCCAGAATGCTGATCTGCACTTTGGTGGCGTTGGCGGAGAGCGAATTCATGGCGATGTCCAGGATGTGCTGTGACAGCTCTTCAAACATATTTCTTCAGGTCGGTCTTGAAGAGCTGCGGGATCTTGTCCACCGTCAGCTTGCCATAGACGTCGTCGCCCACCGACATGGCGGGCGCCAGCGCGCAGGCGCCGATGCACCGGGCGGTGGACAGGGTGAACCGGCCGTCCTTGGTGGTTTCGCCTTCCTTCACGCCGAGCTGTTTTTCCAAGGCAGTTAAAATCTGGTCCGAGCCCCGCACGTGGCAGCCGGTGCCGCGGCAGATCATGATCTGGTGCTTGCCGCGCGGGACCATGGTGAAAAAGTTGTAAAAGGTGACCACGCCATAAACGTGCGACACGGGCAGCTTCAACGCGCCGGCGATGTACTGGAGTACGTCGGCGCCGAGATGGCCGAACATCTGTTGCGCCGCGTGAAGCACCTGGATCAACGCCGTTGATTCGTGGTTGTAGCTCTCAATCGTGCGGTCGAGGTCCGCAAAACGCGGGTCGCCGCTCGGGTGGGTGGTGTCCATGGCCGCGATGCGCGCGGTCTCGCTGACATTTTTCTGGTTCATCGTAATCCTGCCTCCCAAAGTTTGCCGGCGGCTTCGTAAGTGGTTTGTTTCGTCGTCAGCAATACTATGCCTTCCGCGTCCGCCTCGGCCACGACCGCCGGGTCGGGCTTCCGGCCGCAGGTGAACAACACCGTGCCGATGTCCTTGGTCAGGGCGCAGGAGATGACGTTGCGATGGGTCTGGATGGTGACCCACAACATGCCGGGATTGGCATGCGCCAGCACGTCGCTAAGCAGGTCGCTGATGTAGCAACCCGTCAGGTCAGACTCCGCCTCGTTGGTCAGCGGCTCGGCCTTCAAAACAGCCATTACGGACGACAGTTTCATGAGTTTAACAGTTTTCACGGGCGCTTCTCCTGCGGCGGCGGAACCGCCTTGTGCAGCAGGACCTCGGAATACAGCCGGGTCCCGGCCCCCATTTCGGATTTAATTTCAAATTGGTCGGAACATTTCCGGATGTTGGGCAGCCCCATGCCCGCGCCAAAACCCAGTTCGCGCGCCAGCGGGCCCGCGGTGGACCAGCCCTCCTGCATGGCCAGCTCGATGTTCTCAATCCCCGGTCCGCGATCCGTGGCTTCAATGACCACCTTGCCGGGAGTGACGGCCACCGAGAGGTCGCCGCCGATGGAATGAATGATGATGTTCGTCTCGGCCTCGTAGGCAACGATAGCTGCGCGGCGCTGGATGTCCGGGTCCACTCCGCGCATCCGCAAAATCTGGCGCATGCGCTGGGACACCTTGCCCGCGCTGTCATAATCGCCCGCCTTCACTTCCGCCCGCAACACCACCGGCTCCGCGAGTTCCGAGTCGTTCGCCTGGCCCGTGGTCTGAGCGGCTTCGCGGGCGGCGACTTCCTCGGCGCGTTTCTCCAAGTGTTGCACGAGGCAGGAGGTGATGTCGCCGCGAGTGATGACCCCCACAAGTTCGCTGGCGCTGTTCAACACGGGAAAACGGCCGAAGCCGTGCCGGTCGAACTCCGCCACCGCGCGCACGAGGGAAAAATGGTCGCGCAACGTGACGATGTTCCGCGTCATCCACCGCGCTGCCGGTTCGTTGATGTGTCCCTGATCCAGGGCGTTGATGATGTCTTCGATGCTGACCAACCCCACAGGGGCGCCGTCCTGGAGGATGGGCACACCCGAGATGCGGTGGGACTTCATCAAATGCTGAAGAGTGCGCAACGAATCGCCCGGCCCGGCGGTCACGGGAGGCCGGGTCATGGCATCACGCACGCGCAATTCGTAAATCAGGACCTGGGCAACGGAAACTTTGAGCGGCTTGCCCGCGGTCACACCGGTATCGGTCGGGGTTCCATCTGACATGGTCATGGCGATGGTGCTGTTCCCCAGCTTGATCGCCACCGCATTATGCGCTGCTGCCGCGTCGGCGGTCAATTCCGGACAAGGCCTTGAAAACTTGAAACACTGGTCGCCACCGGACTGTTGAAGAACAGCCGTCTGGCGCGTTCCATTGTCTTTTTCGACGGTGGCGTTCATGACTAACGTGTGCAATCCGCCCCAGTGCCGGCAAAAACCGCTCTGGCGTCTATAAGATTTTCGCGGGAATTGACGCGGAAGACTCTGCAAAAATTGTCAAACTATCACCCTGCTTTGTTGGGGAGCAGCCGGAATGCGATCAAGTAGATGGAGTTAAGACGCATGCAAATTACCGAACGGCCTGTTAAAAACTCTTCCGTAGCAACCGACGTGAGTCGGCTCTAACTTTCGCCAGATAAGAATGAGCGGACTCACGTCCGCTGCTCCATCAATAAACGAGCACCAGCACCACCAACGCAGAAATCAACCGCGGGTCACTTCGTTCACAATCGCGCCGCCGGCGTCGAGCACCTGAACGTGCAGCGGCATCTGGCCAACGGCGTGCGTGGAACAGCTCAGGCACGGGTCGAACGCGCGTATGCCGGCTTCGACCCGGTTGAGCATCGGTTCGGACACGGTTTTGCCCTTGATATAATGCCGGGCAATCTGGTCCACGGTGCGGTTCATGGCCAGGTTGTTCTGGCCGGTCGCGATCAACAGGTTCACTTTTTTGATCAGCCCGTTTTCGTCCACTTGATAGTGATGGAACAGCGTGCCGCGCGGGGCTTCGCTCACGCCGACGCCCTCCAGCTTGTTGATGCCGGCATCCGCGCGCAGGTTGTTGGAAAGCAGGTCGGGGTCGTCCATCATCAACTCGATGCGCTCGATGCCGGCGATGATTTCCACCAGCCGCGCGTAATGATACATGAACGACGACGTGACCGCGCCACGGCCATGGCTCTTGAATCCGGCCAGTTCCTCGTCCGCGACGGGCGTGCCGAATTTTTCGCAGATGTTCAGCCGCGCGAGCGGGCCGACGCGATACATGCCGTCCGGGTAACCGAGCGGGCGATAGTAGGGCGATTTCAGGTACGACGCCTTCTCCGTCGCCTCGCCGATATGTTCGTGGTAAGAGGCCGGATCAATCTGGTCGGCGAGGATGTTGCCGCTGCCGTCCATGAACCGCAGTTTGCCGCCGTAATGTTCCCAGCCGCCGTCGGCCGCGACGAGGCCCATGAACAACGAGGAAAAGTTGCCGAAAATCTGGGTTTCAGCCTTGTGCTTTTTGAGCAGCGACTTGAACAGCTTCAGCGCCTCGATCGACGTCTGGCGAACTTCCGGCAGCCATTGAATGATGCGCTTGCGTCCCTCCTCGGAAAGCGGGGCGCGCACGCCGCCGGGCACGGCCCATGCAGGATGGATTTTTTTGCCGCCGAGCAGCTCGATGATTTCCTGGCCGAACTGGCGCAGGCGGATGCCGCTGCGGGCCAAATCGGGTTGCGCGGCGATCAGGCCGAAAATGTTGCGCTTCGCCGGGTCGGCGTCGAAGCCGAGCAGCAAATCGGGCGAGCTCAGGTGAAAGAAACTCAGCGCGTGCGACTGGATGATTTGACCGAGGTTCATCAGCCGGCGCAACTTCTCCGCCGCGGGCGGGATGCTGACGGCCAGAATCTGGTCGCCGGCCTTCGCCGAAGCCAGGAGATGGCTGACGGGGCAGATACCGCAGACACGGCCGGTGATGCCGGGCATTTCGCCCAGCGGCCGGCCTTCGCAGAATTTTTCAAAGCCGCGGAACTCGGTGACGTGAAAGCGCGCGTCCACGACGCCGCCCTCGTCATCCAACTGGATGGTAATTTTGGCATGGCCCTCAATGCGGGATACGGGGTCGATGACAATTCTTTGTGCCATAATAAATCGCTATATCGGTTCAACCAAACTTGATGTCTTTGCCGGACAGATGCACGCCCTTGCCAGCCAGCACCTGTTCCAAAACGGATCGGATGCGGGCGGCGGGCGGCGGACAGCCGGGCAGGTAAAGTTCCACCGGCACCAATTCGTGCACCGGCGTCACACTCGGGGTCAGCACCGGCAGGATGCCGGGCTCGGACGGAAATTGCTTGTTCAAGTCCGCGGCGTCCTTGTAGGCGCGCTGCAGGACGTTCACCGGGTCGCCGAACGGATTGCGCATGGCGGTGACGTTGCCGGTCACGGCGCAGTCGCCAAACGAGACGATGACCTTGGTGTTTTTGCGGACACGGCGCATTGTTTCGACGTGGTCTTCGTTGGCGATGGCGCCTTCGACGAGCACGACGTCCACGTTTTCCGGATATTCTTTGATATCCATGACGGGGCTGAAGACGATGTCCACGGCGGCGGCCAGGTCAATCAGCCACTCATCGAGGTCCAGAAACGACATGTGGCAGCCGGAACAGCCGCCCAGCCATACAGTTGCTACTCTTAAGCGATCCATTGTTTTTTCTCCCGGGCAGTTACGATAAATTCAAGTTTCTCGCGGTCATGCACCATTTCGCCGGCCGTCGCGCCACTGGCGAATAACGCACCGGTGGGACAGGCATCCACGCATTTGCCGCAAGCCGTGCAGGTCTCGGAATCACCCCACGGTTGGTTCAGGTCGGAAATAATTTTGGACTTCGCGCCACGGCCCGAGACGTTCTTGGTGCCCGCGCCCTCGATGTACCAGCAGGTGCGGACGCAACGGGTGCACATGATGCAGCGGTTGTGGTCCATGCCAAAGCGGGGATGGGTGATGTCCACCTCCCATTTGGGATAGCGGTATTCGTAGCGCACGTGGTCCATGCCCTGCGAGTAGGCGAGCGTCTGCAATTCGCAATGGTTGTTGGAGACACAGACGGCGCAAACGTGGTTCCGCTCGGCAAAGAGCAGCTCGAGAATCATCTTGCGATATTTTCGCAGGCGCTCGCTTTCCGTTTTCACGTCCATGCCCTCGGCGACCTTGGTGGTACAGGCCGGCAGGAGTTTGTTCACACCGGCGACTTCCACGAGGCAGAGGCGGCAGGCGCCGACATCGGCAACGCCTTCCATGTGGCACAACGTCGGGATTTTAATGCCCGCTTCCTCGGCAGCCTGGAGGAGGGTTGCGCCCTCGCTCGCGCTGACTTGCTTGCCATCAATCGTTAATGTTTTTGCGGCCATAGGATTCTGGTCGTTGGTTCAATAAATTCAGTTTGTCGCCGCGGGCTTTTTTGCCCCGGCGTCCGGCCCGCTGGAATCTTTGTTCAGCAACTCCAGATATTCGTGGCGGAAGAAACGCAGCGTGCTGAGCACCGGGTTGGGCGCGGTCTGGCCGAGGCCGCAAAGGCTGGTGTTTCTCACCATGTCGCACAGTTCTTCAAGCCGTTGCAAATCGTCCGCCGTGGCCTTGCGGTCGAGAATCTTCTTCAACAACAGGTGCATCTGCCCCGTGCCGGCGCTGCAAGGAATGCATTTGCCGCACGATTCATCCACGCAGAACTCCATGAAATACCGGGCCACGTCCACCATCTTCGTGGTTTCGTCCATGACAATCATGCCGCCCGAACCCATGATCGAACCGAGCTTGGCCAGCGAATCGTAATCCACCGGCGTGTCGAGCGATTCGGCGGGGATGCACCCGCCCGAAGGGCCGCCGGTCTGCACGGCTTTGATTTTGCCGCCACCGGGCGCGCCACCGCCCATTCGCTCCACAATCTGCCGGAGCGTCGTGCCCATCGGGACTTCGATGAGGCCGGTGTTTGTGATGTTGCCCGCCAGCGCGAAAACTTTCGTGCCCTTGCTCTTCTCGGTGCCAATCGCGGCGAACCAGTCCGCGCCTTTGCGAATGATGGCGGGGATGTTGGCGAACGTCTCGACGTTGTTGATGAGCGTCGGGCAGCCCCACAATCCGCTCTCCGCCGGAAATGGCGGACGGGGACGCGGCGAGCCGCGCTTGCCCTCGACCGACATCATCAGCGCGGTTTCCTCGCCGCAAACAAACGCGCCGGCACCGATGCGCAGTTCGATGTTGAAATTAAATGGCGATTCAAAAATGCCGCTGCCGAGCAGGCCGCGCTGTTTCGCCTGTTTGATGGCGGTTTGCAGGCGGCTGATGGCCAGCGGATATTCGGCGCGCACATAAATGAAGCCCTGGTTGGCTCCCACGGCATAGGCGGCGATGGCCATGCCTTCAAGAACGCAGTGCGGATCGCTTTCGAGCACGCTGCGATCCATGAACGCGCCGGGATCGCCCTCGTCGGCGTTGCAGATGACGTACTTTTGCAGGTTTTCCGTCTTGGCGACCGTGGCCCATTTCAGGCCGGTGGGATAACCCGCGCCGCCCCGGCCGCGCAGACCGCTCTTGACGACCTCTTCCACAACTTCCTTCGGCATCTTTTCACGGAGAACATTGTGCAACGCCTGATAACCCTCGGCAGCGATGTAGGACTCGATGCGTTCGGGATTCACAATGCCGCTGTTGGCGAGCACGATGGAAAATTGTTCGGTAAAGAACGGGCTTTTTGGATCGCCACTCTGGACATTCGTCTGACCGCCCTTCAGCGTGCCGACGAGGGAGGCCGTGTCTTCGGGGTTGACCTTTAAATAGAGCGGGCCCTGGCCCTTGGCGTCCACCACCACGCAGGTTTTCTCTTGCGCGTCCACCTGAACGAGCGGGCCCTGGCAGCAAAGTTTCATGCAGCCCACGCCACGCACTTCCACGTCATTTTCCAAACCGGCGTCCTTCACGGCCTGTTCGAGGCCCTTCTTGACCGCCCCCGAATTGGAAGACACGCAGCCCGCCGCCATGCAACAGCGGATGGTGAATTTTTTCCGCCCGGCGCATTCCTGCTCCGCGATTTCATTGAGGTCGTCAATTACCATGGGAAATCCATCCTTTCACGTGTTCGAGAGCGGTTTCCGCCGTTTGCCGCGGGGTGACGGTGCCGTCGTAAACGACCGCCGGCGCAATGCCGCACGCGCCGATACAGCGGGCGGTGAGCAGCGAGAGCTGGTTGTCCGGCGTGGTTTCGCCCGCCTTGATGCCCGCTTTTTCCTCGACGGCCGAGAGCACCTTGTCCGCGCCCCGGACATAACAGGCCGTGCCCATGCAAACGACGCAAGTGTGTTTGCCCTGCGGTTTGAGGGTGAAGAAATGATAAAACGTCGCCACGCCATAGACGCGGCCGGCCGGCAGCTTGAGCTTGTAAGATACGAACAGGAGCAGATCGTCATCGAGAAAACCGAACAATTCCTGCGCCTTGTGCAGCACCTCGATCAGCGCGTCCTGCTTGTACTGGTATTTCTTCATGTGCGCTTCAAGAATTTTGAAGCGCTTGTCACCGCTGGCATGCTCCAGGATTTCCGGAAGCCGGCTTTTCTTGTTTTTTGTAGCTGTGGCGATCATGACAATTAAGCGTTTAACAACGTCCCTCAAAGTTTCGTGCGAGCCGGCGCAAATGGCTCTGCAAAAATTGGCGAACTATCACCGTGCTTTGCGCGGCGAGGAATCATCCGGCCGCTCGTCCGTGCTCCCCGCTATTCTGCGATCGCAAGTGTTATTGGGCGGAGCTGGCAGGCGGCCAATACACTTGACGCGCGCAGGGGGTTTGCTTAATTTGTTGCAGTGCCAACAACTATTGCAAAGAGGGCAAAAGGGGTGCCAGAGACTCAGGACTCCCTTTTGGAAGGTTGTTTGGCTGAACCGTGCTTCCATCAAAACGCTCCCGGGACTGGCGCCGCGAAAAAAGTTTCTTCCGACAAAGCCAAATCTTCGACCGTGGCGATGAACGTCAATGCCGGCAGTTCTGGCACCAACAATCGCGCCCTGATCAAGGCCATCTCGGATTCAAAGATTTATCAGGAGTATGAGCGTGCGTTCAACGTGTTGACGGGCTTGCCAGTGTCGTTGCAGCCGGTGGAAACCTGGCAGTTGCCGCATCACGGCAAGCGGAACGAAAATCCCTTTTGCGCGCTGGTGTCGCAAAAAAGCCGCTCCTGTGCCGCCTGCCTGCAAGTCTGGGAACAGCTTTGCGAAAAGGCCGTCAACGAACCCAAGACCATCACCTGTGCGGCCGGACTGCTTGACACCGCCGTGCCGGTGCGGCTGGGCGACCGGCTCATCGGCTATCTGCAAACCGGACAATTACTGGGCAGCAAACCGACCGCGCGCCAGTTTGAGCGGGCTGCCAACCTGGTGGCGAGCTGGGGCGTGGAACTGGACCGGGACGAGCTTAAAAAGGCCTTTTATGCCACGAAGGTGGTCAACGCCAAACAGCACGAGGCTATTGTCCGGCTGCTCGTGATTTTCGCGCAGCATCTGGCCATGCTGGGCAACCAGATTTTCATCCAGCAAAAGAACGCCGAGCCGCCCATCATCAAGCGCGCCAAGGAATACATTCACGAACACCACACCGAGCAACTGACGCTCGCCCGGGCGGCCAAGGCCGTCAACATGAGCACGTTTTACTTTTGCAAGATGTTCAAGAAGGTCACGGACATCAATTTCACCGACTACCTGTCACGCGTGCGCATTGAGAAGGCGAAGAATCTGCTGCTGAATCCGAACCTACGCGTGAGCGAAATCGCGTTTGAAGTCGGGTTCCAGTCGCTCACGCACTTCAACCGCGTTTTCAAAAAGCTGCTGGGCCAGTCGCCCACGGAATACCGCGCACAATTGCTCGCCCGTTGAGCGGCTGGCGGTCAAGAACCGAACCGGTGAATGCCGTGGCCGAACGAGGAAACTTTACCATTCCGAGCCTGATCCGCTCTATTTCAAGGCTTATCCCTGCCTGACACAATGGCTGGCCGCAAAATTATTTTGCCTTGGCACCGGTATCGAGCGCCCGCAAGCGGTCGCTGGCTTGACGCCAAAGGGGTGTTCCGGTTGGGGTGTTGGTCAGACAGAGTCGCAAATAATGTGCAGCTTGATTGGTGTCGTGGCGATGCCCGGCAATCATTGCCAGTCCATAACTGACGCGACCGGGTTCCATACCTGATTTTTCGAGTTCGAGATAGTCTGCCTCTGCCGCGTCATAATCCAAGCGGGCGAGCCGGGCGCTGGCGCGGTTGAACCGCGCCGTCGGCAGGTTGGTGAGAGCCAGGACGTGATCGAGGATCGGGATGGCGTCGGCGGTATTGCCAGAGGCAAACAGGATGGCAGCCTTGTTGTTCAAGTCCGATATATCATCCAGTGATTTGGACAGCTGTACGTTCAAGAGCTGCAAGGCGTTCGTGAAATCCCCCATAGCGAGATAAACTTTCAAAACATGATGCGCAACCTGCTCGTCGTCGGGATGCCGCAGCAAGACAGACTGGAGTGCGAGACGGGCGTTGGCGGCGTTGGTTTGCGCCAGCCAGAAGTTTGCCTCCAGCAGCGCCAGATCGAAATCCACCGCCCGGTTGGTCGAGATATCTTTGGTCTCGTCACGCAAATGGTTGATGATGGGACGGGCGCGGTCGGGCAACTGGAGCCGCGTATAAAGCTCCACCAGGGCAAATTCCGGCGCGGACACGCCAGGCGCGAGTTGCCGGGTGCGTTCAAATTGCAGCACCGCCTGCAACAGCAGGCCGGTTTTCTGGTAGGTACAGCCGAGCAGGTAACAAAAAATCGGTTCGTCAAACGGGCCGCCACTATTCATGATCAAACTCAAACGCTGGAGATTTCCCAACTGGCCGGCCACCTCGGTGAGCCCGGCAAGACCTGGCTTTAAGCCGGACTGGAGATTGGTGTTGCAGGCCAGGCTGATCTGCGCCGAGAAGTTGTTGGTGTTCAGTTGCAGCGCCTGTTCCAGACGGGTCTGAGCCGCTTTCAAACGCCCCTGCTGTTGCAAGGCCACACCCCAGGCATCCAGTGAAAACGAATACCATTCGGCCAGCAGGCGGTCCTGAAAACGCGGCACCGGTGTGATGCCGTAGGATTGGATTTCTTTCTGCCAGACGTTTGGTCGCCGGGTTGAAGCAGCAGCGAATGGGGATAAATCATTTTGCCAGGCCCGGGTCCAGAAAGATTCATTCGTATCCATTGCCGAATCGGATAATGACGCAGAATCCAGGAAATTTGTGCTTCGCAATTTCATTTCGTAAATGGCGCCCACGGGCTCCAGATAAAACCGCTCAAAAAAATAGCCAAAGCTTGGATGCAGGTAGAAAAGGCGTTTGGTGCGGCTCATTTGTTCCAGCAACCGCAACGTTTCCAACGGCGTGAGTTCGTGCCGGTTTTCATCGGTCAGCCAGCCGGCGGGTTGATGGCGTTCCAGCCACGCGCGATATTCCACCGTTGGCAGGGCATGCGTGTCCACGGCCAGCCAGTCCAGCCGGTTGCGGTGGTGTGCGAGGGCAGCCTGAAACACCTCCAACTTTTGCGATTGGTCGCTTAACATCACGCCGCTGCCGGCGGGCAATGACCCGGCGGCCAGTTCGCCGAAACTTTGCAACGGATGATAATTCCGATGCAGGATGGCGGGGGCGTTTCTCACCGCCAACCCCGCGATTACCAGGACAAGCGATCCGGCGGCGAAGGGGACGACCAGTTGCCGCCATGGGATTCCGGCTCGCGAACGGCGGCGGTGCTGAACCGTTCCCTGTGAAATCAACAAAAGGTTGCCAACCAAAAAGCCGACGCCCAGCGCGTTCAGATAATCAAAGGTCAGCATCGGCAGCAAACCGCCGAACTGGTGTTGCACAATCTGCCGCGGCCCGTTGACCGGGTCAAATGCCAGCCATAAGCAAGCCAGCAGGAGCAGCACGCGCAGTCCCCGGTAAATCCAGCTCTGGAAACGGTCCGCCAGTGGTTTGTTGTGGGTGCCTTTGTCGCGCAACGGCACCAGGCAGGACAGCGTGGGCACCAGATAATAAACCATCACCGCCAGCGTCAGTACCCGATGCATCAACCAGAATTGATAGTAAAGCAGCATGACCATGTTTTTGGTCTGCTTCAGGCTGACGATCCAAGACTGGCCCAGGCTAAATGACGAGTGGGGAGCCAGGCCGTTGACCAGCGGCAGCAGGGCGTAAATGGAAAATCCCGCCAGCCCCAGTCCGGCCATCCGCAGCAAAAATTTCAAGCGAAAGAAGCGAAGTTTTCGCAGCCAGATCACTCCGGCGACAAACAGCGGCAGTGTGAACAGCATCACCCAGTTTTCAGCCATGCCCAATCCCCAGACCAGGGCCGCCGCGTCGAGCCATCGGGATTCCTTCCGGACACGATATTCGAGCAGCAGCCACAAGGCGCACGCCAGCAGCAGCAAGTCCAGCAATTCACCGGAGGCAGCGGACGCCTCCTGCCAGAAACTGTATTCCAGCCCGCACAAGGTACACGCCGCTAAAACCGGCAGCGCGCCGGCCAAACGGCTGGTATTTTCCCACGGCTTGTCCCATGGCATGATTTGAATGGTGCGGGCCAGCACCCCCAGCGTCAGCGCGGCAGTGGCGGCGGAAAAAAGGTTCAGGCAAAAAGGCGCCCAGGCGGCAGGCAATAATCTCAATGGCAGGGTGAGCAGCCAGAGCAGCGGTTGCCCCAACAACGGCGTCCAGTCCCAACCCGCCACCTTGGCCGTCAACGACAGGCTGTTCATCGTTACTCCGTGACTTAACGTGATCGTGTAAACCACGAATGCCCCCAGTGCGGCCAGCAACGGCAGGCGGCGAGTTATATTGAACACAAAACCATTGAATTATATTTTACCAACCGATGACAGAAAAAAAGGATGCGGAGAGTTTCCGCATCCATTGATCTCCAGAAAATAAATTTGCCGGCCAGCGATTATTTCCGGCGGCGGAACAGCAGCAGTCCCAGTCCGCTCAAGCCGGCCAGCGCCAGCGTGGTGGGTTCGGGAACGGGTGCAGCGTTAATTGAAAAGAGTGGGACGCCTACTTGCCCAATATCATTCCAGATTAGATGTCCATTATAACGATATTCCGGGTCGCCTAGCGTCCAGCCGGCGGTGCTGCTGGTGCTGAGTGCTTGGGCTGTTTGGACAAGAACATTTTGGCCAATTGTATTGTTAAAAAAAAGAAAGTAAGTGGTGTTGGCGGCCAGCGTCAGACCCGACGCATCATACTCGTTGACGGAGTTTACGGTCGGGACGGCAGCTCCCGAAAGCAGGCCGTTGCTCACCACGGAACCTGGCTGGCCGGATGAATTACTATAAATGGAAATGGTAAAGTCACTACCCGGATCGGATTCGGAGCCGATGGCTACGGAAATGGATCCAATGTTTTCGCTCTGGCTGCCGGTGGTGAACTTTTGAACCACTTGATCATAACCAATCCACTGGGAACCTGACGCAGTGGTGCTGTTGAGAGTTGAGAGCAGCGTGGACTGTGCCGACGCCGAGACCGTCGCGCCCAACAGAACCAGGCCACAGGCAAGTATGATGAGGTTTGTTTTCATAGTTTATTTGCTAGGCGGTTAAATGAATTATTGGCGGATTATTTCCGGCGGCGGAACAGCAGCAGTCCCAGCCCGCTCAAGCCGGCCAGCGCCAGCGTCGATGGCTCAGGCGTGGTGACACCTCCGCCTTCTGTGGGCTGCTCACCATTGTAAAGAATTGTAATGCCATTATACGTCCTGACTTGCGCCCCGATGAATGCATCAAAGGAGGCGTAATTAGCGCTGCCAATACCGCCGGTTGCTTCGCCGTCACCTGCCAACCAGAAGCTTAAGGTATAGTCTTGGCCAACTACCGTTGATATGCCTTGGGCAATTCCATCAACACCACCCACCACCCCGTCAAACCAGTAATAATTCCCCGAGTGAGTGTTCCGGCTGGTCGTTCCCGGAGTTCCGGAGTACACCTGTCCGGCGTATGACAAACCCTGCTGTCCAACGGTTTCCCACCCAGTCAAATCTCCCGTCTCGAATCCACCGTTGACAATCAGGTTGTCGCCGTTCGAATCCGTAAGCGAGACATCATCAAGCCCCCAAAAGGCGGGATCCTGCCGGAAGAAAACCGTCAGCCAGGTGGTGGAATTGGTGGCCGTGACACCAAAACTGTACCGGGTGTAGTCCTGTTGCGGGCTGTCTTGCAAAGATACAACATCGGACTGGGCCGAGGTTGAAACAACCGCGCCGAACAAGACAGCGCCGCAGGCGAGTTTGAGAATCTTGGTTTTCATGGTTTTGTCGGTTGTGCGGTGAAACGGATTGCCGGCAAATTATTTCCGGCGGCGGAACAGCAGCATTCCCAGCCCGCTCAAGCCGGCCAGCGCCAGCGTGGTGGGTTCGGGAACGGGTGCTGGTGCAACATTTGAAAAGGTAAAGGTAAGATCATTATAGTTGAAGTCAGCATACTTATCGCCCCAAGTCTCATCTTCCCATGCGACATAGGTGTTCCCCGACGATGGAAAACTATCAACCACATAGGCATGAACGTAGCCATCACTATTTCCGGTGCCGGACCCCATGGCCCAAGTGTGGCCGGTGGTCAAGTCTGACATCGTGAAATCCAAAATTGCGCCAGCAGTAAACGTCCCCAAATCAACTGTATTCCCAACGGTGTTGACTTTATTGTCAAAAACTTCAGTGCCGTTCAAATACAATATATCGTGATCGCCACCCATGATGCCATTATAATAAGTGGCAACCACATCGCCGCCGTCGGCAGTAACAACCTGCGCATCCGCATTGGGAATTACCATGCCGGTGCTGGGATATGGCACAATTGTCCCTTGAGCCATGGCGGTCAAGCCCGCAAAGCTGGCGCAGACTGCAATTGCGATCGAGCATTGTAACGATTTGCTGTGTCTTTGTGTTTTCATTCTTATTTATTGGTTATGTGTTTCTGGTTAATTCGGAAAAACTTCAGGTGTTGGTGTTTATCGTGCCTCAGCAGACGCAAAGTGGATTGCGGCGACAATGACCAAAAGAAACGACGCTTTGATTATCATAGGTTTTTAATTCTGCGAAAAGCGAAGCACTTCACGTGCCGCTCTGATTTAATAATGAATTGATAATTAGTTTAAATTAACATGATATTTAGTCAAATATGTTGATAATTTCAGTTTTAATTAGTGTTTTTTACAATGTTCAACTCCGACCTAATCGAGCCCCCGCCGAGTCAACCGGTTTATTGGCGGAATGGGTTGGTTGGATCAGCGGCCTGGTCAAATTCATGGGCAACTTCTGCCGGGAAAAATTATTAGCCTGATTTGATGTTGCACTAATCTTCCTCTTCCGCCGGCCGATTTGCGATGCCTTGAGAAGGACAATTTCAAGCCGGCAACTTACATGGTGAGTCGGGCTTTGAGACAGTCCGGCTGGAAATGGGACAATCAAGGGAAGCTTCGCCGGGAAAATGAAAATGGAGAATCGCAATTAAACAAGAAGCCGAGCGGACAATCCTGTAATATATATGTGCTAACGGCGGGAATGCGGCATCACGCCTTGAATCCCCAGCCGATTGAACCGTGCCGGAATACGCTCGCACGATCAATTTCGTGTACGTCAATCAGGTTGGAGATTCATGTGGCGCTCGCACTTGTATCGCCAGTATTTGGGAATCTCCGTTGTGGCCATGTGCAACCAATTCCATTGAAACTCAGCTCCCGATTCGCACAGAACTCTTAAAAAATAGTTCGATTTGGAGGCGAAGGTCGGAATGGGCGCATTCGGGGGCACTACCCCGGATGCAGCCAGATTGGAACGCGGCTGTGTGCAGAAAAAGCTGTTGCGCCTGGTCGGAAGCGGCATTCCCCCTTTCGCTGGCAAAGCTTTGCAAAATTGGTAAAGTCTTCAACAAGGTTTGGTGAGAAGACCACCTTGAAATCGCGGACTTTTAGACGGTAGAACAATTATGCCGGAAACACTGCGACATTTACCCGTGACAGGCGGTTGCCTGGTACGGTTCGTGAAACGTGGCCCAAGCTGCGTCATTGACTGATGTTCGAAAAACTTTTATGGAATCCACAAAAAAAATTATGACCTCTTCCACTCCTGAAATCAAACGCCTCGAACCCGCTCACGACATCCTGCACCAAACCCGCAAACATCCGCTGGACTCCATCTGCGCCCCGAAAGTCGTCGCCGTTATCGGCGCCACGGACAAGCCCCGCAGTGTCGGGCGGATGCTTTTTGAAGGTCTCGGCCGCGGTGGTTTTAACGGCGTGGTTTATCCCATCAACCCGAAGCGTTCCTCCGTGCTGTGCGTCAAAGCCTATCCCAGCATCGGCGCCGTGCCGGAAAAAGTGGACTTGGCGGTCATCTGCACGCCAGCCAAAACCGTGCCCGGCCTGATTAAGGATTGCGCCAAGGCCGGGGTGGCCGGCGTCATCATCATTTCCGCGGGCTTCAAGGAAACCGGCCCCGAGGGCGTGAAGCTGGAACAACAAATTCTCGCCGACGCCCGCGCCGCCGGCATGCGTATCGTCGGTCCCAACTGTCTCGGCCTCCAGATGCCGAACATCGGGTTCAACGCCAGTTTCGCCGCCACCATCGCCCAGCCTGGCGACGTTGCGTTCCTCAGCCAGAGCGGCGCGCTCTGCTGTGCCGTGCTCGACTGGAGCCTGAAGGAAAATGTCGGGTTCAGCTGCTTCGCCTCGCTCGGCTCCATGCTCGATGTCGGCTGGGGCGACCTGATTTATTACCTCGGCGACGACCCGAAAACCAAGAGCATCGTCATTTACATGGAAACCATTGGGGACGCGCGCTCGTTCCTGTCCGCCGCCCGCGAAGTTGCGCTTACCAAACCGATCATCGTCATCAAACCCGGCCGTACCGAAGGTGCCGCCAAAGCCGCCGCTTCCCATACCGGTTCGCTGACCGGAAGTGACGACGTACTCGAAGCCGCGTTCAAACGTTGCGGCGTCTTGCGCGTGAACAATATTTCCGATTTGTTTTACATGTCCGAAGTTCTGGGCCGGCAGCCCCGGCCGAAGGGCAATCGCCTGACCATGATCAGCAACGCCGGCGGTCCCGGGGTGCTGGCCACCGACGCGTTGCTTACCACCGGCGGCGCGCTCGCGGAAGTTTCCAAGGGCACCATCGCGGAGCTGGATAAATTTCTGCCCGCCTCCTGGTCGCGCAACAACCCGATTGACGTGCTCGGCGACGCCAGCGCGGAAGCCTACGCGAAAACATTGGAAGTCGCGGGCCGCGATCCGAATAGCGACGGCTTGCTCGTCATTTTGACGCCGCAATCCATGACCGAATGCACCGACACGGCGGAAAAATTGAAGGCGTTCGGCCACATCGAGGGCAAGCCGGTGCTCGCCAGTTGGATGGGCGGCCGGGACGTTGCCGAAGGCGAAGCCATCCTGAACCGCGCCGGCATCCCGACCTTTCCGTATCCCGACACCGCCGCGCGTGTGTTCACGTCCATGTGGCGTTACGCGGACAATTTACGCGCGCTTTACGAAACCCCCGTGCCTTCCGCCGATGCCGATGACCTCAAATCCGGGCGCGCCAAGGCCAACACCTTGATTGAATCGGTCCGGAAAACCGGTCGCACCATCTTCACCGAGGCGGAATCCAAAGAATTGCTTGCCTGCTATAACATCCCGACCGTCATCACGAAAGTGGCGGCAACCGAGGACGAAGCCGCCAAACTGGCGAAGGAAATCGGCTATCCCATCGTACTGAAGCTCTATTCCGAAACCATCACGCACAAGACCGACGTGGGCGGCGTGCAGTTGAATCTCAAGGATGAGGCCGATGTCCGCCGGGCGTTCAAGGCCATCAAGACCGCTTGCACGGAAAAGGCCGGTGCCAAACACTTCCAAGGCGTCACTGTCCAGAAGATGATCAAGCTGAGCGAAGGCTACGAAATCATCCTGGGCAGCAGCATTGACCCGCAATTCGGGCCGGTGCTCCTGTTCGGCATGGGCGGCCAGCTCGTCGAAGTGTTCAAGGACAAGGCGCTCGCCTTGCCGCCGTTGAACACCACGCTCGCCCGGCGCATGATGGAAACGACAAAAATTTACCACGCGCTCAAGGGCGTGCGCGGCCGCAAGTCGGTGGACCTCGCCGCGCTGGAAAAACTCATGGTCGGCTTCAGCCAGCTCGTCTCCGAGCAGCGCTGGATCAAGGAAATTGACATCAACCCGATGTTCGCCTCCGCCGATGATCTCGTCGCGCTCGACGCCCGCGTCATCCTGCACGACCCGAAGACGACGGAAGCCCAACTGCCCCGGCTCGCCATCCGCCCGTGCCCGACCCAATACGCCGCGCCATGGAAACTGAAGGACGGCACGTCGGTGAACATCCGCCCCATCCAGCCCGAGGACGAGCCGTTGCTGGTGAAGTTCCATGAAACCCTCTCCGAGGAAAGCGTGTATCACCGTTATTTCACCCAGTTGAAACTCGACCAGCGCATCGCGCATGAACGGCTGACGCGCATCTGTTTCAACGATTACGACCGCGAAATTGCGCTCGTTGCCGAACGCAAGGATCCCAAGACCAAACAGCGGGAAATCCTCGGCGTGGGCCGGTTGAGCAAAGCTCACGGCCGGAACGAAGGCGATTTCTCCCTACTCGTCAACGATCATTGGCAAAAAAAAGGCTTGGGTGCCGAACTGCTCAAACGCCTCGTGGAGATTGGCCGGAACGAGAAACTCACGCGCCTTTCCGCGGAAATCATGGCGGACAACCACGCCATGCACCACATCAGCAAGCAGGTCGGGTTCAAATTGACCGCCAATGCCGATGGCCGGGATTACACCGCCGAATACGTTTTTTAACGAACGGACAATATCCGGTCCCCTGCGCGGGCGGTCATGCAAATGACCGCCCGTTTTTTTATCCGGATTCACTCAAGGACGCGAACATGAACTTTGAACAGAAGGCAACGAAGCAAACAACGATGCAGACTGTTTCCGGTCTTTGTTTCCTTGGTTTCCTTCTTAAAAAACATTCTATCACCAGCCATCTGACGGAAGTGGCTCGATCTCTCGGGTGCTGCGGAATATGATCGAAGCGAAGAATCAACATTATGAACTCGACCTCAAATGACAAACTCCAGTTCATCCTCGGCCGGCGGAGCATCAGGATTTATGCTCCCGGCGAAGTCAGCGAGGCGGCGGTCACACAACTTTTGCAGGCGGCCATGGCGGCGCCCTCGGCGGTAGCCCGGGACCCTTGGCGCTTCGTGGTCATCCGGAAAAAAGAAACGCTGTCAACCCTTGCGGCGGCTCTGCCCAATGGCGGCATGCTGTCCACGGCTTCACTGGGCATCGTGGTTTGCGGCGACCTCAATGCGGCGCACGACCGCCAACTCAGTTATCTGTTGCAGGATTGCTCGGCGGCCATCGAGAATCTGCTGCTGTGCGCCCATGCGCTGGGCTTGGGCGCCTGCTGGCTGGGTATTCACCCGCGGGAAGACCGCGTCCAGAAGCTCAAGGAAATTCTTCAACTGCCCGCCTCGGTCATCCCCATTGCCGGCATTGCCATCGGCCATCCCGGCGAGGAAAAGGAGCCGCGCACCCGGTTCAACCGCGACTACGTGCATTGGGAGAAATGGTGAACGCATTTTTGTAGCGGCGGTCTGTGACCGCCGGTGAAATCAATGGCGACGGTCGCAGACCACCACTACAGTGGAATACAAACTGTTGCCGCTTCCCTTATTCCTGATCGGTGACGATGTCGTGGAATTTCAGGATATCGCCTTTTTCGCCCTTGAGTTCGGCTTCCTTGAACTTGATGGCGGCACGCGGATGCAGGTTGCGGAGGCCCGTCAGCAAATATGGCAGGTCGTAACCCCACAACAGCTTCGCCCGCATCGGCTCGATGTGATTCTGCACGCAGTCGAGGATGGGACGGAGCTGGTACTTCGGGTTGCGCAGAAAACCGATGAGCAGTTCCATCGGACAATTGCCCGCGCCGCGGCCCAGGCCGGCCATCGTGGCGTCAAGATAATTGGCGCCTTCGATGATGCCTTCAATGGTGTTCGCGTAGGCCAACTGGAGGTTGTTGTGCATGTGCACGCCCACTTCCTTGCCGGCAGGCTTGCAATAAGAAAGGTATTTCTTCACCAGCACATGGATCTGCTCGCTGTAAAACGCCCCGAAACTGTCCACCAGGTAGACCGCCTTGACCTCGGATTTGGCAAGCATCTCCAATCCCTCGTCCAGCTCGCGATCCGGGATGACCGAGGCGGCCATCAAATTCACCGTGGTTTCGTAGCCCTTGTCATGGGCGTCCTTGACCATGTCCAGCGCGGTGGGAATCTGGGTGATGTAGGTCGCCACGCGGATCATGTCGATGACTGAATCTTTTTTCGGCAGGATGTCCTCGTGATAATCGCAACGCTCGGCGTCAGCCATCACACACAGTTTCAAATCCGTCTTATTGTCACCGACAATGCGGCGCAGGTCGTCTTCCTGGCAATATTTCCAGCAGCCGTGTTCGCCCTGCTTGATGCCTTTGCGCGACGCCTTGTAGCCCAGCTCCATGTAATCAATACCCGCGGCGACGCAGGTGTCATAAACCACCTTTACAATCTGGTCATCGAAATGGTGATTGTTCATCAAACCGCCGTCGCGGATGGTGCAATCGAGGACCTTGATTTCGGGCCGGAAGGAGAGCCAGCGGCTCTCGGCTGTTTCTTTGGGTTTGGGAGTCTTGGGGCTCATGGATAATGTTAGAAAATGTGTTCGGAAGGATTATTGCAGCGAACAGCGCGAAGCACAAGGCGGGAGTGAATGAAGTTGGATTCAGCCAACAACTCCATTTGTGTCAATCGTGGGTCGTGTGTGATTAGATTGTGCGGTTAAATTATGATATTGCTGTTAAAAGTTTGCCAATAACCCATCCAATTAAAGCGAATATCACTCCCGCCAAACCGATATAACACATAATAATCCACGTCAACCTGAACAGGCCATAATGAAACTCACCACACTGAAAACAAAACAATGCTGACCGGCTGATTTGATTGCCGCAGACATTGCATGGAATAAGCCTTGAAGCTGGTTCAGATTTCGATGGTGAAATTTTCGGAGCAACAAACTCCGACTTATTCATGTAAATTTGGGTCTGTTTATGGCAATGCGGGCAATCAATGAATTGCCCCAACTTTCTATGAGATGTCTCTGAGCTGATCTCGAATTCAGCAATTTCAAACTCAATACTGCCGCCGCAATGCTGGCATGGACATTTTGCTAACATGGGTTTCCGTGATTAACCGGCAAACTGCTGGAGAGGTCAACGGAATAAAAGGCTTGAAACTGGGTAATTCGCTCCATCGGAATCAACTCTGCGCCCTTATTCATTGTCGTTAAATTGTTAGTAAACTTGAGGTCACAATTTGTAACTTCAAGTTTGCAACGCGTTGCAGCTCAAGTTCCAACCTTCATTTGACATTCAACTCACGCTGGATGCCAAATTTCTCGATGCGTTTGCGCAGCGTCGCGCGCGTGATGCCGAGCAGTTTCGCGGCGTGAACCTGGTTGTCGCTGGTTTCCTTTAGCGCCTGAATGATCAGTTCGCGCTCGACAGCGGGAATGACTTTCAGCTTCGGATCACGTTTGGCCCACTGGAACAATTGCCGGGCGAGCGCGGCGGCGTCGGTGGCGGCGGCTTTGCCGGCAACCGCCGGCAGCGGTGCGGCACCACCACCCTGGCCGGAAATTTCCGGCGGCAGGTCGCCGGGCAGGATGGCGCCGCTTTTGGCCATCACGAGCGCACGGCGAATGGCGTTCTCCAGTTCGCGCACGTTGCCGGGCCAGTGATATTTTTCGAGCGCCTTGATGGCGTTGGCGGCGACGGACTTCGGTTTCCGCTGCTGTTCGCGCGCGATTTTTTCCAGAAAATAGTTCACGAGCAGCGGAACGTCGTCGAGCCGCTCGCGCAACGGCGGAATGTGAATGCGCACGACGTTGAGCCGGTAAAACAAATCCTCGCGGAACTGCCGCGCCGCCACGGCGGCCTCCAGCGGCTTGTTCGTGGCAGCGATGACGCGCACGTCCACCTGGATCGGCTGGTTGCCACCGACGCGCTCGAACGTGCCGCTTTGCAGCACGCGAAGAATTTTCGTCTGCGTCGCGGGCGTCATGTCGCCGATTTCATCGAGGAAAATCGTGCCTTTGTTGCATTGCTCGAATTTGCCGATGCGCTGGGTGGTCGCGCCGGTGAACGCACCGCGTTCATGGCCGAAGAGTTCGCTTTCGAGCAATTGTTCGGGAATCGCGGCGCAATTGACCGCGAGGAACGGCTGCGTGCTGCGATCGCTGTGATGATAAATCGCGCGGGCGACGAGTTCCTTGCCGGTGCCGCTTTCGCCGGTAATGAGCGCGGTGGCGTCCGATGCCGCCACCTGGCCGATGAGCTTGAAGACCTGCTGCATCGCCTCGCTGCGGCCGACAATGCCCAGTTCGTAATCCTCGGATTCGAGCAATGGCTGGTACGACACGACCTGCTGCATGTCATGCGCGGCTTTGAGCGCGTTGGCGACGATTTCCTTGAGCTTGGGCGCGTCGAACGGCTTGAGCAGATAATCGTAGGCGCCGAGTTTCATCGCCTCGATGGCCGTCTGGGTCGTGCCGTAGGCGGTCATCAAAATAACGAGGAGCTTGGGGTTGGCGGCGCGGATACGGCGGAGCGTTTCGAGTCCGTTCATGCCACCCATGCGCACGTCCATGAGCACGAGGTCGGGCTTGAATTTGGGAATGACCCGCAATCCCTCCTCGCCGGATGAGGCCGTGGCCAGCTCGACTTCCGGCGAATCAAAAATCCGCTGGAATGAATACCGCACGTCCTCTTCGTCATCAATCAACAGCAGCTTGCTCATTGGCGGTCTAACATAGCGGATTCGGACAAAAGCAATAGCGAATTTTCGCAGCGCCTTTTGTATTGAATTGGCGAGACGACGAGGGCAATGTTCCGGCCGTTCCCAATTCAACCAAAATCATTATGAAAAAAAATCTTTTGTTCGGCACGATGGCTTTGCTGGCCGGCTCGCTCCTGGCGGCGGACTCCAGTCCCAAGGATGATGTCAAAAAGGCGGCGGCGGCCCTCGGCAGCCAGACCAACTATACCTGGCAGGCGACGGTGGAAGTTCCCGCCGATTCACCGTTCAAACCCGGCCCGACGGACGGGAAAACGGAGCAGGGCGGCTACACGATGCTTTCCTTCAACTTCGGCGACAACACGACCGAGGCCGTGACCAAGGGTACGAACGGCGCGATCAAGACGGACGACGGCTGGAAGACGCTGGCCGAGGCGCTTAAAGACAACGGCGACGGTGGATTCAATCCGACGTTGTTTATGGCGCGCATGGTGCAAAATTACCGGGTTCCAGCGGTCGAAGCCGCGAGCCTGGCCGACGATACGAAGGAATTGAAGCAGGACACCAATTCTATTTCCGGCGACCTGACCGAGGCTGGAGCGAAGGAGTTGTTGTCATTTCGGCGGCGCGGAACCGGCGGCGACGGCCCGACCGTCACCAATCCCAAAGGCTCAGTGAAATTCTGGGTCAAGGACGGCAAGCTGGTGAAGTACCAATATCACGTCCAAGGCACGGTCAATTTCAACGGCGACGACCACGATGTTGACCGCACAACCACGGTGGAAATAAAAGATGTCAACGCGACGAAAATTGACGTGGCCGCCGCCGCGAAGAAGAAATTGCAATGATTTTGCGAACCACGCCGGGCGGACTCCACGCGGGCCGCCCGGCGTTTCCATTCCAGCCAGCCGGTGGTTTTGGGTTGATGTTTGATGTGTTTGCTTACCTGAAATACGCACATTCGCTGTTTGACCTTGCGGTGGCCATCACCTAGAATGTCGCTCCTTTTTCAATATGAAAATTGTCATTTGTGATCCGGTTTCGCCGAAAGGCATTGCGCTGTTGCAGAAGCGGCCTGAATTTCAGGTGGTCGTCCTGCCCAAACGACTGACCGAGGCGGAATTGCTGCCCATCGTCGCCGACGCCATCGCATTGGTCGTCCGTTCCGAAACCAAGGTTACCCGCAAAGTCATCGAAGCCGCGCCGAAATTGCGCGTGGTTGGCCGTGCCGGCGTGGGCGTGGACAACGTGGACATCGAAGCCGCCACGCAACATGGCACCGTGGTGATGAACACCCCCGGCGGCAACACCGTGACCACCGCCGAATTGAGCTTTGCCATGCTGCTCTCGCTCGCGCGCAAGGTGCCACAGGCGCACGCCTCCATGGTCGCCGGCAAATGGGACCGCAAACTTTTCTCGGGCGTCGAACTCATGGGCAAAACCCTCGGTGTGCTCGGCATGGGCCGCATCGGCACGGAAGTCGCCAAACGCGCCATCGCCTTCGGCATGCGCGTCGTCGCCTACGACCCGTATCTTACCGAGGACCGCGCGAAGGCCATCGGCGCGGAATTTGCCGACAGCGTGGATGAAGTTTATCGCGTGGCGGATTTCATCACCGTGCACATGCCGGTGACGAAGGAAACCAAATACATGCTCAACGCCGCCGCCTTCGCCAAGATGAAACCCGGCGTGAAAATCGTGAATTGCGCGCGGGGCGAAATCATTGCCGAGGCGGATTTGATCGCGGCGCTGGAATCCAACAAGGTCGCCGGCGCGGCGCTGGACGTTTATGCCGTCGAACCGCTGCCCGCCGACCATCCGTATCGCAAGCAGGCGAACCTGATTTTGACACCGCACCTCGGCGCCAGCACGGAGGAGGCACAGGAAAAATGCGGCATCGAGGTCGCCGAAGTCATCGCGGGCTATCTGCTCACGGGCGAAGTCCGCAACGCGGTGAATTTGCCGTATCTGGACGCCAAGACCTACGAACAGGTGAAACCTTACCTGCCGCTGGGCGAGGCGCTGGGCAAATTGCTGGCGCAACTCGCGCCGCCGGGCGCCGACCGCATCTACATCACCTACGGCGGTCAGGCGCAGAAATTGCCGAACACCGATCCGGTCACGCGCTCCATTTTGCGCGGCTTTTTGGAAAGTAGCGCGGTCAAGGACGTGAACAACGTCAACGTCCGCTCCGTTGCCGCCAGCATTGGCATTACCGTCGAGGAAAAGAAATCCGACGAGCCGGTGACCTTCAACGAGTGGTTGCACGTGCAGGTTTTCAGCAACGGGAAGAAACTGATTTCGGCCGGCGGAACCTTTTTCGGCTCGCCGAACAATCCCCGCATCGTGCGGCTGTTCAGCACGCCGGTGGAAATTCCCACCAGCGGCACCCTGCTACTGCTCAACAACAAGGACCGGCCCGGCATCGTTGGCCATCTCGGCACGCTGCTCGGCAAACACAAGATCAACATCGCCAACATGAGCCTGACGCGCGACACCGCCGGCGGGCTGGCGCTGACCGTGTTAAACCTCGACACCGTGCCACCGCCGGCGGTGCTCACCGAACTTCAGAAAGACCCTGACATCAGCAACGTGAAAGTAATAAAATTGTAGATCCCGTAAAATTGTTAAATCGAAAGAAGATAAAAATGAAAAAACAAATGAAATTGATTTTCCCCGCCGTATTCGCCGTGACCTTGTTCGCGCTGCCGTGTGCGCAAGCTGCCGCCGCAACCAACTCCCAACCCACCAACGCAATGACCGCGCTGTTTGGCGATCCGGTGGTTGCCAAAGGCAAGGGCTTTGAGATCAAGCGCAGTGAATTGGACGAGGTGATAACCGGTCTTAAATCCGCCGCGGCCGCGCACGGCCAGGTCATTCCGCAGACCCGGATGGTCCAGATCGAGGGCCAGATGCTCAGCCGGCTCATCCAGGTTCAACTGTTGCTTCAAAAAGCCACGGCTGCGGACAAGGCCGAAGGCGCCCAAAAGGCCGAATTGCAAATTAGCAATCTGCTGGCACGGGTCGGGTCGCCGGAGGCCCTCGATCGCCAGTTGAAGGCCACGGGCATGACCATGGCTGAATTGCGATCCAAAGTCGGTCAGGAGGCCACCGCCCAGGCGGTATTGACGCGCGAGCTGAATGTCGCCGCAACGGATGCCGAGACGAAGCAATTTTACGACGACACCAATCATCTGGCGGACTTTGAGCAGCCGGAAATGGTCACCGTCCGGCACATTTTGCTGATGACGATGGACCCGGTCACACGCGCGCCGTTGTCAGCAGACCAGCAACAGGCCAAGCGCAAACAAATTGACGACCTTCTCAAGCGCATCCGCGGTGGCGCGGATTTTGCGGCGCTGGCCAAACAATACTCCGAAGACCAAGGTTCAAAGGACAATGGCGGTGAATTGCCGGCATTCGCGCGCGGCCAGATGGGTTTGCCTGAATTTGATGCGGCGGCGTTTTCGCTGACCAACAGCCAGGTCAGCGACGTCATTTCCACCGCGATTGGCTACGATATCGTCAAATTGACCAGCAAAACTCCGGCCAAAAAAGTGGAGTACGTAACCATCGCCGACAAAATCAAGAATTACCTGATTCAGCAAAAAACCGAAAAACTCGCACCGGCTTATTTGGACAAATTGCAGAAGGATGCGGATGTTCAAGTTCTGGATGCGGATTTGAAAGCGGCGGTCGCCGCGGCCAACGCCAACGTGCCCGACGCGACGCCGGAAAAATAAGGCGGTGTTGAAGCGTGCTTGCCAAATTTGTCCGGCCAAGCCACTTTGGAAAGCGTTATGAAAACAAAAGTGGGAATGGTTGTTCTCATCGTGGCTTGTGTCGGACTGCTGGTTGCCCTGTTTGCGACTAAAAAGGCAATGGACGACCGGCTGAAAACGGACACCGACGCGATTGTTGACTTTTCCAACCAGTTGACGACAGCCACCGCCAATCTCGATGAATTGCGCCAGGTTAATCTCATGTTGACCAACGACCTTGCCGCCAGCCGTCAGGAGTCGCTGACGTTCAGCAACCAATTCACCGAAACCTCCAGCACGCTCGCCGACACCAAAGTCTCGCTCCAAAGCACTCGGGACCAAATTACCAATCTCAACAGCCGCGTCGCCGATCTGGAAGTGCAGAATCAGGTGCTTGACCAGCGCGCCGCCGCGCTGACCAACGCCATCGCCAGCCTGAGCGAGCAAATCGCCGACACGCAACAAAAACTGGCCGGCTCTGAAACCAACAACGCCTTTCTCGAAAAGGAATTGCAGCAGCAAACCGCCGCCCGGTCCGAACTGGAAAGCAAGTTCAACAACCTGGCCACGGTGCGTGCCCAGGTCAAAAAATTGCGTACCGAGGTGTTTGTCACCCGCCGCTTGGAATGGATGCGCGAAGGCTCCGACCCGGGGGTGCAGCTAAAAGGCGGTCAGCTGCTGATGCAGCGCACGGCGCCCACCAACACCGCCCGCCCGCCGCACTACGATTTGAACGTCGAAGTCAGCTCCGATGGCTCCATCCACGTTGTTCCATCGCCAGCCAATGCGCCCGCGGCAACGACCAACGCGCCGCCGCAGTGACCGGCGCGGTTGAAGTTTTCAATTTGAATTTGATTTGCCGCCGATGCAGGCCGTTCACGAATCATCATGCCAACCTACGAATACATTTGCGAAAAATGCGGGCACGAATTTGAAGCCTTGCAGTCCATTGCCGCCCAGCCGCTGCGGATTTGCCCGAAGGACCTTTGCCTCCGGAAAAAATGGGGCCGCGGCCGGGTGAAACGCAAGATCAGCGGCGGCGGCGGGCTGCTCTTCAAAGGCGGTGGTTTTTACATCACCGACTACCGCAGCGAGGGCTACAAACAGGCCGCAAAAAAGGATTCCACCCCGCCAGCCCCGTCCGGCACTGACGCGAAAACTGCCCCGGCAAAAACCACGCCCAAGGCCGACAAAAAATGAAATTGGCGTTGCATCGTTGCCTCAGGAAATGGTTGTATCCGTCCGATGGTTTGACGATTCCACGATTCCACGATTCCACTTTCCAGTGCCTGTTTGTTCTTTGCGCGGTAATTTTTCCATTGTTCGCCCGCGCACAGGTTCCACCTCCGAATACGATTTCATCGCGCAGCGTTTCCGGCCAGTTCATCGTCACCGGCCCGCCGGCCCGCCCGGCGGGATCACGGCTGGCGGCCCGGATGGAAATCGCCACCAACACCGATCTTGTCCGGCTGGAACCGGCGCTGCTGGCCATCTCCGCCGAGCGCATCAAGACATCACTGCAACGGGAACTGGACCTGAACCCCAACGCGCCCTGGCGCGGGAAAATTTTCCTGACGCTGCACCCGGCGCAATCAACCGACGAGGATGTTGCCATTGTCTCCGAACGCTTCGCCGACAGCTGGAATTATCACGTCCAGCTGCCTGACGTTCTGCCCCGCACCCGTTTCGCACGCGCCATGACCGGCGTGTTGCTGCTGGAATTTGCCAATCGCAACGCCCGCGGGCGTTCCGCGGAAATTCCCGCGTGGCTCACCGACGGTTTGTCCCGGCAATTGTTTGCGGCCGATTGGCAGGAAGCCATCTTGTCATCGCCGGCCAAAATGGCGAACGGCCTGCCGGTCAGCCGCACCGTCGCCACCGAGCGCGGCCTTGACCCGCTCGCCGGCGCGCGGCGGATCTTGCGGACTGAACCGGCGCTGACGTTTGAACAATTGAGCTGGCCCACCGGCGTGCAATTGTCCGGCACGGATGGCGACGTGTATCGCGCCAGTGCGCAACTCTTAGTCAACGGACTGCTGGAATTGAAAAACGGCCGGGCGCATTTGCGCGCGATGTTGGCAACCCTGCCAGATTGCTACAATTGGCAGACCGCATTTCAAACCGCATTCCGTGGAAATTTTCCGCGACCGCTCGATGTGGAAAAATGGTGGGCGCTGCAAGTCGTCGGTTTCGCCGCACGTGACTCCGGCCCGTTGTGGACACCCGCCGCCAGCCGCGACCAACTCGACGAAATCCTCAAAGTGCCGGTAGAAATGCGCACGGCCTCGAACACTTTGCCCGCCCACGTCACAATTTCGCTGCAGGCGGTGATCCGCAATTGGGACCCGCCACGGCGGGACGCCATTCTGCAAATCAAATTGCGCGATCTGGAACTCGCGCAACTGCGCATGGCCGTGCCGCTGGCCGCTTTGACCGACGGGTATCGCCGCGCCCTTGCGGATTATCTTGGCTCGGGCAAACATGCCGCGCCCTTGTTGCGTTGGGTCAAACATCCGTTTACTTCACCGTCGAAAACGATCACGAACGAGACATTAAAAAAATTGGACGCGCTCGATGCGCAACGGCGGGCAATCGAATCGGCCATCAAGCCGGCGGGCGTGCCCCCATGATTTTCAACCGCGCTTGAACGCGGCGGGCGCGAAAGCGGTCAACTTGACAAGGTGCGATTCCAACTTATAGTTTCCATTGAAAAATGAAGGATGATCATTCGCAGGCAAATGGCGGGGAGCCGCCAGCGGACCACCGACTCCCATCTTTAAAGGAATTCCACTCCGCCGGCCGCGGCTTCTGGCACGACGTTTCTGATTCCGATTGGAACAATTGGCTCTGGCAGCTTAAACATCGCATTACCACGCCGGAGCAGTTGCAACGGCTGATGCCCACGCTTCTGCCGGAGGAATTTGCGGGCGCCAAACTGGCGAACCACAAACTTGCGCTGGCCATCACGCCGTATTTCTTCAACTTGATTGATCCGGCGGATGAATATTGTCCGATCCGCCGCCAGGTCATCCCGCGCATTGAGGAGACCCACACCGCGCCGTGGGAGCTGAGCGACCCGTGCGGCGAAGATTCCCATTCGCCCGTGCCCGGCCTCGTGCATCGGTATCCCGACCGCGTGTTGTTCCTGGTCACCGACCGCTGTGCCGCGTATTGCCGGTACTGTACCCGCTCGCGGCTGGTCAGCAATGCGACCGGCTACGATTTTCATCCCGAATTCGACAAGCAAATCGCCTATATTGCGCAGCATCCGGAAATCCGCGACGTGCTGTTGAGCGGCGGCGATCCGCTGCTGTTGAGTGATGACAAATTGGAGAATCTTTTGAGTCGCCTGCGCGCCATTCCGCACATTGAATTTTTGCGGATCGGTTCGCGCATTCCGACTTTCCTGCCGCAGCGCATCACCCCCGAACTGTGCGCGATGCTGAACAAGTTTCATCCGCTGTTCCTGAGCGTTCACTCGAACCATCCACGCGAATTGACGACGGAAGTGCGCGACGCACTCGGCCGCCTGGCCGACGCCGGCATTCCGCTTGGCAACCAGTCCGTCCTGCTCAAGCACGTCAATGACGACGCGGCGGTGATGAAGGCGCATGTCCAGAAGCTGCTGATGTGCCGGGTCAAGCCGTATTACCTTTACCAGTGCGATTTGATTTCCGGCTCGGCGCACCTGCGCGCCAGCGTCCGCAAGGGCCTGGAAATCATGACGGAGTTGCGCGGCCATACCACCGGTTACGCCGTACCGCAATACGTCATTGACGCTCCCGGCGGCGGCGGCAAGGTGCCCATCAACCCCGACTACGTTTTGAGCCACAACACCGACCGCGTCGTGCTGCGCAACTACGAAGGCAAAATCTTCGAGTATCCTGAAGCGCCGGACGGCACGCCATTATCCCAACCACCAAAAGAAATTGAAGAGCCGCAGATGGTTTGATTTCTGGACAACCAAGCCGCAAAGTTTTCTTCGTATCCCAGCTCCTTTGTGGTTAAATTTTTCGCGCAAATGCCCCGCGAAACAGTTAAAGCCAAAACCGCGCGCCTGAAGAAAATCATCGCCGCGCTGGACCGGACTTATCCGGAGGCGCATTGCGAGTTGAATCACGCCGGCTCACTGCAATTACTCATCGCCACCATCCTTTCCGCGCAATGCACGGACAAGCGCGTCAACATCGTCACCAAGGAGTTGTTCAAAAATTACCGCTCGGCATCGGACTTCGCGAACGCGCCGCTCGCCGAACTGGAGCGGGACATCAAGTCCACCGGCTTTTTCCGCAACAAGGCGAAAAACATCCGGGCGTGCTGCCGCAAGCTGGTCGAGCGTCACGATGGCAAAGTTCCGCGCACGATGGAGTACTTGACGCAGCTCGACGGCGTAGGTCGCAAGACCGCCAACGTCGTCCTGGGCAATGCGTTCGGCATCAACGTCGGTGTGGTCGTGGATACACATATCGCGCGGCTGTCGCAACGGCTAGGTCTGACGAAGCAAAAAACGCCAGAGAAAATCGAACTGGAATTGATGGCGCTGGTGCCACAACAGCTGTGGACGCTGTTCAGTCACTGGCTCATCTGGCACGGACGCCGCCGCTGCGCCGCGCGCCGGCCGGATTGTGAGGGTTGCGAAATCAAACAGAACTGCCCGCGCATCGGGGTGAATATTGCGAAAAAAACATCGAACCTTGAACGCTGAACATCGAATATCGAAATTACCCAGCGGACGCGAAGCCGCGTTCGGCGTTCAGCGTTCGGCGTTCAGCGTTCGATGTTCCCCGACTTCGTCATCTTGGCTGCTTCTCAAGTCCGGCCCTTGTCCTCCTGCCTTCAACATGGCGCTGGACGAGGCGTTGCTCGAAAGCATGCCGCGCCTCGGCCAACCGGTGTTGCGATTTTATGGCTGGACGGAACCGGCGGCCACATTCGGCTACTTCCAAAAATACGCCGATGTGGAGCGCGCAACGCAATTGCGTCCGCTGATACGCCGTCCGACTGGCGGCGGCATCGTGCCGCACGACGCGGATTGGACTTACAGCCTCACGTTTCCGCCGGGCCACGAATGGCATGCGCTCAAGGCGGAAGAAAGCTACCGCCGCGTCCACGAATGGATTCGAGCGGCGTTTGCCAAATTGAACATCGAAACAAAACTCGCAACCAGTTGCAAAAAATCCAAGCCCGGCCAGTGCTTTATCGGGCACGAAAAATCCGATGTGCTCTGGCATGGAAAAAAAATCGCCGGCGCGGCACAGCGGCGGAATAAATTGGGCCTGCTGATTCAAGGCTCGGTGCAGCCACCGCCAGTTTCTTTAACCCGGACTGATTGGCAGAAGGCCTTGGACAATGTGGGGCGTGTTGAATTTGGGGTTGAGTGGTCGGATTTCGATCCGGATCGGACCTTATCGGAACGGGTGGAAACATTAGTTCGACAAAAATATTCGCAAGCGGAATTTATAACCAAGCGCTGACCATTTACATCCTTTCACGACCTGCGACTATGCTCGCTAAACATCGTGAAAAAAGTTGCATTTTGCATCTCGACATTTCTTCTGTCCGCCACTTTATCAGGCGCGGCACTGCTGCTGAGTGATTCGTTCAGTTATCCCGACGGCCCGTTGGTGACGGCTGTCGGCAGTCCCTGGACAACTTATAGCGGGACCAGCGGACAGGTGAAGGTCGTTGCCGACCGGATTTTTTTGAGCAAGGCGAATTCCGAGGACGTTCATGCGGTGCTGCTGGGACAGCCTTACGCATCCACCTCGGGCGCGATTCTGTACGTGAGCTTCAAAATCAATTACACCAACCTGCCATCCAGTTCGGGCAGTTATTTTGCCGAATTCAAGGACGGGGGAACGGGCTTTCGCGCCCGAATCTTTGCGCAAACCGCAGGGGCGGCCAGTGGCGCCTTCCGCATCGGCATCGCCAATGCCGGCACTTCTCCCTCCGCTGTTTTCGATGCCGATTTGCTCACCAACACCGATTATACCATCGTAGCGCGCCTGGCCGTGAGCAACGTCGTGAGCACACTCTGGCTCAATCCCACGGCAGAAACCGACCCGGGCGTGACTGCGACCGACACCATGTCCGCGCTGACCATCACCTCGTATGGTTTCCGAGAGGATGGTTCCTCGGGTACGATTGGGAATTTTTTTATTGATGATTTGCGCGTTGGCACAACGTTTCCCGACGTGGTCACTAATGCGACACCGCTGGAACGCCCCGCCATCGTTTCCCAGCCGCAAAACCAGACCGTGACCAATGGCGCCAATGTCACTTTCAGCGTAATCGCCACCGGCACCCCGCCGCTGGCTTATCAATGGCAGCTTAACAACACGAATCTTCCGGGAGCAACCAGCTCCAATCTCACGTTGACCGGTGTGACGTTCGCCCAAGCCGGTTTTTATTCCATCGTGATTACCAACGTACTCGGCTCCGCCGGCAGTGACCCGTTCGTGTTGAGCGTCTGGAGTGCGTCGCCCCCGGCGTTTTCCTATCTTACTTACAACGCGCATGGCAATGGTCTGACCAACTGGAGCACGAACATGTGGCACGTGCAGGCCATCGGCCGCCAGATGCAATACCTCAACCCGGACATCATCACCTTCAACGAAATCCCGGTCACCAATAATTGCACGGCGCAGATGGCGGATTTTGTCACGGTCTTTCGTCCGGGCTATTACCTCGTTACCAACTCCATGAGCGACGGATTCATCCGGAGTGTCATCCTCAGTCGTTTTCCCATCGTCTCCTCGACCAGCTGGCTGCACGGTTCCGACCTCACGCCCTACGGTTACTCCGGTTCGGGCTTCACGCGCGATTTGTTCGAAGCGCAGATTTCCGTCCCCGGTTTTTCACAGCCGCTGCACGTGTTCGTGGTGCATTTGAAATCGTCACAGGATGCCGATTCGTCGACAAAACGGGCGGCCGAGGCGGGTGCGGTTTCCAACTTTTTCGCCACAGTCTATCTTCCGGCCAACGGCCAGCAACCCTACGTGTTGAGTGGCGACATGAACGAAGACATCCTCCAGCCGCCGCCGAGCAATCCGCAGTCCATCCAGCGTTTGATCAGTGCGCCAACTGGCTTGCGCCTGACCACTGCCGTCAATCCTTTCACCGACAGTGAACAGACCTGGTCCATCCAGGATACCAACGGCTTGACCGTACGCTACGATTACATCCTGCCGTGCGCGATGTTGTTCTCGAACATCGTCGGCAGCCAGGTTTTCCGCACCGATTTGCTGTCTCCTGTGCCACCCAATTTATACAGCAACGACAATAAAATCGCATCCGACCATCTGCCCGTGTTCATGGTTTTCGGCAATCCGTTCAACACGCCGTTTCGTCTGCTCACCATCGGCAGGATGAATCAAACCGTCTCGCTCCAATGGGAATCTGCCGCCAACCGCACCTATAATATTGAAGTCTCATCGAATCTGGCTGCCTGGCTGCCGCTGGCCACCAACCTCACCGCCACCGGCGCCAATTTCATTTTCACCACGAACGTGCCGGACAACGTGAAATTCTTCCGCGTCTATCGGGCGCCGTGAGCGCGGTTTCAAGGAATCCAAACCAGTTCCGGATTGTTGGTGATTCCCTTGTTGCCCGCGAAATTCCAATATTCCTTGTTGCGAAACCGCGTGACGTGGCCGTCCACAAATAGAAACTGTGCGCCACGACTGTGCAAATTGGAATGCACATTATTCCATTGTGCAACTGGAGCAGCACCTCCGTTATCAAACAACCAAATCATGGTCGCTGGTTGGCGAATGCAAGCCATTTTGACCTGATTGCTATGACCTATACCGTTGACATTTTCGTTCAGACAGTAATGGAATAAAGTTTTTCCATTGCTACGCCGCGTATTGCTGGGACAAATCCAAATGGAATTCCCCGGATCGATGTTTGCATTCGTTCGCCACGGCATTTCGTGATAAATTGGCAAATTCATTTCCATGGGCAAATCAACATACCAACCATCAGCGGTCGAATCGCCGCCAGATGAACCGTTCTTTGGGAAAAAATCTTCATGGTCTGCGGCAAAAGCATGGGTTGCCTGGCCCCACTGCCTGAGATTGTTCCGGCAGGTGATCGCCTGAGTCGTGGCGCGGGTGCGGCTGAACGCGGACAACACCAAGGCGGCAAGAATTGCGATGACACCGATGGCCACCAGCAATTCGATCAATGTAAATGCGCGTGAAGCCCTCATCGAATATGCCCTGCGATGAATGAGCAAGACTTACCACAGTCTATGGATTGCTGTAAAACATTTTTTCCTGAATTTTGCCTGCTGAATAAGTAGGAGCCGACGTGAGGAGACTTTGATTTCTTGGTTGAGAGTCTGATTTCAAAGCCTCGTTACCTCGTCTCCTACAGAATGAGGCGTTTTAACAGGAGCCTAACCCGCGAAATCAAAATCCGAACAGCTCATGAAGTAATGGCAGCGCGGACAACGCAGCTTGCACTTCTCGTTGATCAACTCATGCCCGCATTGCGGACACCAGCGCCAGTGCTCGCCGGAAATGTTATCGGATGACGCAGGGCAGACATCAGCTTCAGCCTTGGTCGTTTTGACCTTCCGGTCTGATAGTGGCCGCGAATCAGTCATTGCGTCCTTCCAAACTTTTTCTCCAGCTCGCGGTAGTTCATCTCAATCAGCGTCGGGCGTCCGTGCGGGCAGGTGTAGGGCATCGCGCAGCGACGCAGGTCCTCGACGAGATTTTCCAGTTCCGCGCCGCCGAGCGGGTCGTTGGCCTTCACCGCATGGCGGCAGACCGTCTTGGCAATGGTGTGTTCGCCCAGCCGCGCCAGATTCACCTCGCGGCCCGCCGCCTTCAATTCGTCCACCAGATCGAGCACAAAACGACGCGCGTCCGCCGTCTTCACAAACGGCGGCAGCGCGTCGAGCAGGAATGTGCGCTCGCCAAATTCGCTCAGCCCGACGCCGAGTCGCGTGAGCGCGGCCAGTTGTTCGCGCAGAAAATTCGCGTCGCGCGCCGGCAGTTCGATGGTCTCCGGTAGCAGCAGTTTTTGCGACGGCGCTGCGCCACCCGACTCAAGCCGGTTCAACATCTGCTCGAACAAAATCCGCTCGTGTGCGGCGTGCTGATCCAACAGAACGAGTCCGCGGTCGGATTCGAGCACGACGTAAAGTTTGCCGATGACGCCGATGAGCCGGAGCGGGACACTCAGCAGCGGCATGCCGCTGGAAGATGGGAGTTGGGAGATGGCAGCTGGGAATTCGGTTTCCGGCGCGGGCGGGGGGTGGAGTCCGGCTTCGTTTTGCTTTGGCGCAACAGGAATGGAAAATGGAGTTTGCGGTTCGGGCGTCGCCGGTTTTGTCGGGGCGAAGCCCATTCGCAATGGCGATTGTTCACCCGGAGTTATTGGCGGTTCAATTGCCGGCAATGGTTTTAATTTCTCCGGAAAATCCGGCAACGCGGGCGCGGAGATTTCCGGCGCCGGCTGAAGTTCCGCCTGAGCGACGACTTTGGGCTTTGTGCCCGGGACTTTGGACTCCACCGAATGGAATGCGAGTAACGTCTCATGCACCGCCTGGGCGGCCAGTTTGCGGATTTCAAATTCGCGGTGGAATTTCACCTCGCGCTTGGCCGGATGAATGTTCACGTCCACGGCCGCCGGATCAATTTCCAAAAACAGGCAGCAGACCGGGTAGCGGCCTTTCATCAGCGCGGTGTGATAGCCTTCGAGCAGCGCGTAGTTGAGGCCGCGATTTTCGACGGGACGGCGGTTGACGAACAGGTGCTGGCCCTCGCGCGTCGCGCGCGAAACGCCCGGGGAACCAATGAAGCCCCACACCCGGAAAGTTGAGGGTTGAGAGTTGAGGGTTGAGGGCGAAGGGCAAGCCGTCTCGAAAATGTCGGTTTCTTCCGGCTTGAACGACTTGTCGAGGGCGGAGGAGAAATTCACGGACAAAAGTTTTTCCTCGCCGAGCAGCGAACGCAGCCGTTCGCGCAGCGCCTCAAGGCGGCTCGACGTTGCCGCGCCGGATTTTTGCGCGGGCAATTGCCAGACGAGCCGTCCGTCTTTTTGAAACGCGAACGCGACTTCCGGAAAGGACAGCGCGGCCAGCGTGAGATAATGCTGGATGTGCGCCGATTCGGTTTCTTCCGTGCGCATGAATTTCCGGCGCGCGGGCAGGTTGAAAAACAATTGCCGCACCTCGACGCTGGTGCCGGGCGCGCTGCCCGCGGCCTTGACCTCGGCGATGGTCCCGCCGTTAACCACGATTTGCGTGCCCTCGGGTGACCCGCCATCGCGCTCGCGCGTGGTGAGCGTAAAGCGGCTGACACTGGCAATGCTGGGCAGCGCTTCACCGCGAAAACCCATCGTGGCAATCGCCGCCAGATCCTCGGCCTTCTGAATTTTGCTCGTCGCGTGACGTTCAAGGCAAAGCAGCGCGTCATCGCGGCTCATGCCGGTGCCGTCGTCAGTCACGCGGATGAGGCTGCGTCCGCCAGACTGGATTTCCACAGTGACACGCGCGGCCCGGGCGTCGAGCGCGTTTTCAACGAGTTCCTTCACGACACTGGCCGGTCGCTCAATCACCTCGCCGGCGGCGATTTGATTGGCGACTTGCTCGGAGAGCAGGCGGATGCGATTCACAGGAAAGAAACGTGATGGGTGTTGCGTCTTACGTCAAGAATTCAACAACGCCACTCGGCTCAGCATGCGAACCAAGATGACGGATTCAAGCGCCGCCCGGCCATTCGTTATGAAATAATTTGGCATCGTAAAGCCAAGAAATGCTTAGAAGAACAGCCAGGATTGTGAATGATACCTTATTGACAAAGAGTCTCAAAAAACTGAAATTGCAGCATTCGGGTAGCAGTACGTTTCTTCAGCGGGGTTCCCCACCCCCACCTCCTTGGCGTCTGCTGCCCGGATTTTTATTAAAGCCGCTTGACGCTCCCTGAAGCATCTTTTAACCTTACAACTCCCATTGCGGGGGTGTAGCTCAATTGGTTAGAGCGCTGCCCTGTCACGGCAGAGGTTACGGGTTCGAGCCCCGCCGCTCCCGCCATTTTTAACGTCGTGACCCCTTGTGACATTCAGTGTCACAAGGTGATTTTTGTCCATGCTCACATTCTCCGAGACGCCGCTGGCGATCTCTCCGAACCACAACGCACCCTCGTCACCATGTTTAAACCGCCCGGTCAACTTGAGCAACAAAGGCACGGTTGACCGTGTATGAAGAATTCTCGCTGCCAGTTTATATGCGGACTCCAATTCCACACAGGAAGCGCGGATTGCAGATGGCCGGCAGACGGACGTGAGTCGCACCAAAGTCCATCACCGCCATTTCCTTTTCCAGCCGGGACGCTACACTATCGGCGTGTCCGACACGCTGGTGATCAATGAAATCTACTTGAGCTTGCAAGGCGAAAGCACCTTCGCCGGGCTGCCGTGCATTTTTGTCAGGCTCACTGCCTGCGATTTGCGCTGCTCGTATTGCGACACGGCGTATGCCTTCACCGAAGGTAAACCCAAATCACTGGAAGAGATTATTTCGGAGGTTCGGCGACTGGCCGCGCCATTCCGCCCGTCCCTCAACTCCTTGCCCTTGGTCGAACTTACGGGCGGCGAACCCTTGCTCCAAAGAAATTCCCTGCCGCTGATGGCATTCCTTTGCGATGATGGCTTTGCCGTGCTGCTCGAAACCAGCGGGGCGCATGACATCTCGCCGGTTGACCCGCGGGTGCGGCGCATCATGGATTTGAAATGTCCCGGCAGCGGCGAGGCCGGACGCAACCGCTGGGAAAACCTCAAACATCTGAAAGCAACGGACGAAATCAAGTTCGTCATCGGCACCATTGAAGATTACGAGTGGGCCAGACAAAAAATCGCCGAACACAGGCTGTCTGCGGCATGTCCCCTGCTCTTTTCCTGGGTGCATCCGCTCGCGCCGGAGCAGCAAAATAAATCATTGAAACCGGTTCCCGCCGGCCAGACGCTAATTTCGCAGTGCGAATTGGCGGAAAGAATCATCGCCGACGCGCTGCCGGTGCGGTTTCAAGTGCAGATGCACAAAATCATCTGGCCCCCGAAACAACGAGGAGTTTAGTGAGCAAGTCCCGTCAAATTCTTGACACGCTGCGTGATTATGAATCGCGCAACATTGTGTTCGTGGAACCGGATGGTTCGTGGCCGATCGTTTGGGACCGCGCCAAAGACGTTCACGTTTGGGATGTTGACGGAAAAAAACACCTCGATTTGACCGCCGCCTTTGGTGTCACTGCCGCCGGCCACGCAAACCCGCGCGTTGTCAAGGCCGGTCAAAAGCAAATGTCCCGGCTTTTACACGCCATGGGCGACGTGCATCCGCACGCGCGCAAGGCCGAACTCGCCCGCGACTTGAGCCGGATTACCTTCGAACGCTGGAGTGATGGAAAAAAATCGGGCAAGGTCATTTTCAGCAATTCCGGTTTTGAGGCCGTTGAATCCGCGTTCAAAACCGCGATGCTGGCCACTGGCAAACGCGGGGTGATTGCCTTCGAGGGCGCGTATCATGGTCTCGGCTACGGCACGCTCAACGCCACCCACCGCAATTTTTTCCGCAACCCGTTTAATTTTCAACTCCGCGAATTTGGACACTTCGTGCCGTTCCCCAAAAAAACCGCCGACCTGGCCACCGTGGAATGGTCCATCCGCCGGATGTTTCGCCGCGAACATATCGGGGCGATTCTGGTCGAACCGGTGCAGGGACGCGGCGGCATCCAGATTCCGCCCGTGGAATTTCTGCCGCTGTTGCGCAAAATTTGCGACGAGCAGGGCGCGCTGCTGATTCTCGATGAAATTTTCACCGGCCTGGGCCGCACCGGAAAATGGTTTGCCTGCGAACACACCGGCGTCACGCCCGACCTCATCTGCCTGGGCAAGGCACTCACCGGCGGTTTCCCGCTCTCGGCCTGCGTCGGTCGCGCCGACCTGATGGATACCGCGTGGCCGGCGTCGCGCGGTGAAGCCATTCACACCAGCACCTTCCTCGGCCATCCCGTCGGCTGCGCCATGGCCCTGGCGCAAATCCAGGAAATTGAACAGCTCGAATTGCCGGAACGTAGCGCGGAGTCCGGCAAATTCTTGATGGCCGAGCTGCAAACGAAAATTTCCAGCCCGAAATTGCAGATCGCCGTGCGCGGATTGGGCCTGATGGCCGGAGTGGAGTTGCGCCTGGCCGATGGCCGGCCCGCCACGGACGCGGCCATGCAGGCCATCAAAGCCATGCTACAGCGCGGTTATATCCTTTTGCCCGAAGGCGAGCATGGCAACGTCATCAGCTTCACCCCGCCGCTGACCATCACCCCGGCGCAACTGGCCAAGGCCGTCGCCGAACTTCAAAAGGTTTTAACCACGGCTTGAACACGGATGAAGCTTTCTGAAATGCGGGAACTTCTGGCCACGCGCGGAATTCATCTGACGAAATCCCTCGGCCAGAATTTTCTGCACGATGGCAACCAGCTCCGCCGCATCGTCAAAGCGGCGGAACTCACCCAAAGAGACAAAGTCCTTGAAATCGGGCCGGGGCTGGGCCCGCTGACCGAATTGCTTCTGGAAAATGCCGGCGAAGTTCTGGCCATTGAAAAGGATGCGCGGCTCGTGGAATTTCTGCGGGAGCAATTCAAGATTTCGGAGGGACGAATTACACAAGTCCCAAACTCCGCCAACGCAAAAGATCAGGGACTCGCAAAACTCGCCCCTCCGAAATTTACTTTGCTCCACGACGACGCCCTGGAGTTTCTGAAGCGTGAGCCGCGCGACTGGCACGATTGGAAGCTCGTGGCCAATCTGCCCTACTCCGTTGCATCGCCGATTCTCGTCGAACTGGCGCAAACGTCCCAAAGACCGAAACGGATGGTCGCGACGCTGCAACTCGAAGTCGCCTGGCGGCTCATGGCCAGGGCTGCCGACGAAGATTACGGCGTGCTGACATTGCTGGTGCAACTCGATTACGAGCCGCGCGAATGGTTCAAGATTCCGGCGGGTTGTTTTTTCCCCGCCCCGGACGTGGACTCGGCCTGCGTGGTTTTGATTCGCCGTGCCCAACCGCTTTTGCCCGAAAACCAGCGTGCAGATTTTGTGAAAATCGTGAAGCGCGCGTTTTCGCAGCGGCGGAAAATGATGTTGAAATTGCTGCGCGAAGACTGGCCGGTGGAAAACCTGGCAGGCGCATTTGCCGCCTTGAAAATCTCGCCGCAGGAACGCGCGGAGAAAATGAGCCTGGAACAATTCGTTCAGTTGACCCGGCTGCTTGCCGTTTGACCTCCGCGAACGAAAGAACGTAGCCCCCCGGGTCTTTCAGTTGGAGCAACCGGCTTGAATATCATTGAAGAGCATCCTTGATCGTGTTTTCATCGTCTGAACGCTCATCCTCTCTGTTAATGGTTCCAGTATCTGGCACATGCAGACCGGTCGTATGATCCAACCACCAGACAGCCATCATCTGTCAGCCGCCGTCGGCTGGCTGGGATTGGGCAATGTCGCGGAGGCCGGCGCGGAACTCGAAAATATCGCACCGCAATTCCGGTCTCATCCGGATGTGCTCGCCGTCCAGTTCGACATTCACGCCGCCGTCGGGAAATGGGATGCGGCGGCGGAAATTGCCGGGACGCTCACCCGGCTGGAACCGGAGGAGCCGGGCGCATGGATTTCGCTGGCGTATGCGACCCGGCGGAAAACCGGCGGCGGAATTCCCCCGGCCAGGGCGATTCTGATTCAAGTTCAGCAGACCTTTCCCGGGGAAACAATCATCGCCTACAACCTGGCGTGCTACGACTGTCAATTGGGTGACTTGGAGGCGGCCAAGGCCTGGCTGGACAAAGCCTGTACGCTGGGCGACGCCCACAGAATCAAAAACATGGCCCGGCAAGACCCGGACCTGGAACCACTGTGGCCCGACATCGGCAAGGCCTGACTGGATATTTGCCCAGCCGTATAGCGACCTCTGCCGCGACTCCACCTCTTCAGTTTCTTCTGCCGCGCTGATGTCCTCGGGCCGAACGTGTCTGTGTTCCGCGTGGCGGCGGATTCCAGCGTCCGGCTGGCGGTCTCGTAAAGCTGCGCTCCGCAGCAGGCCGCGCGACCGGTTTGCGGTCGTCCACCAGACGGAAATCCACCTGCTTCTTGAATGTGTCCACCTTGGCCACCGACACGGTCACTTGGTCGCCGAGGCGGATGACGCGGCGGGTGCGGCGGCCCACCAGATTATTGCGCGCGGCGTCGAACACGTAAAAGTCATCTTCAATCGTGGACAATGGCACCAGTCCGCTCATGGCCAGCCCGGACACATCCACGAAGAAGCCAAAGTTGCGCACGTCGGTCACCAGCGCTGGATAATGTTCCGGATGGCCGGAGGCGAGCTGCGCCTTCAGGAAGGCGAACAGTTTCACGTCCTTGCTGTCGCGCTCGGCGTCGGCAGAGTTGCGTTCGGTCACTGAAATGTGCTCGGCGGTTTCCTTGAGCGCGGAGGTTGGAACCGGACTTTTGTCAAACAAGGCGCGATGCACGACAAGGTCGGCGTAGCGGCGGATGGGGGACGTGAAGTGCGTGTATTTTTTCTTGGCCAGGCCGTAGTGGCCGAGCGGTTCGACGGCGTAGCGCGCCCGCATGAGCGATTTGAGAAACCCGATCTTGAGCGCCGGGCCGATGGGCAATGTGCCGAGCCGGGACAACAATTTCTGCACCTCGGTGGGCTGGTTAAGGTTGCCACAGGGCACGTTCTGGCTCAGCACTTCCTGGCGATATTCCTGCAAGCGCCGGTCGTCCGGCTCTTCGTGGACGCGATAAACCGCCGGTGTGTGCTGGCTCATCAGCCGCCCCGCCACCGCCTCGTTCGCCAGCAGCATGCATTCCTCGATCAACTGGTGCGACACGTCGTTCACGGTCTTTTCGATGCGCAAAATGTTCCCGCGCTCGTCGAGCCGGATTTTGGTTTCGGGAAAATCGAGGTCGAGCGAGCCGGCCTTGAATCGCAATCGCCGGATGCGCTGAGCCAGTTCATGCGCCTGATGCAGCATCTGCTCAATCGGATCGGACGTAGGCTTGCGCTCCAGAATCTCCAGCACCTCGCCGTAGGTGAAACGCCGTTGCGAATGAATCACGGCGGGATAAAACTTCGTGTTCAACACCCGCCCGTCGTTGGAAATGAGAAATTCAACGCACTTGGTCAGGCGATCCACGTTCGGCTTGAGCGAGCACAGTTCGTTGCTCAACGCCTCCGGCAGCATCGGGATGACGCGATCCACCAGGTAGGTCGAGTTGCCGCGTTTGCGCGCCTCCACGTCCAGCGCCGTGCCGGGCTTCACGTAATGCGACACGTCCGCGATGTGGACCCACAGCCGCCATTGCTCCGGCGAAACGCGCTCCAGGCAGATGGCGTCGTCGAAATCCTTTGCGTCGTCGGGATCAATCGTGATGACCTGGTGACGGCGGCAATCCACGCGGCCCGCCTCGTCGCGCGCGTGAACCGTCGTGCCGATGGCCTGCGCCTCGTGCAGCACTGCCTTGGGGAAATGCAGCGGCAAATCGTATTGGCGCAATACTGAGAGCATGTCCACGCCTTCCTCACCCGGCGCGCCGAGGACCTCGACGATCTCGCCTTCGGGATTCGTGTGGCGCGATTCCCATTCGCGCAATTCAACCACCACCTTGTCGCCGATGCGCGCGGGCCGGCCCAGGTCGCGCGGTTCCGGCACATAAATATCGTGCGGGATGCGCGGGTCATCGGGAATCACGTAGAGAACCTTTCGCCCCCGTTGCAACGTGCCGACCATCTGTGTGCGCCGCCGTTCCAGGATGCGGACAACCGTGCCGGTATCCACCTCAACCGCGCCGGAGCGCAAGCCCTTGGGCCGGACATCGCGCCGCACTAGCACGCGGTCTTCGTGCAGGGCCGTGCCGGTGGCGCCTTCCGGGATGGCGATTTCCTTGAGGCCAGCATCGTCCGGCTGGAGAAATCCCTTGCCTTGGCGGTTCATCCGGATGCGGCCCGGAATCAAATCCGCCTCGCGCGGCTGGATGTAGCGGTTGCCCTTGATGCGGGCGATCCGGCCCGACTGCTCCAGTTCGCGGAGCGCGCCCTGCAACAGTTGCTGGCGCTGCGGCGGCAGCCGGAGCAGCCGGAGCAGTTCCGGCACATTGGCCGGGACATAATCTTTTTGGTCCAACAGATGGACGATTTGGTCTTTCATGAGTCCGTGCCAGTATGGCCAATTGCCGTGACTTGGCCAGCCTAGTTTGAGCGCGGCCTTTCGTAGGAGCCGACGTGAGGAGGCTTGCTTTTGTCACAATTCGGAGGTTTTTAACAAAGATTGAGACTCGTCACCTCGTCTCCTACAAAAGACAGTGTTAAGATGCGGACGGTAAAACCTTCTTCATTCTGGATTCCGGCTGCTGGATTCTGGATTCTAAATCCATGAGCGCCGAACAACCAAAGCTTTACGACGTCGCGGTGATTGGCGCGGGGCCAGCCGGATGTTCCGCCGCCCTTACTCTGTCTCGCAAAGGTCTGTCCGTCGTGCTTCTGGAAAAGGAAGTTCTCCCGCGTTACAAGACCTGTGGCGGTGGCGTGCTCAACCGCGCTTTCAAGCTGTTGCCTCCGGGCGTGGAAAAAATAGTGGAGCGCCGGTTCAATTCGGCTCAATTGAATTTCCTGGGAACGGAATTGAATTTCGTTGTGACCCGTTCCGAACCGATCATCCACATGACCATGCGGGCGGACCTGGACTGCCTGCTGGCCCGCGAAGCCGGAACTGCCGGAGCCGATATTGTAGAATCCTGCCCGGTGCGACGCGTGACCGTGCGGGACCAGTTCGTTGAAATCTCCGCGGATCGTGGCAATTTTCGGGCAAAGTTCGTCATTGCGGCCGACGGCGTGCACAGTGCGACTGCCAAGGCGGCTGGCTGGCCGGAACTGCCCGCTTTGGCGCCCGCCTTGGAATACGAGGTCCATCTTTCCGAAGAAGATTTTGAGCGCTTCGGCAAAATTCCTCGGTTCGACTTCAACTCCATCGAAGCCGGTTACGCCTGGGTCTTTCCCAAACGGGCGCATCTCTCCGTGGGAATTTTGAGCACGCGCCGGGCGAACACCGATCTCCACGCCAAGCTGACTGATTACCTAGAACGGATCGGCATTACCCGGGTTCAAAAGACCGAACGTCACGGCCACCTGATTCCGCTGGCGCCGCGCCGGGAAATGCTGGCACGCGGCCGGATATTGCTTGTGGGTGACGCAGCCGGTCTGGTGGACCCGGTGACGGCGGAAGGAATATCCCATGCCATCCGGAGCGGGCAGTTGGCGGCAACAGCACTTGCCGATTGCCGACTGGACGTCTTCCGGGTGGGCAAACTTTATCAATCCCTGCTGGAGACGGAAATTCTTCGTGAATTGCGCGCGGGCAGATTGCTGGCCAATGTGCTTTACGATTATCCCCGGTTTCGCAACTGGGCTTTTCGGGTCCGAGGCCGGGAGCTGAGTGAGTTCGTGGCCGATGTAGTCATGGGCGAGCGGAACTACGCGAGCGCCCTGACAAAACCATCAAGCTATCTGAAAATGCTGGGTTTGATGAGTTAACGCGAACCAACGCCTTGACTACCTGTGCGCTTCGATGGATTAACCCGAAAAAAAACGTAATTATTTTTCTCCGCGACTCTTTGCGGTTTCTGCGCCGACGGTTCCTTGCCTTGAATCCGGTCCATCGCCCAGCGGGCATGTCCGGCAATCAATGGCTCGGAATCTTTGGCGGCTTGGTTCAAGGCAGGCAGGGCGGAGATGTCGCCGGTGTTGCCCAATGCGACGCAGACGTTCCGCAGCAGGCCGCGGCGTTTCGTCCGCAGAATCGGCGTGCCGGCGAAGCGTGATTTGAAATCGGCCTCGTCGAGTTGCAGCAATTCAATCAGGTTTGGCGCGGTCAATTCTGGTCGCGCATGTTCTTTCATCAACCGGCCTTCGCGCGCAAACCGGTTCCACGGACACACCGCCAGGCAATCGTCACAGCCGAAAATCCGGTTCCCGATGGCCGGACGCAGTTCAATCGGGATGGAACCTTTCAATTCGATGGTCAGGTAGGAAATGCAAAGCCGGGCATCGAGCTGGAACGGCGCGGTGATGGCGCGCGTCGGACACGCCTCGATGCAACGCGCACATTTGCCGCAGTGATTTTTCTCCGGCACATCCGGTTCCAGTTCGAGTGACGTGACAATCTCCGCCAGCAGAATCCAGTTGCCGAACCGCCGGCTGATGACGTTGGTATGTTTGCCGACGAACCCGAGTCCGGCTCGCTGGGCAAAATCGCGTTCCAGCAGCGGCCCGGTATCCACGTACCACAGCGACCGCGTTTCCGCGCCACCCAGTTGATTCACAAATCCGGTCAATCGTTTGAGCTGCTTGCCAAGCATATCATGATAATCATCAAATTGGGCGTAGCGAGCGACGGCGGCGTGACGCATGACGGGTGACACGTGACAAGACATCGCGGGCGTCCGATTCATGTCACTTGACACTTGCCACTTGTCACCCTGCGCGTAACTCGCAGCGAGCGTGATTACGCTTCTAGCTTCCGGCAGCACGCTGTGCAGATCAACGCGCTTGGCGGCGGTTCGTTCGAGCCAAGCCATTTCACCGTGGTGATTTCCGGCCAGCCAGTTTTGAAATTGGCCCGCACTCGCGGGTGCGCGGGCGGTCGTGAACCGGCAATCGTCAAATCCCAATTCCAGCGCCCGCTGTCGAATCTGCCCTTTCATTGCCGGCCGGAGGCTTCGAGCCGGAATTGATGCACCACCTGCTGGGCCACTTCGCGGACGGATCGCAGCTCGGTGTTCAACAACACGTTCGCCTGCTTGTAGAACGGTTCTCGCACGGCAAGCAGGTCGCGGATTTTTTTCTGCGGATCGGGATCGTGCAACAGAGGCCGGTGCGTCTGGTTCTTCACGCGTTCCCAGATTTTTTCCGGCGAGGCCCACAGGCAGACGACCAGCGCGTATTGTTTCAGGTTGAGGAGATTTTGCGGGTTAACCGGCAAACCGCCGCCGGTGGAAATGACGGTCCTGGTCCGCGCGGCAAGTTCGGTCACGAGGTCCGATTCCATTTTGCGAAAGGCGGCCTCGCCATCGGTCAAAAAGATTTCCGTGATGGTCCGGCCCGTGCGCGACTGGATGAGTTCGTCAGTGTCGAGATAATCGAAATGCAACTGCTCGGCGGCGAGCCGGCCCACGGACGTCTTGCCCGCGCCCATGAAACCGATGAGCGCAATGTTGACGATGCGGCGGTCGTTTTGCACGGGCATGGATTAACGGATTATCCGGCGCGGCGCACGCCGATAATTGTTTATGGATACTGGCACGCCACGGCGTCTGGCGAACAAACAAATGAAGAATTAATGCCTCGGACCGTAACCAGAACCATTGCCCGGGCTATTGCCAGGACCGCTTTGATTCTGATTCTGGTCCGACGATCTTGGTGACGATGACGCCGCCGGGGCGGATGCCGGCTGGTTGTGCTGCGGTTGGGATTGGGCGGGTGCGTTGCGGTGGCCGCCTTCGGGTGTGCTGGATTGCCCCTGGCTTGGGGCCGGGGTGGCCGCAGGGTTCTCGGTATTATACGCGTTGGGTCGCGGCGAAGGCGATGGATGTGCCTGTTCCCACCCTCGCGGAGAGTAATTCCCATTGTTGTTTGGCACGGTCGGCGCTGATGGTGGTGTTGAATTGTAATTGGCCGATGGCGCCGGGCGTTGCGCCGGAATGGAAATCGCATTGCGTTCCTGCGGATCACGGGCGGTGACAACAGGAACTTGCGGCGGTCTCATCTGCCGTGTTGGAGTCCCCGGCTGATTGCCGTATGGTTGCGGAGAATGATTTTGCGCCGGAAACGCGGATGGCAATGAATGGTTGTTTTGGTATCCACCCGAAGCCGGATTGTTCATGGAACTTGGGCGACCTGCGATCAGCGTATTGCCATCACGACTGAGTTGGTCGGCGCGCGGGCCATGTCCGGACGGCGCGGCGGTGTCCCGAATGGCGACGGGACGGATGGGTGTATGGGTAACGGCGGTGATATGTTCCGGATCAATCCCCCGGTTGGCAAGATTGCGGCCGTGACCATTGAAATTGTTGATTACCGTGGTGTGATTATAAATCTGCGTTACCTGGGCCGGCGCCACGCAATAGCGGCGCGGATGCGGGTCGCAAAAATATCCAATCGGCACGAATGCGTAACAATTCCAGTTCAGGCCGAAATCGAAACCGATGCTGACGGCGACCCCGTTATAAAAGAATCCAACGCCCGCCCGATACACCGCGTGCGGTGGCAGCGGCGCCCAGCCGCAATAATTGTCGGAATACCGCCAGGTCACCCAAGACGGACCCCAAACGGTGTCCGGCGTCCAGCACCAGCCCCAGCGCGGAACCTGAAACCAACGGCCATAATGAAACGGCGCCCAGCCCCAGGAATAATCCGAAAACCAATACCAGCCGCAATCGGTATAGACCCAATGCCCGTGATCGCAATACGGTTGCCAGCCGGGGTTGTAAACCACCACGCTTGGCCGCCAGCAACGGCCATAGCCGTCCACGTTCACCCAGGTGCCATACGGCGCAAGTGTGTCATAAAAATTGTTCACCGTGACTTCCGTTGGTTGGTCCAACGGTTGGTCCGCTGGTTGTGGTGCTGGCGCGGTTTCCGGCTGCTCGGTCGTCTCGGGAACGGGTTGAGCCGGCGGTTGATAGGATGTTGCGGTCATTTGCTGCTGCAACTGCTGGTCGCGTTGCATCATCGCGGTGACGACTTCATTTGGCAGGCCAATGTCCTTCAAATAAATGATTTTGTCCGGGTTGAGATTGAACGTGCCGCCAGAATTCGTGACGTAGGTCATGATGATGCTTTCATCCACGCCGGCCTGCGTAAGCCGGATGACCTGGGCCAGCGGGCTGGCGGGCAGAATGTTCGGCGGCAACGCGCTGGATTCCGTTGCACTGTCCGGCGGGGGCGGAGCGGGTTGCGCTTGCGCCGGGGAATTAAATGGTGAATAGACGCCCATCAAACATAAAACCGTAATGGCCGCTCCCAGAATGTACTTTTGACAGGATTTGATTTTCATAATCAGGCTGTTGTCAATTTAAGACGTCAGAGAGTATAACATAGTTACGATGTATTAGTTGCGGAGAATGTTCCAACCACGCGAAGTTTTGCGGCGCAACAGGTTAAATGGTACTCCCGTCCCGAATTGAACGGGAATCAACGGTTTAGGAAACCGCTGCTCTATCCATTTGAGCTACGGGAGCGGGCCAGCCGCAAAAATACCCCCACCGCCGCGAATGGCAAGCCCATGCCATTTCGGTTGGAACTATAATTTGAACTGGGTGGGTGCGGCAGCACCGCCGACGGATACAAAGGCTATCGCCTGACGCTCACCGGCTTGGGTGAACATTCCAACTCGTCACGCTGATCGAACGCGCGCCGCAACTCCGCTGCGTCCTCCCGTCTAAACCATGATCTATTTTCCCGTCGCCTTGAACTCGTGCGCCAGTTTTTCCGCGGCGGCAATCTGATCTGCGGTCATTGAGGCGGAGCACGCCTTCAATTCATTTGCAGCGTCCGGGTCTCCCTGAAGTTGAGCCAGTTTCAGCCACTTGTAGGCTTCGATGCAATCCGGTTTAATTCCCTGTCCCAACAGATACATGTGGGCGAGAATTTTTTGAGCCTGGACATGGCCTTGTTGCGCGGATTTTTGAAACCAGTGGACCGCCGTTTCATAATCCTGTTTGACTCCCCGACCGTTGCAGTGCAGGACTCCAAGGTTGTATTGTGCATCTGGATTTCCTTGGGCGGCCGCCTGGCCAAACCATCGCGCGGCGCCGGCATAATCCTGTTGGGCCGTTGCCAGGAGCAGGCCCAGACTGTTCTGCGCGTCGCAGTGTCCCTGTTCCGCCGCCCGTTGATACCAGTTGGCTGCCTCGGCGAGGTCTTTCTTGACGGCGAAACCGTTTTCATAGGCCCTCCCGAGGTCGTATTGCGCTGCCATGTCGCCTTTGGGCGCCAAGGTCATTAATTGCTGAATGGTCAGATGCCTGTCGTCTGGCTGGGGAGGATGCAATATCGTCACAATTAATACACCCACCGCCACGACCGACAGCGCGCCCATCATCAACCAGTAACTTCCCCTCAGGACACGATTGACGCTACTTTTCGCCGCCCGGTGTTCCGGCGTTGTTGGAGGATCTTTCAACAGGGTGTCGGCAATCATCATCCATCCCAGTGGCAATAATTCGTACCAGATGCGGAATTCCCTGATGATTCCGCAAAAAAACTGGCCCAAGATGAACGCCAGGATCATTAATTTAAACACCACGTCCCGGCGGTTGCGCCACGGGATAAGCAGGATGATGAACAGGCTGCCGGCGTTGACAAATAGGACGTGACGCACATCAAGGCTGAACAGCAGGTTAAAGTTGTAAAACAACCGAGTGTTTCGGATCAAATCCGAGGTGTGATTGGCCTCATTCATCGAAAACAAAGGTGCTTTCACCCCATAAAGCGCCATGAGCAATTCAGTCAGTGCAAAGGTGGCGATTATCGTGACCGCAAAGCCGGCAACTCTTTTTTTCCAGGTCCAATGTTCGCCCAGCAAGATGAGCAAGGCGCAGCACAGGGATGTTTCTTTGAACAAGCCACCGAGACCAACGACCAGCATCAGCAACCCCAGCCGCCGGCGGTCGTATAAAAAACAAGCCAGGGTAAAAAAGAACATGGTGGGCAGGTCCCACGGGAGGTAGTACGACGGTCTGATTGGATCGGTCAGGTTATACATTAAACCGCCGAATACGGCAAACATGATGAACAGCGCATCCTTGCGATATGCAATAAGAACCAGAAACAACAGGAAGAGCCATGCTGCATGATACAACCCAAAAATGTCTTCAAATTCACTATCCGTAAATTTCGGCTGTCCCTTGAATTTCATGTCCAGCAGCCAGGCTGACAACATGGGTCCCGCCAGCCGTTTTTTCCAGGTAAGCTGCACCTGCTCTTTTGCCGCCGGACTAACATGCTCCGACAAATAACAGAACATCTGTTTGCAGATGACATTCCCGTCGGCATAGGGCCGGCACGTCGGTCTGACCAGGAGGTAAAAAGTGACTGTCAGCGACAGTGCCGCGAGCAATTCAATCCCCAGCATGGCCGGCCGCTTGGACCAGTGCCGGTTCAGCGAGGAAGCCAGTTGCGGAAGTTTCAAGCCGTTGGACAGTTTGTCCACCAGGATCGCTCCCCGGTCGTAAAAACTCCCGGCGAAATCGGAAAATCGTTCCGTCAATTGTCTTAACATAGAGGCTCCGGTCTAATTCCAAAACCAGCCATGGCGGGAAATGTTCGGCATTTTTAACTGCTGATTGACGGGGATATTCCCCTTAGATTGGAAATCAACCGCGGGCCGCGCGAACCACGCGGCTCGCTTAATTGGTTGTGTGTTCCAAGACATATCGGCGGCCCAGTGACGTTAAACCAAACTTCGACCCGCTGCTCCCGAAAATGGCCGGCATCCCAACGGAGTTTTCACGAATGGACTTCTTTCTTAACAGAACATCAATGTGATAATCCGCAACACTAGGCTTTAAATAAAACGACTTTATAATATCCTCCATCAAAACGTCGCTGGCGCGGTCAAAGAACAGTTTCAGGATTTTTATTGTGTCCTGACTGAGCGCTTCACCCTCTTGGGGTTGGTGCAAGTGTTTCAATTGCGCCTTCAAACTGGCGTTCTCCGCCTTAAGGCTGGCATGTTCTCTTTCCAGCGTCACCACCTGCTCCGTCAGCAACGCCGCCTTCTTTTCCAAATGGGTAATCGCCTCTTTCGCCCAACCGGCGTTGGCGGCAATGCGGACAATTTCCTTGACGGTCTCAGTGGCTGCCGTGCTCACGCCGGTTGATTGAACACCTCTCGTATAATCAGTCAAGCAATAACGGCAACCCCGGTTTTGGCCCGTGTGAAATCATTTTCAACTTGATCCGAGATCGGCGAGTGGCGTAACGTCCGCCACGATGTTGAACAACATATTTTCGAAGGGATGGTTTTGCGTTTTAACAGGTTTGATGGTGAGTATTATTGCTTCCACCGGTCTTTCGGCAGCGCCGCTTCCGCTCAAGGTGTCAGGAAATCAATTGCTGGACAGCCAAGGCCAGGTTCCACGCCTGCGCGGCGTCAATTGCGCCTCCTTGGAATGGTCCAGCGATGGCGACGGTCATATACTCAAGACCGTTGAGGTGGCGTTGAAAGACTGGCACGCCAACCTTATTCGCCTGCCGCTGTCTCAGGATCGTTGGTTCGGCAAGGCGCCTGAGCAAACCAATGGCAGCGCCGGCTATCGTGCACTCGTCCGGCAACTGGTTGATTTATGCTCGACCAACAACGCCTACATCATCCTCGACCTGCACTGGTCCAATGCCGGCGAATGGGGCAAAAACATCGGCCAGCATAATTTGCCCGATACCAACAGCATCACCTTCTGGAAGGACATCGCGCCGGTTTACAAAGACAATTCCGCCGTGCTGTTTGATCTCTACAACGAGCCGTCGCACATCACCTGGGACCAGTGGTTCCAAGGTGGCCCGATGACCGAAACCATCGAGCATACGAACACCCGGTTGACTTACGAATCGGTCGGCATGCCGGCGCTCGTGAGCGCCATCCGCTCGACCGGGGCGAAGAATGTGATTGTCGCCGGCGGCATCAACTGGGCCTACGAGGTGGGTGGCATCCTGGATGGGCGCCAATTGTCCGATCCCACCGGCAATGGCGTCGTCTATGCCGTTCATCCCTATCCGCACTCGTACCCGAGACTCGGCCGCGAAACGATCGCCCAGTGGACGGCGCGCATGGAACCTTTCGCCAAAAAATTCCCCGTGATTGTAACGGAATTCGGTTCCATCGAACGCATGTGGCCGTTCCCCAAGACCTGGACTAATTACACCGATGCGAAATGGAATCAGGAAATGATTGACATGCTGGAAGCCCACCACTGGAACTGGACCGCCTGGGATTTCCACGTTGCCGCCTGGCCCTGCCTGATTTCGGATTGGGATTACACCCCCACACCGCAATCGGGCGTTCTGGTCAAAAAGGCGCTGGAGAAAAACCTCGAGCACTGAGCGCACGCCGCGTTTGATCCACCGCCAAGGTGCAGGGCGCAAGGCCGCATGGAAAATGTCGAATGAAGAAAAGCATCTGCAATTTTACCCCGGTTAAACTGCAGATGATCATCGGCGGGGCGCTTTATTGCTTCATGGTTTGTGATCTAGCCGCTTTTGCCCAAACGGAAAATAATTTGCGGAGTGGTGTCACGAATGAGGTCGGGGAGGCTTCTCTTTCCGGAAGGACAAAAGCAGCCGGCCAGGGTGACTTATTGCGATTCATGGAAAACCAAACCACCTTTCTGGTCAAAGATTTCACGGGAGAAAACCATCAGCGGCCGGAGATGGGCTGTGAACTCTCTGATTTTGGTTCGTGGTATGACGTCGCCTATTCGGGAGGCATCAACCGGTTCTGGATGAACTCGGTGCGGCATCACACCTACGATCAGGTGGGCTTCAATGCCGCCAACGATGTCGGATTGCTGGCTTTGTTTTTCCAAACCCCGTCCGGGGAATTGATTGATGGGAGCGATGGCGAGTGTGCGGTGAATTGGCATCCCTATGGCTGGAAAACAAAGACCCGGCAGAGCGGCATCGAAATTGAATCCACGGTCTTCTTCACCGCTTTCAACACCGTTGTCATCCTCGCCAGGGTGAAAAATGCGGGAACTGAAGCTATCACTGTCACTCCATCCCTGCTGGTCACCGACCGTTCTGAATACGACGGCAAGACCGGCGGCCTGATTGTGGGATCTGCTGCGGCCCACGACCGTCTTGCCTGGCGCAACCGGCGCGTGGGTAAATCGGTCGACTCGCACGATTTCACGGATTCACTTCTGATCGGATCAACCCTCGGCGCCCTCCACTCTGCCTTTCTGCCGCGCTATCTGGCGTCCGGCCGGGGCGATGAATTGCAGACGGCGCTCCACGAAACGTGGGCGCCCGCGCTCAAGGCCCGGGCCGGCGCGGCGGTCGCCAGTGCCGATCCGCTGAAGCTGGTCCCGGGCGAAACCCGCGAATTTGCCTTCTATGTTGCGGCGGGAGCCGACGATGCGACTGCGGAAAAAACCGCCGATCGTGCCAAGCACGATCTCGCCGCGACCGGCCTCGCCGGAATCGTGTCGTGTCTGGAGCGCGATTGGAACGATTATCTGGATGCACTGCCCAAGTTGCAGAATCCAAGCCCGGAAGACCTGAAACTGTATTATTCCGCCGCATTGGCGCTGCGCGCGAACCGGCTCATTCTGCGTTTGCCGGCAGGGAAGCTGGCCGGATTGGGCGACGGGGCGGGGCCGCCGGTGGATGCCACGGGAACGGCCGGGCGGAACTCGGTATTGTACGATGCGTCATGTCCGGCGCGCGGAGGTTTTAATCTGTTTTTTCAAAGCGACGCCTGCTGGAATTTGCTCGGTTATCTCGACATCAATCCCGACTGGGCGACCGGTCATGCCGTGCCGATTCTCGACCCGCCGAGCATCATCATGGATCCCCATTATTACTGGTCCATGTGGGAGCTTTACTCGCGGCTGCCGGATTCCAAAAAACAACGGGAGTTTGCGGCGATGGTTTATCCGCTGCTCAAAAAGAACTACCGGGTCTGGACGACGCAAGTTGACATTGACCACAATCTCCTATGCGCCACGCCGAACAACTGGGACGACAATCCGCGTGACGACCTGCTTTTCAAGGAAGCCACCGATATCCCGGGGCAATGGAACAGCTGGTGGAATGATTGGGTGAAGGATTCCCGGGATCATTTTCTGGAAGATCCCGCCGCCAGTTCCCAACTCGCCTATGGCACAGTCATACTGGGACGTTTTGCCCGAATCCTCGGCAAAGAACAGGAAGCGGCGGATTGGGAGAAGCTATTCCAGAAGCATGTACGGGCGATTAACACGCTGTGGGATGAAGAGAAGGGCTATTGGATCGTGACCTACCGGCATACCCTGAAGGACAGGGTGCTCACGAGCTCCATTCTCTATCCCGTCTTCACCGATGTCTGCCGCGACCCGGCCCGAATCCGGCGGGTGATTGAAAGCCACATTCTGAACCCGGCGGAGTTCAACGGGCCGTATCCCATCCCGACGGTCGCTTACAACGACCCGCGTTATTACAAGCAGAAGCCGCCGCGATCCGACCAGGAAGGCGGCCTCTGGCGCGGCAATATCTGGCTGCCTGAGGCGTGGATTATCGTGAATGGCTTGTATAAATATGGATATGAAACTGAAGCCGGAGACATGGCCCGCCGCTTGATCGACATGATGTCCCACCAGACGCAATGGAGCACAAACAACCCACAATTCGCCTGCGTCCCGGCCGAATTTTATGATTCCCGGACCGGACAAGCGCAAAACATCCGCCGATTCTCATGGACCAGCGCGGTGGCCATGGATTTCCTTTTGGGCAATTATCAGAACGAGCGTGTGCTGGGCACGAACCCGGAACGCGACCACACCATCAATGGACATCTGCGGGAGATCTTTGACTTCGAGAGCGGGAAGAGTCTGTTCCGCGTCCAGACGGTCAAATCGGTTTTCCCGCTGCTGCAAATGACCTCGGCCGACAACCTGCCGATCAGTCGGAGTTCCAGGGTCGAGTTCAGTTTTTCGGATCCGGCCGGCAATTTTGCCGGATCAACCATCTTGTTTTCCGCTGATCCCGACCGCTGGTCGGTGATGGAAAAAGCCAAGGGCGTTCCCCTCAAACCGGACGCGGACGGATATTACCATGCGGCACCGGGCGCCGAATTTGTGCTCGTTCCCCGCCAGTGACGAAAACGGGTCAATCGCATCAGCGTGGTCAAATAATAGTTGACCGGTTGTATAAATAGGTTATGGTGCATTGCGCCTCAATGAATCCGCAATAAAATATGGGTCGAACCAGTGATGCCAGAGAAAAGCTTTTGTCGGTGGCCTTTGATCTCATCCATGAGAGCAGTTACGGCTCGGTCAGCGTGGAGCACATCTGCCAACGGGCCAGGGTCAACAAGGGCAGTTTTTATTACTTTTTCAAAACCAAAACGGATTTGGTCGTCGCCGCCTACGAAGAACATTGGCGTTTGAAGGAGCCGAATTATGAACGAATGTTTTCCCGGCAGAATCCCCCGCGGAAACGGCTGCAATTATGGTGTGATTACATCCGAAAAACGCAGCGGCAGCGACAGCGGAAATACCACCATGTTTGCGGTTGTCCCTATACCAGCGTGGGCGGCGAACTGGCGACCCAGGACAAAAAGGTCCAGCTCGAAACCCAGGCCTTGATTGACCGGTTTGTCCAATATCTGTCGGGCGCCATTGCTGACGCGATCAAGGACGGGAGCGTCCCGGCGGGCGATCCAGAGACCAAAGCCATGCTGGTTCATGCCTTTGTGGTCGGGCTTTTACTGCGCGCCAAAATATACAACGACCTCAAAATACTGAAGCATCTCGAAACGGGACTGTTTGCCTTGATTGGCGCAGAAATTCCCCAGGACCGGCTGTGACGAGACGCTTCCCAACCTGCCGACGAACCCGGTCTCAATGAAATAACCTATATGTGGATTGTCAGACTTGCCCTTCGCCGGCCTTACACATTTGTGGTGGCCGCGCTGCTGCTGGTTTTGTTGACGCCGCTGATTTTGCTGCGGACGCCGACGGATATTTTTCCGGCGATCAACATCCCGGTCGTCAGCGTCATCTGGCAATACACCGGCCTCGATTCCCAGCAATTCGAGCAGCGCATCACTTACACGCATGAACGCGCCCTCTCGGTGACGGTCAACAACATCGAGCACATTGAGTCCACCTCCTACAACGGCATTTCGATCGTAAAAGTTTTTCTACAGCCCGGCGCGTCCGTGGATGCCGCCGTTGCGCAAATCACGGCCTCGGCGCAAACCGTTTTGAAGCAGATGCCGCCGGGCATGACGCCGCCGCTGGTCATCCAATACAACGCCTCCACGGTGCCGATTTTGCAATACAGTTTCAGCAGTCCGAAAATGTCGGAGCAACAACTTTTTGACATGACCGCCAACCAGGTTCGTATCGGGCTGGCCAGCACGCGCGGCGCAATGATTCCGTGGCCTTACGGCGGCAAAACCCGCGTCGTCGCGGTGGATTTGAGCCTGCCCGCGCTAAAGGCGAAAAATCTGATCGCCCAGGATGTCGTCAACGCCATCAACGCGCAAAATATAATCCTCCCCAGCGGCACGACAAAAATTGGCACGACAGAATACAGTGTGGCCGTGGACTCCAACCCGCGCCTGATTGACGACTTGAACCGCCTGCCGGTCAAGGTTGTGAATGGCGCGACGATTTATTTGAGCGACGTGGCACAGGTTCACGACGGCTTTACGCCGCAACTAAATGCCGTGCGCCAGGATGGCGTGCGCGGTGCGCTGCTGACAGTCATGAAGACCGGCTCCGCTTCGACGCTGGATGTCGTGCGCGACATCAAGACCGCCCTGCCGCGCGTCATGGCCACCGTGTCGTCGGATTTGCACGTCCAGGAATTTGCCGACCAGTCTTTGTTCGTGCGCGCGGCCATCGGCGGGGTGCTGCGCGAGGGCGCAATTGCCGCCGCGCTGACCGCGTTGATGATTCTACTGTTCCTTGGTTCGTGGCGCAGCACCATCATCATCGCACTTTCCATTCCCCTCTCGGTGCTCTGCTCCATCGCCACTTTGAGCGCGCTCGGCGAAACGATCAATTTAATGACGCTCGGCGGTCTGGCGCTGGCGGTCGGCATTCTGGTGGACGACGCAACGGTGGCGATTGAAAACATCCATCGCCACATGGCGGCCGGCGAAAAGCTGGAAGACGCGATTCTCGTTGGCTCGCAGGAAATCGCGTTGCCGGCGTTTGTCTCGACACTGTGCATTTGCATCGTGTTCGTGCCCATGTTTTTTCTGACCGGTGTGGCGCGTTATCTGTTCGTACCGTTGGCGGAAGCCGTGGTGTTTGCCATGCTCGCCAGCTACGTCCTTTCGCGGACGCTCGTGCCCACGCTGGTGATGTGGTTTTACCGCAATGTGAAACTGCACGGCGAACACATTGACGAAGCCAAAGTTCCCGCCTGGCTTTTACCGCTGGTCAAATTTCAACGCGCCTTTGAAAACGGCTTCGACCGTTTTCGGAGCGGCTACCGCGCCCTGTTGAAAAGCTGTTTTGAACATCGCCGGCCGTTTGCGATGTTCTTTCTCCTGTTTTGCGCCGCGTCCTGGCTGCTGGCGCCGGTGCTCGGCCGGGATTTTTTTCCGGCGGTGGATGCCGGACAATTTTTGCTGCACATGCGCGCGCGCACCGGCACGCGCATCGAGGAAACCGAGCGGCTGGCCGGTCAAATCAACCACGCCATTCGCGCGGAAATTCCGCCGCGTGAAATCGCCGGCATTCTGGACAACATCGGCATTCCGAATTCCTCGATCAATTTGAGTTACAATACCAGCGGCGTCATCGGGCCGGCGGACGCGGACATACTCGTGCAGCTCAAACCCGGCCACGCGCCGACGGAAAATTACATCCACCAGTTGCGCGAGCGGTTGAACCGTGAGTTTCCCGGCACGATTTTTTATTTTCTGCCGGCGGACATCGTGAGCCAGACGTTGAATTTCGGCTTGCCCGCGCCGTTCGACGTGCAAATCGTCGGACGCAATCGGGCCGCCAGCCACGCCATCGCCGTGCAACTCGCGGAGCAGATCAGAAAAATTCCCGGCGCGGTGGACGTGCGCGTGCAGCAGCCGGACAACTGGCCGCAATTCCGCATTTCCGTTGACCGTTCCAAGGCGGCGGAACTCGGCCTGACGGAACAAAACGTGGCCAATTCGGTATTGCTCGGCTTGAGCGGCAGCAGCCAGGTGCAACCGGCCTACTGGATTGATCCGAAAATCGGCGTTCAATATCTCATCAACGTGCGCGCGACGGAATACGCCATGGATTCCGTGCAACAACTCAACGCGATGCCGATCAGCGCTAACCAGCCGGGGACGAGTGACGCGCAGATTTTAGCCAATCTGGCGAGCATTTCGCGCGTGAACGTCTCGCCGGTCGTCTCGCATTACAACGTCATTCCCGTCATTGATGTTTACGGAAACGTGGATGGGCGCGATCTCGGCGGCGTGTTGGGCGACCTCCAGCCGCTTGTCGAAAAAGTCAAAAAAGACCTGCCGCGCGGCGGCAGCATTGTCGTGCGCGGCCAGGCCGAAACGATGCGCTCCAGCTTTTTCGGTCTGGCCGTTGGTTTGATGGGCGCGATTGTGCTGATTTATTTCCTGCTCGTGGTTAATTTTCAAAGCTGGCTCGACCCGTTCATCATCATCACCGCGCTGCCCGCCGCGCTGTCCGGCGTCGTGTGGGGACTGTTTTTATCGCAAACGACATTGAGCGTTCCGGCCTTGATGGGCGCCATCATGAGCCTCGGCGTGGCGACGGCCAATTCGGTTCTCGTCGTGACGTTTGCGCGGGAAAATTTGCAGCGCGGACTTGATCCCATTGCCGCCGCGCTCGAAGCCGGTGTCGGCCGCATTCGTCCGGTTTTGATGACGGCGCTGGCTATGGTCATCGGCATGTTGCCCATGAGCCTCGGTCTCGGCGAAGGCGGCGAACAAAACGCGCCGCTCGGCCGCGCGGTGATTGGCGGCCTGGTTTTCGCCACCATCGCCACGTTGTTTTTTGTGCCCATCGTTTTCAGCTTCATGCACCGGCATCACCGGCCAACCAATCCATCTGTAATGCCATGAACTCAAATTCAAATTCATCCACGCCGCCCATCCGTTTGCGGCGCATTGCCGAAATCGTGGTCGTGCTCGTCATCGGCGGCCTGCTCATCGGCTTCGTGCCGCGCTGGATCCACCGTCACCAATTGCGCGCGGAGACGCGCGCGGATTCCATTCCGACCGTTGATGTCGTTTCGCCGACCGCAGCCAAGGCGGATTTGGGCACGCCGTTGCCCGCCGAAGTCCAGGCCTTCGTCGAAGCTTCAATTCACGCGCGCGCCAGCGGCTATTTGAAAAACTGGTTTGTGGACATCGGCGAACAGGTCACCAACGGCCAGGTGCTCGCGGAAATTGACACGCCGGAATTGGATCAGCAACTCGCGCAGGCTCGGGCGGAATTGGACCAGGCGAAGGCCTCGTTGGACCTGGCCAAAGTCACCGCCGACCGCTGGACGGAATTGCTCAAAACCGCCAGCGTCAGCGAACAGGAAACGGCGGAAAAAACGGCGGATTACACTTTGAAGCAGGCAAACGTCGAAGCCGCGCACGCGAATGTGCAGCGGTTGGAAGACTTGAAAGTGTTTGACCGCGTCACCGCACCGTTCGATGGAACGGTGACGTTGCGCAACACGGACATCGGCCAGCTCATTTCCGCCGCCAGCGGCCCCGAATTGTTTCGCCTTGCGCAGACCGACCCGTTGCGCATCTACGTCCGCGTGCCGCAGTCGCTCGATCACGCCATCGCCCCCGGCCAGAAAGCCGGGCTGGCATTTCAGGAATTGCCCGGTCGCACCTTCGAGGCCACGGTCACGCGCACGGCGGGCGCGGTGGATCCGAGTTCGCGCACATTGCAGGTGGAATTGCAGGTACCCAATCCACGCGGCGAGATTCTTGCCGGCAGCTACGCACAGGTGCGCTTCACTGAAGCCACCGATCCGCATGGGCTGACGATCTCGGACAACACGCTGATTTTCCGCGCACAGGGAATGCAGGTGGCCGTCGTCGGCAGCGACAACAAAGTGCAACTACGCCCGATCAAAATCGGCCGTGATTTTGGTGATGTCGTCGAGTTATTGGGCGGACTGCAGCCGGGCGACCGCGCCATCGTCAACCCGCCGGATTCCATTGCCGAGGGCATGACGGTGCAAATCGCGCAACCGGCGGCAACCAATCCGGCGAAATGAAAAACTTTGTTTTCATCTGCCTTTTGGCGTCTGGCCTGGCCGGTTGCGCCGTCGGGCCGAATTACCATCGTGCCGCCGCGCTGCCCAACCAGCCGTTGCCAAAACAATTCAGCGACAACAATCCGACGAACGCCACCCTTTGGAAAATCGCCGAACCGTCCGCGAACCGGCCGCGCGGCGCGTGGTGGCAGTTGTTCAACGACACGGAATTAAACCGGCTGGAAACGCTGGCGTTGACGAACAACCAGAATCTCGTTGCCGCCGCCGCGCGTTTTGAACAGGCCCGCGATCTGGCCGCATCCGCGCGCTCGGAATATTTTCCGCAACTCACAGCGGGCGGCACGCCGGGCGGCGATCTCACCCGCCAGCGCACCAGCGTCAACGAACCTCAGAACGGTCAGGCCGCCGGGGCGGTGCATACTTACGACACGTTCACCGCGCCGATTTATCTCGGCTGGGAAATGGATTTGTGGGGGCGCGTCCGTCGCCGGTCGCAAGCGGCGCACGCGCGTTTCATTGCCAGCGTGGACGATTTTGAATCCGCCGGACTAGCCGTCACCGCTGAAGTGGCCGCAGACTATTTCAACGCGCGGACTTTGGATGAGGAATACCATCTGGTCTCAAACACCATTGGTGCGTATCAACAGTCATTGGAGCTGACCCAAAACCGGCGCCGTGGTGGAGTCGTTTCTGATCTTGATGTCGCGCAGGCCGCGGCGCAACTGCACATCGCCGAGGTGCAATTGCCGGACATTGAATTGCATCGCGCGCAAACCCTGCACGCGCTCGCCATTTTGTGCGGCCAGTCGCCGGTTGATTTTTCCATTTCGACCAATGCAGCAACGGCCATGGTTCCCGGCATTCCACCAAGTTTGCCGGGCGAATTGCTGGAACATCGTCCTGACATCGCCGCCGCGGAACGCCGCATGGCCGCCGCCAATGCGGACATCGGCGTCGCCAAAGCCGCGTTTTTCCCGACGGTCAAAATTGACGGCCTCGCCGGCTTTCAATCCGTCAGTTTTAATTCGTGGTTCAACTGGCCTAGCCGCTTCTGGGCGGTCGGGCCGTCCCTTGAATTGCCATTATTCACCGGCGGTTTGAACCGCGCGAACCTCGCCGCCGCCCATGCCACTTACAATGAAACGGTCGCCAATTATCGTCAGACAGTCTTGAGCGCTTTTGGCGAAGTGGAGGACGACCTCGCCGCGCAACTTCTGCTGGCCCGGGAATGGAACGCGGAAAACGAGGCGGTCACCGCCGTGCGTCGCGCGCTGGAAATTGCCAACCATCGCTACAAAGCTGGACTGGTGACTTATCTCGACGTGGCAACGGCGCAGACCGCAGACTTGAATCAGGAGCGCAATGCCGTTCAACTGCAAGGCGCGCGTCTGGTGACTTCAGTCAATCTGATCAAGGCCCTCGGTTGCGGCTGGCAGCCATCCGTAAAAACCAACCAGCCAACAACTGGCGCTCCTTTGAACTGAGCCATAAACAAAATTGGAAACCTGAAATAATCAGAGCGCCTTGAAAAATGGGAGACGGTTATACTTCGTGCCGAGAATGGCACCTTGGCGTGAACATAAGGAAGCGATCAGGCTGGCTATGCTAGATGGGTTGGAATCACTTTGGGTGCTTGTTTTTTAATCCGGAGAGGGCCACAGGATTCAAACTGTACCTAGAGCGGTTTAATTAAATCTATAGCCTCTATTTCGCAAGAAACGCCTGAAAACAAACGCAAATTGATTGTTCCACACAGCTACGAAGCGACTGAAAACGCTCTATCCCGAGTTTCGATGTTCTTTTTGTGCATTCGTTCCCACCACAAGCGCAGGCGATCCAGATAAAGATAAACCACCGGCGTAGTGAACAGGGTCAGCGCCTGGCTCAAGATCAATCCGCCGATAATCGTGATGCCGAGCGGGCGGCGGAATTCCGAACCGGTCGCATTGCTCAAAATCAGCGGCAGGGCGCCGAAGATGGCCGACATGGTCGTCATCAAAATCGGACGGAAACGCAGGAGGCAGGCTTCATAAATCGCATCGCGCGAATTTTTCCCCTCCTCGCGTTCCGCCGTAATCGCGAAGTCCACCATCAGGATCGCGTTTTTTTTTACGAGGCCGATGAGCAGCAAGACCCCGATTATGGCGATGACGTTCATGTCCTCCCGGAAAACCAGCAGGGCGAGCACCGCGCCGACGCCCGCCGACGGCAGGGTGGAAAGAATCGTGATGGGATGAATGTAGCTTTCATAAAGAATGCCCAGCACGATATAGACCGCCATCAGCGCGGCGATAATCAAATACAGTTCATTCCCCAGCGATTCTTGAAAGGCCTGCAACGTTCCCGAAAAACTGCCGTGAACGGTTTCCGGCATTTTGATGGTTTGCTCCATTTGCTGAATTGACTTCACCGCGTCGCTCAGGGCGAATCCCGGCACGAGATTAAACGAGATGGTGACGGCGGGGAATTGGCCCTGATGATTCACGGCGATGGGCGCGGTGGTGGGCAGATAATGGGCGATGGCACTGAGCGGCACGACCGAACTGTGGTTGGTCGCACGCAGATAAATGGCATCAAGCCCCTGCGGACCCTGCCAGAATTGCCGGGCCACTTCCATGATGACGGGATATTGATTCATGGAGGTGAACATCAGCGAGACCTGCGCCTGCCCAAACGCATCGTAAAGCGTGTTGTCAATCGTCTGCGCGGAAATGCCCAGTCGCGCCGCCGTCGCGCGGTCGTAAACGAGCGACGCCTGCAGGCCGTTATTTTGCTGGTCGGTGTTCACTTCGGTGAATCCGGGCAGTTTTTTAACCTGCGCCAGCAGAATGGGTCCCCATTTCACCAGATCGTTCAGGTTGTCACTTTGAATCGTGTATTGATATTGCGCGCTGCTTTGCCGGCCGCCGATGCGCAAATCCTGGCCGGCCTGCAAAAACAGCGAGGCGCCCGGCACGGAATTGAGCTTGGGCCGCAACCGGGCAATGACCTGGTCCGCGCGGAGCTTGCGTTCTTCGAGCGGCTTGAGCGCCAGATAGACAAACCCGCTGTTGGCCGCGCCGCCGCCGCCGGTGAACGCAATGACATTTTGCACCGCCGGATCGTCCTTGATGATGTTGACAAACCGCGCCGTGGACGATTGCATGGCCGGGAACGAGGCATCCTGCGCGCCTTGAACCCCGCCCATGATCGTGCCGTTGTCCTGCTGCGGAAAAAATCCCTTCGGCACAACGACGAAGAGAAAAATATTCACGGCAATCGTCAGGAAAAGAATCATCAGGGTGATCGCCGGATGCCGCAGCACGACTTGCAGGCACCCTTCATAAGCGCCGAGTATTTTCGCAAATCCTTTTTCGCTCACGCGATAAAGCCAGCCGTGGTCCTCCGGTTTGCGATACCGCAGCAAACGCGAGCACATCATCGCCGTGGTTGAGAGCGAAACGACGAGCGAGACGAGAATGGCGGTCGAGAGCACGACGGCGAATTCGCGGAACAAGCGGCCGACGATGCCACCCATCAGCAACAGCGGAATGAAAACCGCCACGAGCGAAAGGCTCATGGAGAGCACGGTGAAGCCGACCTCGCGCGCGCCGAGCAGCGCCGCTGCCATTGGCGTCAGGCCTTTTTCCAGGTGGCGCGACACATTTTCGATGACGACAATCGCGTCATCCACGACGAAGCCGGTGGAAATGGTCAGCGCCAGCAGCGAAAGATTATCCAGACTGTAATTGCACAAATACATGACGCCAAACGTGCCGATCAGCGCGACCGGGACGACGATGGCGGGAATGAGGGTCGCGCGCGGGCTACGCAGGAAAATAAACACCACCAGAATCACCAGCGCGATGGAAACGAGCAGGGTGCGTTCGATTTCGCGGACCGACGCGCGAATCGTCGTTGTGCGGTCGAGCACCACCTCGCAGTTCATCCCCGCCGGAATGGACGCCTTGAGCGACGGCAGCGCCGCTTTGATCAGCTCAACCGTTTCAATGATGTTCGCGCCCGGAGTGCGCAGGATGATGACCGGGATGCTCGGCTTGCCGTTGAGAAAACCCGCCGTGCGAATGTTGGCCACCCCGTCCCGCACATTGGCGACGTCCGAAAGCCGAATGGCCGCGCCATTGCGATAGGCAACCACGAGTGGCTTGTAATCGTCGGCCTTGAGCAATTGATCGTTCGCGAGAATGTCCGCCGTCGTGTGCTCGTCGGCCAACTGGCCTTTTGCCAGATTCGCATTTTGCCGTCCGAGCATGGTGCTGATGTCCACGAGGCTCAGGCCAAAGCTGTTCAAGAGCCGGGGATTGACCTCCACCCGCACGGCGGGCAGCGCGCCACCGCCGATGCCGACCTGGCCGACCCCCTGGATTTGCAGCAGCCGTTGCTGCATGATCGTAGAGGCTGCGTCGTAAAGTTGTCCGCGATTATAAATGTCGGACGTCAGCGCGAGAATCATGATCGGCGCATCTGCGGGGTTGACCTTGCGATAAGTCGGGTTGCTGGGAAGGTTCGCCGGGAGATTCGCGCGCGCCGCGTTGATGGCGGCCTGAACATCGCGCGCCGCACCGTCAATGTTCCGGTTCAAATCGAATTGCAGCGTGATTGAAGTCGAGCCGAGTGTGCTCGACGAAGTCATTTCGCTCACCCCCGCGATGTGGCCAAGCTGCCGTTCGAGCGGTGCGGCCACGGACGACGCCATGATTTCCGGACTCGCGCCCGGCAGCGATGCCCCCACGCTGATGGTCGGAAAATCCACCTGCGGCAGGGGTGCCACGGGCAATTGCAGGTAGGCGACGGCCCCCGCCAGGGCAATGGCCGCAGTCAACAGCACCGTGCCCACGGGACGGCGAATGAAGGGCGCGGAAATGTTCATGAAGTTTGAGGGGCGATGACGGCTTCAGGGACACTGGCTGCGCGTGACGGTGAAAATCTGGCGGCGAGCCGGCTGAAATAAAGATAGATGACCGGTGTCGTGTAAAGCGTAAGCACCTGGCTGACGATCAATCCGCCGACGATGGCGATGCCGAGCGGTTTGCGCAGTTCCGAGCCGACGCCATTGCCCAGCGCCAGCGGCAGGCCGCCAAACATCGCGGCAAAAGTGGTCATCAAGATGGGCCGCAAACGCAGCAAGCACGCCTGATAAATTGCCTCCTGCGGGGGCTTTTTCTCCTTCCGTTCCAAATCGAGCGCAAAATCAATCATCATGATCGCGTTCTTCTGCACGATGCCGATCAGCAGGATGATGCCGATGAGCGCGACCACGCCGAGTTCCGTGCCGGAAATCAACAGCGCGAGAATCGCCCCGGCGCCAGCCGACGGCAGCGTCGAAAGAATCGTGATCGGATGGATGTAACTTTCGTAAAGCACGCCGAGGATGAGATAGACGGTGACAATGGCCGCGAGGATGAGCAACGGCTCGTTTGACAGTGAGGCGATGAACGCCTGCGCCGTGCCTTGAAACGAAGCCTGCACGCTCAACGGCATGCCCAGGACTTTTTGTTCGCGTTCGATGACTTTCGTCGCTTCGCCCAGCGCCACGCCGGGCGCGAGATTGAAGGAAATGGTCACCGCCGGAAATTGTCCCTGATGATTGATTGAGAGCGGCGCGGTGCCGGATTCAAAGTGCGTGAATGCGCCCAGCGGCACCGCCGTGCCGGAGGTGGAAAGCACATAAATGTCATTTAGCTTGGAGGGATTGCGCTGAAAGTCCGGCAGCGTTTCCAAAATGACATGATACTGGTTCAACTGCGTGAACAGCGTGGAAATCTGCCGCTGGCCGAAGGCGTCGTAAAGCGCATTGTCAATCGCCTGCGGCGTGATGCCCAGCCGCGATGCCGTCACGCGATCAATCACGAGCCGCGCCTGCAAACCGTGCGTTTGCTGGTCGGTTGCCACGTCGCGGAGTTCCGGGAGGGTCTGCAACCGGGCCATCAACTTCGTGGTCCACTGATTCAATTCATCTGCATTGGCGTCCTCCAGCGTGTATTGATATTGTGTCTGGCTCACGCGATCCTCGACCGTCAAATCCTGGATCGGCTGCATGTAAAGCGTGATGCCGTCCACCTTCGCCAGTTCGGGCTGCAACCGCCGCATGACTTCGCTGGCGCTGATTTTTCGCTCTTCGAGCGGCTTGAGGTTGATGAGAATCCGTCCGCTGTTGAGCGTGGTGTTGATGCCGTCCACCCCGATGAAGGACGACAAACTATCCACCGCCGGGTCCTTGAGAATGACCCGCGCGAGCGCCTGTTGGCGGACGGCCATGGCACTGAACGAAACGCTTTCATCGGCTTCCGAAATGCCCTGAATCACGCCGGTGTCCTGCACGGGGAAGAATCCTTTCGGCACGATGACGTAGAGCAAAATCGTGGCGGCCAGCGTGGCCACCGCCACGACCAATGTCGCCCGCTGGCGTTTGAGCACCCATTGCAGCGTGCGCGAGTAAAACGTGATCACGCGGTCCCACACGCGTTCCGAGGCCTCGTAAAAGCGCCCCCGTTTTTTCTGGTCGGCCTTCGCCTTGAGCAATCGCGAGCACATCATCGGCGTGAGCGTCAGCGAGACGGCGGCGGAAACGAGAATGGTGACGCTCAAAGTCACGGCGAATTCGCGGAACAACCGCCCGACGACGTCGCCCATGAACAACAGCGGGATCAGCCCGGCAATCAGCGAAATCGTCAGTGAAATGATGGTAAACCCGATTTGCTCCGCTCCTTTCAGCGCGGCTTGCAGCGGCTTCTCGCCCTGCTCGATGTACCGGAAAATGTTTTCAATCATCACAATCGCATCGTCCACGACGAAGCCCGTCGAGATCGTCAGCGCCATGAGCGTGAGATTATTCAGGCTGTAACCGAGCAGATACATCACGCCCAGGGTGCCGACGAGCGAGAGCGGCACGGCGACGCTGGGAATGATGGTGGCCGACACATTGCGCAGGAACAAAAAGATCACCATCACGACCAGCGCCACGGTGAGCATGAGCGAGAATTTCACGTCGCGCACGGATGCGCGAATCGTGGTGGTGCGGTCGGTGAGGATCGAAACATCCATGGACGCGGGCAGGTTGGCCTTGAGTTGCGGCAACAGTTTTTTCACCCGGTCCACAACCTGGATGATGTTCGCGCCGGGCTGCCGTTGAATGTTCAGGATGACCGCCGGGGTGTTGTTCTTCCAGGCGGCGAGCCTGTTGTTTTCGACTCCGTCAATCACGGTCGCCACGTCGGACAACACCACCGGCGCGCCGTTGCGATACGCGACGACGACCGACTGGTAATCCTTGCTGGTCAAAAGCTGGTCGTTGGCGTTGATCTCGTACGCCTGATGGACCCCGTCGAAATTTCCCAGCGCCTGATTCACGCTGGTCTGTTGCAGCGCGCTGCGAACGTCGTCAAGGTTGATGCCGTAGGCCAGCAGTTTCGCCGGATTGACCTGAATGCGAATGGACGGTTTTTGGCCGCCGCTGATGGTGACCAGGCCGACGCCCGTCACCTGCGCGATTTTTTGCGCGAGCCGGGTGTCGGTGTAATCCTCGACCTGGGAGAGCGGAAAATTTTTCGAGGAGATGGCCAGCGTCAGGATCGGCGCGTCCGCCGGATTGGATTTGCTGTAAATGGGCGGCGCGGGCAAACCCGGGGGCAGATACGTTTGCGCGGCGTTGATCGCCGCCTGCACCTCCTGTTCGGCCACGTCAATGTTCAGATTCAACACGAACTGTAGCGTGATGATCGAACTGCCGCCGGAACTGATCGAAGTCATCTGGTTCAGTCCGGGCAATTCGCCGAACTGCCGTTCCAGCGGCGCGGTGATGGCGGACGAGGTGACATCGGGGCTCGCGCCCGGATAAAAAGTGACCACTTGGATCGTCGGATAATCCACCTCGGGCAGGGCGGAAACCGGGAGCATTTGATAAGCGATGAACCCCGTCAACAAAATGGCGGCCATCAACAATGAAGTCGCCACCGGCCTCAAAATGAATGGGCGCGACGGACTCACGGCGAATCAGTCCTTCTCTTTTTACGAGCGCCGGTTTTGTCGGTCTCGCCGGCTGGCTTGCGAACGATGACTTTTGCGCCATCGGTCAGCTTGTTGAAATTATCCGCAACGATCACCTTGCCCGGATCAATTCCTTCCACCGCCGAAACAGTGCCGTCGGTGGTGTTGACCGTGATGATTTGCATGGTGATGGTTTTCAACTCGTTGGTTTGATCCAGGTTGAGCAAATAAACGAACGCGCTGTCGGCATTGCGCTGAATCACCGTGTTGGGCAAAAGCGTCGCGTCGGTCAACGTGTTCACGAGCAGCCGCGCGTTCACGAACTGGTTGGGGAAAAGCGACTCGTCGTCGTTCGTGAAAATGGCCTTGAGCTTGACCGTACCGGTGGTCGGGTCAATCTGGTTGTCCAGTGTTTCCAGCGTGCCCGTCGCCAGTTTTTTCAGTTGCGCGCGGTCAAACGCATCCACGACCAATTGATTGCCCTGGCGCAACTGTTTTTGGATTTGCGGCAGATCATCTTCCGCCACGTTGAAAATCACGGCGATCGGCTGAAGCTCCGTGATGACCAGCAGGGGATTCGTGTCGCTCGCGTGAACGATGTTGCCCGCGTCCACCAGGCGCAGGCCGACGCGACCGGAAATCGGCGCAGTGATGTGGCAGTAGGCGAGTTGCACTTGGGCGCTTTCCACTGCTGCGGCATCCGACTTCACGACGGCTTCCAGTTCCTTTACCTGGGCGGCGACCTGATCATAGGCGTCCTGTGAATCAATTTTGGCGGCAATCAGGTCGGCTTCGCGTTTCAATTCGACCTGCTGAAGATTTAATTGCGCCTGATCCTGGTTTTTTTTGGCGGCGGCCTGGTCCAGCGCCGCCTGATACGGTGCCGGATCAATTTCCACCAGCGGGTCGCCGGCCTGAACCAATTGCCCTTCCTGATAATTCACTTTCACGAGCTGGCCATCCACGCGGCTTTTCACCGATACCGTATTGAGCGGCGTCACCACGCCCAGCGCATTGACGTAGATCCCGATGTCGCCCTTCTGCGCCGTCGCCGTGCTGACCATGATGGCCGCCGAACCCGAACCCCCACGTCCTTGCGTTGAGCGGGTTTCTGATGGCGATTGTTCCCGGTGTCGCAAAAGGATAATGCCTCCAACAGCGAGAATGATCACCAACGCCACCACAACCCACACCCAATGGCGGCGTTGCTTGCCGGACGCAGGTGGCAAAGGCGCGGTTGGAGTTTTGTCGGAGCGGGCTGGAGATGGTGTAGAATCAGACATTTTCAGGTCCATTGGTTTCTGTTCGCCAATCAAAACACGTTGAAACGTGTTTGCAATACATCACGTGATGTTAAGCAACTTTGAAACAACGTCAATTGGGTTCATCTTCTCCTGCCGTCGGCGTTGCGGGGTTCCTCGTGGCTTAAGGCTGCTGGTTTCCGAAGAAGTTTTCGACGCCCCGGTTTGCGCCAACTGGAGGTGTCGCACGCGCACCAGAAAACTGTCCGTATCAAATTTGCTGACCATGACAAACAAGGGTTTCGGGTGACGGTTGCCGTTGAATCTCTGAAAACTGATTCTCATATCTGAATTGTCCCGGCTGGCTTTCGCGTTCATTGCGTTTGTTTTTTCTGTTCTTTGAGCAGTGCGGGCACGTGATGGAAGTCCGCGGGGCTGCCCGCCATCCGCGCGAGTCGTGATTCAGCAGGTTCCGCCAGCAGCCGGCTGATGGTCTGAAGCAGCTTCAGAAAATCGAGCGGCTTTTCCAGCAACGCTCCGGCCCCCGCACCCAACGCAGTGAAGAGTTGGTTTGACCTGGCAGTGATGATAATCACAGCCAGTAAAGGGTTTTCCGCCGTGAGTCTTTCAAACGTATCCCAGCCGCTCTTTCCGGGCATGTTCAAATCCAGAAGCACCAGATCAACCTTTGTGGCCGCAGCGATTTCGAGCGCGGCCGTTCCATCCGCCGCCGCCCAAACCAAATAGCCTTCACCGGCCAGAACGCGCGTCAGCATTTCGCGCACGGAGGCATCGTCGTCAACCAACAGAATTTTTGCTTTCATGATCGAACCTTCATCTGAATGGTTCCACGGCCTTAGCGGAGATCATGCCAACGACGAATGCGACCGGCCAAACCTTCAATTGCACGGCTTTTCGGCTCCTCAAGAGTCGGCGCGCACGGATTTGACTGCAAAGCAAATATCCTGCACTGCAAAGATTCTTCGCAGGTGGCCGTAGTGAACCGAACCGGAAGTGAGACCGAATCTGTGTTTCTCGAGGTGAAAATGAGGAGTTCTCTGAATCCCCGCGCCTGTCCCCGGCGATAGGCATGGGTTATGCATTCAGTCGCGCCATGGATCGGACGGCTGGTTCTTGTGGCCAGTCACGCCCACATCCGTTAAGTTTTTTATTCAGCTATGAAATTTGGAATCAGGTGTAGATTGGTGGCGCTCGCGTTGATCGTGGCGCTGATGGGTGCGTTGATCCTGTTGGCGACCTTGAATTCGCAACGGCAGGCGGCGGAGTTGCGCGACCGGTTAAGCCAGGTAGATTTCGAGAGTTTCAGAATTGCGGATCAATTCCGGGACTCGCTCCGCGAACTGAACAACACGATGCAGCGTTACGGAACGGATCACGATCCGGCGGTCTGGAATGAATTCCTCGAAGCCAGCCACAAACTCGATGGCTGGATTGACGAACAGAAACCCAAATTGACCACGCAAAACGAAAGGAATGCGCTGCAACAGATTGATGCCGCTTACGATGATTACATGCGTGTCGCCCGGGATTTGCAGGCGAAGCTGCAGTCTCTCGGCCAGGCGGGCACCACGTTGGCCGACTTTAGTCCGCTCCGCACGGCGTCGCAGCATCTCTTCGATCTGGGGCAGACTCTGGGCAAAGCCCACTATGATTCGCGCCGGCAACTGCTCGCGCACGCGAATCAAACGCTCAAGCAACTCCGCTGGCTGGTGCTCAGCTCGCTGGGTTTGCTGTTCGTGTTCGGCGTGGCGCTGGCCGGCATGGTTTACCGGGACATGATCGCTCCGTTGCGCGTCAAACTGGTGGAAAGCCAGTCCCTGATGGAGCGCCACGAGAAGCTGGCCTCCTTGGGACTGCTCGCGGCCGGCGTGGCCCATGAAATCCGAAATCCCCTGACCGCCATCAAAGGCGCCTTGTTCATCCAGCAAAAAAACTTTCAACCCGGCTCCCCGGAACACGCCGATACCAAACTCGTGGAACGGGAAATCCTGCGACTGGAGCGGATCGTGAATGACTTTCTTCATTTCGCGCGGCCAACGGAGCCGAAGTTTGCCACCATTCCGGCGGACCTGGTTTTGCTGGAAACGCAGCATTGTCTGGCAACGCAACTTGCCCGGGCCAACATTCGCCTCGTTTTGGAATCATCGGCGCCAATGCGAATCCGGGTGGACCCCGCGCAGATCCAACAGGTGTTGATCAACCTCGTGCAAAACGCCGCCGACAGTATCGCCCGCGACGGCACGATCACGTTGCGCGCCCGGCGGGCCCGGAAACCTCTTGCCCACGGCGAGAGGGACGTCGTCATCCTGGAAGTCACGGACACCGGCAAAGGCATTCCTCCCGAAATCGAAAAGCGCCTGTTCGACCCGTTCTTCACCACGAAGGACACCGGCACGGGATTGGGATTGTCCATCGCGGCGGGCATCGTTCAGAACCATGGCGGCGCGCTTCAGTATCAAACTCACGTGCATCATGGCACAACCTTTGGTATCGTGTTGCCTCAGGCAACTGAATGAACGCGGCCGCCAGAATTTTGCTGATCGAAGACGATTCCGGAATCACCGACACGCTGCAACGGGTGTTGGCCGCGGAAGGCCATGAGGTGGCCATCGAAAAGCGCGGCGATGACGGCCTGGCCCTCGCCATCAAAGACCCGTTCAATCTCGTCATCACCGACCTGAAGCTGCCGGGCCTGAACGGACTGGAACTCGTCCGTCAACTGCACGCGGCCAAGCCCCGTCTGCCCATCATTCTGGTCACCGCGTTTGGCACCACTGAAACCGCCATCGAAGCGATGAAGGTTGGCGCATACGATTATCTGCTCAAGCCGTTCGACATTCCGCAATTGATCGAACTGGTCCGCAAAGCCGCCGACAGCAATCGCCGGATGTCCGAACCGGTCAGTCTGGGCGAAACCGGCCCGAGCCGCGACGCGCTCGTTGGCCGGAGCCAGGCCATGCAGGAAATCTACAAGGAAATCGGCCGGGTTGTCTCCAAACCCGTCACTGTGTTGATTCGCGGTGAAACCGGCACGGGCAAGGAACTCATCGCCCGCGCCATTTACCAGCACAGCGACCGCGCCAACGCGCCGTTCATCGCCATCAACTGCGCGGCGATTCCCGAAACCCTGCTGGAAAGTGAGTTGTTCGGCTACGAACGCGGCGCGTTCACCGGCGCGGACGCGAGGCGGATCGGTCGCTTCGAGCAGGCGGATCACGGCACGATCTTTCTGGATGAGATCGGCGACCTGACCCCCGGCACGCAGGCAAAACTTCTGCGCGTGCTTCAGGAGAAAACCCTGCAACGGCTGGGCGGCAAGGAAACCATTTCGGTGGACGTCCGCGTTGTCGCCGCCACCCATCGCGACCTCGAAACCGCCATCCGCGAGAAACAATTTCGCGAAGACCTGTATTACCGTCTCAACGTGGCGGCAATCACACTGCCGCCATTGCGCCACCGCCGGGAGGATGTTCCCGACCTCATCCGCTATTTTCTCGGCAAGCATGGCCCGGACCTCGGTAACGCGAGTCCGTCAATTCATTCCGAAGCGGTGGACTTCCTTCAGTCGCAGTCCTGGCCCGGCAACGTGCGCGAACTGGAAAATGTGGTGCGCAAGGCCCTCCTCGCCGCGCAAGGTTATACCATCAACCTCGACCACGTCCGCGCCGCGCTGAGCAAGACTGGCGGGGATGTGTATTCCGCGGTGCATCCCTTTGGTGAATACGTGGACGAACTGCTCGCCGCCGCGCGTCGCGAGGAAATTACTGACGCCTACGCGCGCGTGCTTGAAACCGCCGAGCGCGAACTCTTCGCCCGTGCCATTGAGCAGGCCCAGGGCAATCAGGCCAAAGCCGCACGGTGGCTCGGCATCTCACGCATCACCATGAAGGCCAAACTCGTTCAATTCGGCCTCCACCCTGGCAAGGACAATGAACAAACTTCCTGATGGCTGGGGGAGGCACCAACCGAAGGCATGTTTTGATCCAAACAATTCCTGATGGTTTGCGCGAGCCTGTGCGCCCCGAATGGTTTGGTGAGAAAATTGAGGCCTTCCTCCAATGGAAAATCCCGGCTGGCCACTTCGACACTGTAACCGCTGGTGTAAATCACCTTCAATTTTGGATTTTCAGTCAAAAACCTCTCGGCCAAATCCTTTCCCGTCACGCCGCCGGGCATGACCATGTCCGTCAGCAACAGGTGAATTTCACCGTGCTGCTGTTCCCAGACTTTCTGAGCTTCGACGCCGCTGACCGATTCAAGCACGTGATAGCCAAGTTGCGACAGGGCTTTGCACATGGAAGTGCGCAGCGTCCCCTCATCTTCAACAAGCAGAATCGTTTCCTTGCCGCCGCGCACGGCGGTCAACGCGGGTTGCCCGGATTCCTGGCCGGGCTTCACGGCCAGGCGGGGAAGATAAATACGGAAGACCGTTCCGCGGCCGGTCTCGCTGTAAACGTTGATCCAGCCCTGATGCTGCTGAACAATGCCGAAAACGGTGGCCAGCCCGAGGCCGGTGCCCTTGCCGATGTCCTTGGTGGTAAAGAACGGCTCGAAAATTCGCGGCAGAATTTCCGGCGGGATGCCGCAGCCTGTGTCACTCACGCTCAAACACACGAATGAACCGGGCCGGCCCTGCGGTGATTGCGCGCGAACCGATTCATCAAACTCCACGGCGGAGGTCTCAATGACCAGTTGTCCGCCCTTGGGCATGGCATCGTGGGCGTTCACCGCGAGATTCATCAGCACTTGATCCATCATGCCCGCATCGGCATGGATGAGGAGCGGATGCATGGTATATTTGAACTGCACCTGGATGTCGTCGCCGATGGTGCGCCGCAACATTTTGGTCATGTCGTTGATGGATTGGTTCAAATCCAGGTCGCGCAACTGCATCGTCTGCCGCCGGCTGAACAGCAGCAATTGGCGGGCGAGATTGGCCGCTCGTTCCGTGGCCTTTTCAATCTCGCTGGCGGACTCCAATTGTTCAGGAGAGCTGCCGGGCCCGGCCTTCATCAGATTTGCATGTAGTAAAATCACCGTCAGGATGTTGTTGAAGTCATGCGCCACACCGGCAGCCAACTGGCCGATGCCCTCCA
>Ga0302320_10000269_pt1 | contig 121235 bp, 91 predicted proteins | sample Bog_T0_3_FD_202130 | JGI IMG/M metagenome (GOLD analysis project Ga0302320, IMG submission 202130) | Peat permafrost microbial communities from Stordalen Mire near Abisko, Sweden - Bog_T0_3 | ecosystem: Environmental > Terrestrial > Soil > Wetlands > Peat | place: Sweden: Abisko, Stordalen... | reverse complement strand
TCGCGTCGACACATCCTGCATCAACAAATCACGCCGCCGGTGCTGTGTTCAGCAATCTCGTACCGCCCAAAACACTGTCCGCTATGCCTTCATGAATAATGCAGGTTAGAGAGGCAATAGCTGTAGAGTCCCGATGGAACTGCCGATACAGTCCTTCAGTGATCTCCAAAACTCAAATCTGCGTTCACGCTTTCCTGGTGTTGACGACCGGGGCGCTCTTTGCCCAGGAATACAACTTTCGTACTTTTGGGAACGCGGAAGGGCTGAACAACCTCGCCGTGCGGCAGATTTACCAGGACCAGGTTGGCTTCATCTGGGTGAGTACGGAAGACGGCATTTACCGGTATGACGGGGAACGCTTCGAAGTCTTTGGGCCGGCGCAGGGAATTCCGGTGACATCGGCCGCAGCGTTGGGCGATGCTCCGGACGGATCGCTGCTGGCCGGCGGAGATTTCGGACTCTACCATCTTTCAGGGAATCGTTTCGAAAAGGTCCCTGGCAACTTCAAGTCAGTGAACTGGGCGCAAGGCATCCAGTCGAATGGAAAGGGGAAGACCTTCCTCGGCACCGACGTTGGTCTTGTGGAGATCTCCCATGCATCTGGGCAGACGGGTTTCGCGGAACGAAGAATCGCCCAGGAGCCGGGAAGCTTAGATTCCGGCGCGTACGGCGTCCTGGTGGATGGAAGCGTGGTCTGGTATGGATGCGGACTGAGGCTCTGCCGAATGGAAGGGGATGAGACTCGCTCCTTCGGACGGGAGAGCGGGCTGCCGGATCGCCCCGTAACGGGAATCCGGAGAGATCGTTTCGGAAATCTCTGGGTGCGGGTGAGGAACGACGGAGTGTTCCTGCTTCAAGCCGGGCAGACCCGATTCCGGAGGCCAGATACGATTCCCCGCAGCGCCTTGGGCGGAATTCCCTCCACCGACGCCGATGGCCGGATCCTTCTTCCGAGTTCCGATGGACTTCTGATCCACGACCAGAAGGGCTGGCAGAAGATCGACCACTCAACAGGGCTCCGCGGGGCTGTGTACGCGGCCTTCGAGGACCGGCAACACTCCTTATGGATAGGAATGGCGGGACGCGGGCTTGTTCAGTGGCGCGGGTACCAGGAATGGGAGAGTTACTCATCGGAGAGCGGACTCGGGAGCGATATTGTGTACGAGATCCTTCCGCAAACCCATGGCGTCATCTGGGTTGCCACGGAGGGCGGTTTGATGAGGGGGGTGCGCGGTCCCGCGGGCATTCAGTGGAAGAAAGTCACGGGACTTGATAGGTTTCCAGTCCACGCCATCCGTGCAGCTCCTGACGGAGACCTATGGATCGGTTCCGAGACCCGCGGCGCCGCCCGCCTCAATCCACGAACCGGCGTGGTGGAGTGGTTCAGCGATGGCCAGGGTCTTTTGGGTAAGGCCGCATACACCTTGCGTTTTGATAGCCAACAGCGGCTGTGGGCCGCCACCGAGGCAGGCCTGTTCGTGGCCACGAGCCCCTACCGAAAGTTCACGCGCATCGTCGAAATGCCGTCTGCGCGCGTTTGGGCTGTGGCCGAAGGAAGCGATGGCACAATCTGGGCCGGCGGAGCACGCGGTCTCTTCGCTTATACAAAGGGGCAATGGAAAAATTGGGCACGCACCGATGGCTTGAGCAACCAGGAGGTGCTTTCTCTGGGAGCGGGCGCGAACGGGACGATGTGGATCGGGTATCGCTTCGGTGGCGGAATCGACCGTGTGCATCTTAAGCCCGGCGGCCTGGCAATTGAGAAAGGGGTGCAAAAACCGGGCACCGACGGATTAGTCTACTTTCTGGATTTCGACGCCAAGGGGCGGTTGTGGGCGGGCACGGAACATGGCGTGGACATGTGGAACGGTTCACGCTGGAGCCGCTACGATATGAGCGACGGGCTGGCCTGGAACGACTGCAACCTGAACGCGTTCGCTGAAGAGGCCGACGGCACAATCTGGATTGGGACAAGCGGCGGACTTTCTCGTTTCCTGCCGCAGCCGCGTGTCGCATTGCAGGGACCGTCCGAGGTAGTTTTCACCAGCCTCGTCATGGGAAAAACCGACGTCACGGGCCAGAGTCAACCATCGACCGGCATCCATGCCAATTCGCTCATCGCCCGGTTCTCTGTGCTGAATGCGACCAGGGCGAATGGGGCCGTTTTCCGCTACCGGCTTCTGGGTGCGAATTCAATCTGGACTGAGACCACGCAGAGGGAACTGCAGTTTGCGCAATTGGCGCCTGGGACCTATCGGCTTGAGATCGAAGCACAAGATGGCGATGGTGTTTGGAGTGGCCATGGAGCCGGGTTCTCTTTCAAGATCCTGACCCCATGGTATGCGTCGTGGTGGTTTATCAGCCTGTGTGTGCTCTTTCCTGCTTCGGGCGTCGGGGGGGGTGTTCGGCTGCGGATGCTGGCTGCGCAAAGAAGGGAGCGCGAACTCCAACAATTGAAAGTGGCCCATGATGAGATCAGGAATCTCGCCTTCTACGATCCCCTGACGGGGCTTCCCAATCGCCGGCTGCTCTTGAATCGGCTGCAGCAGACTTTGGCGTCCAGCACTCGCAATAGCCGCAAACGCGCTCTGCTGTTCATCGATCTGGATAACTTCAAAACTTTGAATGACACTCTTGGGCATCAGACCGGCGATCTTCTACTGCAGGAGGTCGCGTGCCGCCTTTCTGCGTGCGTCCGCGAGGCCGACACGGCAGCGCGGTTGGGCGGAGATGAATTTGTGATTATGCTGGAAGACCTCAGCGAGATTCCCGAGGAGGCCGCAGCACAGGCCAGGAAGGTGAGCGGGAAGATTCTGACGGCCATTTCCGAGCCCTACGTCCTCTCCGGACATGATTGCCGCAGCACTGCGAGCATTGGAATTACCTTGTTTGGGGGGCAGCGGGACGCTACGGACAAAGTCTTGCAGCAGGCCGATATTGCCATGTATCAGGCAAAGACAGCAGGCCGAAACACGATGAGCTTCTTCTCTCCTGCGCTGCAGGCCGCCGTGAGTGCCCGTGCCGAAATAGAGGGCGATCTTCGCCAGGCCATTCTGGCGAACCAGTTTCTGCTCTACTATCAGCCACAGGTAAAACGTGGCCGATTGATTGGCGCCGAGGCGCTGATCCGCTGGAAGCATCCGCGGCGCGGAATACTCTCGCCGGGGAGCTTCATCCCGTTGGCAGAGGAGACGGGGCTTATCCTGCCGGTCGGGAACTGGGTGCTGGAAACCGCCTTCAACCAGGCTGCGGTCTGGGCCGAACGAAAAGAGACAGCAGACATCACGGTTTCAATCAATATCAGCGCCATGCAACTGCGCCAGCCGAACTTTGTGGAGCATGTGGTGCGGACGCTGGACATCTCCGGAGCGAATCCTCATCGGCTGAAACTAGAACTGACAGAGAGCATGTTGCTTGACGACGTTGAGGACATCATAGCCAAGATGACAAGACTCAAGTCACATGGGCTACGGTTCTCGCTGGACGATTTTGGCACAGGCTATTCATCGCTTTCCTACCTAAAACGCCTGCCTCTGGAACAATTGAAGATCGATCGGGTGTTCGTGCACGACTTACTTGTCGACGTCAGTGGTCAGGCCATTGCCCAAGCCATCATCTCGCTCAGCAAGGCAATGGGGTTATCGGTAATCGCAGAGGGTGTGGAAACCGAAGAACAACGAAAGTTCCTTGCCGATCTCGGCTGCCATTCATACCAGGGGTTCTTGGCCAGCAAGCCGCTGCCAATCGAGGAGTTTCAGTTCTTGCTTTGCGCCCCCGATGGCGTCTGTGATCCTCGTGTCCAGGAAGTTTGACTGTGTCAAGCTCTTTGAGGATTGCGTCCAAACTACAAAATTGATGATGGTAGATTAGTGATTCCAGCTCGATAGCAGGTTCTATATTACAGGTGCTTTGCGACAATACTATTCTTCTCATTTGGCAAAACTTCCGGTGCAGTGACTCCATGCACGCTTGCCGAAAACTCACGGGCGCCAAGAGCCAACGCGGGTGTTGTGAAATCCCATGTATGCAAGGCCCATCTAGGACTCTCTACCTGCCAACCAGCCAGATATCGACCGGCCGGGCTGATCGTAAACCCCAATGGACAATGGGGCTCCAAAAAAACGTGGGGTTTTTATTGGTAATGTTTGATGAATTTGCAGCGGTGTTCCCGGCTTGAAGGCTGGGTATGTTGGATCTGGTCAGCCGAATCGGGCCACGATCAATGGCCGATGTCCACTTGCAGGCAGTCGCCATAGCAGATCCGCAGGCTGTTTGAAATGAGCAATACGGACCATACTCCCGCTTCGGACTTCGACGATTCTAAGTAGAACAAATGATTGCGTGTGTCTGGATGCGGAGTTACGAATGCCTGATATCGAAGACAAATCGGAGGTCCAGCACATTGGCTCCGATCACCAGTTGTCTCCGCCACGGCCGTGGTATCGACAGCGCTGGATTCTGTGGACAAGCCTGCTCTTGCTCCTGCTTCTGGTTGCGATTGTTTTCCTGGTTGTCCACGAAAACCAGGTCAAAGCGGCCGCTGCAAAGCGTGCGCTCACCGCGGTAAAGCCATCCGTCACCGCTACGGTGACTCCTGCCAGGAAGGGTGACATTGGCATATATCTGGATGCCATTGGCACAGTCACTCCGGTCTACACCGCCTCCATCACCGCACAGGTAAACGGAGTCCTAACGGCGGTTCATTACAGCGAAGGGCAACTGGTGCGCAAAGGGGATGCGCTGATCGACATCGATCCGCGAACGTATCAGGCCCAGTTGCTTCAGGCCCAGGGCGCGCTGGAGCGCGATACAAATGTTCTGGCGCAAGCCCGGATGGATCTGGACCGCTATCGGGCGGCGTGGGCGCGCAACGGAATTCCCAAGCAGTTGCTGGATGACCAGGAAAAGATCGTGTCGCAGGATAAGGGCACGGTGAAGAACGATCAAGGCAACGTGAATTACGACCAGGTGCAGCTCGGTTACTGCCACATCACCGCGCCCATTGACGGCCGCGCAGGCCTGCGGCTGGTCGATCCCGGAAACGTGGTGCAGGCATCAGGAGCTACCGTGCTGGTGGTCATTACGCAGGTGCAGCCCACGACCGTGATCTTTACGATTGCGGAAGACAGCCTGGGACAGGTGCAGGCGCGGATGCGTCAACTGCATACGCTGCCCGTGGAGGCGATGGACCGCTCCCAGGCCACCAAGCTGGCCACAGGTAAGTTGTTCACTATTGACAACCAGATCGACACCACGACAGGAACGGTGAAACTGCGCGCCCTCTTCGATAACAGGAACGGGGCACTCTTCCCGAATCAGTTTGTGAATACGAGGTTGCTGGTAAATACGCTCGCAGGCGTCACTCTGGTTCCCACCGCGGCAATTCAACATAATGGAGAGGCAGCCTTCCTCTATGTGATTGCGAATGGCGTGGCGAGCGTGCGTACCATTACAGCCGGCGTTGCGGACGGCGGCATGACTGCCGTGACAGGAATCAATCCCGGCGAAGTTGTGGCCACCAGCAGCTTCGATAAGTTGCAGGCCGGAAGCAGGGTGGTCGTGTCAAAGCAGGCCGCTCCAGCCAATCCCGTTGCGGGCAATACCCCGTGAATCCATCCGGGCCGTTTATTCAGCGCCCAGTCGCTACCTCGCTGTTGATGGCGGCAATCCTGCTTGTGGGCATCGTTGCGTATACCCTGTTGCCGGTCTCTGCCTTGCCTGAGGTCGACTACCCCACCATCCAGATCCTGACCTTCTATCCAGGCGCCAGCCCCAGCGTGATGGCCACAACGGTGACCGCTCCACTGGAACGCCAGTTCGGCCAATTGCCCGGACTGAGCCAGATGACGTCCACCAGTTCCGGCGGATCTTCAGTCATTGTGCTCCAGTTCGCCCTCAGCTTGAACATCGACATAGCGGAAGAAGAGGTTCAGTCCTCGATTAACGCCTCGCAGAGCTTCCTGCCGTCGAACCTTCCCTCGCCGCCGGTCTATAGCAAGACAAATCCCGCGGATGCTCCTGTTCTGACGCTGGCCATCACATCCAACTCCATGCCGCTCTCGCAAGTTGAAGACATGGTGGACACGCGCCTTGCGCCCAAGCTCTCGCAGTTGAACGGGGTTGGCCTGGTGAGCATCAGCGGCGGGCAAAAGCCGGCCGTGCGCATCCAGGCCAATCCGACGGCGTTGTCGTCCTACGGCCTCAACCTTGAAGATCTGCGCACGGCGCTCACCGTGCAAAGCGTGAATGCGGCCAAGGGCAGCTTCGACGGACCGCATCAGGATTACACGATCAACGCCAACGATCAGCTGGTGACCAGCGACGATTACCGGAACGTTGTGGTTGCCTACCGCAATGGCGCGCCCATCATGCTGAGGAATGTTGCGCAGGTTGTGGACGGCATTGAGAACAACAAGCAGGCAGCGTGGATGAACGAGACGCCGGCGGTGATTCTCAACATCCAAAGACAGCCGGGCGCCAACACCATCAGCGTCGTAAAGGCCATCAAGGCAATTCTGCCCCAGCTTGAGGTGAACCTTCCTGCCTCAATCAAGGTGACGCCGCTTACCGATCTCACTACGGCCATCAACGCCTCCGTCTCCGATGTCGAGTCTGAGTTGATGCTGACAGTTGCCCTGGTGGTGATGGTCATCTTTCTGTTTCTGCGTAACCTTTACGCAACCATCATTCCCAGCATTGCCGTGCCGGTCTCCCTGGTAGGCACTTTCGGCGTCATGTATGCGCTGGGCTATAGTCTGGACAACCTTTCGCTGATGGCTCTCACCATCTCCACGGGCTTTGTGGTCGACGATGCGATCGTCATGATCGAAAACATATCCCGCTATCTCGAAGCCGGAGATTCGCCCATGCGGGCGGCCATCAAGGGCGCGGAGCAGATTGGCTTTACTATCATCTCCCTGACCGTCTCCTTGATTGCGGTGCTGATTCCGCTGCTTTTTATGGGCGACGTCGTCGGCCGACTGTTTCGGGAATTTGCGGTTACTCTGGCGGTCACCATCATTCTGTCAGCGGTAGTTTCTCTGACGCTGACGCCGATGATGTGCTCGCGCATCCTGCGCCACACGCCCAAAGAACAACAGGGCCGCTTCTACAAGGCTTCAGAGCGTGTCTTTGACCGAATGATCGCGTTCTACGGCCGCACGCTTAAATTCGTATTGGGGTACCAGACCATCACGTTGCTGATTGCTGTAGCCACGCTGGTGCTGACTGTGGTGCTTTACATCATCATTCCCAAAGGACTTTTCCCCACGCAGGATACGGGTGAAATTCAGGGTATTTCCCAGGCGCCGGAAACCATTTCCTTTGCGGCAATGCAGAACAAGCAGCAACAACTGGCGCACGTTGTGCTGCAGGATCCGGCCGTCGAGAGCATCTCCTCCTTTATCGGCGCGGACGGGACCAATACCACGCTTAACAGCGGACGCATGTCCATCAACCTGAAGCCGCTGAACGTGCGCAAGTTGAGCGCCTCCGACGTGATTCGCAGGCTGCAGTCCAGCCTCACGCAGGTCCAGGGCATCACGCTGTACATGGAGCCGGTGCAAAACATTACCGTGGATGACCGGGTCAGCCGAACCCAGTACCAGTACACGCTGGAGGACTCCGACTCCGGCGAGTTGAATTTGTGGGCCGGACGGCTTGTCGACAAGATGAAGCAGTTGCCTCAGCTTGCCGACGTGGCTACCGACCAGCAAACCGGGGGCCTGGCGGTATCGCTGGTCATCGACCGCGTCACAGCATCGCGGTTTGGCATTGCGCCATCCACAATCGACAGCACGCTCTATGACGCGTATGGACAGCGTCAGATCAGCACCATGTATACGCAGTTGAACCAGTATCACGTGATTCTTGAAACGGCGCCAGGTTCACAGCAGGGCCCAGCCAAACTGCAGGATCTGTACATCCAGACCAATACCTCCGCGGGAGGTTCCGGTCCGGGAGCTTCCTCGTCCTTCGCGTCCTCAGGATCTTCGTCTGCAGGTTCGAATGCTACCACGACAACGGTTGCATACACTCCCTCATCAGCCACACTCAGCGCGCCTTCGAATGCCATCAAGTCCAGCGTGGGCGCCAGCAGCAGTTCTTCCAGCGCGAATGCCACCACTACAGTGGCATCGCACGCTGTGCCGCTCAGCGCATTTACTCATCTTGAGAAGGTGATCGAGCCGCTCTCAGTCAATCACCAGGGCCAGTTCCCGGCAGTGACCGTGTCGTTTAACCTGGCGCCGAATGCGGCGCTGGGAGGCGCAATCACGGCCATTGTCAACGCGCAGAAAGATCTGAACATGCCGGCCAGCGTCCAGTATGGATTCCAGGGGACCGCGGCCGCATTTCAGGGCTCGCTGGCCAATGAAGGCCTGCTGATTCTTGCCGCACTGGCCGCGGTTTATATCGTGCTGGGGGTCCTCTATGAGAGTTTCATTCACCCCATCACGATTCTTTCAACACTGCCTTCCGCGGGCGTGGGGGCATTGCTTGCACTCATCCTTTTCAAGCAGGATCTCAGTGTCGTCGCGATCATTGGCATCATTCTTCTGATCGGAATCGTGAAGAAGAACGGAATCATGATGGTTGACTTTGCCCTGGAGGGCGAGCGAGAGCACGGAAAGAACGCAACGGACGCGATCTACGATGCCTGCCTGCTGCGCTTCCGTCCTATCATGATGACGACCATGGCAGCGCTGCTGGCGGGCATTCCGCTGGCCGTGGGCCAGGGGATGGGCTCAGAGCTGCGGCGCCCCTTGGGCATTGCCATGGTTGGCGGACTGCTGCTTAGCCAGGTGCTCACCCTCTACACCACGCCGGTCATCTACATCTTCTTCGATCGCATCAGCCATCGCTTCAGCCATTCGCCTGCAACCGTCGACGCAGGCAGCCAGCCGCAACCGGTGGAGGGAACATGAACATCTCCGCTCCCTTCATCCGGCGGCCGGTAGCTACCACCCTTCTGACGGCGGGCATTATGCTTGCCGGAGCCATCGCCTTCAACGTCCTGCCAGTTTCTCCTTTGCCGCAGGTCGATTTCCCCACCATCTCGGTTTCGGCCGGGTTGCCCGGCGGAAGTCCCGAGATCACAGCGTCTTCCATTGCAACTCCTCTGGAACGCCAGTTCAGCCACATCGCCGGCGTCACCGAGATGACCTCATCGAGTTCGCTCGGCAGCACATCGATTACCCTGCAGTTCGATTTGAGCAGGGATATCGACGGCGCGGCGCGGGACGTGGAGGCGGCCATCAACGCGGCGCGCACCTACCTGCCTGCCAACCTGCCTGCCAACCCGACGTATCGCAAGGTGAATCCCGCGGACTCACCAATCATGATTCTAGGTCTCACCTCGGACAAGTACGACAAGCCGACGCTCTATGACGAAGCATCGTCGGTGATCGCGCAGAAGCTTTCGCAGATTCAGGGCGTGGGGCAGGTGTCGGTCGGCGGAGGCGCTGGTCCTTCCGTGCGCGTGGAGGTGAATCCCACGCTACTGAACAGCCACGGACTCACAATCCAGAATATTCAGTCCATACTGAGCCAGCAGAATGCTCACGAGCCGGCCGGCCAAATCTCGGACGGATCGACAACCGCTGATATCGTCACCAATGACCAAATCTCCCATGCCGACCAGTACAAGCCGCTCATTGTGGGCTATAAGAACGGAGCCGCAATCCGGCTCGCCGACGTTGCCGATGTATCCGACGGGGCGCAGAACATTCGCACCGCCGGATATCTGAATGGAACGCCCTCGATCACCATCATGGTCTTTCGCCAGCCGGGCGCCAACATCATCGAAACAGTCGATCGTGTCCAAAGTCAATTGCCGGCGATTGAAGCATCCATTCCGCAAGGCATCAAGACCACAATCGTGCTTGACCGCACCACGACCATCCGCGCTTCTGTCAGCGATGTGGAGCGCACTCTTATTCTGTCCGTCGTCCTGGTGATTCTTGTCGTCTTCATGTTCCTGCGCAACTGGCGAGCCACTCTCATTCCCACCGTCGCCGTTCCCGCCTCGCTCATTGGCACATTCGCATTCATGTACCTGTTTGGCTTCAGTATCGACAATCTCTCGCTCATGGCGCTGACCATCTCCACCGGCTTCGTCGTCGATGACGCGATTGTGGTCATGGAGAACATTTCGCGCCTTCGCGAGGCCGGCATGTCGCCCATGAAGGCCGCCTTTCAAGGCTCCAGCGAGATAGGGTTCACCATTTTGTCGATCAGCATGTCGCTGATTGCGGTTTTTATTCCCATCCTTTTCATGGCCGGCATCGTCGGCCGGTTGTTTCGCGAGTTTGCGATCACCCTCTCGACGGCCATCGTTGTGTCCATGCTGATCTCGCTGACCACCACGCCCATGATGTGCGCCTATCTGCTCAGGGATGAAAAGGCAATCAAGCACGGCCGCGCATACCAGGTAAGCGAGAAAGGATTTACATGGCTGCTCTCTACGTACAGCCGTTCTCTAACCTGGGTATTGAAACATCCGGGGCCCATGTTGACCCTTCTGCTGCTCACCATTGCCCTGAACTTCTATCTCATCGTCATCATCCCCAAGGGATTTTTCCCCCAGCAGGATACGGGAGCCATCACCGGCAGCGCGCGAGGCCCGCAGGACGCATCGTTTCCCGTGATGAACAACTCGATACTGCAACTGGAGAAGGTGATTCAGGCAGACCCGGCTGTCTCCAATGTCATTGCCCATACGGGCGGCGGCGGCGCGTCCAACGGCGGCAGCATTTATGTTGCGCTGAAGCCGCTGAATGAGCGCAAGGTTTCAGCGGCGGCAATTATCGATCGCCTGCGCCCCAAGCTGAACCGGCTTCCCGTTGCTTCGGCCTTCCTCCAGGCGGCGCAGGACCTGCGCATCGGTGGCCGATCGAGCAATGCCATGTACCAATACACGATTCAGTCGGATAGCGTGGAAGATCTCGCGCATTGGGGGCCCGTACTGCTTGCGGGCATGCAGAAGATTCCCGGTTTCCAGGATGTGAGCAGCGATGCGCAGAATAGCGGGTTGCAGGAACTGATCCGCTATGACCGTCCCACGGCAGCCAGGCTGGGCATCACGCCGCAGTCGTTGGATCAGTCCCTCTACAGCGCTTTTGGACAGTCTCAAGTCTCCATTATTTACACGCAACTGAACCAGTATTACGTGGTGTTGGAGGTTGCGCCCCCCTACTGGCAGAGTCCCGAAGGTTTGAAAAATATCTACCTGAATACCAAGGGCAGCGGCGTCGTTCCCCTCTCCGCGGTCACCTCGGCCCAAGCCGTCACCACGCCGCTCATCATCAATCACACCGGTTCCTTCCCGTCCGTCACGGTATCGTTCAACCTTGCGTCGAACCTGTCGTTGAGCGATGCCACGCGCTTGGTTTCGCAGATGCAGGAACGGTTGAATATGCCGGGAACTGTCCGCGGCTTCTTTGCCGGCACGGCGGCGGCTTATCAAACCTCGCTCAACAGCGAGCCGCTTCTTATAGGAACCGCCATACTGGCGGTCTACATTGTTCTCGGCATCCTGTACGAGAGTCTTGTCCATCCTCTTACCATCATCTCCACCTTGCCTTCGGCAAGCCTGGGAGCCATGCTCGCGCTGATGCTTTTCAAAATTGACCTCAACGTGATCTCGATCATCGGCATCATCCTGCTGATCGGCATCGTAAAAAAGAACGCGATTATGATGATCGATTTTGCGCTGGTTGCGGAGCGCGAGCACGGCAAGACCACCACCGAGGCAATCTTTGAAGCCTGCCAGCTCCGCTTCCGTCCCATCCTGATGACGACGATGGCCGCCTTGTTCGGTGCGTTGCCGCTGGCCTTCGGTACCGGGACCGGCTCCGAACTCAGGCGCCCGCTGGGCATCACCATCGCAGGCGGATTGATTGTGAGCCAGATGCTGACTCTTTACACCACGCCCGTCGTCTATCTGTTCTTCGACCGCGTGCGGATCCGCTTGCGGGGCAGGCAACCAGCAACGCTCTACCCAGGGACCGCAGAGGCCACCTAGCCAAAGATTGTTTTGGAGTGTCTGTTATGAATAAGTCGATCATGCAATCCCGGAGCCCGATCGCGGCGTGGTGCGTACTCGCCATCTCTGTGCTTTGTGCCATGCTGGCTGGATGCAATGTTGGGCCCATGTATGTTCCGCCCGCGACAACGGCGCCGCAGGTTTACAAGGAAACTCCAGCACAGGTTGAAGAAGCAGGCCAATGGACTATCGCAAAGCCTCAGGATGCGGCTCTTCGCGGCAAGTGGTGGGAGATTTACAACAATCCCGAATTGAATGCGCTCGAAGATCAACTCAACATCGACAACCAGAATATTCGGCAGGCTTTCGAAAACTTCATGGAGGCGCGAACCCTGGTGCGCGAGGCGCGCTCGCAGTACTTTCCAACGGTAGGCGTAGGCGGCTCCTACACCCGGTCGCAGGCATCTTCCAACGTAGGTTCCGCATCCGGCGCAGGCTCGGCAAGCGGTCAGCAGACACAGGTCTATTCCTTTCCCGCCGATGTGTCGTGGGAGCCCGATCTATGGGGGCGGGTCCGCAACACAGTGCATGCCAGCCAATACACAGCCCAACTGACTGCGGCTGACCTTGAAAATGAGCGGCTCACGGAACAGGCCAGCCTGGCCGAATACTTCTTTGAAATTCGCGGCCAGGATGCGCTACAACAGATTCTCAACGACACGGTGCAAGCCGACAAAAAAGCACTCGAAGTTGTGCGGGCTGCCTACGACACCGGCGTTGGCGACCAGATCTCCGTTGTTGAAGCGCAGACAACTTACGCGAGCGCGGAATCGGCGGCAATCAATCTTGGAATTGCGCGGGCCCAGTATGAGCATGCCATCGCCACGCTCATCGGCAAGCCGGCCTCGACGTTCTCCATCCCGGTGCAGGCAAAGACATGTGCGCCGCCTCCCATACCTCTGGGCCTGCCTTCCCAACTGCTCGAACGGCGTCCTGACATCGCTGCCGCGGAGCGGAACATGGCCGCTGCGAATGCGCGCATCCGGGTTGCTTATGCAGCCTATTTCCCAACTCTCACGCTCTCTGCCAGCGGCGGCGTGGAGAGTTCGGCCCTCAAGCACATTCTGGATTGGCCCAGCCGCTTCTGGTCTGTCGGCCCTTCTATCTCTGAGACTGTTTACGATGGGGGTCTGCGCCGCGCCACCGTGAATCAGTACATCGCAACCTACAATGCGAACGTTGCGGCGTATCGTCAATCTGTTCTTGCGGCCTTCCAGCAGGTGGAAGACTCGCTGGCAGCGGTTCGCATTCTTTCGCAACAGATTCTTCGCCAGCAGGAAGCGGTCAACTCATCCCAAACTTTCCTGCGGCTCGAGTTAGCTCGTTACGAAACCGGCATTGATCCTTACATCGACGTGGTCACGGCGCAAACCACCCTGCTCGCGAACCGGCAGTCCCTCACGGCACTGCAAGTTCAGCAAATGACCGCCTCGGTTCAACTGATTGAATCCCTGGGCGGAGGTTGGGATCGGTCGCAGTTGCCAACGCTGGAACAAGTTACGCAGAAGCCTTCGAAATCGGAGGCTGCGGTTCAGCATTAAATTGCGAAAACAATTTCCGTGGATGGTAGCGCGATCATGCCAAGGGCATTTGTCTCAAATTCAATGTTGCCAACAGGCAAGACTCCGCTATTCTCCGCAGTGGCCGGCACAAGCTCAGTTCCGCTGATGGGCGTTGGGTGCGCGTTCGATGAGGACGCGCACCCGGCAGTTCACTGCTCCTGATACAGAAAGTGGACGCTGCGGGCTTTGAGAACAGCCGCGCGGTCACGGCTGTAGTCCTGCTCATTGCGCGCCGCAGGATAAGGCAAGCCGCCGGTCAGGCCCTTCCAGATGATCTGATTGAAAAGCACGGCCGGCACGCGATCCTCTTGAGACCAGTCGAAACCACGCGTCTGACGCGCCCAATACACGGCGGATTGCGAGTCGCGATATGCCGGGCCGAGCAGACTCTGCTGCCGTGCGCGGGCCAGTTCCTCCGCGATGGGCGCAGGCGTGGCGGCAGTGTAGGACCAGGCTGACTGCTTGAGATCGAAGACGGCGGTCATGGGCCTCTGGTACGCGTCGTTGAGATTCAGGTGGCCAATCCCCAGCACGTCCTCGATGGTGCGGACCATGTTCACGGTCGAGTAGCGCTCGTGGACCACGCTGCCCTGTTTGACATAAGGGCCAACCACGAAGGCGATGGTGCGATGGGCATTGACATGATCGGGGCCTGCCTGCGCGTCGTCTTCAATGATGAAGATGAGCGTGGAGGAGGCGTAGGGGCTATGAGCCACGCGGTCGATCAATTTGCCGACCGCATAGTCGTTATCAGCAGTCTGCTTTTCCGGAGTGTCGATGCCGTCGATGGCGGTGGAGAAATTGCCCTCGTGATCGTGCATGAAGCGGACGAATTCAAGATCCGGCAGGTTGCGATTGGCGACATACTGGTCGAATTCCCGCTCCCACTCAAGCTCACGCCGGAAATCAGGATAGGCATTGTCGAAGGCGCGAAAGTAGGGATCGGTGATGCCAACGAGGTGCGGCCATACGGGAACGTCCACCACCACGTGACTGGCAAACGGGTCCGGGACCAAAGGCGCTTTGGGCGGAAAGCGGGACTCGAAACCATAGTTGCGGATGGTGAGACTGTGCCGCAACGCCGAGTCCCAGATGTAGCCTTCCTGCTTCTGCCCCTCGGGTCCGTCCGCCGCCGCGTCTCCGCGAGGCGCGCCGCGTCCGGCATAGCTCAGCGGGACCGTCTTGACGTTGAAGTCCGTCTCGCGCGCGGCCGTGCTCCAGGGCCAGCCATTCCCGCTGACCTCGCCGCTGCACAGGATATTGTCGAGATCGACGAACTGCTCCGCCAGCCGGTGCTGGTTGGGCGTGATGAGTTTTCCGAATTCGGCCAGGCTGGGATCGCCGTTGCCGCGATCGAGATCGCCAAGCAACTGATCGTACGTCCGGTTTTCTTTGACGATGTAAATGACGTGCTTGATGTGCCGGCGAAGCGTCGCCATGGTCAGCTCGTCCTGCGGGTTCGGTGTGGTATCGAGGAAGTTGTTGGCCGCCACCTTTCTGGTCAGCCACGCGAGTTCCTTGCGATTCGGCACCGGAATAGCCTGCAGTCCGGCTTTTTCCAGTTGCAGGATGTACTGATTTGCCGCTTGATGGACCAGGTAGGGCGCGGCAGGAATGTCTGTTCCGTCATAGAGGGGATTGGGACCGGGGTCGCTCTTGCTGTTTACGTCGTAGAGTGTCTTGCCGTCGCGGCTGACGCTGATCGATTGCGGATACCAGCCGGTCGGAATGAGCCCTATCACCTGGTGCGGCTGGCCGTGGGCGAGAGAAATCACCGCGATGGCGTTCATGCCTCCATTGGTGACGTAGAGCGTCTGCTCATCGGGCGACAAGGCAAGGCTGTTCGGCGCCGCGCCCGGGAGCTGTTGGGGGCCGCGCAGCACGCCGGCGGGCGCGGTGGTGCGCATATCCTCGACGACCCGGTTGGTTGCCGTATCGATCACCGAGACCCGGTCGCTGTTGTCTGCGGCGACAAAGAGGCGCGTCTGCGCCGCATTCAACAGGATGCTGTTGGGGCTGCCCGCGACGGGAATGCGCGCAATCAATTTGGGGGCTGCTGGCTGCGCAATGTCCACCACGTCGATTTCACGGTCGCGCTCGCTGGACACGTAGGCGGTTTTGCTGCCCTGGATGGCGACGCCGAAGGGAGCTTGGCCTCCGCTATTCTGAGCGGTATTTGCCCCGGCGGAGACGGCGCCATTTTCTGCCGCGGAGAGAACGCGCGTTTCGCCTGCGGCAGCGCCGCTGCGGGCGGTCTTCGCGCCACCCAGGCGCAGATCGAGTTCGCCTACTTTCAAGCCGCTGCCAAGATCGACGATCGAGATGGCGTTGTCAGAGATGTCGGCGGCGACCAGAGTCTTGCCGTCGGACGTAACGGCTACGTTGGCGACAGTGGGGCCCAGGCGGGCGCCGGAGCCGGACTTGTGGCCGAGCGCCACCGGCGTGCCGGTCTCAGCCCAATCGCCGTCGGCTTTGGCAAACATGTGAATGTTGTCGTCCGATCCGCCGGAGACGTAGAAACGATTGCCGTCCGGCGCGAAGGCGAGGCCCATGAACGTATTCGGCACCTCTAAAACCTGCGTCTGCCTGAGGCTGCCCTGTGTCAGATCGAAGACGAACACGTATTCGTTGGAATCCGCCGCAACCCTGACACCTTGCGCGTTGTTGAGGCGGTTATAGCCGCTGGTGAGCACCAGCAGCGTGTTTCCATCGGGGCTCATCACCGTCTTGACCGCCTGTCCGACGGTGTAGCCCGGGAAGTCCTTGAGTCCTGGATTGAGCTTTGAGAACACCGCGCCGGTGGGCGCCAGCGGCGTAATGATCTGGCCTGAAGGCATGGTTTGCGGCTGGCTGGCGTTGGCTTGTGCGCTTGCCGATGCGGTGAAGCCAGCGAGCATGGTGACCGCGAACAAAATGCCGGGCAGCGAAGTGATCCAGAATGGTCGATTCATCAAGGTATTCTCCGGGGGAAGTATACGGGATTGAAAGCTGCTGCTGCAGGGCTCAGATGAAAAGCACTTGAATTCACGCCGGCAGGCATGCGCTAGTTGCCTTCGTGAAAGCGGCAAGATGCATGCGGTGGAAGTTGCAGATCGAACAAAAAGCCGGGCGCACCATCGCTCGAAAATTACCGAGGAAGGTACGCCCAGACCTTATTCAGCTTTCACTGCCTTCCGAAAAAAACGTACGCGCTTATGCGCGCGGACCTCAAACCTCCGCGCGATCCGCACGCAGTGTGACCAGGTCCCAGCCGGCCACGGCAATCTCTCCATGCACGGGCTCAATTTCCTTTTCGCTCAGATCGCTGATCCAGAGCCGCGGCTGCTCCGGCAACGACCAGCGTAATGTCGCCTTGCGCTCCTGGCCGGATGCACCGAAGAGCCTGACAATCCAGGCGGCCCCGTCGTCACTTGGCTTAAGCGCGAGGGCGAGCACATCTGGGGGCTCGATCTGCAACAGAGGCGGCGACGGAGGCTTGACGCTGGCAATGCAACCCAGGAGCGGCTGCGACAAGCCGATGGCAAACCGGCTGGCATTTGCCGGATCGTATCCGCCGTGCGCGCGCAGCGCATAGCGGAACTCCACGATGCCCTCCTGATAGGCGCGGTAGTTCGTCTCCCAGTGGTTATTCATGGCCCAGGAGTAGAGCTTCTGCGTGGGCGCAATGTGGTCGCGCCAAAGCAGCGGATTTCCCTGCCCCCCCGCCAGAGTTGCGCTGATCTCTCCCACTTCAACCAGGGGCGCGTCCAGCGTGACCCAGGTGACGCCATGCTGCGCGTTCGCGACATCGATCCATCGTCCGACGGGGAGCCAGTTCTTGCACGATCCCGGAAGCTGATCGATCTCCGGCTGCATCTCCGCCAGGGGAATATCCATGTGCATTTTGCCATCGGGAATGGCGAAGGGAAAAGCAAAGTTCAGACTTTCCTTGCCGCCGACGTTTGACCATGAGCGCGCTTCTTCCAGGTTGCCGGTCACGGGATTCTGAGGCGCGCGCTTTTTGTCCACAAGATTCGATATCTCAATCCAGTCTGCTCCCGCGGCCAGGCGCACCCTGCGCACCAGGCTGTTACAGCCCGGCGCAGACGATTCAATGCGAAGCGAAGCAACCAGCGGACCGTCTTCTTCCACGGTGATGCGGGCCGGGCCGCTGGTCTGAATACTTTTCACGTCGGGGCCGTCGAGCTTAAGATTCGGCTGGCGCAGTCCTGCCGCTTCGAGCTGAATCTTGCGAATCTCCGCGAAATCCTTTCCTTCGACGAAGAGAAACTCGTTGGCAGCTTCGCCGCCGGCGGTGTCGATCAGGTTGTCCGATTTCTGATGGAGAACGAACTCCACCAGGTTCCCCGTCGCGGCATCCATCCTTGCGCGCAGAATGCCGTTATCGAGAACGCCGTCCTTGACGGACACGCGCATCTTCGGCAGGTGCGGTTTGTCGGCAGAAAGCTGGAACCTCGCGCTTGCGAACGCCGGAATATCCGTGGCCAGAAACGCCAGTTCGCCCGTGGTTAGACGCTGGGAAGGCAGCGGCGTTCCATGATTGTCCTTCACGTGGTCGCCCGCGGAAGACAACTGCTTTGAGAGAAGAACCACTTCTGTACGCGGCCAGGAAGTGGGGTTCACGACGTCGATCGAGGAAGTGTCTGTGCCAGTGCCGTACGAGCGCAGCGCGGCCGCAAGCAGATTTTTGGATTGAGTCTCCCCGTCCACGGCAAATTGCCGCTTGCCTTCCCACTGGTTCCTGGTCATGGGAGCCTCGGGATTCCACACACTGGCCGATGCACCCCAGGTGTGTTCCGAGTAAAGAAGCACATTCCGCCATGCCTCAACAAACTCTTCCTCCCGGTAAGCGCCCTTGGGCAACATGGCCGCCACTGCCGCGGCCTGCACCAAGCGGTCGGCGGAGTTGCGATTGATGCCCGTCTCCAAAGCTGATGATCCCGCGCCATCTTCCCAATACGGAGTCAGGTCGCCTTTGAACCGCGGAATCTCGCTGCCATGGCGCTTCTCAAATGCGGAGAACGCCTCGTGGGTCGAGGAGATGGCAAACCTGGGCCACTCATAATCCTGATTCCAATCCCTGACAAATTCGCTGATCTGCGGATCGGCCGGGCCATTGTCGTGATGGGTCCAGCGCATGTACGAGATCTCGTAAGGGAAGTCCACAGTGTCAAGCAAGTCCTGATAGCCCGACACCATATCGGCATTCGCAATAGGCCAGCTTCCATAGCCGCGCCCCGGCGTCCAGACCAGAATTTTCTCTTTGCCGGAAGGCGAAACCGCCCAGTACGGCTTGTCATGCCAGGTGACCATGAGACTTCCGATGCGATCACCGGTGTTGGGGCCGACGGAGAAATAACGGATACCCGCCTGCGCCATGGCCGTCAGCGTTCCCGAAGTAAACCCCGGAACATCGCTGATCATGGCGGAATCGACCGGCACGCCGCACTGCGTGCCCAGCACCTTGGAATAACGGAAGAGCTGCAGAAGTTCCTCGGGACGGCACAGCCCAGTCAGTTCGTTGGCATACATGCCGTTCAGGCCGATCCAGCCCTTCTTCACCGCGTCAATGAGTGCGTCCTTCTCCGCCTGCGGCCTGCGCTTCATGAAAACATCCACGCTCCACAGGACCTCAGTATTCCAGACAAACCGCGCACCTTCGGGATAGCTCGCGGTCCTGCGCGCCAGATCGATTGCCTGGGTGAGATTTTGCATCTGCGTTTCTTCGATCACGGACTGAACGTCGGTGTATCCGAGATCGTGGTGCGAGTGCGGCAAGATGTAGACCAGGACTTTGCGTACGGGCTTGAGCGTTGCAGCCGCGGATACCGTGTTGTCACCGATTGCGACCGCGACTTTCACGTCCCGGGGCACACTGACCGGGTCCGTGAAGATCTGAAAGGTGTTTAGTCCAGGCGACAGATTTCTGCGGTCTGCCTCCACGCCGTCCAGTTTCGTCACTGCCGTGGCGCTGACGCCGGAATGATGGAAGGTAACTTGAATGGGTTGCTGCAGCCTGCCGTCCTTCTTGAGCAATCCGCGAATCGGAGAAACCTGGAGCGGCGTGAACGCAGCAGTTGGCGCCTGCGCCAAAAGCGACCAGGGCCTACCTGGCAGAAGAGTGCCCCCTGCCGCAATCGACAATCCTTTGAGAACTTCGCGCCGTTTCATTCTGTCGTACTCCCCTTTCTGAGGTTCGTTGCGATACTACACTTTCAGATCCCAGATGAGCCATGAAACCGATAGCCCCGGCAATAGAGAACAGCAGCCAGGAACCGGGCACACGCGGGCTGCATGGGTGCCGGCATGTTGAGCGCCGCTTTGGCCAGAGAGGTGCACCCGCCGGTATTTCGTTCGCACTTCACGCGATGACTCGATGGGACAAATTCAACCGGCTCATCGATGGCGGCAGATGCTCGGGACCTGCACCCCACTCCTTGTTGGGGTCGGGTCCCATGGTGAGCTCAAGCACCCCGCCCGCCGTAATTTCGTCGTGCGTGATCCAGGCACGAGTGAGTGGCTTGCCGTTCAGCTTAGCCGCCTGAACGTAAACATTCCGAGCGCTGTTCATTTTGGCAGCGACTGCAAAAGTCTTGCCCTTGTGCCACCGGGGATCGAGCTTGATGGTTGCTCTTGAAAATATCGGGCTCCCGATGATGTACGTGTTATCGCCGGGGCACACCGGATAGAAGCCCAGCGCACTCAAGACATACCATGCCGACATTTGGCCCACGTCGTCATTGCCGCAAATACCATTCACGTCGTTGTGATATGCATTGTCGAGAATGCGGCGCACCCACTTCTGCGTAAGCCATGGCATGCCCGCATACACAAATAGATAGGCGATGTGGTGCACAGGTTCGTTGGAATGGTTGTAGTACTCGTTCCATCCGAATGAAGAGGGCGTTTTCTCGAAGAATTCCTCAAGTGAGCTGACGAATGTTTCCGATCCCATCTGTTCGATGAGGCCCTGAACGTCGTGGGGCACAAACCATGTTTGCTGATAAGGGTTGCTCTCCGTGCAGCCTTGACCGAAAGTGGTCTTCCCTTTCCATGGCGTCCACTCGCCGTCCTTGTCCTTTGCGTGCATGCTCTGAACTGCGGGATCGTAGATGTTCTTGTAATTGGCCGCACGAGCGAAATATTTCTTCGCGTCGTCGGTTTTGCCCAGGGCCTGAGCCAGCGTTCCCACGCACCAGTCAAAGTACGCATTATCGAGCGTCCACGAAACATCGCCGGGCACATAACCGTGATTCAGATAGAATTCGTTGTCGGGACGATTTGTGTGAGCCGCTGTTCCCGAGGCTGTCTGCAGGCACGCGGCGTACGCTTTTTCGATATTGAACGTGCGAATGCCTTTCCGGTAGGCATCGGCAATGACAGAGATTGCCGGATCGCCATCCATGCAACCGCTGTACGCATTCATGATCTCCCAGCGTTCCAGATAGCCCTTCCCGCTCTCGCCGGCAAGGTCGACGAGGGAGTTGATTTCATCGCTGATCATTGCGGGATCGATGATTGTCATCAGCGGGAACTCGGCGCGAAAAACATCCCATCCACTGAACACCGTGCGACGCCGGTAATTCTTCGCTGTCTTTATCTGGCCATCCCCGGCGCGGAAGCGGCCATCTACATCGGAAACGCTGCGCGGGTCGATCATGGCATGATAGAGCGCGGTTGCGAAGATTGTTTTTTGCGTCTCGGTACCGCCCTCCGTTTCAATCTTGGCAAGCGCTTCCGACCAGGTCTGCCTTCCCGACTGCCGGACACTCTCGAAATCCCAATCCGGTATGTCATGCGCCAGATTCCGGCGGGCACCCTCGACGCTTACAAAGGAGATGCCGGCCCTGGCCAGCACCTGCTCGCCTGCACGGGTTGCAAACTCGGTGTAAAAGCCGAGATGCGTTCCTTCCATCTGAGTACAGCCCGGAATCACCTTGCCGGCCCTCACCAATGCGTAGTACTCATCGGACTGCAGCTTGTCCGCGATGAGCCTTGCGGACGATGGAAGCCCTGCCTCCGGAACAGGAATGGACCACACGCCAAAGTTCTTGAGGGGCTTTGAGAATTCCATGCGGAAATAAATCGTGTAAGAAACTTTGCCATCACCGTTGCCCCAGCCGCCCCCGGCAGGAGTGCATTGCATCCACCCTTCGATGGCGTCGCTTCCAGTTACCTTTACAGACTGCCGCGTCGATGTTCCGGCGATGCGGCGAGCCAGGTCGATCTGAATCCGGGAATCGTGAGCGTCCGGATAGGTAAAACGCAGAATGCCTGCATGCTGCGAAGCTGCAACTTCTGTACGAATGATGTAATCATCCAGAGTGACCGCATAATAGTTTGCGCTTGCTTTTTCGGTCTTGTGGTTGAAGCGGGAACGCCAGCCTTCGCCCGGATGCTTGAGACGGCCGCACGCTAGCTTCATGGGACCGGTTGTCGGCATCACTTGCAGATTTCCGAAATCGCCGTACCAGCCGACTCCGCTCATGTGCAGGAAACTGAATCCTTCGATCGTGGTGTGGTCGTACGAGTACCCGGGCGCCTGATCGCCGCCTGTGATGGTATCAGGGCTAAGCTGCACGAGGCCAAAAGGAGTGGTCGCGCCCGGAAAGGTCTTTCCCTCGCCGAGCTTCACGCTTGTACTTGCGCCGATCAGCGGGTTGATGCGATCGGCTGCCGCGGGCACGGGTTCCGATGCGGCCGCAACGGAGATTGCAACCTTTGGCAGATAGACAGAGGCCAGAGTCGCGCCGGTCAAAACTCCAAACTTGCGTCGCGTAATTTGATTCACTTTCACTTCTCCTTGAGGGCGCTCTTGTGAGCCTTGATGCCGAGTACGCAATGAGACGAAATGAGCCTCGGAAGGCGCGAGGAAAGAATCAACCGCCGGCTCATTGATCCGCTCAATCTTTCGTTCCGACTCAATCAGCGGCGATAAGCATGGACTCTGTCGCACACCATGCGGAGTTTGTCTTCGAGGTTTCCGGAAGCCGTCTTGAAGGAATCAGCGTCGATGGTGAGGGGAGCGCCCAGGACCACGAGAGGGGCTCCGTATTCTGGAGTGCGGATTGCCTGCTCAATCGAGAGACCGCCAACTGCCTGCACGGGCACGTGAACAGCGGCGACGACCTCACGCAATTGATCGAGCGGACTGGGGCATGGCTTTCCCGCAGCTACAAGGCCGCGGCGTTGATCGTAGCCAATATGATGGATGACAAAATCGCAACCCAAATCTTCCAGACGCTTTGCGGATGCCACCATATCGCTGGCGCCGAGGTTGTCTCCCATGACCAAGACGCCCAGATCTTTTCCGGCCTTCACCACCATTTTGACCGTCTCGGGATGGGAGCGCTCCATCACTACGACATGCGTTGCGCCGGCCTTGGCCATGATTTCAGCCTCAAGCCAACCGCCGTCCATGGTCTTCAGGTCGGCGACGATGGGAACTCCGGGGAACTCGGCGCGGAGGGCGCGCACGCCGTTCATGCCTTCGGCGATGATGAGGGGCGTGCCTGCCTCCAGCCAGTCGACACCGGAGCGCATGGCGAGATGAGCGGTTTCAAGCGCTTCAGGGATAGAGACGAGATCAAGCGAGATTTGCACTATGGTGTTCATTTTGAGTTTGCCCAGGGACTAACTTCGCACGGAGGCGTGCAACCCCATGAGCGTTCCTTTCTTAAGATCGGGATGATGGATGAATTCCATTTTCAGTCCCTGAAGTGCTGGCTGATTTTTGCTTTGAGAAAACGGACCGATTCCCGCAGGTCATCCATGCCGTTCATGCCGTCTTCAATGGAGATCCACGAGTTGAACCCAACGGCATGGAGCGTCGAGAAGATCTTGTCGTAGTCGTTCATGCCCTTGCCGATGACGCCGTGGGCGAGACGGCTGGCGTAACCCACCGAGTCCTCTTCCCTGCGCAGGTCTTCGATGGTGCCGCTCTTGAGATAGCGGTCACTGGCATGCATGGTGACGACGCGGTGCTTTACCTGCTCGAGCAGCACGAGCGGGTCCTCACCGGCAAGGATGGTGTTGGAAGGATCGTAGTTGACGCCGAACCAGGGCGAATCGATCTGCCTGACGATTTCTACAAAGACATCCGTCTTCTGGGCGAATTCAGGAAACTGCCAATAGTTGTCTTTGTAGTGGTTTTCCATGTTGAGGACAACGCCATGCTCCTCGGCAAACGGCAGCAGGCTCTTGATGACCCGTACAACCTGGGCAACGCCTTTCTCCCGGGAGAGCTCCGGGCGGCGCTGGCCGGAGAGGACGCGGCAAAAGCTGCCGCCGAAAAATGCGGTGATCTCAATCATCCGCTTTTCGCGCTCGATCTCTTTTTCAAGAAGAGCGGGATCGGGCTCTGTGAAGTCGGGAGAGCAGCAGAGCATGGGCATGGCGAGGTTATGCCGTTCGAGGGCAGCCTTGACCTTGCGGAGGAACGAGTCGTCATCCACAAGAAAGCCAGAGTAAAACTCCAGCCCATCGACCCCGAGGGTGGCGCCTAACTCGATCCAGTCAAACAGCGTCATGGTGTGATCGACGCATAACTGGTCCATATAACACTTGGGGAAGGCGGCGAGTCTGGGAGTTACATGGGTACTCATTAGACTTCCTTTGTTGGATTCCGGCCGATGACCGGGAATTGTTCCACGTCGAGAATGGAGCCGTTGATGAGAGCCGCTTCGTCGGTCAGGAAATAAATGGCCGCCATGGCGATCTCTTCCGGCGCGTGAATACGGCCAGAGGGCGCGGCACTTTTGGGCAGCTTGGAGGGCCAGTCCGTTGGCATGCCGTCCGACAGCTTCAGCGCGAACTCATTCGGCGTCAGGGTCCAGCCGACGTTGAGCTGGTTGACCTGGATTCCCTCGGTTCCATGCGCGTCCGCGAGGTTGCGCGTGAGGGTCGTCAAGCCGCCTTTGGAGATGGAGTAAATGAGGTACGTCCGCTCACCGCAATAGGCGTTGATGGAACCGATGTTAAGCACGCGGCCCTTGCCCTGCTTGCGGAAATGCGGGAGCGCGGCCTGGATGAGCATAAGCGGCGCCCTGACATTGATGGCCATTGTGCGGTCAAAGGTCTCAGGGTTCGCATCGGTGAGAACGCCGCGTGTGATCACCGCCGCATTGTTGACCAGACCATCGATTCTGCCGAAGCGCGCGATGGTCGCGTCGATGAGTTTTGCGGGAGTCGCGGGGTCTTCCAGCGCGCCGAGAACAAACGAGGTTCGTTCTCCGAGTTCGGCGGCAAGTTTCTGCGCCGCCTCTTTTCTTCTGCCATGGATCATGACCTGGGCGCCTTCGCGAACAAAGAGCCGTGCGATGGCCTCGCCGATGCCGGTGGTGGAACCAGTTACCAGGATAACTTTGTCTTTCAAGCGCGAGCTTACTGGAGTTAGCGGTTGATTCATGGCTTGAGCACTCCTTTGACGATTGCGCCTGAATGCATCTCCTCAAAGGCCTCGCGCCATTCGGAGAGGGGCGAAATCCGGTTAAGTACGGGGTTGATATCGAGCTTGCCGCTGGCGAGGAGGGAAAGGACCTTCTCCCAGATGGGCCAGTTATGGGAAAAACTACCTTGCAGAGTTACCGCCTTCTGCACGAGCTGATCGAGAGAAAAACCAAGCGGCTGCGGTCCCCATCCAACCTTGGTGATTTGACCCGCTGGCCGCACAATATCGAGCGCGAGTTTGAGCGCGGCGGAAACGCCCGCGGCGTCGATGACCAGGTCGAACCCATAGCCATCGCCGAAATTTTTGATCCACGCGGCGGCATCTTCGCCTTGCGCGCCAAGAACCGTATCCGCGCCCATGCTTTTGGCGACTTCAAGGCGCTTGACATCCGCAGGAATGCCGATGACAACGAGATGCCCGGCCCCGGCAAGCTTGGCCATCGCCGCACAAAGCAAGCCGATGGGGCCCGGTCCAATCACTGCGACCGTGTCTCCGGGGCGCACGTGGGAGTTGACGCAGACGGCGTTGTAGGCCACGCAACACGGCTCAGTCAGCGCGGCTTTTTCCAACGGCAACGCGGCGGGAACATGATGGAGGCAGCGCGCCGGAACTTTGACAAAGGGCGCCATGGCTCCATTGACCCCATAGCCGAAGCCAAGCCGTTTGGGCTCAAGATTGTAGATGCCGCGGCGCATGTATGCCGAGTCCGGCGGCAGAACGGCGGCGGTTTCGCTCACCACGCGGTCGCCCTCGCTGAAGCCGTTTACGCGGCTGCCAAGCTGGGCGATGGCGCCGGCGAACTCATGACCGAGGACGACGGGATAATTCACCTTCCAGCTTTGCTTGCCGGCGTACTGATGCAGATCGCTGCCGCAGATGGCAACAGCCTGCACCTTGAGCAAGACATCGTCCTCGCCTATTTCAGGGACAGGCAGTTCGCGAAGTTCTACCGAGTGGGGCTCCTGTGCGTAGTTAACCAGTCCAATCATAGGGATAATTCTTAACCTCTCTCCGAAACAGGCAAGGCTACAGACCGCAGCGCCACGGTGTCAATTCCGGGGTCAATGCAGTCTATATACAAGGCAAAAGGCCCGGTTCAGCAGAGCAAGCAGGGCTGGGATTCTTGCCGCACTGCCGCCAGGCCGGATAGGATGATCGGTCCCACGTTTCACGGCTCTGGCATGGACTTCCGGCCGGAGTTGTTCAGGTTGGCAGGCAAGACAGAGCCGCTTACAAGTTGGATTCGCGAGGGCAGACACATGGCAAATGACAAGATTCGAGCGGTGGAGTGCGTGGCAGCCACCGGCGACCGTTGCGGAGAAGGAGCGGTGTGGCACCCCGGCGAGCAGGCCGTGTACTGGACCGACATCAACCGCTTTCTCATTCATCGCTATAGCCTTGAGTGGCGTTCGGTGAAGACGTGGTTTTTTGAGCAGCCGGTTACCGCGCTGGCGCTGACGAACCGCGACGATACCCTGGCGGTGGTGCTCGGCTCGGGCGTGATTCTATGGGAACCGGCGGCAGACCGCCGCAGCGCTCACCTTTTCCATCTTCCCGGCTGGCCGCTTGTCCGGTGCAACGATGCGCGCGTCGATCCGGAAGGCCGCCTGTGGATTGGCACCATGCGGAACAATGTTGGGGTGGACGGCGCACCGGGCGAAGCAGGTGGAACAGACGGAATTCTTTATCGCGTGGATCCGGATGGCACGGTGAGCGAATGGCTGCGCGACGTTTCCATCGCCAACACCCTGGCCTGGAGCCCGGACCGGTCAACTTTTTATTTTGCCGACTCGCCCGTGAACCGCATTAGCCGTTATCAGTACGATGCATCCGGGCAGATCGGCGAGGAACGAAGTTTTTTCGAGGGATTTGCCCGCGGCCTTCCCGACGGATCGGACATGGACAGCGATGGATACCTGTGGAACTGCCGGTACGGCGGCAGTTGTCTGGTTCGTGTTGCTCCCTCAGGAAAGCTCGACCGGGTTATTGAAATGCCCGTGCAGAACCCCACGACGTGCATCTTTGGCGGGCGGGATCGAACAACATTGTTTGTAACCAGCGCCTCACTGGACGCCACGCCATCCGACCGGCTGGGAGGATGCCTGTTCTCTATCGAGACGGGTGTTCAGGGCCTCTTTCCGAATCGCTTTCACGTTTTCAGCCGGGACAAATGAGCCGCGGCTGGCGCGGGCGACGCGTGATTATTGCGGGCAGGACAGAAGGTGATAGTAACGGCCCATCCAGTAGGGAAGAAGAAAGAAAGATCCATCGTCTTCACGCCGTCCATCGTCGCCGCCATCCAATCGGAAGGGGTTATCGTTCCATTTCATGACTCTGCGCTCATTGGGTGGAATGCTGGCCTGCGCCTGTGGTTCCCCGAAGCGACCCACCTGCTTCACGATCACAAGGTCGGCGCGCTGGGAGTTATCGACTGTCCAGGCGATGGTGCTGAGCGGAATGCGGCGCAACGTATCCAGAGAGGCTGCGCAATCGTAGGTTTTCGATCCGGTGTTGGCCGCGTAGATGTAATTCCAGAGCGGGCTTTTTTCATCGCGGACGCGCCGCCAGAGTTTGGTCAGCGCCGCCTGGTACTGGCCTCGCAGCGCAGGATCTTTCTCCGCGTCCACCAGCGGATAGAAGGAGAGAATGGCCAGTTCCTCATCGGAGAAGTTATTCTCATCCGGGATCGCCGCCGGAATATTCACGATGTTCTGGACGTAGCCCAGGTCGCCGCCGATGTGCTGGTACGCGTCAAGGAATTTTTTGTCGCCGGTGATCGCATAGGCAACGCGCAGATGCGAGAGCAGTTCCGCCGAATCAAGAGCCCGCTCGTTCCTGCTCTCAGTCTTGAGGTATTCGGGATTGTACCGGCCCCACGTTGTCACGTGTCCGCCGTAGCCGATCAGTTGCATGTGATGTTCGATCAATCCGCTGGCAATGCTCGATACGGCCGAGCGAATGGCGGCGCGGTCCTGCTCTCCGGGGAGCAGATTGTAAGCAACCCAGTATGCGAAGAAATGGCCCACGAGCTCGTCGGAACTGGTGTCGCCCTTCCATTCCCATTGACCGTCTGCGGTCCAGTGCCACTCTCCGCTGGGATCGCGATAATCGCCTTTATGCATGAGCGAACGCGCCGGATAGCCGGGGATTCCGGTGATGGAGACGAGGCGCAGCATGGCTTCAAGCGAGGTGCGCGCATTGGCGAGGGCCGACGGGGAGTGAGTGGACGCATAGCGGAAGCACTCAGCCGCCACGTAGATGGAAGTCCACAGGCCATCGTTATCATCCGGTGTCATGCGGAACGAAGACGGGTCGCCTGCACGAAGCAGATCGCAACCGGCCACATAGCCGTGGCGATGATGGCGCTGCTGGATACGCTTGATAAAAAGGCCGCTCTTTTGCTCAAGGGTATACGGTTCAAATGCAATGAACGAAATCCCTGTACGGGTGCGAATCCAGGCATGATTTCTGCCTGCGACAATCTGGAGCACGTTGTCGTCCGCGAGATAGCGCGGCCCGGCAAAGTAAAACGAACGCGCGTCCGGTCCCGCTGATGGGATGAAGAGGACAGCTCCCTGACTCGTTGAAAGCCAGAGTTTTCCCTGCTGCGCCTCGGCAATTCCAGTTACCGACAGAATCGGCAGACCGTCTTTTCCCGTCAGCACTTTCTTTGCTTTATCGGTGGAATCGGTTTCGACGAGGCCGCGCTCAGTGGCCTGCCATGCAGTTCCGCGACTATCAGTAAATGTGAGTGAAGCCGGCTGACGCAGGGATTTCAGGATTGCGCTGGGAATCTCCGGGCTGTCCAGTGCGTATTGGCGGCAGACAATTTGTAAATAGTTGCCGCTGGATTCGTGCGCCCGTGCGGCCGGCGGCTTCAAACAGAATGCGGGAAGGGTGAAAGCGAGAAGGAGCAAAATAACCAGTTTGCGCATCACGCTTTTACCTTGCGATTGAAGGGATACATACCGGAGAACCTGCACGCAGTACCGCACTTTCATTCCAGCCTGAATCGTCATCTCGTCTCCAATTTCTTCGAATTGTATCGTGCCTGCTGTGCATTGCAATAATCAACCGCCATTACAGCCGAATTCCGGGCAATACCGCGCATTGCAGCGCCGATTGGCAGGGCGCGGCGGCGGCAGAGGCTGACGCTTTATATTGATCTATATTGGGGACCACGAACAATGTCGAAGCGTGAATTTCAGACCGAAGTCAATCAACTGTTGCAATTGATCATCCACTCACTCTATTCGCATCCGGAGATCTTTCTGCGCGAGCTTATTTCCAACTCGTCCGATGCGCTGGACAAACTGCGCCACCTGACGCTGACCGAGGAGGCCTATAAGGCTGTCCCGTTCGATCCCCGGATCGATCTGGAACTGGACGAGGAGAAACAGACCCTCACGATTGCCGACACCGGCATCGGCATGAACGAAGAGGACCTGGTTTCGCACCTGGGCACGATTGCCCGCTCGGGAACCAAAAACTTCCTTGCGCAACTGTCCGGCGACGCCAAGCGGGACTCGAATCTCATCGGGCAATTTGGCGTGGGATTCTACAGCGTATTCATGGTTGCCGACCGCGTGGAAGTCATCTCGCGCAAGGCCGGCGAAGAGCAAGCCTGGCGTTGGACGAGCGATGGCTCAAGCGGCTTTGAGATTGAGCCCGCGGAGCGCTCTGCCGCAGGCACAACCGTACTTATTCATTTCAACGAGGAGGGCAAGCAATACTCCAACAGCTGGCGGCTGCAGGAGATTGTGAAGAAGTACTCCAATCACATCGCCTTCCCCATCTTTCTGACCTACGACAAGAGCGAGTGGGACGAATCCGAAAAGAAGTCGTTGAAGACACGCATCACGGAGCAAGTCAACGCAGCCAGTGCACTGTGGCGCCGGCCCAAGAGCGAGTTGAAAGAGGAAGACTACAAGGAGCTTTACAAATCGATTGCCGGCGATTGGGAGGATCCGCTTTTCTGGTTCCACACCAAGGCCGAAGGGAGCATGGAATACACCACGCTGTTCTATGTACCGGCAAAGGCTCCGCTGGACCTTTACCAGGCCGAATACAAGGGGGGCGTCAAACTCTACGTGAAGCGCGTCTTCATTATGGACGACTCCAGGGAGCTGCTGCCGCAGTATCTGCGCTTTGTGCGAGGCATTATCGACAGCGAAGATCTTCCGCTCAACGTGAGCCGCGAGCTGCTTCAGCAGAACCGGGTGCTGACGAGCATCCGCACCGCAAGCGTGAAGAAGATTCTTTCCGAGCTGAAGAACATTGCCGCCACGCAGCCCGAGCAGTACCTGAAATTCATCACCGAGTTCAACCGTCCGCTCAAGGAAGGCCTCTATGGGGACTTTGCGAATCGCGAAACGCTGCTGGAACTGATTCGCTTCAAGTCGACCAAGGTGGACGGGCTGACCAGCCTAGCAGACGTAAAGTCGCGCATGCAGGATGGGCAGAAGAGCATCTACTACATCACCGGCGGCGCCGAGGCACTGCTGCGCACCTCGCCGCTGCTGGAGATTTACAGGAAGAAGGAGATTGAGGTTCTTATTTTCGATGACGATATTGACGAAGTCGTCTTTACAGGCGTCGACAAATATGGAGAGATCGATCTCAAGTCCATCAACAAGAGCGCAACAAGCGAAGACCTGAAAGACGAAGCAGAACCGGATAAGGCGGAGACCCTCAAGCCTCTGCTCGACAAGCTGAAGGCCACGCTGGGCGAGCGCGTGAAGGATGTGCGCGCCTCCGTGCGGCTTGCAGAAAGCCCATCCTGCATTGTCAGCGACGAGGAAGAGCCCTCTCTGCAAATGCAACAGATGCTGCGCGCCATGGGGCAGGCGAATATCCCCGCGCCGAAGCCAACGCTGGAGATCAATCCCGATCATGAGATTGTGAAAAAGCTGTTGGCGCGTGCAGATGACGCTGTTGCTGAGGATGCGGCTTGGCTGCTACTGGATCAGGCTCTCCTGATGGAGGGCGTTCCGTTGCAGGATCCTGCTACCTTTGTCCAGCGACTCAACCGGATTCTGAATCTTTCCATTTAGTTTTGTGTCGGTGGCGGCTGCACGTTCGTGCAGCCGCCATTTATTTCGTAGCGCGTGCGATCAAGCCTGCGCTTGCAGCTCCGCCAGACGTTTCCTAGCCTGGAGCTCAAATGCTTGATCCACAGGCGAGTCCGGGTTGATCGATTCAAGATTAATCTCGACGTTGGCAAGAGCCCCTTCAAGAGCGGCGCCTGCGAGAGCGACCGCAGTCGCCAGATCGGAGCTCATCCTGGGGTTGGTAATCGGCTTCAAGTGGGCGACTATCTGCTGCACCTCGACGGCTCTTTCAGCCACGCCCAGAGGCACGCGCGTTGCTTGTTCGAGCGCGGCGGCGATCATGCGGCCACCGTCGGAAGACTCCTTCGCGGCTTTGTAAGCCATCATCACGGCGTTGTAGGATTCGGCGTCGGCATCGATGGCGGACTTCAGTTCCACGCAAAGCTGCGTGAGCCGGGCGAATGCTTCACTGAGTTGGGATTCGTACTGCACATAGGCTTTTTTGCCGCGCGACATGGAGGCAACCATGCCGGCCAGGCCGGCGGCCATGGCGCCGGCTGCTGCGGCGGCGCTGCCTCCGCCGGGAGTCGCCGTGGGAGCTGCCAGTTGTTCGATGAACGGGGCAATTCCCGCACTCAGATTTCCGGCGAACGTCTTGCCGCTCATCACCGCGGCGAGACGGTTTTCCAGGATGAGCGAGGAGTCGAAGTTCTCCACTTGCAGGAACCACTCCGCCGCCTGCTCCAAGGCAAGCTTGGGGATCAGCCCGATAATCTCGCTGGAAACCGGGAGGACACCGTAGCGCGCCGCTTCCCTTTTCACGAATTCGAAGACGCGGTGGATTGGCGTTTGTTCAAAGTCGGTCAGGTTCATGGAGACCTGGGCCATGCCGCGCACCAGGAATCCAGCTCCCTTGACGAAGCGCAGGCCGCCGGAGGAGAAGCGCACGGCCTTGGCGATTTTCTTGGCAATCGCGACGTCGGGCGTGTTCAGAAAAATGTTGTAGGCGATCAAAGGCTTGCGCGCGCCGACCACCGTGGCGCCGGCGGTGGGATGGACGCGCGGCTCGCCGAAATCGGGCTTGCGGGCGGCGTTGGTGGCGATTTCGTCGCGGATGCCCTCGAACTGGCCGCGGCGAATATTTTCCAGATTCTGCCGCTCGGGCGTGGCGGCGGCGGCTTCATAGAGATAGACCGGAATCTGGAAGCGGCTGGCGATTTCTGCACCGACGTGGCGGGCCATGGCCACGCAGTCCTCGAGGGTGACGCCGTCAATGGGAATGAAGGGGATGACGTCGGTGGCCCCCATGCGCGGGTGAGCGCCCTGGTGATGGGTGAGGTCGATCAGCTCCGCAGCCTTGCCGGCGCCGCGGATGGCGGCCTCCTGAATGGCTTCCCTCTCGCCAACTAGGGTGATGACACAGCGGTTGTGATCGGCATCCATCTCGCGGTCAAGCAGGTAGACGCCGGGAATCGTCATGGCTTCGACGATGGCGTCGACTTTGGAGGCATCGCGGCCTTCAGAGAAATTGGGAACGCATTCAACAAGAGTGTTGGTCACGAGAGAAGGATAATGAGGAGCGGGGCTGGAGAGCAAACCGGGCTGCGTTGGCGCACAGGCGGCGCACGTGCGCGGGTAGTATTCTGTGTATCGGCTTTTGGGGAGCTGTATGCAGGTGCCGCAGCAGTTTTTCCCGGGGGGAGAGCGTATGACAACGACCACGGCTCCAACGATTCGCGCGCCGCGCGGCAACCAATTGCGCTGCAAGGGCTGGCAACAGGAGGCGGCTCTGCGCTGCCTGATGAACAACCTCGATCCGGAGGTGGCCGAGCGGCCCGCGGACCTTGTGGTGTACGGCGGCATTGGCAAAGCTGCGCGCAACTGGGAGTGCTTTCACGCGATCGTCCGCGAGCTGGAAAAGTTGGGCAGTGAGGAGACGCTGCTGGTGCAGTCGGGCAAGCCGGTGGCGGTATTTCCGACGCACGAAATGGCGCCGCGCGTGATCATCGCCAACTCCAACCTGGTGGGCAAGTGGGCCAACTGGGAGCACTTCAACGAGCTGGACCGCAAGGGCCTGATGATGTACGGGCAGATGACCGCGGGCAGTTGGATTTATATCGGCACGCAGGGAATTTTGCAGGGAACCTTCCAGACCTTTGCCGCGCTGGCCGAGCGGCACTTTGGCGGGACGCTGAAGGGCAAGCTGGTGGTGACCGGCGGGGTGGGCGGCATGGGCGGAGCACAGCCCTTGTCTGTGACGCTGAACGACGGCGTGGTGCTGGCTATTGACGTGGACCGCAGCCGCATTGAGCGCCGCGTGGAAACCCGCTATTGCGACACCCTCACCGAAAGTCTCGACGAAGCTCTTGCGCTGTGCGAGGCGGCACGGCGCGAGGGGCGCGCACTGAGCGTGGGCCTGGTGGGCAACTGCGGCGATGTACTGCCGGAGATTGTGCGGCGCGGCGTCCAGGTGGACGTGGTGACCGACCAGACCAGCGCGCACGATCCGCTGAACGGCTACATTCCGCAGGGGCTCACGCTTGCTAAGGCCGCCGAGTTGCGGCGGAGAGATCCCGAGGAGTATGTGCGCCGCGCGACGGCAACGATGGTGGTGCATGTGGATGCGATGCTGGCCCTGCAGCGCGCCGGCGCCGTGACCTTCGACTACGGCAACAACATTCGCCGCTTTGCCTTCGACGCCGGCTGCGCGGACGCGTTCCTGATTCCCGGCTTTGTGCCGGAGTACATTCGACCGCTGTTCTGCACCGGTACAGGTCCGTTCCGATGGGTGGCGCTGTCGGGCGATCCCAAAGACATTGACCGTACCGACGAGCTGGCGCTGGAGCTTTTTCCAGACAACGAGATTCTCACCCGCTGGCTGCGGCTGGCGCGCGGGCGCTTCGCCTTCCAGGGACTGCCGTCGCGCATCTGCTGGCTGAACTTTGGCGAGCGGGCGCGCATGGGCCTTGCAATGAACGAACTGGTGCGCAAGGGCGAGATTTCCGCGCCGATCGCCATTGGCCGCGATCACCTGGACACCGGCTCGGTGGCCAGCCCCTATCGCGAGACGGAGAAGATGCTGGATGGCTCGGATGCGGTTGCCGACTGGCCCATTCTGAACGCGTTGCTGAACACCGCATCGGGCGCAACCTGGGTGAGCTTCCACCATGGCGGCGGCGTGGGGATGGGCTATTCGCTGCACGCCGGACAGGTAACGGTGGCCGACGGCACGGAGATGGCCGCGCGCAAGATTGCGCGGGTGCTGAACAACGATCCCGGCCTGGGCGTGGTTCGCCACGCCGACGCGGGCTACGAACTGGCGCAACGGACCGCGCGCGAAAAGGGAATACAGATGCCGATGGCGGGGAAATAGACGTGGCTCATGCGCTTGCCGTAGTCAACATCGGACAGCTTGTGACGCTGGCCGGACCTGCGCGTCCGCGTGCGGGCAAGGAACTGCGCGAGCTGGGCTTGATGCCCGACGCAGCGCTGCTGATTGAAGAGGGACGGATCACCGCGGCCGGGCCGTACACCGAACTGCGTTCGCTCATTCCGAACGAAGCCGCAGTCATCGACGCAGAGGGCCGTTGCGTGACTCCGGGCTTTGTGGATGCGCACACGCACCTGGTCTTTGCCGGCAATCGCGCAGTTGAATTTGAACAGCGCATCGACGGAGCCACGTATCAGCAGATTGCCGCAGCGGGCGGAGGGATTCTGCGCACGGTGAAGCTGACGCGCGCGGCGACGGAAGACGAGTTGCTGGCCGTGGCGCGGCAGCATCGGGACTGGATGCTGCGCTCGGGCACGACCACCATCGAAGCCAAGTCAGGCTATGGACTGGAGCGGGAAACGGAGCTGCGCATGTTGCGCGTGCTGGCGCGGCTCAATGCGGAGGGCCCGGCGCGCATTGTGCCCACGCTGCTGGCCGCGCACACTGTTGCGCCCGAGTTTGCGGAGCGCCGCGAAGAGTATGTCCGCTGGATTGTGGAGGAACTGATTCCCGAGGTTGCGGCGCTGAAGCTGGCGCGGTATTGCGACGCCTTCTGCGACGACCACGCTTTTACTGTTGATGAAGCGCGCCGTGTGCTCACCGCGGCCCGCCGCCACGGCATGGGGTTGCGCGTCCACACAGAGCAGTTCCGGCCCGGTACAGGAGCGGCGCTGGCCGCAGAACTGGGCGCAGCAACCGCCGATCATCTGGAGGCCGCGACAGACGAAACGCTTGGCCTGCTGCGTGAAGCCGGCGTGCAGCCGGTTCTGTTGCCGGGCTCGGTCTTTGCGCTGGGACGCGAGCAGTATCCTCCGGCGCGGAAGATGATCGAGATGGGCCTGGGTATTGTGCTGGCCACCGACTTCAATCCGGGATCGTCTCCAGTGGCGTCGATGCCGTTCATTCTGTCGCTGGCGTGTTTGCAGATGCGCCTCACTCCCGCCGAGGCGCTTGCGGCCGCAACGATCAACGCGGCGTGGAGCCTTGGGCTGGGGGACCGCATTGGGTCACTGGAAACGGGCAAGGAAGCGAACTTTCTGATTCACGAATTTACCGATTACCGCGAACTTGCCTACTTTATCGCCGCGCCACTGAGGCCGCGCGTTTTTGTTTCAGGCGATGAAGTGACGCCGTAAACAGCGAAGAAATACAGCACGCGTTGATTGTCCGCCGGATCATAGGCCGCTGCGGATTCGCGGCTTACGAAGTATGTGGGTCGCTCTGCGCCGGATGCTGTTCGCGGCTCTGTTCCGCCGCGAGCGCGGCCCGCCTGGATTTGCGATAGACGCTTGCGACCGCCAGCGTCCACAAAGGAACCAAGTCGACTCCGGGCACGAGCTTGGCGAAGAACGACGGCATAAATTCCCAGTGCCAGCCCAGCAGGCGAAACAGTACGAACCCAACGCCTACATCGAGCAGGTCGTCGGCAGGTGATTCAGCGCCTTCGATAAATAAAGGAAAAACAAGGATCTGGAGTGCATCCGCAAGGATCGCCAGCACCATGGCGGCGCGCAAGCGTGAACCCGGCGAGAGTGCTATGTTGTCATGAGCCATATCAGCCTGCTGCTTTCCAATACGTACTTGATTCGTATTTTATGCTGCCAGGATCGTCGCATCCACCTCAGGGAGAAGCGCTTTTTCAGATTTTCAAAACCTTCCGTGGAACCGCATAAACTGGAAACTCTTCGCAGCGTGGGCATGGTGTAAGCCGGGAACGGTGAAACCAAACCCACACGCAGCAAGCATGTGCGTCCGGTTCAATCGATGAGGGTGCTGAAGTCATCGCCACTGCCACCACGGCAGAGCCGGGAAATCTCCCTCACTCTTTAGTCTTCGCCTATTCAGGAAATCTCTGACGAATGAGGACTGTGCGGTCGATCGAGTCGGAGGCTTCGAGGACCTTCAGGCGGAGGTCGGGATCGATGTTCTTCCCTGCCAGCCAGGCGCGAACGGCGGCCTGCGCATCAAGGCTGTTCTGCATCGTGTTCTGGCCCTCGATGAAGGCTCCCAGCCAGGCGCCGAGGAAGAAGATTTTACGGCGCTGCTTGATGTCAGGCAGTTCGTTGAGCGCCTGCGTCAGATAGGACTTGGTCATTGCAGTCTGGTTCCAGGAGTTGAAGGGACGCAGGCTTTGCGTGATCCAATCCTCCTGAATCGTCGCCGAGTGCAGGTACTCGTCAAAGTAGCGAGATTTGATCTCGGCGGACGGAGTGGCGGCTTCAGCGGCGTACGCGTATCTCTGACCTTCGCCGCTGTGGTCGTGGTTTTTTTCTGCGGCGTAGATTGCTGGGGCTTCAGGGTCGCTCATGGCGATGAGACGGCTGACAAGATTCCAGCGGTCGAGCGGCTTCAACTCCAGACCAGTCACGGTCTGCTTGCCGGAAAGGAGATCTTTCACTTGCTGAAGAGCGGTGGGAGTTTCGGCCGCGGCGGTGAACAGGCGGAAGTTGACGATACGCAGGCCAAGATCGTGGTTATGCAGCATGGCGTCAAAAAATGCCGCTTCGACGCGAGGCACAAGCGCCTTGCGCGCCGCGTCAGACATATAGGAATGGAGCGCCGTAACCATGCGCGCGCCCTGCATGCGCACAAACGCTTCGTCTGCCTGCTCGTCCTTTGGAAGATTGCTCAGCGCGAGTTCGACATAGCTTGACGGTGGAGATTGCGCGAGGTGGACTTTCTCCCAGAGAGCTCCCCAGAGCATGGAATGCAGCAGCGGGTCACTGTTGGGCACAATGGGCGTGATTGCGGATTGACTGACAGGGTCGAGCAGGAAGCGGCCGTATGCCTGGTCGTTGAAGTTGGTGAAGATGTACGCTGGGCATTCCCGACCTATCGCTTCAGTAACTGCGTAATCCGCGTCGCTCCATTCGACATGCAGCGTGAGCGGCGGATGCGGCGCACTGCCTGCCTCCGTACGCATTGCGCCATATACTTCAAGGCTCATAGGCCAGGCGTAGCCTTGTTGCAGCACATCCCGCTGATGCAGCGTGAACGCGGCGATGCGCCCCTGCCTGCACGACCACGAGACTTCCACCTGCGGCATACCGCGCCGAAGAATCCAGGCATTGGCCCATGCCTGCACGTCCTGGTGGTGTCCAAGCTCAGCGCTGGAAGCCTCGAAGGCGTGAATGAGGTCGGCCCACTCGGCGTTGGCATAGGCGTGCTCTTTGAGGTAGAGCCGCAGGCCGTTGCGGAAGGTCTCGTCACCGAGAAAGTAATTCAACTGTTTGAGCACAGCCGGGGCTTTCTGGTAGACGATCGCTCCATAGGCGGATTTGGCGTCTTTCAGGTTGGCGATGTTCTGAAAGATAGGCGTGGTGCCCTGCGTCTCATCAATCCCGTAGGCCGCCGGCTTGACGTCTTCATAGAAATGCTTCCATGGATTCGATGCGGGCTCCAACTGCGCCATCGCCTTGTAAGCCATGTATTGCGCGAAGCCTTCCTTGAGCCAGAGGTCGTCGAACCAGCGCATGGTGACCAGGTCACCGAACCACTGGTGGCAGGTCTCGTGCAACACGAGGAGGTTACGGCGAAAGAAATCGCTCGGCGTCGGCGTAGAGCGGAAGAGAACTGCGTCTTCATTGAGGAAAGTTGCGCCGGCGTGCTCCATGCCGCCGAACGGAAAGCCCGGGATCAGGACGAGGTCGTATTTGGGGAACGGGAACGGCTGGGCGAAATAGCTGGAGAAGTAAGCGATGCCGCCGGCCGCCACCTGCTGCACTTGCGGCGCTTCCTGCCGGGCGCGGGCCAGTTGCGACTTGCGCACATAGACGGTTGGCTCCGCTGCATTCCGGGAGCGGACCGCGGCGAACGGCCCGGCTGCGAACGCGAAGAGATAGGTGCTGATGGGGCGGGTTTCAGCGAAGTGCGCGTGCGTGTCGCTGGCAGTGAGCGGGACCGTGTTACCCACGACAGACCAGCCGCGAGGGTGCTCCAAGTCGAGGGTAAACCTGGCCTTCAGGTCAGGCTGGTCGAAGCAGGGAAAGGCCATGCTGGCGTCCATGGGAACGAACAAGGTGTAGAAGTATTCGCTGCCGTCGTCCTTGTCTTCATAGCGCGTGATGGCCTTGCCGGCGGGAGCGGCGTTGCTGATGAATGCGAGAGTGAGCGTGTTTTGTCCGGCGATCACGAGGAGATGGAGGTGCCCGTTTTCCAATGCGGTTGGGATCGAGTGGCCGTTCAGCGTGGCCGACTGAAGAACACCGTCGCGATAGTCGATGGGAAGATCGCCGGCAGATTTGCTTGCGAATGTAAGAGTTTCCGTGCCGGCCACCGCTGACTCGTGCTCCTTGAGCGTGAACGAGAGGCGATAGCGCAAGTCTGAAAGGCGAGCGGCACGGGCAATGGCAAGCGCGTGCGAGACGCCGGGTTCAACGGGAGCAGCCATGGCGGTGTTTGCGACGGCGAGAAACATGGCCGTGGCGAACAGGATGCGGGTTCCGTTCGAGATAGGCATGATATGTCTGTCATGCTATCCGATTTGGGCTGTCCACTTCATTCCGAACCAGAGGAAAGATCGTGCAGCTTCGGAACCAATAGAAGACGGCAGACGAGTGCACTTGACACGCGGTTGAACCAGCAAGCAGAATGATTCCGCACGAACAGAAATGGATGCCGCAAACTATGGACATGCAACGCACGGAGCCGCGAACCATTGTCATTACAGGCGGAGGTGGAGGCATTGGCAAAGCCACCGCCCTGCTCTGCGCGTCGCGAGGCGACAAGATCGCCGTGCTTGACAAAAATGGCGACGCTGCACAAAGAGCGGCGGAAGATGCCCTCCGGAGCGGCGCCAAGGATGCGCTCGGACTGAGTTGCGATGTGACCGTCGAGGAACAGGTCGCGGAATCGTTTGCAACAATTGCCGCGCAACTCGGAGCGCCTTACGGGCTCTTTGCCAACGCTGCTGTCGCGCATCGCGGGCTGATCCATGAGCTGCCGGCGGAGACCTGGAGGTTGGTTGTGGATACCAACCTGACCGGAGTTTTCCTCTTTTGCAAGCACGGATTGCAGCACATGCTGAAGGCCGGAATAGCCGGATCGATCGTCTGCACCTCCTCGCCGACTGGATTTGTGGCGCTTGCGGCCGGTACGGCGAGCGCTTACAGCGCAACCAAGGGGGCCATTTCGTCGCTGGTGCGCTGCATGGCGATCGATTATGCGCGCTACGGAATACGCGTGAACGCCGTGGTGCCCGGCTCTACGGAAACCGCGCTGATGTGGGGCAACACTCCGGCGGACCGGATTCCGGGAATCCGCGAGCAGCTCTCCCGCGAGATTCCGTTGGGCAGGATGGCGCAACCGGAAGATCCGGCGCGCGCCGTGGCGTGGCTGCTATCCGACGAATCCTCTTATGTGACCGGAACCCATCTGGTTTGCGATGGAGGCATACTGGCAAAGGCCTCGGTAAGCGTTTAAAGCCGGAACTTGCTTCCAGGTATGGATTGCTTCTGCTGCGCTCGCGCTCCTGGGCCAGAGGAGCGGAATTCCGACAAACCGCACATTTGGCTCTTGACAAATTGCCGCATTGGCGCTCGAATATGACTGTCGGTCATTTATGAGCAGCGGTCATACAAAACAATCCTCGGCGCTCGCTGAGTCTATCGCTACAGAGAACTTGCCCCACCTGAAAGGCATGGGACGCCGCCAGCGCCGTGCTGCCGAAACGCGGCTGCGCCTGTTCCGGTGCGCGCTTCAACTGTTTGCCGCGCGCGGCTTTCCCAACGTCACCGTGGAGGACATTACCCAGGCAGCGGACGTGGGCAAAGGCACATTTTTCAACTATTTCGAGAGCAAGGATCACGTACTGGGCGTGATGGCCGAGATTCAGCTTGGCAAAATCCATGAAGCCGCGGTCCATGCCGAGCGCGGCGATCAGGCAATTCATTCCGTGCTTCACAGCCTGTTCCTGCGCGCCGCCGAGGAACCGGGCCGCTCGCCCGACCTTGCCCGCGCTCTGATCTCCTGTTTTCTGGCCAGCGAGGGCGTGCGCAACATCATAGAACGCAATATGCGTGAGGGCCGCAGGACGATCGCGAAGATTGTGGCCGCGGGACAAAAGCGCGGAGAGATCGACCCGCGCCTCAAGAAGGAAAAGGTGGCGATTCAGGTTCTGCAGGCGTTCATGGGCACTGTGCTCTTTTGGTCATTGCATGAGGAGCCTGCGCTTGCAGTATGGATCGAGGACAGCTTTCAACATTTCTGGAGGTCGGTCGCCGTCTCCAGAGAAAAGTAGAAATCATGAAAAGCAACTTCCGCACAATCGTCGCTCTGTCGCTGGCAAGCCTGATTCCGGGCCTGGTTGCAGGCGCTCCGGCAATGGCGCAACAACCCGCTCCCTACCACCTGACGCTGCAGGACGCGATCCAGAAGGCGCTCCAGGCCAACCTCGGCGTGCTGGTTGGCGCCACGCGCGTGGATGAAGCCGAGGGCACACGCATGCGCCGCATGTCGGCCGCGCTGCTGCCGCGCATCAACGCGCAAACCTACGCCAATGTGCAGAACCGCGACCTGAGCGCCTTCGGAATCTCTGCGCCCGGATTTCCTAAAGTGGTGGGCCCGTTTTCCAATTACGATTTCCGTGTCTATGCACAGCAGAACATTGTGGATCTCGCAAGTTATCGCAGTTTGAAAGCCAGCGAGAAAGCTGTCGATGCCGGCAAGATGGATTTGCAGGATGCGCGCGATCTGATTGTGCGTGCGATTGCCGGGCTGTATCTGAACTCCCAGTCCGCCGCGGCCCGCGCCGGCTCCGCGCAATCGCGCGTGACCGACTCCACAACGCTCTACAAGTTGGCCAATGACAAGCACGAAGCCGGGACGGCGACTGGCGTGGATGTGTTGCGCGCACAGGTGCAATTGGCGAATGACCGGCAGGCGCTTCTGGTCGCCGGGAACCAATACAAGCAGTCGCTGCTGGCCTTGGCGCGCAATCTGGGCATGAGCCCGGGGACGCAGCTGGAACTGGCCGAGCCGCTTGCGTATCGTCCCGTGAGCCAGACTGAATCCGAGGCAATGCTGCCTGCGGCGCTTGCTGCGCGCGCCGATTATTTGTCGCTTGCAAGCCAACGTCAGGAGTTGATGGAGCAGCAGCGAGCCAATCGCGCTCGCTCTTATCCCAAGCTCAGTATCAACGGCAATTTTGGCGGGATTGGCCGCAGCATTGGCAGCGTCCAGGACACGGGTCTGATTCAAGGCCAGATTGATTTCACTGTTTTCGATCGCGATCGCAATGGCGAGGCAGCCGAGCTTGCCAGCCGTGTGAAGCGCATCGACGATCAGGTTGCCGATCTGCGGCGCGGCATCGATGAGGATATCCGCGAGGCCATGCTGAATCTGGAGTCCACTGCCGAACAGGTGACGGTTGCCGAAGAGGGACAGGCCCTGGCGCATCGCGAGCTCAAACTTGCGCAGGATCGTTTTGAATCGGGCACGGCCAATAACGTCGAGGTGGTCACGGCGCAGGATGAGTTGGCCCGCGCCGAGGAGAATTACATCCTTGCCGTTTCAAGCCACGTAGACGCGAAGTTTGCGCTCGCGCGCGCCCAAGGCGATACAGAGAAGAACATTGTGCAGTATATGGGAAATCCGTAGGGCAGTTCTACCGCTTATGTAGCGTATGTCGCCTTGTCTGTTGGGGCGCAGTTCCGATTGACGCATACGAGGTTTGAAGTCATGAAACGATTGATTCCGGTATTGATTCTGCTGGCTGCTGCGATTGCCGCCGGCGTGTATTACTATCCGCGCCTGGTGAAAAAGCCAGTGCCTGTGAACCAGCTCACTTTCTCGGGCAATATCGAGGCGCACGAGAGCCTGGTGGGCTTCAAGGTTGAAGGACGCATCGTCGACTTGCCGGTGGAAGAAGGCCAGCAGATCGAGCAAGGCGCTTTGCTGGCGCGGCTGGAAGACGCCGATTACAAACAGAAAATACGGATCGATGAGGCGAGTGTGGGCGTGCGCGAATCCGACCTGGCGTTGACGCTGGCCGGAACCCGCCAGCAGGAATTAAAGGCATCGCAGCAATCCATGTTCGACGCGCAAGCCGATCTCGAACAGAAGAAGCTCGACAATGGCCGCGCCCAGCAACTCTTCGCAAAGGATGAAGTCTCAGCGCAGGATCGCGACCTGGCAGCCACGGCGCTGAAGCGCGCCGAAGCAATCTACAAGGCAGCACAACAACATTTCAACGAGGCCGTCGAAGGCAGCCGCAAGGAAGATGTCGCCATCGCGCAAGCGAATCTCAAAGAGGCCAGCGCTAACCTGGGCCTGTCGCGCGTCAACCTGGGCTACACAACATTGCTTGCGCCTTCTACGGGCGTAATTACTGTGCGGCAAGCGGAACTCGGCGAAGTGGTCGCGCCTGGAACCCCGGTGGTCACGCTTGCCGATCTCGATCACATCTGGCTGCGCGCGTATGTAGCCGAGAATGACCTGGGACGCATTCACTGGGGCCAGGACGCGACGATCACTACCGATACCTATCCTGGCAAGCAGTATCACGGGCGCATCTCGTTCATTGCGTCCGATGCCGAGTTCACGCCCAAGAGCGTGCAGACGTATACAGAGCGCGTCACGCTGGTCTACCGGATCAAGATCGATATCGACAATCCGAATCACGAACTCAAGCCGGGCATGCCTGCCGATGCCCACGTCGATCTGGCCGCGGCACAGCAAGGCGCGCATCCCTCGGCAGTGCTGCCTGCGAAATAATGAGTAACCAGCCCCAACCCGCGATTGTCGCCGACAAACTCACCAAGAGTTTCCCAGGCGTGCGTGCCGTGGATGCGCTGAGCTTTGATGTGCGCGCGGGAGAGATCTTCGGTTTGGTCGGTCCCGACGGCGCCGGGAAAACCACGACGCTGCGCATGCTTGCGGGCATCATGCCGCCGGATGCGGGCAACGCCACCATTGCGGGTTACGATGTGGTGCGCAATCCCGAGGGCGCCAAGCACGCTCTCAGTTACATGCCGCAGCGCTTCGGGCTGTATGAAGATCTCACCGTGGATGAAAATATCGGCTTTTACGCGGACCTGTTTGGGGTGAAGCGTGCCGAGCGCCAGGAGCGTTCCACGCAACTGCTTGAAGCCGCCGGCATGGCGGAGTTTCGCAAGCGAATGGCCGGCAAGCTTTCCGGCGGCATGAAGCAAAAGCTGGGCCTGGTCTGCGCGCTCATTCATCGCCCCAAGGTGATTCTTCTGGATGAGCCGACCACGGGCGTGGATCCTGTCTCGCGCCGCGACTTCTGGCGCATCCTTTATGAACTGATCGCCGAGGGCGTTGCAATCCTGACCTCGACCGCGTATCTGGATGAGGCTGAGCGCTGTCATCGGGTGGCCCTGTTGAACCAGGGCAAGCTGCTCTTCTGCGATACGCCTGCAAACCTAAAGGCCGGCATGGGCAAGGGCGTATTGTCGGTGACCGGGCCGGAACCACGCAGTTTACGCATCCAACTTGAGCACGCTGAGGGAATCTCCAGCCTGGTGCTGACCGGCGACGGACTGCATGTCGTGGTGGACGATGCGGCCAGACGCATTCCCGAGTTCGAGGCGCGCCTGAAAATGGCACAAGTGCCTTTCGACGCAATTCAACAAGTGGCGCCAAGTATCGAAGACCTGTTTGTCGATGCGGTCACAAGCGGAGACTCCCCCCATGCCTGAACAAACTAATTCTGTCGTGGTGGAGAATCTGCGCAAGCAGTTCGGCAGCTTTGTGGCCGTCGACCGGCTGAATCTGGAAATCCAGAAAGGCGAGGTCTTTGGTTTTCTCGGACCGAATGGAGCAGGCAAATCGACCACCATTCGCATGCTCTGCGGACTGCTCAAGCCTACTTCAGGGCGCGCCACGGTGGCGGGCTTCGACGTTGGGCGCGAACCGGAAGCGGTGCGCCAGAACATCGGCTACATGTCACAAAAGTTTTCTCTCTACAACGATCTCAAGGTGATCGAAAACCTGCGCCTCTTTGCCGGGCTCTACAGCGTGCCCGCGAACAGACTTCAAGAGCGAATCGATTGGGCGCTTGCGATGGCGAACCTCAAGGGCCAGGAGAATCTCATCACCGGCACTCTGCCGGGCGGCTGGAAGCAGAGGCTGGCGCTGGGTTGCGCTGTGCTGCACAAGCCGCCTGTTCTCTTTCTCGACGAGCCAACTTCCGGCGTCGATCCCATCTCGCGGCGCCAGTTTTGGGATCTGATTCACCAGATGGCGGAGGAGGGCGTGACCGTCTTTGTGACCACGCACTACATGGAGGAGGCCGAATACTGCAATCGCCTGGCGTTGATTTTCCGCGGCAAGATGGTGGCTCTCGGCACTCCCTCGGAGTTGAAGCGCAACTCGATGAAGGGGGAACTTCTGCTGGTCGAGTGCGAGCCGCTGGGCAAAGCAGTAGAGGTGCTGCAATCGGCGCCGGGCGTCCTGGATGCCGCGGTCTTCGGGAATGCGCTGCACCTGGTGGTGATGGATGCTGCGGCGGCGATCCCGCAAGTCGAGACATATCTCAAGCAACACGACATCACGGTCGGCAGCATTGAAAAGATACGGCCAACGCTGGAAGACGTGTTCGTTTCCGTCACCACGGAAAGCGATGCGGCGAAGGAGTTGAAATCATGAGCTTCAACCGCATGCGAGCCGTGGCCAAAAAGGAGATCATCCAGATTCTCCGCGATTCGCGCAGCCTGCTCATCGTCGTTCTGATGCCGGTGACTCTGATGCTGCTGTTTGGCTACGGTGTCAATCTCGATCTCAAGGGGCTGCCCGTTTATGTGTATGACTGCGACGGCAGCCAGCAAAGCCAGGACTTGCTCAAACACTTTCAGGCCAGCAAATACTTCAACATCGCCAGCCTGGTGAACGACTATCCAACGCTCACCCGGGCACTGGACGACGGCCACGCAAAAATGGGGATCGTCATTCCGTGGGATTTTTCCCAGCGGCTGAGCGAGGGCGGATCTGTGCAGGTGCAGGCGCTCGTCGACGCGACGGACGACAATACAGCCAACGTTCTCATCGGTTATACACAGGCGGTGGTCCAGGGCTATTCGTCGGAGATTCAAATCGCCTGGCTTGGCCAGCGCGGACAGCAAATCCAGCCCGCTCCGGTAAGCGTGCAAACCCGCACCTGGTACAACGAGGATCTGGAAAGCAGCGCCTTCATCATTCCCGGCGTGCTGGCCCTGGTCATGTCGGTCATCGGCGCATTCCTCACCTCGCTTACCATTGCGCGCGAGTGGGAGCGCGGCACCATGGAGCAGTTGATTTCAACTCCGGTGAGCGCGATGGAGATCATGCTGGGCAAGCTGACGCCGTATTTTGTTCTCGGCATGTTCGACACGATTGTCTGCGCGCTGATCGCGATCTACTGGTTCCATGTTCCATTTCGCGGCTCGTTCCTGACGCTGCTCGTCAGCTCCGCGCTGTTTCTGGTGGTTGTGCTCTCGCTTGGATTCTTCATCTCCGTGCTGGCGAAGAGCCAGTTTGCCGCCAGCCAGATCGCGCTGCTCATCACGTTTCTTCCTGCTTTTCTACTGTCCGGTTTTCTGTTTGCGATCGAGCAGATGCCCATCGCATTGCAGTGGATCACGCGCATTCTGCCGGCGCGCTACTACGTTTCGATTCTGAAGAAGATCTTTCTCAAAGGCACGCCCACGGCTATGCTCTATGCCGATTTGATACCGCTGGCTGTGTTTGCCTTCGTGCTGGCGCTGCTTGCTACGCGCGCATTCCACAAGAGGCTGACGTAAAGGAGAACCTATGCTGGGGCGCCTGAAACAGATGTTGATCAAGGAATTCATCCAGGTCTACCGCGACAAGCGGACGCGCTTCATCCTCATCGGCCCGCCCATCATTCAGATGCTGGTCTTTGGATATGCCGCCACCTACGATATCCGTCACGTCTCGACGGTGGTGGTGGATCTGGATCACAGCCAGGAGAGCCGCGAGCTGATCTCGCTGTTCACTTCCAGCCCGTACTTTGACGTGCAGCACGAACTCACCGATTCCCGCCAGCTCGGCGATCTCATTGAGCAGGGAAAGACGACAGTCGGCCTGGAGATCGATGCCGGATTTGCGCAGAAACTGCGCAAGGGCCAGACCGCGCCACTGCAAGTGATTGTGGACGCGACCAACTCGAACACCGCGCTCATTGCCTCCGGCTATATTACGCAGATTGCTCTCGGCTTTGCGCGTAACTACCAGACGGACCGCATCAACCGCATCGCGCCGCAATTGGCCGAGGCCGTTCCCTCCGTCGAGCTTGAGGCGCGCCCCTGGTATAACCCCGGATTGAGCAGCCGCTGGTTTTTTGTGCCGGGAGTGATCGGCAGCCTGACCCTGGTGCTGGTGGTCACCCTGACGGCTTTCGCCGTGGTGCGCGAACGCGAGATCGGCACGCTCGAACAGATCATGGTCACGCCCATTCGCCCGGCCGAGTTCATTCTCGGCAAGACGCTGCCCTTCTTCCTGATAGGCCTGTTCGATGTTTCGCTCATCGCAGTGGTTGGGACGCTGTGGTTCCAGATTCCTTTTCGAGGTCACATCTCCGTCCTGCTGACGGGCTCAATCCTTTTCATCGTGTGCATGCTTGGAGTGGGCCTGTTGATATCAACCGTCTCTTCCACGCAACAGCAGGCCATGGTGACCGCCTTCTTCTTCATCATGCCGGCCATTGCTTTCTCAGGGTTCGGATTTCCCATCAGCACCATGCCGCAGTGGATGCAATATCTCACTTATCTGGTGCCGCTGCGCTACTTCCTGGTTGTGCTTCGTGGCACATATCTGAAGGGCGTGGGCTTTGATATTCTCTGGCCGCAGATGGCGGCGATGGCTGGTTTGGGAGTCAGCCTGCTCACAGTCGCCATTCTCCGCTTTCACAAGGCGTTGGACTAAGCAGCCGTCAATCGCCGATCAAGATCTGGAGGAGTTCAGCTTTGCACGGGCAACTCTTCCCTTCACCGCGGCTTTGGTTGCCTTGCGATCCGTGGTGTTTTCCAAACCCTGTGCGGCTTCAGCCATGCGCAGGTGCTGTTCCATGAGCCTTCGCGCTTCAGCCGGCTTGCGCGCGCGAATGGCGCGGTAGATCTCGCGATGCATCTCGGCTGATTCGCGCAGGTCAATCGAGCGCTCCACGGTTTTGCGGCGCTTGTCGTAGAGAGCCGACATGATCGTCTCAATCAGAGCCGCCAGAATCGGATTGCCGGAGGCCTGCGACACGATGCGGTGAAAAAGCAGGTCATGGATGATGTAATCCGACGGGCTGTCCATGGCGCCGAACATCTCGGCTACCTCTTCAGCCAGCGCGGCGTGGTGCTCCTGCTTGCCGCGTTCTGCGGCCAGCGCGGCCAGATGGCTTTCAAGAATCAACCGCGCTTCGAACATCTGCCAGGACTGAAATCCATGCAGCACACCCATGAGACTGAAGGAGGTTTTTCCGAATTCGGCCGGCCCATCGGCAACAAAGGTTCCCACGCCATGGCGCACCTTCATCACGCCCATCGCCGCCAGGTAGCCGATGCCGGTGCGCAGGCTTGCGCGGCTGACTTTCAGTGAACGCGCAAACTCGCGCTCGGGCGGAATTTTGTCACCTGGCCGCAACTCCCCATTTTCAATGAGCGTGCGCAAGTGGTTGACCACGTGCATGGCCCGATGGGTGTCGGGTTCATCCTGTTTGATCCGTGGCATAAACGGCAGACACTTTCCTGAATTACCTAAAATATAGAGCAAAATGAGATTAACACTCAATGCCCGGATGCGGGCCGGGAAGGTGTCTTCCCTTGATAATGCGCTCTCGTATCCAGCATATATACTGTGGTCTGACCTCTGCACGGTTAGATCGCATGTTTCCAAATAAAGCAGACCGGCGAAACCGGTGCATCGGTTCTTAGTGGAGCAATCAGCAAACGCCATCGAGATCTGACTGTGGACGCAGAACAGCCGTCTTTGAGATGGTAGAAAACAAGGAGGAATCGGACGTGAAGCTCAGCAAATTTTCGATTGGCGTTGGAGACAGGTTTGCTCATCAGGCCAAGGCGCAGTTGCAGGCCTGCATCCAGGCTCTCGATCACGGGGTCGAAGTGATTCCCGTCTGGAACAAGTCGAACCGCGAGCACACGATCATAGGCTCCGAGCCCCTTTCAGCGCGGCAGGCCGCCGATGCCGCCGTCAAAGCACTCGACTGGAAGCATCCGTATTATTTGGATGCCGACCACATCACGCTGCAAACTGTCGGCCGTTTCCTTGGTCCCTGCGACTTTTTCACCATCGACGTGGCCGACTTCATTGGCCAGCCCGCAGAGGCATCCGGCATTGAGAATTTTGTGAAGCGCCATCCCGAACTGCTGGGGAGCATTCAGCTGGCAGGAGCGGACGCAGCCTTTGAAATCACGAAGGCGGATCTCACTCAGACCGCGCAGAAGTTTCTTGCCGCCGTGAAGAAAGCGGGCGAGGTCTACCGCGCCATCGAGAGCGCCAAGGGAGCAGGCAACTTCATCGCCGAAGTTTCAATGGACGAGACCGACCTTGCGCAAAGCCCAGTCGATCTGCTCATTATCCTGGCGGCCATCGCCGATGAAGGCATCCCTGTGCAGACAATCGCTCCCAAGTTCAGCGGCCGCTTCAACAAGGGCGTGGATTACGTGGGCGACGTGGCGCAGTTTGAGCGCGAGATGGCGCTTGACGTGGCGGCCATCGCCCACGCCGTCCGGCAATACGGCCTGCCGGAAAATCTCAAGTTGAGCGTGCACTCCGGCAGCGACAAGTTTTCAATCTACCCCGCCATTTACGCCACCAGCAAGCGGTTCAATGCCGGCGTTCACCTGAAGACCGCGGGAACCACGTGGCTGGAAGAGCTGATTGGCCTGGCGGAAGCCGGAGGCGACGGACTGGCGCTGGCCAAGGAGATTTACGCCGAGGCGTTTGCGCACCGCGAAGAGTTGTGCGGACCGTACGCCACGGTCATCAACATCGATCCCGCAAAGCTGCCCTCGCCGGACGAGGTGCGTGGCTGGTCTTCAGAACAGTACACCTCAGCCTTGCGCCACGTTCGCGGAGCGGCGGCTTACAACAGCAGCCTGCGCCAGTTGTTGCATGTCGGCTTCAAGGTCGCGGCGAAGATGGGTGGACGGTATCTTGGATTGCTCGAAGCCAACGAGGCCGTGATTGCGAGGAACGTGACGGAGAATCTTTACAGCCGCCACATCGCGCCCGTCTTTCTGGGGCGCAACACATAGGCTAGCGGCGATTACACGAAGAAGGTTAGCACTGCGGGGCTTCCCACCGCCGCGTAGTGGCCGGTGAAGGTGAGCAGGCCCGTCTCCGGATGAATCCGGAAGGACGTAATGCTGTCGCCGCGGTGGTTGCAGACAAAAAGGAAGTTGCCGGTAGGATCGATTCTGCAATGGCGGGGATAATCGCCCATGGTGGATGTATCGCCGATATGAGTCAGGTGGCCGTCGGCGCCGAGGGCAAAGACGGCAATCGTGTCGTGCAGACGATTGGCGCTGTAAATAAATTTGCCGTTCCGCGAGATCACAATCTCAGATGAGTAACTGGTTCCCGCAAAGCCCGCGGGCAGTGTGGAAATGGTCTGTTGCGCAGTCACCGCTCCCGCTTCCGCATCGTAGTGGAAGAAGACGATGGTGTTGCCTTCTTCCTGCACCGTGTACAGCCAATGTTCGTTGGGATGAAACGCGAAGTGACGCGGGCCATCGCCTGCGGGCAGCGCCTCAAAGGGCTTTGCTGCGGGAGTGAGCTTTCCGGTGGCGGCATCAAAGCGATAAATATAGAGGCGGTCCTGGCCGAGATCGGTGTGCAGGACGAAGCGGTTGCGCGGATCGGGCAAGATCATGTGCGCGTGCGGAGCATCGTGGCCGCTGATGGCGAAGCTGCCGGGAGAAGCATGCGTGGCATGGATGCTGCCGACCGAGCCGATGTCGTGATGGACATCGACGGCCGAGCCGAGAGAGCCATCGTCATGAATCGGGAGCACGGCGATGCATCCGCCCAGATAGTTGGCCACAAAAACGTATTTACCGTGGGCGTCGAGGCTGAGATGAGCGGGACCGGGGCCTTCGGTGCTCGCCTGATTGATCAAGGTAAGATCGCCGGTAGACGGATCAATGGAGTAGGCGGTCACAGCGCCGTTTTTGCCGCGGAAGTTCGTGACTTCATTGATGGTGTAGAGATATTTGCGGGAAGGATGAATTTCAATCCAAGAAGGGTTTTCGATTTTTGCGGCCAGCTTGCGGTTCGTCAGCGCGCCGGTGTGCACATCCATCTCAAACAGGTAGATGCCCTCTCCGTTGCCGCTGCCGTCCACCGGCAACGAATACGAGCCCGCATAGGCGAGGAGCTTGTCCTTCTTCGGACGGCTGGCCGGTTTCTGTGCTTCTCCCAGCGCTCCTGAGGCAACGGCCACAGCCGCTGCGCTCTTGAGAAAATTCCGGCGGGACAACGTCTGCTGCAAACTTTTGTCTGTCATTTCATCCATCCTCTAGCAGTATCTGTTTGTGCCGGACGCGCGATGACTGTCCGGCAATTCATATATCAGACTACACACGACAGCGCCAGGGTGAAAAGCAAAGCCGTGACGGAAACGATGGTTTCGCAGACCGACCACGTCTCGATGGTCTGTGCAACGGTCATGTTGAAGTACTGCTTGACCAGCCAGAAGCCGCCGTCGTTGACGTGCGAAAAGATCAGCGAGCCGGCGCCAGTGGCAATCGCCAGCAGTTCAGGATGAACGCCGGTGCTGGCCAGCGCTAGCGGAGCCACAATGCCGGCCGCAGTGGTCATGGCCACGGTGGCCGAGCCGGTGGCCAGGCGCATCAGCGCGGCCAGCAGCCAGGCCAGCAACAGCAGCGGGACGTGGCTGTGCAGCGCAACCGCGATGATGGCCTGGGAGACGCCGCTGTCCTGCAAAATCCTGCCAAACCCGCCGCCCGCGCCCACCAGCAGCGTGATGGCCGCCGTGGGCGCAAGGCACTCATTGCTGAAGCGCAGGATGGTTTCGCGTGAGAAGCCGCGCATCCTGCCCAATGTAAAAAAGCTGAGGAGCACGCCGATCAGCAACGCCATATCGTCGTTGCCAACCAGGTGCAATCCCTGGTTCACGGCGCTCATGGGCGCGGATACTGCATCTGCCCAACTGCCGATCAACATCAGCAGAACCGGGAAGAGGACCGAGATCAACGAGAGCCAGATGCCGGGAAGGCTGCGCTCCGAGCCGTGATCGACGAACTGGTCGGCCATGGGATTGTCCGCCGGCAGTTTGATACGCGGCGCGATGAACATGGCGTAAAGCGGCCCAGCGATCACCGCCGTGGGTATACCGACGATCAGCGCGTAGAGAATTGTGCGGCCCACATCCGCGTGGTAAATGGTGACCGCCAGCAGCGCCGCGGGATGCGGAGGCACCAGTCCGTGCACCACGGAGAGGCCGGCCACCATGGGCAGGCCCACCATCACCAGCGAGGTTTTGGTGCGCCGCGCCACCGTGAAAGCAATCGGAATCAGCAGCACAAAGCCCACTTCAAAAAAGGCAGGCAGGCCAACCACGAGCCCGATCACCACCATGGCCCAATGAATGCGCTTCTCTCCGAAGAGCCGGATGAGGGTATAGGCAATCTGGTTCGCGGCGCCCGACTCCGCCATCATTTTGCCGAGCATGGTGCCCAGCGCCACAACAATCGCAATGTGGCCAAGGGTGCCGCCGACTCCGGTCTCAAAGGAGTGAACTACGGTGGAAAGCGGCATGCCCGCCACCACGGCCAGAGAGAGCGAGGCGAGCAGCAGGGAGATAAACGGATTCAGCTTGAAGACAGCAATCAGCAGAATGAGGCCGATGACCGAGGCCAGCGCCGAGACAAGCAGAAAAATACTGTGAGGATCGATCATAGGTCAGGCTACGGCGACGCACTCTCCATAAGGTTGAACTGCTACACGCATTACAGATCAAATGATTCCAGGTTTAACGGTTGGGAGCCTTGTAGGCGACGCAATCGATCTCCACTTTGCAATCGACGACCATGCTGGATACGACGCAGGAACGCGCGGGCGGATTCTCGCCGAAGTATCCCTTGAAGACCGCATTGAATGCGGAGAAGTCGCGCGGGTCGTCGAGCCAGACGCCGCAACGCACCACGTTTTCCGGACCATAGCCGGCTTCCTTGAGAATCGCCAGAAGATTGCGAATCGCCAGGTGGAATTGAGCGGAAATGTTGCCCACAACCACGTCGCCATCGGCCATCGCAGTCTGACCCGATACATACAACCAGCCATCGGCTTCCACGGCCCGCGCAAAGGGAAGATGCTGCCCTCCCGTGCCTTTGCCGCCTTCCACGCCAAAACGCTTGATGCTCATCTGTGCTCCTTCCATTGTTGACTTACTGAATCCAGGCCGTCTTGCCGCGCGCAAGAAAGCATCCCGCGCGATGGCTCGTGGCTCCCTGCGTAGTGTATGAAAGTATACCGTTCACCCATACGCAGCTGATTCCTTCGGCCGGACGGACAGGATCGGTGAATGTTGCCGTGTCGATGATTTTGTCCGGATCGAAGAGCACCAGATCGGCGCAATAGTTTTCTCGAATCAGGCCGCGCTCTGCCAGCCCGAATCGTTGCGCGGGCAATCCGGTCATCTTGTGCACAGCTTCCGGCAGCGAGAACAACTTTTCATCGCGGCTATACCGGCCCAGCACGCGGGGAAACGTGCCCCACAGGCGAGGATGCGGCCGGGGATCGTTGGGCAATCCGTCCGAGCCGATCATGGTGGCAGGGTGCCTGAGAATCCGCCGCATGTCTTCTTCCGAAATGCTGTGATAGATGGCTCCCGCCGGTTGCAGGCGCCGCGCCGCTTCAATCTGCGTTACGCCCCACGCTGCGGCAATTTGCGCCAGGGGCTGCCCCGCAATCTCTGGATGCGGCGTGCTCCAGGTAATCATGATCTTCACGCGCTCGTCCACCTGCCGCAGGTCGAGCGTGCTGGAGCCGGCCGCGTAGGGATAGCAATCGCAGCCGGTCTGCTGTGCGGCTTGCGCCGTCTCCAGAGCGCAGAGGACCTCGCCGCTTCGCCCCCAGTTGGCAATGCCGGCGCACTTCAAGTGCGAAATGATCACGGGGACACGATTGAGGCGGCCAATGGCGAAGGCTTCGTTCATTGCATCGAGAATCGTCTCCGTCTCGCTGCGCATGTGCGTGGCATACACCGCGCCTGCAGCGGCCAGCGGATGGGCCAAGGCAAGCACCTCGTCCGTTGATGCGGAGTACGCCGAGAGATAGGCAAGGCCGGAACTCAGCCCCAGGGCGCCGCCGTCGAGCGCCTCTTGCAACTGCGCGCACATAGCTTCCGTTTCAGCCTTGGAAGCCGTCCGATCGAGCCGGTCCATATGGTTGTTGCGCAGAGCCGTATGGCCAATCAGCGCGCCCACATTCACCGCTGGCTGTGCTTCACGGATTGCATCAACGTAGGCGGCAAAGGTGGGATAGTGGAAATCGTCCGCGCCGCCCAGCAGATTCATCGGGTCGGGGAGCGCGCCGCGCAAGCTCACCGGCGAAGCGCTGATGCCGCAATTGCCCACGATCACCGTGGTGACGCCTTGCGAAAGCTTGGGCAACATGGCCGGCGTGCGGATGACGCCGATGTCGTCATGGGTGTGCACATCGATAAAGCCAGGCGCCAGCGCCAGGCCTTCTGCGTCCACCTCTGAGGGTGCGTTGAAATCAAGCGATGCCCCAAGGGCGCAGATGCGGCCGTCGCGCACGGCAACATCCAGGATTTCGGCGTCGGTTCCGCTGCCATCCACCACGCGCGCATTCCGAATAAGCGTGTCGCAATTCGACATATCTGTCCTCTAAGAATATAGGCTATACGTAGTGCGGTTCCAAGGCTGACACATGGATGGCCTTGCGACCGCCGGGAGATGCATCCGGTGAACGATCAAGCAACTGCGCAAACAGCTTCTACGACTGCCATCCCTGTGCTCAACAAGGGCCTGGGATTTATGGAACATGCGCTGGAACCCAGTGAGATTGCGCGGCTCGGCTGGAACCTGCTGCGCGAAGACCTCAGCCTGCCATCGGCCGTTTTGTATGAAGACCGGTTGCGGAACAACCTCAACTGGATGCAGCAATTCATAACCGCCTACGGCGTAAAGCTGGCGCCACACGGCAAAACCACCATGGCCCCGCGCTTGTTTGAGATGCAGTTGCAGACCGGCGCATGGGGAATCACGCTGGCCACCGCGCAGCAGACACTGGTGGCTTACACGCACGGTGTGCGCCGCGTTCTGATGGCGAACCAACTGGTGGGCAAAGAAAATATGTCCATCATCGCGCGACTGCTCGAAGATCCCGGGTTCGAATACTACTGCCTGGTGGATTCGGCGGCGCAGATCGAACTGCTGGGCGCGTATTTCCGCAAGCGCGGGCAGCGCCTGCGCGTGTTGCTGGAACTGGGCGTCGAGGGTGGCCGCGCCGGCGTGCGCACTGAAGAACAGTTGCAGTCCGTACTGGACGCATTGTCCCACTGGAGCGATGCCATCGCCCTGTGCGGCATCGAAATTTATGAGGGCGTGCTCCATGACGAAGCCTCCATTCGGACTTTCCTGCAGCATGCGGTTGCCATGACAGAAAAGCTCGTGAAGGAAAAGCGCTTTCAGCGCGCGCCCGTTTTGCTTTCAGGCGCGGGCTCGGCATGGTACGACGTGGTCGCCGAGGTCTTTACCGCCGCGAATTTTGGAGACTCTGTAGAAATCGTGCTGCGCCCCGGCTGTTACCTTACGCACGACATCGGCGCGTATCGCGAGGCGCAGGCAAAGATACTCGAGCGCAACCCGATCGCGCGTAGGATGACTTCCGGGCTTTTGCCCGCGCTTCATATCTGGGCGTATGTGCAGTCGCTGCCCGAACCAGAGAAGGCGATTATCGGCATGGGCAAGCGCGATGCCGCATTCGATTCCGGCCTGCCCGTCCCGGCGCTCCATTACCGACCGGGCGATGCAGCACCCAGGGCCGCGCCTGCGCACTGGGAACTTGCAAAGATGATGGACCAGCACGCTTACCTGCACATGGCCGCCGGGGACGATCTTCGCGTGGGCGACATGATCGGTTTCGACATCGCGCATCCCTGCCTGACCTTCGACAAGTGGCGGACGTTGCCGGTACTGAACGCCGAGTACCAGGTTGTCGACGTGGTCCAAACCTACTTCTGATCCGACCCTGGACCCAGGACACAGTGAGCGGGTGGTGTGGTACATTTGCGCCATGATAGTAAAGGGTTTGGTCATCATCCCGGCGCTGTTGGCCATTTCGCTGGCGCCGCTTCCGGGCCGCGCGCAGACACCCGGCGCCAGCCATCCGTCCCCGGCCCTTTCCACTTCCTCCGGCGCCATACCAGGCGCAGCCAGCCCAACCACAAAACCCGATTGCCTGGCCGTTCCCTGCGATTACCAGCCGCAGCACATCACCGTTGCCAATCCGCCTGCGATTCCGGTGCAGTGGTTTTTGCGCGATCGCATCACTTGGGCCGCAAACCTGGTACTTGTCCTGCTGGGATACGCCGGCATCATGCTGGCCGTTTCAACGCTGAAGAAAATTGAACGCCAGACGCGCTACGCAGAAACCGCTGCCGAGGCCGCGTCCGCCAGCGCTCAGGCCGCCTTGTTGCATGCCCAGTCGATTGTGAATGCAGAAAGGCCCTGGCTCTTGGTCGCGGTTGAGCCATCGCTGGGCATTGAAAACAGTTTTGAGGTGGTCGTTATAAACCGAGGCCGCACTCCCGCGCAAATCGAGACGGCATCGGAGCAGGTCATGATCGCAGCAGATGAAACGCACCTCCCCGCCACGCCTCAATATCAGGATGAGAAACCGGGCGCGCCGCGCGTCCCGATCATTTTGCTTCCCGGCGAATCCGCACCCCTCAAGGCATTCAGCCGGGAGGATGTGAAAGGGGTCTGCGGCTCAGGGGAACAATTCAAGCGCATCGAAAACTGGGAGGAAAAGATTTTTATTTATGGAAAGGTAATCTACAGGGATTTAATCGCGCCTGCCGGCCAGCAAACCCATGAAACCACCTGGTGCTGCTGGTACATTCACGGACGGCAGAAGAGCGGTTTAGTTATTTCCGGGCCGCCCGCGTACAGCCTGCACACATAGAGCGGAAGCAGAGAGATCGGAAGTTTTGGCGGCAGGATTCCAGACGGCTCAGGCGTGCGCTGTTTCGCGCAAATCCAGATCGAAATCCGAATCCGGTTCGGCGAGCCGGATCAAGCGATGCAGATAAGCCCGCGAGATGCACAAGCTGCGGGCAGCGAGCGTCTTATTCCCGTTGTGCTCACGAACGGCATTGACGGCCAGTTTGACCTTATAGTCGCGAAGCTGCCGTTCAAACGAGCCTGCAGGCTGGTAATCGGCTATGTCGACAATGTCGTCGCTATCGGCAACATCGTCTTCCTGAACGCTCAGATTCAAATCTTCCGCGCGAACGCTCTGTCCCGGAGCCATGATGATAGCCCTCTGCATCACGTTTTCCAGTTCGCGCACATTGCCGGGCCACGGATAACCCTGGAGCTGGACCAGCGCATCGGGCTCAATATCCGTCATCGGCTTTTGGAACACCTGTCCATAATGCTGCAGGAAATGCCGGGCGATGCGTGAGATGTCTTCGGGATGTTCCTGGAGCGCCGGCGATTCAATCCGCATGACGTTGATGCGGTAGTAGAGATCCTGGCGGAATTTTCCTTCGGCCACCAATTTTGACAGGTCCTGGTGGGTGGCGAAGATCAGGCGCGCCCGCAACGGGATGAGCTTGTTGCTTCCCAGCCTGCTGAATTCCATCTGCTGGATGACGCGCAGCAGCTTGACCTGGGTAAACAGGCTCAGGTCTCCGATTTCATCCAGGAAGAGCGTGCCGTCGCCAGCCTGCTCAAAGTAGCCTTCGCGCGCTCCTACCGTGCCGGTAAAGGCGCCCTTTTCATGTCCGAACAACTCGGCTTCGATCAGCGTTTCCGGGATGGCGCCGCAGGAAACAGCCACAAATGGACGATTGGCGCGTGAACCCAGATTGTGGATGGCGCGGGCAATCAATTCCTTGCCGGTTCCGCTGTCGCCGGTTACCAGCACGGAGGCATTGAGATTGGTTACACGGCGCACCAGCTGATAAACCTGCTGCATCTGCTGGCTGGACCCGATCAACCGGTCGCAACCGGTGGGCTCCTCCAGCCGCTGCTGCACGCAGTGCAGTTGCTGCTTGAGCGAGGAGTTCTCATAGGCCCTGTTGAGCATGGTCTTGAGGTCGCGTATCGAGGGCGGCCTGCGGCAGTAGCCGAAGGCTCCGGCGCGAACCATTTCAAACGCGGTGGAACGAAGGCCATCGTCGGCCATCACCACAGAGGGAACTTTCGACGCAATCAACTGCTGGGAAAACCCGATGCGCTCCTGCAGTGAATCGTGATTGGAATTCAGGTCCAGAATCAGAACATCGCATTCCTCGGCCAACACATGGCCGTGTATCCCTTCTTCATCCGACTCAGACAGGACCTGGAATTCCTTCCCGAGAGCCGAAGAAAGTAGCGTGTGCAGCGTGCGATCTTCCGAGTAAAGTCCAATCTTGACCATTTCAGTGCTAACTCTTTCACTTGGCGCATCTCCTTAAGGGAGAAGCGTGAAAACTGTCATCATCGTCGTCTACCGGCTGAATGAGCGACAATCCCTGCTTCGTGTTAGCTATGTGCCTCGTTGGTAATACACTTAGTCCCCTGTTTCGTACCCCTCGTGGCAATACACTTCCAGCCGCGGCGCACAAGCACGCGACTAGCTCTGCCTGAGCAAGCATGCCGACACTCAAAGAACGACTTCTGGGTGTATTAGCACCACACTAATACCCAACAGTAACCATGTCAATGGCTCTATAGTAACAATGAGAGAGTACTATAGGTACTTTAGATCTAACGGTTGACCTGAATGCAGGCTGCCGTTTCACGGCATTATTCCGCAAATTTGACTATCTATTTTTCAATTAAGTTATTCTTAATATGGAATTTGCATGGAGTTGTATGATTCAGTTCCGTGGGGAGTTGTATCTTCGGCACGGTATCGCCACACAATGCAAGTACAACGTCAGTTGTATATCCTCACCTTATCGGTAACATATTTTGATTACCTGGATCTGCGCATTATTGAGCCTTATCATTGATTGATTCAACCTGTATCGCCAAGCGGAGCCTGGATTCCTTACCGAAAGAGAGAGACAGGAAAGAAAGAAGCCGGAAATCAGCTTCCTGCCAGGGACTGCGCAGCGCCTAAATGGGGATTATTCAACAAGTTTCCGGACCGGCGGCGAATCTTCCCAGCTTTTTCCGCAGGCCGTGATGGCGGCGCCGGCGGTGTATACGTCGCGCTTCACTTCGCCAGCCTTTCGTAAACGCCCGTGTACACCCGTCCCGGCAGTACTTGGTTAACTACTTTAATTCAAGGTATTTCCGCCCTCCGCGATTTGGTTGGACAATTGCACTATGGAAAGTATCCCCTATACGCAAGGGGAGGGAAGGAGCAAGGGGCATGCACTCGTTCGCCTGGTGGCCAACACTGATTGTTCTCGCCGTGGCCTGCTTTACGGACCTGCGCAGCCATCGCATACCGAACTGGCTGGTTCTCCCTTTCCTTTTGGCGGGGATCGTGGTTTCCGGCTGGCTTCAAGGTTGGCATGGGCTCGGCCAGAGCTTCGCCGGCCTGGGACTGGGTGTCCTGATTTACGGCTTTCTTTTCTGGCTGGGCGGCATGGGGGCCGGGGACGTGAAATTGTGTGCAGCGATCGGAGCCTGGATAGGCCCGGATCAATTGTTCATCGCACTGGTCCTGACCGGCATGGCCGGAGGAATCATGGTCCTGTGCTGGGCCGCCTTTGGAGGATTTCTCAAAGAACTGTTTACCGGTACGGGCGATCTGGTCTTCGGCTGGAAGCAGCGCGGAATGCATCGCGATCCGGAACTGGCTATCACCAATCCCCTGAAACGCAAAATAGCCTATGCTCCGGCCATCGCCATCGGAACGCTGATTTCCTTTTTTGCCCGCTGAGGAAGAGAGCAATTATGTCCAACTCGCCAGCCGGCTATCAATTTATGGTTAATCCTCAGGAGTTGGGTAACGCACCAGTCAATTCATACGCATCGGGGAACATGGAATTCATGAATTCAAACACGACTCCGGCTCATGTTGACGAAGGTCAAGACGCTTTTGGCGCCTGCGCCTTGTCGATTGCGCTGATCGGCCCGGACGAGCAGCGCCGCAAGGCGATAGCCGGCGCTCTGGCTGCATGCCAGGAGAAGATGGTCCGCGAGTTTGCTTCCTATCCTCCCGGCCTGGACGATGTGCCACGGCTGCTGGAGCAGCATTGCGACGTGATCATCATCGATCTGGACAGCAACCCGGAGTACGCCCTCGAACTGGTTGAGAGCATCTGCTCCAATGGCACAGCAACGGTGATGGTCTATTCGGCGAAGGCCGACCCGGAACTGCTGGTCCGCTGCATGCGCGCAGGCGCCCGCGAGTTTCTCACCATTCCCTTCCCTCAAAGTACCCTGGCTGAGGCTCTGGTTCGGGCGGCAGCTCGCCGTCCGGCAGCGCGCGAGCAGAAAAAGGCGGGGGGCAAGCTGCTGGTGTTCATGGGCGCCAAGGGCGGCGCCGGGGTTACCACCATTGCCTGCAATTTTGCGGTCGCGCTGGCCCAGGATGCCAGCGAGCGCACCCTGCTGATCGATCTCGACCTCCCTCTGGGAGATGCGGCGCTCAACCTCGGAATCGTCACCGAGTACTCGACCATCAACGCCCTGCAGGATTTCAACCGCCTGGATCCGAGTTTTCTCTCCAAGCTGCTGGTCAAGCACAGCTCGGGGCTTTTCGTGCTGGCCGCTCCGGGGAAGTTCCCCCAGTACCACGCTGAAAATGAGGCCATCGACAAGCTGCTGGCCGTGGCGCGGGAGGAATTCGATAATGTGGTGGTCGATGTGGGTTCCAGGCTCGATTTAACCGGCACGGATCTCTTCAAGAATGCCTACACGGTCTACCTGATCACCCAGGCCGGCATTCCCGAACTGCGCAACTCCAATCGCCTGATCTCCCAGTTCTTCAGCTCCGGCGGCCCCAAGCTGGAAATCGTGATCAACCGCTATGAGCCTCGCTCCCTGGGGGTTTCTGAAGAGCATATAACCAAGGCGCTCACCAGGCCGGCGCAGTGGAAGATTCCCAACGATTATGGCGCGGTGCGGAAGATGCAGATCACCGCCACTCCGCTCACGCTTACCGATTCTCCCATCTCCCGGCTGATCCGGCAGATGGCCAAGTCTGTCGACGGCCAGCTGGAAGCTCCGGTGAAGAAGAAAAGTTTCAGTTTATTCGGGTAATGGCTCTGTGTAGGATGGTTGTGTCGCGATGGAAGGACTAACTTGGAACTGCTGAATCTGGAAAAGTACAAAGCGGAAATTCACCGGACCCTGATCTCCAAGCTGGATCTGGAAAAACTGTCGCGCGTCAATTCCGACCAGGCACGCCAGGCTGTCTCCGGCATCGTGAAGGAGATCATCGCAGAGCAGCGGGTGCCGTTGAACTACGACGAGCAGGAGAAGATCCAGGCCGATCTGCTGGATGAAGTCTTCGGGCTCGGGCCGCTGGAACCCCTGCTCCGCGATCCCAAGATTTCCGACATCCTGATCAATGGCAAGGACCATGTGTTTATTGAGAAGGGCGGCCTGCTTTCCCGGGTCAATGTTTCGTTTCGCGACGATCGCCACCTGCTGCAGATCATCGATCGCATCGTGTCGCGCGTGGGCCGCAGGGTGGATGAGTCCTCGCCGATGGTGGACGCGCGCCTGCCCGACGGATCCCGCGTGAATGCCATCATTCCCCCGCTGGCGCTCGACGGTCCTTCCATGTCCATCCGGCGCTTCGGAACCGGTCCCATCGCGGCCAACCAACTGGTGCAACTGAAGAGCATTTCCGCGGAAATGATGGAAGTGCTGGCCTCGGCGGTGAAGGCCCGGATCAGCATCCTCATCTCCGGTGGCACCGGCGCCGGCAAAACTACTTTTCTGAACATCCTGTCGCAGTTCATTCCGAAAAACGAGCGTCTGGTCACCATCGAAGATGCTGCCGAACTCCGGCTCGAACATGAAGACATCGTGCGCCTGGAAACCCGTCCCCCCAATATTGAAGGACAGGGCGCCATCCGCCAGCGCCAGTTGCTGATCAACTGCCTGCGCATGCGCCCCGACCGCATCATCATCGGCGAGGTTCGCGGCGAGGAAGCCTTCGACATGCTGCAGGCCATGAATACCGGCCACGAAGGGTCGATGACCACCATTCACGCCAACACGCCCCGCGATGCCATCTCCAGGCTCGAATCCATGGTGGCGATGGGCAATTTGAATATGCCCGAGAAATCCGTTCGCCAGCAGATCGCCTCGGCGCTTACCATCGTCGTTCAGGCGACCCGTATGAGCGATGGTACGCGCAAGGTAACAAGCATCTCCGAGATCACCGGCATGGAAGAGAATGTCATCAGCATGCAGGAGATCTTCTCTTTCAACAGAAAAGGAATCGGACCCGACGGCAAGGTAATTGGCGCATTCGTGCCCAGCCGCATCCGTCCCCGGTTCCTCGAACGGCTCCGCGTCGCAGGCATCATCCTGCCGCCGGCACTGTTCGAGAACGAAACGCAAGTCAACTGAGCAGGAAGCAGAAAGGGGGGCCGCCGTTATGGCATTGATTCTCGGATTGGTATTTCTGGGCGTATTCGCGGTCGCCGCTCTGCTGATGATTGCCAGCGGGACCCTGGCCTCGCAAAAAGCCAAACAGGTGCTGGCCACGCTCGACTCGGCCCTGGCCAACGAAAGCCTGGTAGCGCGCGAGCAGGTCGTCAATCTTCGCAAAACCGAACAGTTCAGCGCCATCCCCTGGCTCAATCGCCAGCTGCAGAAACTGGAACTGGCGCCCCGCCTGCACAGGCTGCTGGAACAGGCCGATCTCAAGTGGACCGCGGGAGCCCTGATGGCCATGTGCGCGGCCGGCGCCGTGATCCCGTTCTACCTGATCGAGGCGCGCACCGGATTGATTCTCGCCGCCGTGCTGGGCGGGCTGGTTCTGGGCGCCATGCCTCTTGCCTGGGTCTACTTCAAGCGCAGCAAGCGCTTCGGCAAGTTTGAACAAGGGCTGCCGGAAGCGCTGGATCTGATGGTCAGCGCCCTGCGCGCCGGACATAGCCTTATCGCCGCCATGGGCCTGGTGGCCCGTGAATGCGCCGACCCCATCGGCACTGAATTCAGGGCGTGTTTCGAGGAGCAGAACTACGGCCTCGAACTGAATACCGCCATGGATAACATGATCAACCGCGTTCCCCTCCAGGATCTCAGGATTGTCTCAACCGCGATCATGATCCAAAAAGAGAGCGGAGGAAACCTGGCCGAAGTGCTCGACAAGACCTCGCATGTAATCCGGGAACGATTCCGGCTGAAACGGCAGGTCATGACTCATACCGCGCAGGGACGGCTAACCGGGATCATCCTTACCGTGCTTCCCGTGGTACTGGGCATCGCAATTTACTTTGTCAACCCGGAAATGATGAGCATCCTGTGGAAGACTCAAATTGGCATCAAGCTCATGTGGGCCGCGGCCGGCATGATCGTGATTGGCGGTTTGATCATTCGCAAAATCGTCAACATGGACGTTTGAAGGTAGCTTATGGGATTTGCGATTTTCACGTTTTTTGTCGTGTTTCTGCTGATCGCGAGCGGTGGACTGCTCCTGTTCTATCGCGAAGCCATGATTCAGCGAATCTCCGACGTGATCAACCCGCATCCCAAGCAGAAATCCCTGTTGAGCTCGCTTCAGGATTCGGGTTTTTCCATTGGCGGCGTGGTTGAGCACTTTGAGAACGTCCTGCCGAAAAGCCAGGCCGAAGTCTCCGTTGTCCTGCAGCGGCTGATCCGCGCCGGCTATCGCAACGAGTCCGCGGTAAAGATCTTCTATGGCTCCAAGGTCTTGGTCCCGCTGCTGCTCTGCGCGCTGGCCCTGGTCACCGGACTCGCGGACCTCAGCCCGTTTTTCGTGTACGCCTCCGCCCTGGGTCTCGGGTTCCTGGCGCCGGATTTCTGGCTGGGAAGGCAGATCAAGAAGCGCCAGAAAAAGATTCGCCGCGGCCTTCCGGATGTGCTCGATCTGCTGATCATCTGCATCGAGGCCGGATTGAGCCTCGACCAGGCCACGGTACGCACGGCGCAGGAGTTGCGCAAGGCGCAGCCGTCCCTGTGCGATGAATTGAATGTTGTTGTGCTCGAGCAGCGCGCCGGACGCCCGCGCGACGAAACCTGGAAACATCTGGCCGAGCGCACCGGCGTGGACAGTGTCCGCAATCTGGTTTCCATGCTGGTTCAATCGGAACAGTTTGGAACCAGCATCGCCAAAACCTTGCGGATCCATTCCGACACGCTCAGAACCCAGCGTGTGCAGCAGGTTGAAGAGATGGCGGCAAAGACCTCCGTCAAGCTGGTCTTTCCGCTTGTGCTCTTCATTTTTCCCGCGCTTTTCCTGGTTACCCTGGGACCCGCGGTCATTCTTATGATGGAACAGTTCAAATCGTCTTTTGGTGCTAAATAAGAAAGGGAGGAGTTCGAAATGGACAGTACCATGATTATCCGGATTGTCGCCGGCGTGCTTTTTGTCGTCGTGTTGGTCATCCTGATTCAACGCCGCCGTACACGCGTCAAGTAGCTGCAAGTTCCGGCGGCGCCGTGCAAATCGACGAGCTCCGCTGACTGGCACCACCGGCCTGCCGGTTGTGGAGACAAGCGCGCTTTGGCTCTGCTTTTCTCCACACCCGGTTCAGACCGGCAACGAATTCATCAAACTGTTGAACGAAAGGGGAGTTTCAATGGACAGCACCACAATTATTCGGATCGTCGCCGGTGTACTTTTTGTTATCGTGTTGGTCATCTTGATCCAGCGCCGCCGCACACGCGTCAAGTAGCGCGGATACCATCGGCGGGCTAGTGGCGGCGTGGAACTTCACGGCTTTCGCTGGCCAACTCAGAACGTCCTGCTGACCGGGATATCGCCGCGGAGGGAATGATTGCCTCGGCGATATGTCACTGGTGGTGGGTGAGGTGGGGTGTTCTCAACGCGGCTCTAAAGGAAACGACACCCCCCTGCACACAAAAGTAAAACCCATTGACGGCCCGGCGATCGCAGGGAAAGGACTTGCACGCATGCACTTGGTTGAAGATTTCGAATCCGCAGATAGGGCTCTGAAAAAGCATCCCATTGCCGCGGACTCGCCCAGGGCCGGAGGTACCATGGAATCTCGCAAACAGTGCGTATACAACCATACTCGCGAATGCTTTCTCGGCCTGGAAATTGATGCCGCCGATATCTCGTACGCGAATCTTGCGGACGCGCTTGCAACGCTCACGCTCAAGTCCGGTGAAGGCCTCTGGCTGATGCCTTTCAGAGGAATTCCGGAAGCCGGCTTGCGTGTGCCTGTCGATCTGATTTACCTGGACGAGGCAAATCTCGTTATCGACATAGTTGAATCATTTCCCACATTTCACGTTGACCCGGCAAGCCAGCAGGCATCCAGTGTACTGGTCTTGCCAACCCACTCGATCTATTCCTCGCAGACCCAACCGGGCGACCAGCTGGTCATCTGCGTGGCCGATGAGATGGAGCGCCGCCTGGAGGGATTCTATGGCTCCAATGGCGCTGCCGAGGTCCTGCAAAGCGCCGTACTCTTGAGGGAAACGCCGCTTTGGAGCGACGGACCCGGCGTGCTGCAATTGAAGGAACGCGCCACGGAGGAACTCCCGGAAGCGAAGCAGACACACGAGATGGACCTTGTGGAACCGGGCGCGAAGGATGCCCGGCGGCCGAAGAATTGGCTGCAGCGCTGGTGGTCTCCGGATCCGCGGAAAGCGCCGCGGGAGCCGTCACCCGGCCTGGCCGCTTATTACTGGACCGGCGGCGCGCCGCAGGCGCACAACATCAAAGACATCAGTTCGACCGGATTGTACGTGGTGACAGAGGAACGATGGTACCCCGGAACCCTGATTCTGATGACGCTGCAAAAGACCGCAAAGGGCGAAGAAAGCGCTGAACGTGCGATCTCAGTGCATACCCGGGCTGTCCGTTGGGGCAAAGATGGCGTAGGACTTCAGTTCATCCTCCCCGATGACGCGGCTGCGCTCCACGAATCCAGCCGCTTGCCGGACGGGGTGGATCGCAAGGAACTCGAACGATTCCTGCGGCAGCTCAACAAAGGCAAGTCTTAGGCGCTTTCTTGATTGCGCCCTGCCAGCAGATTGCATTTGCAGTAAACGGCATGGTTGAGACCGGATGAAGAGCGGTCAAAGATGCCGGGAGGGAAAGGTAATGCAAATTTCAGACGGCCTGCGCCGGCAAACCACATGGATCACGCGTGGTTTGAAGCGTGCCGCAGCGTCACAAAAATATCGTATCCACACCCAGTCCTTTGCCGAACGGGTCCGCGCTTTCCTGCGCCGCGGCGACGAGGGTCAGTCGATTGTTGAGTTTGCCCTGGTACTGCCGCTGTTGATGACCATCCTGTTCTGCATGTATTCGCTCACCATGGCCTTGTACCAGTACCAGCAGCTTGAATATGCGACGTCCGTCGCCGCACAGCAGGTTGGAGCTGGCCGCAAGACGCTGTCCGACCCCTGCAACACGGTCGTCACCAATGTTACCGGCGCTTTACCCAGTTGGACTGCGTCGAAGTTTACCTACACCGTGTTCATTACCGGATCGACCGGTACATCTACCAAATACGGCCCCACCGCCGGATCGTCGTTTTCATGCACCGCCGGGGCGGCGCTTATGTGGCAGAACGAACCCATCACGGTTGGAGTCAGCTATCAATACACCTGGATTCCAGCGTATCTGGTAAATATGTCGGGCAATCTATCAACATCGGAGACGGTGTTAACCGACTGAAGCGAGGAGTTATCCAATGAAATTGCAAAGAGAGTCGTTAGTACGCGGACTGCTACGGGATGAGCGCGGCCAGACACTGGTTTTCGTGGTGCTCGGCCTGACAACCATTCTGGGATTGGGCGCGATTTCGATGGAGGTCGGACATACCTACTATGCCTATGGGAAGCTCAAGGCATCCACGAACGACGCCGCCCTGGCGGGCGCGGCGGGCCTGCCCAACACGACCACGGCAGCAGCCAATGTAACTGCTTACAGTTCCATGGCAACAGACAAAAACGCCACAGGCTTGCTGCAAAATGTTTCAGCGAAATCGACCTTTCTGTGCCTGACTGCCGTGACCAACATGGGGTCGACCTGCACCACGGCCTCGGGCACGGCCGGGGGCTACAACGCGGTCAGCGTAACCCAGACAGCACAGGTTAATTTGTGGTTCGGAAAGCTGGTCGGCGTCCCCTCATTCAACATTACGGCCACCTCGGCCGCGGCCGCGAAGGGCGGGTCCAACACCCCGTGGAACATTGCCATCATCCTGGATACCACCGGGTCAATGGGCTATTCCGACAGTGGTGTGCAGTGCAGCGGCACGCAAATTTCCTGCGCTTTGAATGGCGTGCAGGCGTTGTTGAGCGACCTGTATCCCTGCGCGCTCAACCAGACCTGCTCCTCCAGCACCTCCGTCGTCGACAGCGTCAGCCTGTATGTGTTTCCTCCGGTGCTGACCACGACAGTGGGTTTGGACTACTGCTCAGGCGGCTCGGGCCGGGGCTCGAGCTCCCCTACAACCGAGTACTACATGGTCCCAACTCTGAATTCTTCGTGGACCTATAATGTCATCCCTTTCTCGAACAACTACCGCACCACTGACGCTGCAACCACCCTGAATACGAGCGCCAACATCGTAAAGGCCACCGGCTACTCAGGCAGCGGCTGCACCGGCATCCAGACAGGGGGCAGCACCTACTACGCTCAGGTCATCTATCAGGTCCAATCGGATCTGATTGCGCAACAGATTGCCAACCCCGGCTCGCAGAACGCCATGATTCTCCTCTCCGACGGCGACGCTACGGCCACGGTCACCACCTCCTGGGGAGGAGGCATCTCTTCAACCAGTTGGCTGCAACCCTCGTCCACGAACAGCCTGAACGGAATCTCGACCAATAACCCGAAGAGTTATACCTATCCCTCGGCGGTGGGCGAGTGCGGGCAGGCGGTGGTGGCGGCCCAGGCAGCCTCCACCGCGGGAACCACGGTGTACACGATCGGCTACGGTTCCGAGTTGTCGGGATGTACGTCGGATCAGACGTATAGTGCATCGGTTACAACCGGCGGGGGAAGCTGGGCCCACGGCGATACCCCCTGCCAGGCGCTGGCGGCCATGGCTTCCGCTCCAGTCAATTTTTATTCCGACAACGCCAATGGCTGCAAGGCAACCGTTCCCACCAACGCCGCCATCACTTCGCTGACCGCGATCTTCCATCAGATCACCGCCAACCTCACTGTCCCGCGGTTGATCCCCAACGGCATCACGTAGGCGCGCACGGAGTAGGCGCGCGAACCGCGTATCGCCGCCTTACTCCATCTCTTCGGGAATAATCAGCAGCACTTCCACTTTGACATTTTGCCCATTCTGCGTGGCCGGCCTGAATTGCCACTGCTCGAGCGAGTTCAGCACAAACTGTGCCTGCGCGAACTCCGGCGGGAAGGCAACGGCCAGCGTCTCGAAGCGGCCGGCCTGGTTCACAAAGCCATGGACCATAAGAGCATCGGCGTCGATGGCGCCGGGAGTAATGTTGGGGCGCACAATGTTGTACGGCCAGGGCGCTTCCAGGCGAGTGATACTGCCCGCAGCGGCCGCGTCGGCGGAGTGCGGAAGCGAGTACTGCAGAATCCAGCTCTTGGCCAGCCCCACGTGCAGGTAAACGGTGTACGCCAGCCTGCTGCTCCACAGCGCCGCCGTCTCAGGATATTTATCTTCCATCGAGGCCCCCACCACCACCGCTCCGAACTGCCCGTCCCTGGACAGCGTAATGTGGTCCGCCGATGGCTGGATGCCGGTTGCGGAACCTGCAACCGCCCCCTGGACAGGCCCGGCTTGCCCTCCGCCCGGTTTGCCGGCTGTGCCGCCGGAGTCCGTCTTGACTCCCGAATCTCGTGCGCCCTGTCCGGCTCCTTTACCACTCGCGCTGCCGACCGGGTTGCCGTTCCCGGCCTGCGAAGCGTCCTTACCCTGCTCCGGTGACAGCTCTCCAGGCGAAGAAGTGGACGCGCTCTCGTTCACGGGCGGCAGCGTGACGGTTCCTTCCGGCATTCGAAGATCGGAGAGCGACAGCACCGTGGCGGGAGTCGGCTGCTCGGACGAGTCGGAGGTGGTTACCGGAGGCAACTGCACCAGCTCAGGCCCGCGAATCACCACCGGGGAAGTCGTGCTGGGCAGAATCAACGGGTTCTGCGCAGCCAGGTCGGTGGCCGAGATGCCGAGATCGGCCAGGTCCACTTCCTCATTCGGCGGTTCAATTGAAGGCTGTACATCGGCGGCTGTAGGCTTTTCCGGCTTGGGCGGAACAATGGTCTTGGGTTGGGTCTTCTCCGGAGACCAGATCACAACGGTCGGCACTGGAGTTGCCTCGGTGAGCTTGAACGGGTTGTGAATGTCCGGCTGCACCAGCGTCTGGGGCCCCGTCGCCAGTTGTGCAATCTGCTGCAATACCGGTCTCTGTGCTGCTGTCTTTCCACCGGGCGCCTGATCCTTGGCGGAATGCGGATCGGGATACGCAATGCCGCTACCGGCTGCCCGCCGCATCTGCGCTTCCGGCTCGTGCAGGTCCAGGCGCCGCACGGTCAAGCGTTCGGCCTGAAACCGGGGGTTCACCTTCGGCGTGAACAGGATGCCCAGAGACACCAGCCCAATCGCAGCGCCATGCATCAGAATTGAGGCCACAAAGGAAGAGGACTGCTGGCCCGTATCCGGTATCACCGAAAAGAGCGTTATAGTACGGGAAGACCTCATGAACGGATGACTCCCTCCCACGCGCAGCCTGATCTGTTCTTGCCGGGTTGGTCACAAGGCAGGCACTCTCAGCCTGTACAAGCACTGCGTGAGGCCCTTGCTCCCCTTCAGAATTCCATTGTATTCTCTTCCCCAATCGCTCCGGCAGGGCCTCTGCCTCATAGCTCTCTTGATACCTCACCTTCCCGCAACGGCTCTTTCAAATATTGATATAAGGCAACAACGGAATACACTGAACACGCGAATGCTCTTGTTCGGCTCACTTTCAAGGCGCGCTCAGGGCATGGCGCGCACCTGAAACACGTATTCTGGGGCAAAGCAGAGGTCTCAGGAGACAGAAAGGCGGAACTGGCCAGGCAGCCAGTTCAAACAGGCTTCGAATGAACCGACGACTCGTTACGATTCTCTTCCTCGCATTCGTCATTGCCGGCGCCTGTTCCTTTTTGGTCTATCGCCTGGTCGTCAATCGCGTAGCGGGGGGAAAGCCTGTAGCCTCAACGCGCGTTGTCGCGGCTGCAACGGACATCAAGCTCGGAACCGTCCTGACCGCAACGAACCTGACCACCGTCGAGATCACCGGAACGCTTCCCAAGGGCGCCCTGCTGAACACCGCAAATGCCATCGGCCGTGGCGTCATCTCTGACCTGTATCAGGGCGAACCCATCCTGGAAAGCCGCCTGGCGCCCGTCGGCTCCGGCGGCGGGTTGGCAGCCACCATTCCCAATGGCATGAGAGCCTGCGCCGTCAAAGTCGACGACGTGGTGGGCGTGGCTGGATTCGTGACTCCCGGCATGCGCGTCGACGTTCTCATCTCGGGCACGCCGCCCGGCAATCCCAATGCCGAGCAAGGCATTCAGTCCAGAACCATCCTGCAGAACATCCAGGTCCTTTCCGCCGGCACCGACATTCAGAAGGACGCTGAAGGCAAGCCTCAGCAGGTGCAGGTGGTCAACCTTCTGGTCACCCCCGAACAGGCGGAAACCTTGAGCCTGGCCGGCGGCAATCAGGTCAAAATTCAGCTCGTGTTGCGCAACCCGCTCGATACAAAAATTGCTCCAGTCGCCGGAACGGCCACGGGAACACTCTTTGCGGATCAAAACGCCCCGGCCAAAGCGCGGCCGGCCGCTCCGAGAGTTCATGCAGCACCCAAAGCCTTTTCGATCGAGGTCATCAACGGTACGAATCGGAGTAGTCAACAATTCGGTTCACCCGGGGGAAAGCAGTGAGAGCTAAGGCTGGCATTCACATCGCATGGTTCAGCGCATTGGCCTTGGCCCTCTGCGCAGCATCGGGACTACAGGCGCAAACGTCACCGTCTGCTTCTCAACCCGCCGCAAGCTCCTTTCAGGACTCCGCAAACGACCTCTCGGTCACCGTGGGCAAAACCGTTCTGGTGGACTGCGCCAAGCCGCTCAAGCGGGTTGCCATCGGCCTGGGCGACATTGCCGAAGCCACCGCGATAAGCCCAACCGAGGTCATGGTGAATGGCAAAGTCCCTGGAGAAACCAGCCTGATTCTCTGGGACATCAACGGCGGCCGCCAGTTCTTCAACATCACGGTGCGCGCCACATCAACAGTCACCGGAGACAGCCTGGACTCGACCCGCCGCGAGCTCCGTACTGAGCTTCCCGGACAAACCCTGAAGCTCACTTTCGAGAATGGCAACATCTTCCTGCGCGGCACGGTAAAGGACCTCAACAGCTCCAGGCGCGCGGTCCAGATTGCCTCCACTGCCGGCAAAGTGATTAACCTGCTCAACGTGGACGTGCCTCCAGCCGACCCGCAGATTCTCCTCAAGGTCCGCTTTGCCGCCGTCGACCGCAACAAGGAAATGCAGTTCGGCATTAATGTTTTCAGTACCGGCCTGGGAAACGTACTGAGCGGGATTGCCACCGGGCAGTATTCTCCTCCAGCAGTTGCCATGCCCTCGGGGACATCGTCTGCCACGGCTACGATTACCAACGAACTGAACCTATTTGCCTACTTTCCCGGCCTGAAGCTGGGCGCAACCATCCAGGATCTTCAGACCAAAGGCATTGTGGAAGTTCTCGCGGAACCCAACGTCCTGGCGTCGAACGGCAAACAGGCCAGCTTTCTTGCCGGCGGTGAATACCCCTATCCCGTCGTTCAGGGAACCTCGGCCGGCGGCGCGGGTGCGGTCACCATCATGTTCAAGGAGTATGGAGTTCGCCTCAACTTCATCCCCACCATTACTCCCCGCGGAACCATCCGTCTCCAGGTAGCTCCTGAAGTCAGCGCGCTGGACTTCACCAATGCCATCGAGGTCTCGGGATTCAACGTGCCCGCAATCAACACCCGCAAAGTGAACACCGAGGTCGAATTGGCAGATGGCCAGAGCTTTGCGATCGGCGGCCTGCTCGACAACCGCGACACTGAAACCTACGAGAAGATCCCGCTCCTCGGCGACATCCCCATTCTGGGCAGGTTCTTCCAGTCGATGGTAAAGAACAGGACAAATACCGAGCTCATCGTGATTGTGACGCCTGAGATCGTGGCGCCCATCCAGGCCGGAGCGCCCGTGCCTGAACTGAATTTCCCCACCAAGTTCCTGCCGCCCAACTCCGGTATTCCCATGCATACGCCGGACGCCAAGACGGCTGCCAACACGCCAGCTCCCGCACCGGCAACCTTGCCCGTGGAGAAGTTGATTGACAGCATGAAGCCGGAGACGCCGCTGGTGATTGAAAACACTACAGGCAACTTTGGCGGCGCCTCGGCAATCGCGCCCGCCAGCACCTCCTCTTCGCCAGCGCCTCAATAAGGTTCCCGGCTGCCCCTCAAGGCAGCCGGCGGCCCTGCTGTCGAGCCGCTAGAATCCGGATGCGGTCGTGTACGCTGTGATAATGAAAGCTCCGTCCGCCTGCACACACAACGGCTCCCTGGCGAAAGGACCTGAGGCAACCGGATGAATCCGTTCGGCTGGATCTATAAGCGGCTGCGGGATCGCCTCGTTGCACGCCCGCCGGCAACCCCGGATGCCCGCATGCGTGTCGCAAACCTCACCCGCCACTCGCTGCTTGCAACGCGCTTGGAAGTCGCGGACAGCGCTTCCAAACGCAGCAAGGGCCTGTTGGGACGCAAGCTGCTCGCGCCCGGCGAGGGCATGTGGATCGTTCCCTGCGAATCCGTTCACACCTTCGCCATGAAGTTCCCCATCGACCTCGTTTACCTGGACCGCAACCTCCGCATCAAAAAGATCAAGAATGCCGTGCCTCCGTGGCGGCTGTCAGGCTGCCTTTCCGCGCACTCCATCCTCGAACTGCCCGCTGGCGCCATCCGCAACACGCGGACACAGGCTGGAGACCTTCTGGAAATCTCGCCCGCTCCCGCGCCCGGCTCAGCCGAAGAAACTCCGGCCCTCCCCGGCGAGGAGACTGCGCAATGAACAGCCTCGCATCCTCCATCCCGATGCGCGCGCATTGGGGCGCCTTGCCCCGGTTTCATCGCTTCATGGCCGTTTCCGGCGCGGCCCTCCTGTCTGTTGCTATTGCAGGATGCTGGCTGACCTCGATCCGGATTCCCGATGCCGGCGTCCTGGCGATTGCCGTGGTGGTTCTGGTCGCCGGCGTGCTGCCGCTGCCGGCTTACTGGAACGAAAAAGGCAAAATCGAACTGCGCGACGCCGCCCTCACCCGTCCCTGGGGCCTGTTCCTGATGGTTTCCCTGCCCTGCATCGTGGGCGTTGCCGGCAGGGCGGGCATGAGCATCGGACTCAAGGATGCGTTCTTCGCGCGCCTGGATCAGGCGCTCGGATTTCATGTGCCGGGCATACTGGCGTGGTCCTCCCAGCATGATCTCGGCAACTTCGTCAGCAGATCTTATCCGTATCTCTTCCCTATGCTTCTGGTCGCGTTTCTGTTGCCGGCGCTGACAGGCAAAATCAAACAGGCGCAGGAATTCATCACGGGAAACCTGTTGGCCTTCGCCATCGGCATGCCCTTGTTTGCTCTCTTCCCCGCGGTCGGACCCTGGTACGGCTATCACTTTCCGGCAAATCCCGGCCAGGCTGCGTGCCAGCAAAGCCTGCTTCTGCTGCGCACGCCCGGCCCTTACAGCCTGCGGCCGTTCGGAGTCGTCTGCTTTCCCTCTTTCCACGTGGTCTGGGCCATTCTGTGCGTGTACGCCTTGTGGTGTTTCAAGCCCCTGCGCATTCCCGTGGTTGTTCTCGCGCTGCTCATCGTCCTGTCCACACTGACCACCGCCTGGCACTACTTCACCGACGTGCTGGCCGGCATCCTTGTGGCTGCCGCGGCCATCGCCGCATCCCGAGCGCTCAGCCGCTGGTACAAGGCCTGAACCAGCCCAAATAATCTCCGAAAGCCCTACTCAAGAGGCGTGTTCGCGGGCGCCTCCGCGCCCGTGGCGGCAACGCTCCACTCTTTGCCTGCCGCCAGTACCGCCAGCGCCACGGTGAGCGCCGCACACCCGCGCAGCAGGCCGGGATGGGCTATCAGGAACGGGGATTGAAACCGTATCGCCAGCGACCAGCAGAGCGCGACGCCCAGAAACAGCAGGGCGCTCCGGGTTTTGCGGCGTCCCACGCTGGCCGCGAAGCAGCCGAATGCCAGACCCGATACAAGATCGATGACGTAATGCTCTCCGGTGGAGAGCGTGGCCAGGCACGTGCCGGCCAAAAATGCCAGCGCCACTGCCTTCCATACCTTGCCTCGGGCGAAAAACACAAGAACCAGGGCCGTTGCCACATGCAGGGATGGGAACGCGTTCGGCATGCCGCTCAACCGGATGGCGCTTGCTTCGACTGCCGGGGGATGAAGCCACTGCGCGCCAAATGCATAGGCCGGCCCGCACGCCGGCAAAAGTGCATAGAGCACCGGCCCGGCAACCAGTTCGGCAATATACGCAAGAACCACTGACCCGCGCGAGTTCCGGTATTGAGTCACCAGGAACCACAAGATCATCATCGGGAGCAACAACTGATAGACCACGAGGAGCGGAATGCGCCAGGCGCCTTGCAAAGGCAGCGCGACCGCGGCCGCCGATACGCCCAGCGACGCATCCACGCGAAACAGAACATCGTCGTATTTCAAGGGAAGAAGAGAGCCTTCTTTTGAGATATAGACGTGCAGCAGAAAGCCGAAGAAGAGGTTCAGCGTCAGAGCCATGACCAGCAGGGGGCGCGTCCTGTCCGATTCGTCCTTGAGCATCCAGAACACAGACAAGAACAGCGCCAGAATCCCGAGAATGGCGGGGTTGAGCAGCAGCGCTAGCAGGTGCATATTCCGGTCCAGCCAATCGTCCGCCGGGCATCGTTTCCCGGCAGAACTGTCAGTGTAACGCAGCGGCAGAAGACCTTATGCGCCGCCGCTGTCTGCATCCGGCGGCAGGCCGGCAGGCGGGACATAGCATTTTTCGGAATTGGTGCAGACCGAAGCCATGCGCTCAAGTGGCTTTTTCATTAAGAAAAAGCCGCCTGTTACGCTTCTAAAAAGTCTATGTGTATTCCGAAAATGCTCCGGCTCCCGATCCCCGCGCAAGCAGGTACCACGCCAGCCACGCGGGCGCTGCCCAAAGATAGAGTGCCGAGGGTATCTTGATGCCGCAGACGAGTTCAATCTCGATGGCTACGCTGGCCAGGGCGAGCGCCGCCAGCAGTCCCTGGGAACGCGTACGATACGCGGCCTGCAGCAGGGCCGGAATCGCCAGGGCCTGATCGTAGAGCCAGCAGTACGGCGCCAGAAAGAGCGAAACCAGCATCAGCAGGCTGCCGTCCTTGTTCCAGTCCCATGCGCGGCGCCGCGGCCAGTAGTAGCCCAGCGCCCAGGCGCAGCCCAGCACCACCGGCAGGTATTGCACCCACATCCACTGCGGACTGAGCCACAGGCGCAGCGCATCGCTCAGGCACGGTATGAATTCCCTCACGATTCCCGGCGCCTGCATCATGTGCAGGTAACCGGTCCACGCCGCGGGGGCCATGCAATACGTGGCGGCGCAACTGGCGGCCATGGCAACTGCTGCGCCGGCCACGAGCTTGTAGCTTCGTGAAACCAGAATCCACGCTACCAGCACCACGCCGACAGGCAGAAACAGGTGCGGCTTCAGCGCGCAGAGCCACAGGGAAGCTCCCGCCAGAAAGGGGCGCGTGCCGTGCAGGCGAAGAAACAGAACGTACCCCAAGAGCGCGAACAGGGCCGTCTGGCCGACAAACAGGCAGACCAGCGCCGGCGCAAACGAGAGCCCAAGCCAGTGCAGGCGATTCCCGGGCCGGCCCTGCATCTGCCAGATCATGCGCACTGAAGCCGCCAGGCACGCCATCAGGACCAGGGACCAAAGCAGCGCTCCAACCCGCAGGCCGACCAACCCCAGCGGCAGCGCCAGCGGCAGGCCCCAGGGAGGGTTCCGCATATATAAAACACCGTACCCGGTCGAAAGCCCCGCTGCGCGCTCAATCCGCATCATGGCGTCTGCATCGTAGGGATTGGCGTGGTGAACGAGCTGCTGGCCGGTTGCCCAATAGACCACAAAATCGCGCGCCCCTGCCATGTTGCCGGCCAGCGGCACAACACAGAGAAACAGAGCGGCAAGCGCCAGGCCCAAACCACTTACAACGGCAATCGACAAGTCTGCAAGAGTGTGGCCTGACTTATTCGCGGAGATATCCCTGCCCTTCGCCATGGACGCTATTCTACGTGCGCCGGGGGGCGTTCCATTCTGCTCAGAATCTTGCGCCTGCGTGCTGTATACCTAAAACCATGTTTCCCGGCGATGTATACGTAGCAGGTCCAAATAGCTCTGCTGTAAACAGACGTATACACTTTGGTTCATGGCTTAATAAGGCTTCACAATTCCAAACCGTTGATTTATAAGGTTAACCAGTAAACCTAAAGTATGGCACGCAACATGCTATATGAAGGGTGCCCCGGCTCTAGGCTGGGAATCAACTGAAGAAGAGGACACAATGAATACCATGCTTCTCAAGATGTACATCAAGCTCCAGAACCTGATGAGCCGCGAAGAAGGCCAGGATCTGGTCGAGTATGCCCTGCTTATCGCTCTGATCGCCTTTGGCGCCACCGCTGGCATGAGCAAGCTGGCCACCGGCATCAGCACCGCATTTTCCAACATCAGCGTTCAGCTCAGCACCAACATCACCTAGTACCTGGCAATGCAACGCCAGAACGGCCCAGCCTAGCACCTTCGCAGGGAGAGACGCGCACACCGGTCACGGTGGTGATGCGTTTTCTCCCTGCTGAAGATCAGGCTCCTAACCAGTTGCAAGAGAAAGATCATGCATCCAGGATTTCGAAGATTTATCGGCCGATTGCAACGACTGATACGTCAGGTAAGCGGGCAGGATCTTGTCGAGTATGCTTTGCTCATTGCTATGATCGCTTTCGCCGCTACCGCTGGCATGGGTAAACTCGCCACCGGTATTAAAACCGCTTTCTCCAACATCAGCGTGCAACTCAGCACCAACGTCACGTAGTCCCTGGCTAAACACCGTCAGGACAGCACGGCCCAACCCAGCAGCTTAGCGGGAGAGATGCTAACGCCGAACCTGGTGTTCAAGCGTTTTCCCCAGCAAAGACCGGGTTGCACCCCATTCCCCGAGGTAGCCGCATGCGTTCTGGGTTCCGGAATCTCATCGGCAAGTTACAAGCCCTGCTGAGACTGGAAGACGGGCAGGATATGGTCGAATATGCTCTGCTCATGACCTTGATGGCTGCCGGCATCACTGCCAGCACCCAGAGACTGGCCGTCCTTATTTCCTCGATTTTCACCAATATAGAAGTAGTGATCAGCACCAATATCACCTAACTTCAGGCGATAGCATGTGCCGCCCTTGACCAGCCTGAGGCGCGGCCTTCGATTCCCAGCCAATCTCCACCACAATTTGAGTTACAGTACGGCATAGTACTCATATGCTCCTTTCCGCTGCTTCGCATAGCGATATTTCGCCGCTGCTGATGATCGAAGGCAGCGGCACGATGATTGCCTTCGCCGCGGCATTCGCCTGGCCCGGTCTTGGCTCCTCCTGGTTCTCGCGCCTTGAGAGCGCCTTTGCGCGTCTGGCCCGCAGGCAAGCGTTGGCGGTTGCAGCCGTAGGCCTCGCCACGCTGGTGCTACGCCTGGCCATGCTTCCGCTCTGCCCCATACCTCTTCCCTTTGCCCCGGACGATTTCAGCAATCTACTGGCCTCCGACACCTTTGCACACGGCCGGCTGACCAATCCAACGCCTGCCCTGTGGACCCATTTCGAAAGCATCCACATCACCATGCAGCCGACCTACATGTCCATGTACTTTCCCGCGCAGGGACTGGTCATGGCTGCGGGCAAAGTGTTGTTCGGTAGCCCATGGTTCGGCATCCTGGTCGTCAGCGCGCTCATGTGCGCCGCCATCTGCTGGATGCTGCAGGCCTGGCTGCCGCCCGGCTGGGCGCTGCTGGGAGGCATTCTGGCCATGCTGCGCCTGGGCCTCTTCAGCTATTGGGTCAATACATATACCGGCGGCGGACTCATCGCAGGTCTCGGTGGCGCGCTGGTGCTGGGCTCACTGCCGCGCCTGACCAGGACCGCGCGGATTCGCTACGGAATGCTGATGGCCGCCGGCATTGCACTCCTGGCACTGACGCGGCCTTATGAAGGCGTGCTCTTGTGTCTCCCTGTGGCGGCCGCTCTCGGCCATTGGGCGTGCTTCGGAAAAAACCGCCCAGGACCCGCCGTACTGCTGCGCCGGGCCGCCCTTCCGCTGGCGCTGATCGTTGCAACACTTGCGTGGCTGGGCTACTACGATTACCGCGCCTTCGGAAGCCCGCTGACCTTGCCCTACACCGTCAATCGCGCCACATACGCCATGGCGCCCTATTTTATTTGGCAACCCCCTCGCCCTGAGCCGCACTACCGGCACCAGGAAATGCGCAGGTTTTACTACGAAAGCGAGTTGGACGCCTTTCTGAAAGCCCGCTCCGTATCCGCCTACGCTCTCTCCGTAGTGTTTAAGGTGGTCGTAGCCATCCTGTTTTTCGCGGGCTTCGCCCTGCTGCCTCCCCTCATCATGGTGCGCAGAATGTTTCTTGATCGCCGCATTCGCTTCCTTGTTCAATGCGTGCTGGTGTTCGCAGTTGGGATGCTGATCCAGATATTTATGATCCCGCACTACCTGGCGCCCTTCACGGCGGCTTTCTATGCCATTGGCCTGCAGTGCATGCGCCATCTCCGGGTTTGGAAACCTGAAGGCAGGCCTGCGGGTGTGGCGCTGGTGCGGATCATCGTAATGTTCTGCCTTGCGCTGGCGGGGTTGCGCGTCTGGGCCGCACCGCTTGGCTTCAAGATTCCCGAATGGCCGCCGTCCTCATGGGCTGACATGTGGTACGGTCCGCAACTCTACGGCACGGAACGAGCGCAAATTGAAACTCGCCTGACTCAGCTCCCCGGCAAGCAGCTTGTGATCGTTCGCTATTCTTCCACCCACAATACTCTGGACGAGTGGGTCTACAATCAGGCGAACATCGATGCTGCCAAAGTCGTATGGGCACGAGAGATGGATGCCGCCAACAATCAGGAGTTGCTGAACTACTACCGGGACCGGAAGGCCTGGCTCGTGCAGGTGGATGCCAAGCCGGCAACCGTGACTCCCTACCCCGCGCCTGAGTTGCCCACAACTGCCGCGCACTGAGACAACGGCCGGTCTCCAGCAGCCATAATAGTAAGGAAGCAAGTTTCAGGAGTTGAAGAAATGATCAACGGAAAGCGCATTGCGGTCGTGATGCCCGCGTACAACGCTGAAAAAACGCTGGAAATGACGGTGCGGGAATTGTCCGACGTCGTCGATATCAAGATCCTTGTAGACGATTCCAGCAAGGACCAGACTGCGGCTCTGTCCAGAAAGCTGGGTGTCAAGACCTTTGTTCACGACGCCAACTACGGCTATGGCCGCAATCAGCAAACCTGCTACCGCGAGGCCCTTGCCGCCGGCGCGGACATCGTGGTTATGGTCCATCCCGATTACCAGTACACTCCATCCCTGGTCCCGGCCATGGCCGGCATGATCGCCAGCGGCGTTTACGACATGGTTCTTGCTTCGAGGATTCTGGGAACTGGCGCGCTCAAAGGCGGAATGCCGCTGTATAAATACATCGCCAACCGCTTCCTCACCGCCTTCCAAAACCTGTTGATGGGCGTCAAGCTGTCGGAATACCACACCGGCTTCCGCGCCTTTTCGCGGGAACTGCTGGAAACCCTTCCCCTGCTCGAGGACTCTGACGATTTCGTCTTTGACAACCAGATGATCGCGCAGGCCGTCATGTTTGGCTTCCGCATCGGAGAGATCTCCTGCCCCACAAAATATTTTACGGAGGCCTCTTCCATCAACTTCAAGCGCAGCGTGAAATACGGATTGGGCGTGCTGGCCACCACGTTCAGCTTCGTCGCGCATAAATGGCACATCAAACGCGCACCGAGATTCGAGGCCTCCGGAAGAAAATTGACGCAGCAGTATTATGCCCAGGTCAAGCAAGGTTAGTGAGGGGCTGAATGAATCCGGTGGCCGGGGAGCGGGAACCGCTATTTCCATCCCGGAAAACCCGGAAGGCTTGACGATCCAAATGCTGAAACATGAGCCGGCAGAATCAAGAACCTGCCGGAAGCGGCTCCATGCGCCGCCCGGTGATACGCATCACACGCCCACCTCCCCAAGTCCTTAATAATCGTGAAGGATGGCTATGGATTCGCCTGTGCCTTGGCGCGCTTTTCGTCCCTGCGTCCATTCTGCCTAAACGTGCGCGGAAGTAAAATGCTTATAGCCTTGGGCAAATCGGAGTATACCCTTCATGTACAAGATTGTGGAAGCCCGTAGTGTTGGCCTCAATATCAAGCAGTTTGTGATTGAGGCTCCGCGCATCGCGGCCAGGCAGAAGCCGGGACAGTTCCTCATTCTCCGCCTTCATGACAAGGGCGAGCGCATTCCGCTCACCATCAAATCCGCTGATCCTGAGGCCGGCACGGTCACCATCGTGGTGCAGGCCATCGGAAAGACCACCTCGCTGCTCAACTGTCTTGAAGCGGGCGACTCCATTCTGGACATCGTGGGCCCGCTCGGCCACCCTTCTGAGATTGAAAAGTACGGCACCGCGGTCATTCTTGCCGGCAGCGTAGGCACGGCCATGGCGCTGCCCACGGCCAACGCGCTCAAGCAGGCCGGCAATCACGTGATCTTTATTGAAGGCGCACGAAGCAAGGAGATGGTGGTCTTTGAAGACGAAGTGCGCCAGGCCAGCAACGAAACCTACATGATGACCGACGACGGCAGCTACGGTGAACAAGGCCTGGTCACCAAAAAGCTCAACGAACTGCTCGCCGCCGGCCGCAAGCTCGACTTTGTGCTCGCCGTGGGCCCGGTTCCCATGATGAGGGCCGTCTCTCAGGTCACCACTCCGCTGGGAATCAAAACCATGGTCAGCCTGAACTCCATCATGGTGGATGGCACCGGGATGTGCGGCGGTTGCCGCGTGCTGCTCGGCGACAAGAGCAAGTTCGCCTGCGTGGACGGGCCGGAGTTCGACGCCTCGCTGGTCAACTTCGAGGTCCTCATGCAGCGCAATGCCATGTATCGCGACAAGGAGTGCGCGTCGCTCAAGCAATTTGTGCAGAACAAGCACAAGGAAGTGGCGCAGTTGCGCGCCGAGTTGGCCGCCGCAGAAGCCATGACGAAGGGAGAGATCCATGACTGAGAAGAATCTCCTCCCCCTGAAGCAACGCATGCAGATTGAGCGCACACACATGCCGGAGGCCGATCCCCTGGTGCGCAGCCGCAACTTTGAAGAAGTAAACCAGGGTCTGCGGACTGCCGACGCCCTGACCGAGGCCTCGCGCTGCATCGAATGCGCCAAGCCCGGCTGCGTTGTCGATTGCCCGGTTGGCGTAAAGATCAAGGAAATCGTTGCCCTGATCTATGCGGGCGACTATCTGGCCGCCGCAAAAAAGCTGCGCGAGGACAACTCGCTGCCCGCCATCACCGGCCGCGTCTGCCCGCAGGAGAACCAGTGCGAAGGAGGATGCGTGCTGGGCAAGAAAGGCGCGCCGGTCGCCATCGGCAATCTGGAGCGCTTTGTGGCCGATTTCGAGCGCACCAGCGGCCAGCTTGGATTGCCCGCCATCGCGCCCTCCACGGGCAAAAGCGTGGCCATCGTCGGCAGCGGTCCGGCCGGCCTCAGCGCCGCCGGAGACCTGGTCCAGAAGGGCCATCGCGTCCGCGTCTTTGAAGCCCTGCACGAACTGGGCGGCGTGCTCATCTACGGCATTCCCGAGTTCCGCCTGCCCAAGTCGATCGTCAAGGGCGAAGTGGACAACCTGCGCCACATGGGCGTCGAGTTCGAGACCAACGTGGTGGTCGGCAAGAGCGTCACCATCGACGAGTTGATGCAGAAGGAAAAGTACGATGCGGTCTTCGTCGCCACCGGCGCGGGACTGCCGCGCTTCCTCGGCGTTCCAGGCGAGCACTTCAACGGCGTTTACTCAGCCAACGAGTTTCTTACCCGCATCAACCTGATGCGCGCCTACCAGGTCACCGAATACGACGAGCCGGTGTACGACTGCCGCAACCGCGATGTGATCGTGGTGGGCGGCGGCAACACCGCCATGGACGCCGTGCGCACCGCCCGCCGCCTGGGCGCGCGAACTGCCACGCTGGTCTATCGCCGCTCCGCGGCAGAGATGCCAGCCCGCGCAGAAGAAGTGAAGCATGCCCAGCAGGAGGGCATCGAGTTCCGCATGTTGACCAACCCCATTGAGTTCCTCGGCGACGAAAAGGGCTGGCTCACCGGGGCGCGCTGCGTGAAGATGGAACTCGGCGAGCCTGACCAGAGCGGCCGCCGCTCCCCCGTTGAAATCAAGGGTTCGGAGTTTATTCTGCCCGCCAACGTGGTTATCATCGGCGTCGGCACCACCGCCAATCCGCTCATCCAAAGCAGCACGCCCGACCTGAAGACCACCGCGCACAACTACATCGTGGCCGATCCCGGGACCACCCGCACCACCAAGCGCGGCGTCTTTGCCGGCGGCGACATCGTCACCGGAGGCGCCACGGTCATCCTGGCCATGGGCGCCGGCCGCAAGGCCGCCGTCTCCATCCACGATTACCTGACCACCGGCGTCTGGGAAACAGCAGCTGAGGCCCAAGCCTGGAGAGTTTCCTGAGAGTTTCCAAGTTGCCGCGGACCAAAGACCTGACCTGCCGAGCGGGAATTCACAAGCGCCGCAGCGGCCATGCCTACCCATGTGCTTATATCGGTATGTATCTTCGATCGAAATTCTTGGTAATACTTTTGTTGACTCAGCTCACTTTAAGAGGGTTATTCACAGTTTTTCCACAGATTATTTTCCGATTTGTGCAGAATGTATCCGAGACATTCTTGACACAGATAAAAGGTAACACTAACGTTAGGTTACTTCCTGTCTGTGGAAAACCTGGGAGAAACCTTACGCCACGTAGCGTAAAGTACCTCCTTCTCTTGAACGCATTGCCGCAGACATCTGAATGAGAGTCTTCTCATTGAATCTCATTCATTTGGCCGTTGAATTGCTTCCTTCGCTCCAGAGATCAGTGTTGAATCGTAAGAGTTTTCATTCCAGCATGATTCGTGGGGGGGGAAGTGTCTGCATCGGGTAAGTCTTTTGCTTTTTTGACGCGTCATATTCAAAATCTACGGGGCGGTTCACAACCCTTTCTGGCTGAGGCAAGTGACGGGCTGCTCTATGTTGTCAAGTTCACGAATAATCCGCAGGGTACGAATCTGTGTTTCAATGAAAGCGCCGGGAATGAGCTTTACCGAGCATTTGGGCTGGCTGTTCCCTCCTGGAAGCCGCTTCTAGTCTCCGACTCCTTTCTGGACCGGAATCCAGACTGCTGGATGCTAACTCCAGAGGGGCGTCTTCGGCCAGACTCCGGTATGTGCTTCGGTTCTCGCTACCTGGGCGGGGAGGGCATGCGCCTGCTGGAGATCCTTCCTGGAAACAGCTTCAAGCGCGTACAAAATCACCAGAGCTTCTGGCAGGCGTGGATGATTGATATCTGTGCCGGACATGTGGACAACCGGCAAGCGATCTTCCTTGAAGGCGCGCAGCGCGAGTTAGAGGCGTTCTTTGTCGATATGGGACACCTTTTCGGCGGTCCCAAAGGAGAACTACAACCTAAATTACAGGCATCCCGATACCTTGATCCGCGCATCTATCAAAGTGTATCCTCGGAATACTTTCGGAGTCTTGAGGCGGATGTTCGCTGCCTGAATGTCGATTTGCTTTGGCGCCGAATACAAGCATTGCCCGATGACTGGAAGACAGCGTCGGCACTCGGCGCGTTCGCCAGGTGTCTTTGTAGCCTTTCAACCTCAAGTCTTATTGAGAGCATTCTCAATGTGATGGTGGAAACTCTACGACAGGCCAATGGGAGAGAATATAAAAATCTCGAATGCGGGCAAAGAACCCAAGTTTCAGTTCTGCACACTGGAGTACAGGCCGCAGAATTGGGACATCGCTTCGTCGCAAATAGCGCCGGTCATCCTGCTTGTGCTTAGGGACGAGCAAGGTAACCTGCGTTTCCTCGTTCATCCGGAATTGCGCATAATTGTTCATTCAAGAGACCTAGACTACATTGAATCTTTGCTGCTGGATTTCGGTGAACGCGCCAAGCAGCATCCTGAGGATCTCTTCAAGCAGCTCTCCTTTCTCAATGTTGGGCCGCTTGTTACCAAAGAGATAGGATCAAGCCTTTCAGAATTCCCTGCTATCCAGAAACTATCATCGGATTTTGTGCAGCTTTAGGATGTTGCGCTGTTATCCCCTTAGTTACCAACCCTATTTCTCCTTAATCATCCCATAGCATCGCCCGAGACTTGCTATTGAAACGACTGCGCCCCCTTGAAGGCCTCAATCTTGGAACCTGGGTACTCAGTAACAAAAGTTAGACAAGCTACCTCTATTCAGCCCACAAAAAATGGGCGGCAAAGGTCTCGCCTTTGCCGCCGCCCGTCCCTGGGTTGTCTTGAAGTTGCTACAGTTCTGCGTTTACTGCAAAAGCTTGGTTACTTCCTGCTCCACGCTGTTGGCCTGGGCAAGCGCGGCAATGCCGGTCTGGCTCAGAATCTCGTACTTCGACATGTTCGATGTCGCCGAAGCATAGTCCGTCGCCTGCACTGCGTTCTGCGCGGAAACCACGTTCTCCTGCTGCGTGCTCATCACCTGGCTGATGGAGTCCAGCGTATTGATCTGCGCGCCAATGTAGCCGTCCTGTCCGGCAATATCCGCAATCGCCTGGTTGATTGCCGTCAGCGTAGTCTCCGATTCAGTCTGGCTGGTGTTCAGGCTGGTGCCCGCCAGGCTTGATGAACTGCCGGCGCTATAGCTGATCGTGGCAATTCCACCCGTGGCGCTGGTGTCCTGCGTCAATGTCGTCGCCGCGGTCGAAGGCGCCGCTACGCCCAGCGTGAATGTCTGTCCGGAGGATGAATCGTAGACCAGGTCCGTCGCGGCGTTCGTCTGGTCCTGGCTGATCCCTACATGATAGGTGCCGGAGGTCGGGGACGTTCCCGCATTCACTGAACCCGCAATGATAATGCCGGTCTCGCCTTCATGAGCCGCTCCGCCCGCAGCCGCCACTGCCGAAGTCCCCGCCGACTCTGCCGTGCCAAAACTAGCCGTCAGGCCAAGGCCCGCGCTGTTGATGGCGTTAATCATTCCCTGCGCCGTATTGTTCGCGCCGGTCACGCTGATCGATGTGGTCGCCGTGTTGTTTGTGCCCGCCACCAGGTACGTCACTTCCATCGTCGTGGTGCCGCCCGCCGCCAGCGTGTCGGTCGATTGCGCATTCTTGGTCGCCGTCGACAGGTTGACGAACACGTTGGTATCGCCGTTGGTATAGCTCATCGTGCCGCCAGAATCGCCCAGCGTGCTCGAAGACAACGTGGAAAATGTCAGTTCGTCCACTGAGGAGCCCTGAGACGAAGAATCGCCCGTGTAGATGGCTACCGTATTCCCGCTAAACACCTGGTTCTGGTTGTAAGTCGTCGTCGTCCCAATATTGTTGATCTCGGAAAGAATCGACTGGTATTCCTGGTTCGCCGCGGCCTGCTGCGACGAGTTGAGGGTGCCGTTCGAGGCCTCGGTGGCCAGCGTCACGGCACGGTTCAGCAGGTTCGTCACTTGCGAGAGTGCGCCATCGGCCACTTCCAGCAGCCCCACGCCCTCTGTGGCATTGGTCGCCGACTGCGTCAAAGCCGTCGAGTTAGCCTGCAGCCCGTTCACCAGGGAGAGGCCGGCGGCATCGTCCGCACCGGAGTTGATCTTTGAACCGGACGACAACTGCTGCAGAACCGTCTGCAGGCTGCTGTTCGTGTTGTTCAGGTTATGCTCTGCGTAGATCGCTGAAAGGTTGTTCAAAACACCGAGGGCCATGGGACACAACTCCTTCTTGGATGCCTTGCTAATCGCCCCTGCCTGCGGTGCTTATTTCCGTCCGCCAGGCCTTCCGCACTTTCCGGATAGGCGTTGCTGCATCCACCCATTTCATCGGTACTGGCCAAAATAACTTTAGTCATATTTTTTAGAGCCGTTTTCCTTCTTACTGTCGCGCCTCGATTCAACCTGTCCCGGTTCCGATCACCTGCTGTCCCAATGCGCTCCAGTCACTGTCCCAACACGCTTCACTTGTTTGTCTCGCTTCGATACAGGCGCCCGCCCGACGCAGCCGCTCCTTCTGCCCGCTGCACACAAAAAAATCGGCGGCAAGAGGATCGCCCCTTGCCGCCACCGGTCTTGCTTTCAACCGTATCTGCTCTCTGTCTGTAAACCTGCGTTTAAACCCTGATGACTACTCGTCTCCCGTGCCTGCACCCGGCGCCGGAGGAGCCGGGGGCTGTTGCGGAGCCGCGTCTGGAGGAAACGGCGGCGGAAGCATCTGCCGGTGGAACTGCCCGCCCGGAGCCTGGCCGCGGCCTTCGCCACGTCCATCGCCGCCCATTCTCATGCCCCGGCGTTCCATCCCGCCATTCTTGCGGAAGTCCTGCACCTGCTTCCACTGGTCCGCCGTCAGCTTGCCGCGGATCGCCAGCAGGAAGCGCGCATTCGCCTTTTCCAGCTCTGCACGCGCCTGGGCCACCTTGTCGATCTGGGCCAGAATCCGTGCTTCGTTCGGCTGGTCGTCGCGCATCAGCGGCTCCATCTCCAGCTCCGCCTTCTCCACGCTGCCCCGCAGGTCCACCAGCTTCTCGCGGTGCTCCAGCAGAATCCCGTCCATCGCCTTCCGCTGGTCGTCACTCAGCTTCAACTTCTCTACGATCCTGGGATTGTTCCACCAGCGTCCGTGTTCGCCGCCAGCTCCTAAAGCCCGCTCCATGGGCGGCCGATGCCCGCCAAACCCCGGGCCCGATCCGGCGCCCATTCCCATTCCCTGGCCGCCGCCCGGCCCCTGTGCCAGAACCGTTCCCGCCATCAATACTGCCGCAATCGCCAATCCCAACCGCACCGTAATATGAGCCTTCATCGCAACTCCCTCCCCCCTGGCTTGCCAAGGGATTGTCTCCTATTTCTCTATCTCTCACTTACTCGTATTGCTGACTTTGGCCTCGTCCTCAACCATCAGTTGAGCCAGTGGCTCCAAAGCGCTCGGAACCTCCCGGGATACGTCGCTGTCCACCGTGGCCAGCAGATCTTCGTCCTCCACGCGAGCCCGCTCTGCGGCAACCTGCCGCTCGTGCTCGGCCGCGCGCGCCGCTGCCATTGCCATCTCCTGCCGGTGATGGCGCTCGTGCACCACTCCGGTCACGCTCCCAGCCACCAATGCGCATCCCAGCGCGCAACTCGCCGCCAGCCGCCAGCTCCGATGCCGCACCACACTCACCGCCGTCCGGGGCCGGCTGTAGGCAGCCTCGCTCCAGGCGTGAACGCTTGACCGGAAGTTCTTGAGCGCCTGCTCCAATGCCGCATCCGGCGCGTCCTCAATTCTGTCCCTCAAACTCATCGCTTTCCCCCCAGTTCCGCGCGCACTTTCCCCAGCGCCCGCGAAAGGTGCGCTTTCACTGTGCCCTCGCTCAATCCGGTCGCCTGCGCAATCTCGCTCAAATCCCGCTCCTCCACGTACCGCAGCAGGAAAACCGTTCGCTGCCGCTCGCTCAACCCTGCCACCGACTTCCACACCCGCTTCACCTGCTCCCGCGCCAGCAACTGCTGCTCTGCTGAGCTCTCGCCGCTCGGCAGCCACTCGCTGGCCTCGTCCAGGTCCACGGAGTTGTTCTGCGTATGCCGCCAGAACTGCATCCGCCGGTTCCGCCAGTGGTCCTTCTGCAGGTTGATCGCTATCCGCATCAACCAGGTCAGCGCGCTCGATTCCCCGCGAAAGCTCCCCCAGTTCCGGTGCGCTTTCAGGAAACACTCCTGCGTCAAAGTTTCCGCCAGGTCCACGTCGCGCAGGGAGGCCAGTAGAAATCTGAAGATCTGCGGCCGGTGGTTCTGGACGACACACGTAAAATCCTGCGCGGCGATCTCCTCCGCTGCGGCCGTGGCCATCGGCTCCAGTGCAGTACCGGCTGCCATCACTTTGGTAGACGTCTTCATCGGGTCCAAGTTTACAGCACGGCGCATTTCTCCTCAATAAAGACGCGGGTCAGACCCGGGCCGCTCCCGGCCGGTGCAATCCCTTTCCACGCCGGCCCGCCTGAATCGAGCCCCCGGAGCGAGCCATGCGAAGGCAGCTATATAATGTTCTGTCCCGGCGAAAGACCGTTGCAGGCATGCCGAAAAACCTCGCGAATGCCCGCAACCGGTATTTCTCCGTCGATCGATCCATGCGCAAGACTTTTTTCACGCAAGTCGGTTTTGCATCGCTTTACAACTTTTCCAGGCAGCCACAGACAGTGAAAGACGATCGCTCTCTCTGCCGGTTGCTCCAACACAGGAACGGAGAGAAATATGATTACCCGGCGAACTTTTCTTGATGGTCTTGCGCTCGGTGTGGCGGGCACGGCAATGGCCTCGACGGCAAAAAGCTATGGGCAGATTGTCGGCGCCAATGAACGGCTCAATGTTGCCATCAATGGCCTTAACGGCCGCGGACACGCGCATCTGTCCGCGTTGCTGGCCAACAGCAAGATCGCCCGCGTCGCCTACATCTGCGATCCGGACGACCACATTCGCGCCAAGTTTGCCACGCAGGCTGAAGCGGCCCTGGGCTATGCGCCCAAGGCTGAACGCGACTTCCGCCACGCGCTCGCTTCCAAGGATGTTGACGCCATTACGGTTGCCACCTGCGATCACTGGCACACGCCCATGGCGGTGCTGGGCCTGAAGGCCGGCAAGCATGTCTATGTCGAAAAGCCCTCCAGCCACAATGCGCGCGAAGGCGAACTGCTCGTCGCCGCCCAGAAGAAATACGGCAAGCAGGTCCAGGTAGGCGATCAGCAGCGTTCCTCGCCGCACACCATCAAGATGGTCCAGCAGATTCACGACGGCTTCATCGGCGAGGCCTACGAGGCCAAGGCCTGGTATGCCAACACCCGCGTCTCCATGGGCACCGGCAAGCCGGTTCCGGTACCCGATTGGCTCGATTGGGACATCTGGCAGGGACCGGCGCCCAGAAGCGAGTACAAGGACAACATCCATCCTTATAACTGGCACTGGCTGCGCCGCTTCGGCACCGGCGAAACCCTCAACAACGGCACCCACGAAGTGGACGTCTGCCGCTGGGCTCTCGGCGTTGACTATCCTGAAGCCGTCACCGCCATCGGCGGCCGCTACTGCTACAAGGACGACTGGCAGTTCTACGACACCCTGGTCACCGATTTCAAATACCCCGGCAAGACCCTCTCATGGGAAGGCCGTTGCTGCAACGGGATGAAGCTCTACAACCGCGACCGCGGATCGGTCATCTTTGGCACCAAGGGATCGGTGGTCATGGATCGCGACGGGTACGAAGTCTACGACCTGAAGGGCAAGAAAACCGATGAGTTCCTGACCGGGCGTCAGACCTCCACCAGCGATCTTGTCGGCCGCGACGCCATGACCGACGCGCATTTCGCCAACTTCATCAACTCCGCGCGCGGCCTGGATACGCTGCACTCGCCCATCTCCATAGCAAACATCTCGGTCACCATGCTGCTCATCTCCAACATCGCCTGGATCAAGGACCGGGAGATGAAGCTGAATACAACAAATGGCCACATTCTCAACGACCCTGAAGCCATGAAGCTATGGGGACGCGAGTACGAAAAAGGATGGGAAGTCACCATCTAAGTAACTTCCATGTTAGACAGGCAAATCGAAGCCACTGCGGAAACATCGTTCAGGATGCCTTCCGCAGTGGCTTCCTGCCATGACAACCTGGAAGCTGATAACTGATAACTGACAACTGAAAACCGATCTCTGGAGCGATTCCGATGCCTCAAGAAACTCGAACCTTATCGGCCGCAAACGCGGGAACGATCACGCTGGGCGGCGATTTAACCGTCAATCGCCTGGGCTATGGCGCCATGCGCATTACCGGCAAGGGCATCTGGGGCCCTCCAGCGGACCGCGATGCCGCGCTGGCCACTCTGCGCCGCGCCGTCGAACTGGGCGTCAACTTCATCGACACCGCCGACTCCTATGGCCCCTATATCTCTGAAGAGTTGATCGCCGAAGCGCTGGCACCCTATCCGCCGGGCCTGGTCATCACCACCAAGGGCGGCTGGGAGCGCCATGGTCCCGGCGTTTGGCAGCACAACGCGGCGCCCGCGCATCTTCAGGAAGCCATCGAGGGAAGCCTCAAGCGCCTCCGCCTGGAGCGTATTGACATTTACCAGTTGCATGTCCCCGACCCGGCAACCTCCTTCGACGCCTCCGTCGAAACCCTTGCCCGGCTCCAAGAGCAGGGCAAGATTCGCCACGTCGCGCTCTCCAACGTCACCCGCGAGCATATCGAGCGCGCGCGCAAAATCGTGCCCATCGTCTGCGTGCAGAACCGTTACAGCTTCAGCGACCGGGAGTGGGACTACGTGCTCGATTACTGCCAGGCCAACGGCATTGCCTTCATCCCCTGGAGCCCCATGGCACAGGGCCGCAAGGCCAATGAGGTTGTCGAGAAGATTGCCGCGGCGCGCAGCGTCTCTACGGCGGTGGTCTCGCTGGCCTGGGTGCTGCGCCGTTCGCCGGTCACCTTGCTCATTCCGGGAACCTCCTCGGTCAAGCACCTGGAAGATAACGTCAGCGCGGCGGCATTCAAGCTCACCGATGCCGAGTTTGCCGAGCTGGCCGCAGTCGTGCCCAAACCCTACTGGCTGCGCTGAACCAATGGACGGCTCGATTTCGATCGAGCCGTCCGGCGCATCGCCTGATCTGAGCCGCTGCCCCAGAGCCCGCCTTTGCGACCTGTCCGATCTCATCTTTCCAGCAGCAGAAATCAATTGTCAGAAAGGGGCCATCATGCCCGGAATCGATCGCCGTAGGTTTCTTGCCGGTGCAGGATCAGCCGTAGCTGCATTGGGAACAGGTTTTGCCCAACCCTTGAATGGACTTGCTGCCACGCCGGATGCGCGGCAAGCCGATGCGCAGGCCGCCGTCATGCCCGCTCTGCCGGCAAAACCAATCATCGGCATTCAGACCGATGCGATTTCCTTCCTCGACGAAGGCACGGAGAAAGTGCTCGACATCCTGCAGGAAAAGGCCGGCGTCAATGCTCTCTTCATGGGAACATTCAGTTACGGAACCGGCATCACCGGTAGACAAATGCAGGGGCATCCATTTCCCGATCACGGCGTGCAGCAAGATCAGGACTTTTCAAAAGGACATGGCGGCGATTATGCCACGCCCCACCTGCAATATTACAAAGACACTGCGCTCAAGCCGGTAAAGGCTCCGGACTACGGCAACGTCGATTGCCTGGAGTTGGTTATTCCCGCCGCAAAAAAGCGCGGCATGAAAGTCTACGCCTGGAGCGAAGATCTCTTTGGCTCCTCGATTCCCGGCATTGAGAAATTTCAGGAGCGCGATCTCTACGGACGGAACGCGCAGACCGTCTGCTTCAACAATCCCGACACGCATAAGTTCTGGCTGGCGCTGCAGGAAGACCTGGTCCGTTCCTACGACATAGACGGCATCATGTGGGGCTCGGAGCGTTACGGAGCCTTCGGCAACATGGTGGAATCGGTCCATAACCGCAACGGAAACGATCCGGCTCATGTGACCTGTTTCTGCAGCTTCTGCCAGGCCAAGGCAAAATCCAGAGGCGTGGATGTAGAGCGCGCCTTCGCGGGTTTTCACGAACTGGAAAAGTGGGTCAAGGCCTGCCATGCGGGCGTCAGGCCGAATGACGGTTATTACGTCACGCTCTGGCGCATTCTCTTCCGCTATCCGGAGATTCTGGCTTGGGAAACCATGTGGAACGACAGCGTCCACGAAACCTATGAAGCCATCTACAAGCAGACCAAGTCCATTCGCCCCGAGGTTCAGGTCGGCTGGCACGTGTGGCACGCTCTCAGCTTCAGCGCATTTTTCCGCGCGCAAACGGACCTGGCCAAAATCGCCGCCTATTCCGACTATATGAAGATCACCGTCTATAACAACCTGGGCGGGACGCGCATGGAAACCTATGTCACCAGCGCCGCTAAAACAATCTATGGCGACGTGCCCATCGACGAGGCGCTGCAGTTTGAATACCGGGTCATGAATCTCCGTGAGCGGGGTTATGCAGAACTGCCCTACACCGGCCTTTCGGCCGATTACGTCTATCGCGAGACAAAGCGCGCCGTCGAAGATGTGAAAGGCACAAAAGCTCAGATCTGGCCCGGCCTCGATGTCGACATCGCGAACGTGGACCTGCAGTTCAGCCGCTCCAGCCCGCCGGTTGTCAACGAATGCACTAAGGCGTGTTTTCGCGCCGGTGGTCAGGGGTTGGTGATCTCGCGCAAATATTCTGAGATGAAACTGGCAAACCTGGCCGCTGTCGGCGACGCGCTGCGCGAGATGGGCATTGTCTAAACAAGTGATCGAGTTATGCCGGAACGGCATGAGAGGAAATTGACCATGGACAGACGGGAATTCATTCAAACTTCAGCGGCGGCAGCGGTAACTGCCGCTGTTCCGGCCGCGCAGGCGCTGGCCGCCGCAGCTAACTCGCCGGCGATGATCGGCGTGCAGGTCGGCGCGGTTTCCTTCGTCGATGAGGGCGTCGAGAAAGTGCTCGATACGTTTCAAAAAGACGGCGCCATCAATACTCTCTTCGTCGCGACGTTCACCTACGGCCGCGGAATCGCCGGCCGCCAGCTCCCCGGCCAGCCATTGCCCGATCACGGCAAGCAGCAATATGACACGGACTCCTTCTTTGGCGGAAGTTATACCCGGGTCAATCCGCAGTATTACAAGGACACGGTGTTCAAGAACTTTCGTGCGCCCGATTTCGGCGATTACGACGTGCTTGAGGCCGTGCTGCCTGAAGCCAGAAAACGCGGCATGAAGACCATCTGCTGGTTTGAAGATGTCTTCCGCAAAGATCTTCCCAACATCGATCAGCTTCAGGAGAAGGAGTTATCCGGCAGCAACGCAACAACGCTGTGCTTCAACAATCCGAATTACAGAAACTTCCTGCTGGGCATCGTGGAAGACTGGTCGCGATCCTACGATGTGGACGGAATCATGTGGGGCTCCGAGCGCCAGGGCGCTTTCTCCAACGCCCTCGAGGCGCGCGCCGGGTCGCCTTCGTCGCCGCTGCACGTTACCTGCTTCTGCCAGTACTGCCAGGCCAAGGCCAAAGAGCGGGGCATCAATCCAGAACGCGCCCGGCAGGGTTTCATGGAGCTGGCCAAATTTGTTGACGCCGGCAGATCGGGCCGCCGTCCCGTGGATGGTTACTATGTAACTCTCTGGCGTCTCCTGCTCAACTATCCGGAGCTGCTGGCATGGGAGATGCTCTGGACCCAGAGCCTGCGGGAGACGTATGCAGCGATTTACGCCCGGATCAAGGAAGTAAAACCTTCCCTGCAGGTGGGCTGGCATATCTGGCACACTAACTCCTTTAACCCCATTTACCGCGCAGAGCAGGATCTGGCGGCCATCGCTCCTTACTCCGATTTTCTGAAGATTGTCATCTATAACAACTGCGGCGGTGAGCGCATGGCGGACTACATCGACAATGTCGGCAACACGCTGTATGCCGACGTTCCCAGGCAGGAACTGCTCGACTTCCACTACAAGGTTCTGAACTACCAGGAGAAGAGCCTGGCTGAAATTCCCATCGTGGGCCTTTCTTCCGATTACGTTTACCGCGAATCGAAGCGGGCACATGACGGGCTGATCGGCACAAAGACCCAGTTGTGGCCGGGGATCGATATCGATATTCCCACCGGGCAAACCCACAGCAAATGCACGCCGGACGGCGTGCGCGACGCGGTGCTGGCTGCATTCCGTGCCGGCTCGGACGGCGTGATTCTTTCGCGCAAATATTCTGAGATGAAGCTGGCCAATCTTGCGGGGGCGGGCGTGGCAGTCAGGCAGTTGAACAAGACATAAAGACCGCCCGGGTTCCAGCCCGCTGCTACACTGAATCCGGCAAACGCGTTCCAGCGGCGCTTGCCCGGACAAGGCGAAACCCATGCTGCTAGCCGCTCTGCGAGAACAAGTCCTCCACGCCAACCGCGAAATCGCCCGCCGCGGCCTGGCGCCCCACACCTTCGGCAACGTCAGCGGCATTTGCCGCACGGGCCCCGAACCGCTGGTGGTCATCAAGCCCAGCGGCGTCGATTACGCCGCGCTCACCGCCGCGGACCTGGTCGTCACCAACCTTGACGGCAAAATCGTCGAAGGCTCCCTGCGCCCTTCCAGCGACCTGGACACCCACACCCTGCTCTACCGCGAGTTTCCCCAGATCGGCGGCGTGGTCCACACCCACTCCGAGTTCGCCACCGCCTGGGCGCAGGCCGGCCGCCCCATTCCCTGCCTCGGCACCACCCACGCCGATTACTTCCACGGACCGGTTCCGGTCACCGAACCCCTCACCGCCGCTGAAGTGGCCGAAGCCTACGTCCGCAATACCGGCGCGGTCATCGTCCGGCGCTTCCGCTCTGAAAACCTCGACCCGCTCGCCGTTCCCGGCGTGCTGGTGGCCGGCCACGCCCCCTTTGCGTGGGGAAAGAGCGCCGCCGAAGCCGTAGAAATCGCCGACGTTCTCGAGTACATCGCCCGCCTCGCCTATCGCAGCATGCTCCTCGGAGCCTCCGACGCCGGAATTCCAGCCTACGTCTCCGAACACCACTACCAGCGCAAGCACGGCCCCAAGGCAACCTACGGCCAGCTCTGACAAGAGGGGCAGCCGACCGCCCTTCCTGCCGGTTTCCTGAAGGCAAAACGCGGACCGGCGCATGCTCAGTCTTTTCCCAGAGGCATTATCCCCTTACAGATCAACAGCCTGCAGGATCGATTTTCCGCCAAAGCCAACACGATTCTGTTTCCCCTCAAGAAACTACCTATTTCCATAGATCAATCCCGTTCCATGGATACAACTTCCCGTTTCCTGCATTTTGTGCGGATTTTTCTCCAGTCGCGGTTGACGTATTGTGCAGCCATGAGTCTCTATCTCGTGTTTCCTCAGTCTATTGGCGGTTTAGTACTTTGGAGCCCGGCTGTTCTCCCGCATGGCAACTGACGTGCAACACCTCAGGATGATGTAGAAAGTTTCCCATGGAATCCAGCCTCTTCAACCGTTTGCTGGCGACGCTGCTGGCAGTGGCAACGGCCAGCCTGATCGTTCTGGCGGTTCTGAATCTGCGCCAGGAGCGGCAGTTCCAGCAGCCCGACGATGGTGTCTGGTGGCGAGAGGTTGCCGGGGGACTGGAAGCCCAGCGGGTGCTTCCTGACATGCCAGGCCAGCGCGCCGGCATCCAGGCGCATGACCTGCTGACCGAGGTGAACGCCGGGCACGCCGATACCATCATCGTGCACCTGTCGGACCTGGAGCGCACTCTCTACCGCACCGGTAGCTACGGCCAGGCCGATTACACCATCACCCGCGACGGCATTCCGCTGGATGCGCCGGTCAAAGTCATTCCCGTTCCCCTCGACCGCAGCCTGGGACAGGCGCAGCGCGTCATCGGGCTCATCTATCTGGCCATCGGCATCTACGTGCTCTTCCGCCGCTGGACCGCCCCGCGCGCCACGCATTTTTACCTGTTCTGCCTGGTCTCGTTCGCCCTGTTCACCCTGAAATACACGGGCGAACTGGACACGCTGGACTGGACCGTTCTCTGGTCGAACGTGCTGGCCGAGTGTCTGCAGCCGGCGCTCTTCCTGCATTTCGCGCTCAGTTTCCCTGAAGAACGCTTCAAGCAGATCCGCCGCGTCTGGCTCTTGCCGCTGGTGTACGCTCCCGGCGCCGGCATGCTGGGGCTCTGGCTCTGGACAATCGGAACCAGGCAAGCCACCGGGCTGCTTCTGCACCGGCTCAACCAGACAGCCACGGCCTACGACGCCGCCTTTTACGTGCTGGCCGCCCTGCTCTTCCTGCGCAGCTACAGCCGGGCCGACACTCCCCTGCTGCGCCAGCAGTTGAAGTGGGTCACCCGCGGTACGCTCCTGGCGGTTCTGCCTTTCACATTCTTTTACGCAGTCCCCTACCTCCTTGACCTGCACCCGCCCACGCTGCTCACCAACATCGCCGGCCTGTCGCTGGTCTTTCTCCCGCTGACCTTCAGTTGGGCCATCGTCCGCTACCGGCTCATGGACACCGATCTGATCTTCAAGCGCGGCGTGGCCTACACGCTGGCCACCGGCCTGCTGCTCGGCGGCTACTTCGGCATCATCGCGCTCATCGCCGCCATGGTTCACAATGCCATGCCGCAAGCGGTCCGCGAGTGGGGCCTGATCATCGCCATTCTGGCCACCGCGGCCATCTTCGACCCCCTCAAGCGCAGGATTCAGGGCTGGGTCGACAAGGCCTTTGACCGCCATCGCTACGACTACCGCAAGGCCTTGGTCGAATTCGGCCGCGGCCTGAGTTCGGAAACCGATCTTCAGGCGCTGCTCGAATCCATCGTCGAGCAGTTGCCGCGCACCCTGCTGGTGGCCCGCGTCGCCGTGTTCATGACCGGCCCATCCGGCCGCTTGCGCCTGGCCGCCTCCCACGGGCTGCCCGCCGAGATCGCCGCCACGTCCAACCGGCCCGGGCCGGACGCGCTCGCCCTGGGCTTCCTTGACTTCGACCAGGCCGTTGACCACTCCCACATCTTCCTGGAAAACGCGCAAGCTGCCGTGCATCTTCCCCCGGACGAACAGCTCACCGCGGCCCTGCTCGACCTCAACTACTATCTCCCTTGTCGAGTCCAGGACGGATCGGACGCGCGCACCATCGCCGTCATCGGCCTGGGACGCACCATCGGCGGCGACTTCCTCTCCAGCGAAGACGTCGAACTGCTCGAGTCCCTCGCCAGCTACATAGGCATCGCCCTCCAGAACGCCAGCCTCTACGCCCGCCTTCAAGTCAAGATCGCCGAGTTCGAGCGGCTCAAGGAGTTCAACGAGAACATCGTCGAGTCCATCAACGTCGGCATCCTGGCCCTCGATCTCGACGACCGCATTGAAAGCTGGAACGCGCAGATGGAGGCTATGTACGCCCTCAGCCGCGCCGAGGCCATCGGCCAGGAGCTTAGCTCCGTCTTCCCTGAGGAGTTCATCGACGCTCTTGAAGGCTTCCGTAACGAGCAGGGCGTACATCATCTTTACAAGTTCCGCCTCACCACCCGCGCCGGCGAGCAGCGCACCGCCAACATCGCCATTGCGCCCCTGCTCTCGCGCGACTTTGTTTCCGTGGGCCGCATCATCCTGGTCGACGACATCACCGAGCGCGTCTCGCTTGAAGCCCAACTCGCTCAGACTGACAAGCTCAGCTCCATCGGTTTGCTGGCCGCCGGCGTGGCCCATGAAATCAACACGCCGCTGGCCGTCATCTCCTCGTATGCGCAGATGCTCTCAAAACAACTGCGCGGCGATGAGCGCCTCGGACCGGTACTGGACAAGATCATCCAGCAGAGCTTCCGCGCCGCCGAAATCGCCAACGGGTTGTTGAACTTCTCCCGTACATCCACGACCGAATTTCGCGAAACTAACCTCAACCAGGTTATCCGCGACACGCTCTCCCTGCTCGAACACCAGTTCAAGACCGCGCAGATCGTCGTCGATCTCGACTTGACTGAAGATCTGCCCGCCATCCACGGCAACCCCGGCAAGCTGCAACAGGTCTTTCTCAACCTGCTGCTCAACGCCAAGGAGGCCATGCCCGGCGGCGGCAGCCTGCGCGTGGCAACCCAGGTCAATGGCCATGTCGAGGCCGTGATCGCTGACTCCGGCTCGGGCATTGCTCCCGAGCACCTCAAGCGCATCTACGATCCCTTTTTCACCACCAAGACCACGCCCAAACCAGGGGACAGGCGCGGTACAGGACTCGGCCTCTCCGTTTCCTACGGCATCATCCAGGAACACGCCGGCAAAATTCATGTCGAGAGCGCTGTCGGCGCCGGCACAACCTTTCATCTTGAGTTTCCCTTACTAAGGAAGTCGGTACATGCCTGAGGTCGAACTGCCTTTGAATCTCCCCGTCTCTTTGTCTGCCACAAACGGCAACGTCTCCGGCGCCAGCATCCTGGTGATCGACGACGAAGCCGGCATCCGCGAATCGCTTGAAGTGCTTCTCACCCTCGAGGGATATTCGGTCACCATGGCCGTGGACGGCGAAGAAGGATTGCGTACCCTCGATGCCGACAACTTCGACCTGGTGCTGCTCGACCTGGCCTTGCCCGGCCAGAGCGGACTGGAACTGCTGCCCCAGATCAAGGAGCGCCAGCCCGAGCTGCCGGTCATCATGATCACCGCCTACGGCACCGTGGACAACGTCGTCGAGGCCGTTCGCGCCGGCGCGGAAAACTTCGTCCAGAAGCCCTGGGACAACGAGAAACTGCTCGCCGACATCCGCTCCGCCGTCGCCCGCCATCGCGCTGAAGAAGAGAACCTGCAACTCAAGCGCACCCTCAAGCAGCGCTACAACTTCGCCAACATCGTGGGCAAAAGCGAGATCATGCTCAAGGTCTTCGACCTCGTCGCCCAGGTCGCGCCCAGCCGCTCCACGGTTCTCATTCAGGGCGAGAGCGGCACCGGCAAGGAGCTGATCGCCAAGGCCATCCACGCCAACTCGCCCCGCAAAGACAAGCCCTTCGTCCCCATCAACACCGGCGCCATGCCCTCGGAGCTGCTTGAATCCACGCTCTTCGGCCACGTCAAGGGCGCCTTCACCTCCGCCATCGCCTCCAAGAAGGGCCTCTTTGAAGTCGCCAACGGCGGCACGCTCTTCATGGATGAAATCGCCACCATGGGCATGGACACCCAGGCCAAGATCCTGCGTGTGCTGCAGGACCGCCGCTTCATGCACCTCGGCGGCATCCAGGAGATTCAGGTGGACGTGCGCATCATCGCCGCCACCAACGTCGACCTGCGCACCGAGGTCCGCGAAGGCCGTTTCCGCGAGGACCTCTTCTACCGCCTCAACGTCATCTCCGTGGACCTGCCGCCCTTGCGCGCCCGCCGCGAAGACATCCCCCTGCTCGCCCAGCACTTCCTCGACTTCTACTCCGCTGAAAACGATCTGCCGCCGCGCAAGCTTTCCGCCGACGCTCTGCGCGCCCTGATGGATTACGAGTGGCCCGGGAATGTGCGCGAACTGGAGAACTCAATCGAACGCGGCGTGGTCCTCTCCAGCGGCCCCGTCATCACCGCGGACCTGCTGCCCGGCCAGATCACCGGCCGCACCTTCCAGGACGCCCTGCTCCAGAACAACCCCAACGCCTCACTCTTTGACATCCTTGAAGACATCGAGCGCCGCATCATCGTCGAAAAACTCGAGCGCTGCAACGGAAACCAGACCGACGCCGCCGAGCAGTTCCACATCCCCCTCTCCACCCTCAACCAGAAGATCAAGCGCCTGGCCATCGAGATCCGCAAAAAAGGCCGTGAGTAGATAAATTGGGAACAGGGAATAGAAATCCCCAGGGTGCCCCAGGTCTTGTTTTTGAGACCTGGGAATCCACGATCCTCGCACCGCCGTCTTTCTCGTCCCTGTTCCCTAAGTGCAGTCCCCGGCGCGACAATGGCTCATGCCCAAAGGACTCATTCCCTCTCTTCGCAGCGCACACCGCGGATGTCTTCTTCTGTTAGCCGGAACCATCAGCTTTGCCGTTGCCCAGGCCCAGAACGCCGTCGCGCCTGTTCCCGCCTGTACGCCCGCTCCTCCGCTGCTGCAAATGATTCGCGATCCACTCCTGGTCAGGGCGCTCGACAAGCGCATGCAGGCCCACCCCGCCTGGCTTGCTCCCGATGGCGCAACCACTCTCAGCCAGGAGTGGCTCGACGGCAAACGCAAGGACTGGTTCATCGAGAATCAGCGCGAAGGCGCGGACATGATCGCCGCCGGCGTGGTATTGAAGGACCACGCGCTGGTCGGTCGCGGGCTGCTGGCGCTGGAATGGGGTTTCAAGCGCCAGAGCAACATCGACGGAGGATTCCCTGAGAGCGGGGACGCGTTTCACAGCGTCTCGGTTTACCTGGTGGACGTCACCAGCGCTCTGCTTGCGCTCCGGGAGGCACAGCCTGAATTCCGCAAAGAACTGCCGCGCATGAACGCCCTGGTTCCGCACGTGGAAGCGGCGGCCCTGTGGCTGCTGCGTCCCGAGGTGCTTCCCCTGGGCCGCGAGCGCGACAATCCCTTCACCCATCGCAAGTGGATTCTGGCCGCTGCCCTGGGAAATGCCGGGCGGCTTGCGGGAAATCCCCAACTGACCGCGGCTGCGGAGGAGTTCGCCAGGGAAGGCCTTGCGTTGCAAATGGAGGACGGCGAAAATCCCGAGCGCGGCGGCTTCGATGTCAGTTACCAGATGGTGGACGCCCTGCAGGGAGCGCGCTACTACACCTCGCTCCAATGCGGCAGGGACGCGCAGCTCATGAGGGAGATTCGCGCCATGCTGTCCAGAACCTGCGCATGGGAGAGACTGCGTCTGTTGCCCGATGGCTCGGTCGACACCACCGGCAGCACGCGCATTCTCAAGGAGAAAACCCGCGGCGGCGTCATCAAGAAGGTCAACTATCCTGAGGTCATTCAGGCCTATGTCTACACGTCAGAAATCACCGGCGACCCGCACGATCATCAGATCGCCGAGCGCATGGCCGCCTCCCAGGGCTGGTAATCCTCAACTGGATCCCGGGTGCCCCAGGTCTCGTTTCATGAGACCTGGGAATCCACGAACCCAACTCAGTCCACGCTCAAACTGACAACTGACCACTGACAACTGGCAACTACGTCGCACTGAACACCAGCTTCGCCCCCTTCAACAACTCCGCGTGCTGGATTGAGTTCTCCTTGTGCTCCACGCCGTTCAGCGTCACATGATTCAGAAACGCCCCCGGTTTCGAGCTGTGCGCTTCAATGCGAATCTCGCGCCCATCGGGATAGTGGATCACGGCCTCCTCGAACAGCGGCGCGCCCAGCATCCACTCCGGCTTGCCCGGACACATGGAATAAATGCCCAGCGAACTCAGCACATACCACGCGCCCATCGAGCCGGTATCTTCGTCGCCGCAGAAGTTATCCACGGTGTACAACTCATTCATCACGCGGTGCGCCCAGTGCTGCGTGCGGTCGCGCCGCCCGGCCACCGTGAACATGTAGAGCGCGTGATGCGAAGGCTGGTTGGAGTGCGCATACTGCCCGAAATCCACCGCCGCCATCTCCGACATCTCGTGAATTTCGTTCCTGTACATGCCCACATGGAAGGTCGGAGGCTGGCTCACCAGCTCTTCCAGGTTGGCCAGGAATGCATCGCGACCGCCCATAAGTTCCATCAATGCCTGGGGATCGTGCAGCACGAAGAAGCGGTATTGCCACGGACCGCCCTCCACGTAAGGACCGCCCCATTCGTATTGATCGAATGGCTCAACCCACTCCCCGTTGGCCAGCTTGCCGCGCAGGAAGTGGGTCTTGGGGTCGAAGCTCTTCCGCCAGTTCTGCGAGCGCTTCTCAAACATGACCGCATCCGCCTCGAACCCGGCCGCCCGCGCCACCTGCGCAATGCAGAAATCGCCGTACGCCGAGTCCAGAGTCTCCGCCAGTCCGCCCACCACCACGTCGCTGGGAATGTAGCCAAGCTTTTCGTACTCCGCCACCGCCGGCCGTCCGTAACCCAGCCCCGGCGCAACCGGTGTTGTGGCGTGCTTCTTCAGTCCCGCGTACGCCGCCTGCAGGTCGAAGCCCTTGATGCCCTTGGTCACCGCGTCGCCAAACACAAAATCCAGCGGGCTGCCCGTCATGCAGTTGCGATACCCCGGGCACGGAAACTGCGGTAGCCATCCGCCCTCTTTGTAGACGTTCACCCAGGCCTCAAGAATCTGGCTCAACCGCTCCGGATACATCAGCGCCATCATCGGATACCAGGCGCGATACACGTCCCAGTAGCCGTGGTCCGCGTACATCACGCCCGGCTCCACCTTGCCGCTGTACACGCTCATGTGGACGATGTTGCCGCTGGCGTCCTTTTCATGCCAGATGCGCGGAAACAGCAGCCCGCGATAAAGTCCGGAGTAGAAAATCCGCTGCTGCGTTTCGCTGCCGCCCTGGATGCGGACCCGGCCCAGCGTCTCTTCCCAAACGGCCGCCGCAGCGCTCTTCACCTGGTCAAAGGACTTGTCGCCCACTTCGCCTTTGAGGTTGCGCGCCGCCTGCTCAAAGCTGATGAACGAGGTGCCCACGCGCAGCGTCACCGGCTTGCCCGCCTGCGCGGCAAAGCGCACCACCGCAACCCGCCGCCCCTTCAACTCCTTCACGTCGAACTGCGTAATGGTTGCATCGCAGCGAACCACGTAATATGCCGCGAACCCTTTCTGAACTCCCCCGCGATTGGCCCGGGTCAGCGCGGTAATCGTCCCGCTGGCCGCGTCCAGGTGCGCCTCGGCATCCTCGCCCGGCAGGTCGATGAACACGCCTGCCGCGCCCGATTCCTCAAACGTGAAGCGCATCGCCGCGCAGCGCTCCGTCGGCGTCAGTTCCAGCACGCAGCGGTAGCGCATCAGCTTCACTTTCAGCGCGTGCGGCGCAATCTTCAACTCTCCCGCGCGGTAAGACGAGGCCCGCTGTGCCGGCGCCGGAGAAGGCTCTCCGTTGAACGGCAGAAAGGTCGCCTGGCCGTAATCGCCAAGCCACGGGCTCAGTTGATGGGTACAGCGAATGCCTTGCAGGCGCTCGTCGTGAGGCTGAAAAAACCAGGGGTTCGCGTCGCTCGACTGCAGCGCCCAGTGCGCCATGGCAAACGGAGCAGCCACGATCGGCAGCGTATTCCCGCGCGAAAACAGCGACGTGGAATCGGTCCCCTGCAAGGGATTCACCAGGTCCACCAGCCGCGCTTTGCCGGCCGCCTGCTTCGCTTTGGCGCCGGCCTGCCCGCCCTTGCCTGTCTGCGCCTCCGCGCCCTCCGCCGCATTTGCCACCGGGTTCAGGGTTGAAGCCAGAGCCACCGCTCCTCCCAGTTTAAGAAAACTCCGCCTGCTCGCCCCCATGCCGTCTGCCATGTACATTCCTCCGGAAATCCCTTTCGCTGTTTGGCCGCATGCGGGCGCAGATCAGTCCTCGCGCTCCCGCACACAGTCCCCGGACATCGTATCGATGTCCCCCACAATCCTACAACCGCCTGCTGCCTGCGCACATGCCTCGGCTACCGCCGCTCATCTTTCCTGCGCCCTCATGCGCTATCCTGTCCATGATGCGGGAACGCGGCGCGGCCTCTTCCTCCTGCAAACAGGTAATTTCATGGCGTTTGACACCATCGACAGAACCGCCAAGCAACTGGTGCTCACCGTGCAGGATTATTCCCTGTTCGCGCATCAAGCTGTCATGAATCTCTTCCGCCCGCCCCGCTACTGGCCGGAGTTCCTCATACAGGCCGACATCATCGGCGTCGGTTCCATGTCCATCGTCCTGCTCTCCGGCTTCTTCACCGGCGGCGTGCTGGCCCTGCAATCGGCAGCCACTCTCTCCGCCTTCGGCGCCACCGCCGTCACCGGCCGCTTCGTCTCGCTCACCATGATCCGCGAACTGGGCCCGGTGCTCACCGGCGTCATGGTCTCCGGGCGCAACGCTTCCTCCATGGCCAGCGAACTCGGGTCCATGGTGGTAACCGAGCAGATTGACGCCATGCGCGCCCTGGGCGTCGATCCCATGCGCAAGCTGGTCACCCCGCGCCTGTTTGCCTGCGTCACCATGCTCTTCTTTCTCACCATCGTCGCCGACGCCTTCGGCATCCTCGGCGGCGCCTTCGTCACCATCTTCATGAACCACCAGGATGGGACCCAGTATTTCTCCATGGCCTGGGAGTCGCTCCGCTATCCCGACATCATCCAGGGACTGGTCAAGCCGCTCTTCTCCGGCTTTATCATCGCCTCCATCGGCTGCTTCTACGGCATGAGAACCTCGGGCGGCACTGAGGGCGTGGGCCGCTCCACCATTCAGGCCGTCGTCACCGCTTCGGTGCTCATCATCGTCGCCGATTTCGTCCTCACCCGGATCCTGCTCGGCCTCTTCTGATGAACGCGCCCCCCACCTCCGCTCTGCCCGGCAACAGCCCGGCCGCCGGTCTCCCCCCGGTCGTCGCCTTTCGCAATGTCTCAATCGCATTCGACGGCCCGCCGGTGCTTCAGGACGTCAGCTTCTCCGTCGCGCCGGGAGAGACGCGCATTCTGCTCGGGCCCGCCGGCGTGGGCAAGAGCGTTCTGCTCAAGCTCACCAACGGCCTGTTGCGCCCCGACCAGGGCAGCATCCTGCTCTTCGGCGAAGAAATCTCCCACATGCCCGAGGAGGAGCTCTTCCCCCTGCGCACCCGCACCGGCATGGTCTTCCAGGAAGGCGCGCTCTTTGACTCGCTCACCGTCCGCGACAATGTGGCTTACCAGCTCATCTCAGAGCGCGTGCCTGACGAGGAGATTGACACCCGCGTTCATCAGGCTCTGCGCTTCGTCCAGTTGGACGACACCTTCGCCCTCTATCCCAGCAGCCTCTCCGGCGGCATGCGCCGCCGCGTGGCCATTGCCCGCGCCCTCATCCGCCAGCCCGAACTGCTGCTCTACGACTCGCCCACCGGCGGCCTTGACCCCGTAACCTCCGCCACCATCATTGAGCTGGTCATGAAGGAGCGCGACGTCTACCGCACCCCGTCGCTGTTGGTCACCCACCGACTCCAGGACGCATTCACGCTCTGCACCCATCGCTTCGATGAGGAGCAAAATTGCATGGTTCCGCTTCCCAAGGGCCAGACCGACCCCAACACCACCTTCCTCATGCTTGACGAAGGCCGCCTCATCTTCGACGGCTCCCTTCACAACCTCATCCACAGCCAGAACCCTTTCGTCCGCGAGTTTTTGGAGTAGTAGAGGCAACAGAGATCAAGGGGCGCTTGCGCGCCCGTCCTTTTTGTCTGTTTTCTGGCAAAAAATTAGGAGACTACGAGGCTTCCATTGAACTGGTCTTAATCGAGTTTGCGAGCCGCGAAGTAAGATAAATTCGCCAAGCATATTCCATCAATAAATATTGAGTCATCGATCCCAATAGGGCTCAAGCAGAAATACGCTCCGCCTGATTCAACCTCGGAAGTACTCTGATCGATCTCCCCACCTTCTTCTCGGCAATGCGCAATTCGAAGAGGCTTTGCAAATTCAGCCAGAACTCCGCGCTCGTTCCGAAAAAATGAGCCAGTCGCAGGGCGGTATCCCCAGTGATGCCGCGCTGCCCGTTCAAAATGCCGGTAACGCGGTTAGCCGGTACATCCAGTTTGCGCGCAAGCTCTGAGGCGCTCATGCCGAGTGCCTCCAGCTCCTCGGCCAAATGCTCCCCCGGATGGATTGCAGTCACTGCCATAAAATTCTCCTAGTGATAGTCGACGATCTCGACGTTCGACGGTCCCGCCGCCCCGTCAGGCCACTCAAAACAGATTCTCCACTGGTCGTTGATACGGATGCTGTATTGTCCCTTGCGGTCGCCTGTCAGCGATTCAAAGCGATTGCCGGGCAACGCGGATAAATCCTTGAGCGTTGTTGCCGCTTCCAGACGATCCAGCTTTAGCCGCGCAGGCCGTTCTACCCCGGAGAATGCTTTCACCCGTTTCCCGGCGGCAAACTCCCTGCTGCTCTTGTCTCGATAACTGACGATCACTGGCCAGTATAATCGATCTTTACGCGTTACGTAAAACATATTTTTAATTCGCAGACAGACCCCGTACGTCTATTCCGGCTTCCCTGTTCAGCCAATTCACTATTCCCCATCTCCGCAGCAATCTGCTAGCCTTGCCTGTCTCAATCCTGTGCCGCAAAGCAGGTGCGCAATGGCCTTCAAATTCCAGCCCTTTGACTTCCTCCACCTCGACTCCAGCTTTACTGAAGACGAACTCCTCGTCCGCCGCACCGCCCGCGATTTCGTCCAGGACAACCTCATCCCCATCGTCGAGGACTGCTTCCGCGAGGGCCGTTTTCCCCGCGAACTGGTCCCGCTGATGGGCGAGCTGGGCTTCTACGGCGCCAACCTCGATGGCTACGGCTGCGCCGGCATGTCCAACGTCGAGTACGGACTGGTCATGCAGGAGCTGGAGCGCGGCGACTCCGGCCTGCGCAGCTTTGTCAGCGTGCAGTCCGGCCTGGTCATGTACCCCATCTATACCTTCGGCTCCGACGAGCAGAAAAATACCTGGCTTCCCGCTCTCGCCAGCGGCGAAAAACTCGGCTGCTTCGGCCTCACCGAGCCCGGCGTCGGCTCCAACCCCGGTGAAATGACCACCACCGCCCGCAAATCCGGCCGCGAGTACATCCTCAACGGCGAAAAGATGTGGATCACCTCGGGCACAATCGCCGACGTCGCCATTGTCTGGGCCAAAGTCGAAGACGAAGGCAATCGCATCCGCGGCTTCCTCGTCGAGTCCGATCGTCCCGGCTTCTCCGCCCACGAAGTCCACGGCAAGTGGAGCCTCCGCGCCTCTGTCACCAGCGGCCTGTCCCTCCAGGACGTCCGCATCCCCGCCGCCAACCTGCTGCCCGGCACCGGCGGACTCAAGAGTCCCTTCATGTGCCTCAACCAGGCCCGCTACGGCATCAGTTGGGGCGCCATCGGCGCGGCCATGGACTGCTACTCCACCGCCCTCCAGTACGCCAAACTCCGCAAGCAGTTTCACGGGCAGCCCATCGCCAGCCACCAACTCGTCCAGGAAAAACTCGTCTGGATGGCCAGCGAAATCTCCAAAGCCCAGTTGCTCTCGCTCCACGTCGGCCGCCTCAAGGATGCCGGCAAGGAGGGCCACGAGCACATCTCCATGGCCAAGCGCAACAACGTGTGGATGGCTCTGGAATCGGCGCGGCTGGCTCGCGACATCCTCGGCGCCAACGGCATCACCGAGGACTACCCCATCATGCGCCACATGATGAACCTGGAATCCGTGAAGACCTATGAAGGCACCCACGACATCCACACCCTCATCCTCGGCCAGCACCTCACCGGCATCGCCGCGTACTGAGCGAACCGTTTTTTGGTCAGCGGTATACGCTGGAACAATTTAGAGCCATGGGCAAAGGTGCAGGCGCGCAAAAGCACCCTTTGCGCCCAGATCGGGGCTCATCATTTTTTCAGCATTTCTTCAGTATTTATTGCCCCTCCATACTTGTTGTTCCCTTGGTATCGCTGCGTGCCGCGTGGCTGGTCCGCCAGTTGGCACGCTCGCCGCTCAATCATGCCCTGCTCAGACGAAGCAGGCTCACTAGTTGCTTATGCGGTCACAGCGACAGGCTTCATCGCCTCTTCAACGGCAACCGCAACAGCCACCGATGCGCCGACCATCGGGTTGTTGCCCATGCCGATAAGGCCCATCATCTCCACGTGCGCGGGCACGGAAGACGACCCGGCAAACTGGGCATCCGAGTGCATGCGGCCCATGGTGTCGGTCATGCCGTAGGAAGCCGGACCTGCGCCCATGTTGTCGGGATGAAGCGTTCTTCCTGTTCCTCCGCCCGAAGCAACTGAGAAGAACTTCTTCCCTGCAAGCAGTCTCTCCTTCTTGTAGATGGCCATCACCGGGTGCTGGAAACGTGTAGGGTTGGTCGAGTTGCCGGTAATGGCCACATCGACGCCCTCAACTTGCATGATGGCAACGCCTTCGCGCACATCGTCGGCGCCATAGCAGCGAACCGCCGCACGCTCGCCGGTTGAATAGGCCTTTTCCCGGACCACCTTCAGTTCGCCTGTCGCATAGTCGAACTCGGTCTGAACGTAAGTAAACCCGTTGACCCGCGAAATAATCATGGCCGCGTCTTTACCCAGCCCGTTGAGAATAACGCGCAATGGCGTCTTGCGTGCGTTATTTGCTGAGCGGGCCAGCCCGATCGCTCCCTCGGCGGCGGCAAACGATTCGTGACCGGCGCAAAAGGCGAAGCATCCGGTCTCTTCGCGCAGCAGCATCGCGGCCAGATTGCCATGGCCGATGCCGACCTTGCGATCGTCGGCAACCGACCCCGGAATGCAAAAAGCCTGCAATCCTGTACCGAGCGTTTCGGCAATCTCCGCGGCTACGGTCTGATTCTTCTTGATGGCAACGGCCGCGCCAATCAGGTAGGCCCAGCCGGCATTCTCAAACGAGATGTTCTGGATCGACTTCACAATCTTGCGAACATCCACATTCTTGTCCAGGCAGATCTTCTCGGCTTTCTCCAGTGACTCAATGCCTGCGGCAGCAAGAAAGGAGTCGATCTGCGCAATCCGTCTTTCGTATCCTTCAAACAATGCCATTATCTTCTCCTTATTCCTTGCGCGGGTTGATGGTTTTGACGGCGTCGGCATATCGGCCATACGTGCCGGTTGCCTTGGTCAGCGCGGTCTGTGCGTCTACGCCCTTGGCAATGGAATCCATCATGGGGCCAAGCCGGACAAACTTGTAACCGATGATCTCGTTATCCTCGTCGAGCGCGAGATCGGTCACGTAGCCTTCGGCCAGCTCCAGATAGCGTGCGCCCTTTTCGCTCGTGCCATACATCGTGGCGGTCACGCTGCGCAGCCCCTTGCCCAGGTCTTCCAGGCCGGCGCCGATAGGCAGCCCATCCTCAGAGAACGCGGTCTGCGTACGGCCATACACGATCTGCAGAAACAGCTCGCGCATCGCCACGTTGATGGCGTCGCAAACAAGGTCGGTATTCAGCGCTTCAAGAATGGTCTTGCCGGGAAGAATCTCGGCGGCCATGGCGGCCGAATGCGTCATTCCGGTGCAGCCGATGGTCTCAATCAGCGCTTCCTCGATGATGCCGTTCTTCACGTTCAGCGTCAGCTTGCAAGCCCCCTGCTGCGGAGCGCACCAGCCCACGCCGTGGGTCAGTCCGGAGACGTCTGTGACTTCCTTGACCTTGGTCCACCGGCCTTCTTGTGGGATGGGCGCCGGGCCGTGATTCGGCCCCTTGGCAACCACGCACATCTGTTCAATTTCGTGTGTATGCATCTGGAGTTTCGCTCCTTTGTCTGGTTAGGTTAAGAACTGACGTTTCTTCAAATTCCAGGGCGCAGGATGGCTCCGGAAATCCCATCCGGCAGGCTTCTGCGGCCAAAGTCCACACGGACTTTGCCCAAGGCCAACTGCGCCTCGATAGACGCCCTGTTGCAAGACATATTTGGTAAATCGGCTCGATTATAGAACGCCTTAATTCGCCGGGATGTGACCGCCAACGCAGTAGGCGGCGCTCAGTTCGCTACGGGCAGAGTTGCTCATGCCCTGCTCAGACAGTTTCCATCGCCTTTCTTCCGTGTCGATAAAGAGTCATCTGCCAAGTCGAACGGTTTCAGGTCGACTCCAACGCCTTCGACAGTTCGCTGCCCGCTTAATGAACGATCATCACCGGACAATGTGCGTACTTCAAGACACGCTCCGAGTTCGAGCCCAGCATCCAGCGATGAAGAATCGTATGGCTGCGCTTGCCCAGGACAATCAGGCTGGCCTGGATGGTATCCGCCATGTGGAGAATCTGCTCCGCCGGGTGGCCCACCACAATTTCCGTTGTGAGTTCAATCCCCTTCTGCCTGGCAATCTCGCGGAGCGGAATAAAACTGCGCTCATACCGCTCACGGCCATCTTCAAGCACAGCGTTGAACTCCGCGCTCTCGGCCGGCTCCGGTGGCCGGATGACAGAAACAACAAACAGCTTGGCCTTCATGTCCCCTGCCATCGACAGGGCAACATTCAAAGCGTGCTCCGCATGAGGAGACGCGTCAAAGGCGACCAGAATGTTTTGAAATCCGACAAATACTGTGCATCCCATGGGCTTGACCTATACCTCTCCTGCAGCGGTGGACTGCTGCACTGCTGGTTCTGATTTCGTGCTTGTTAGCTTGTGGGGAAGGAGATGGTGGGGCAGGAAGAACGAGTTCGCAATTACGGTTGGAATCACGGCGCTGGCGATCACCGTGCCCACCAGGTAGGAGTACTGCGCTTGCGTGATGATCTGGTGATTGAGCCCGAACAGCGCGGAGATGGTGCCGAAGGTGAGACCGGTGGACATCATCAGCGTGTAGTAGGCGCCGGAGGAGCCATCGTATTTGTGCACACGAACCGCCGGGTACACGGTGGCCGCCTTGAACACCGACTTCGACAGGAACAGCACCAGCAGCGTAGCGGGTGCGGCCATCAGCGCCGGCACTGAAACAAACGACCCGGCGCGGATGAAGTAGAACGGCGTGAGCAGCCCAAAGGTCAGCGTGCGCAACCGGCGAATCAGCGAGTGGTCTTTGCCCACGGTTCCAGCCAGCACCATGCCGATGATGTAAGCCGGAAGCACCGCTTCACTCCCAGCCCACATGGCCAGTCCGCCCATGGCGAACAGCAGAAAGAGAATGTACTTGGCTTCAAGCTCGGAGACGCGCCCGCCGTATTTCCGGAAGAACCACGGTGTCAGGAAGGGAAGCACCGCAAAAACGGCGATGGAAACCACCACAAAGATCAGCGTCCTGATAGTGAAAGGAGAGAAGATCAGCCCCAGCGCAATCACGGTTCCAAGGTCGTTGATGAAGCATGCCGCAAGGATCGATTTTCCGTACTCCGTGACGTTGAAGCCAAGTTCCAGCATCACTGCATAGACCACGGCAACGGATGTAGTCGAAAGAGCCACGCCGCACAGCCAACTGGGCATGATGGCCCAATGCAGCACATAGTGCGCGACAGCTGTGCATCCAAGAAACGGCCCGAAGAATCCCGCCAGTCCGATGACCGATGCTTCCCGCCACTTGATTTTGAAGATCACCGGATCCAGTTCCGCGCCGGCAAGAAACGTCAGCACAATGGCCCCGGTCCCCGCCAGAAACGCGATCCACGGCGTGTTGCCCAGAAGGCCGCCCTGCGCCATGAATGCGCCAATGACCAGTTGGGCAACCGTGCCCACCACAATCTCGGAAAGCGCCGTCGAGATCTTGAACCAGATTGCCAGCAGCGTTGCCGCCAGCGCCAGCCCCACCCAGAGCGCAGACAAAGCCCACGTGTTCATCATGAGCGCGAACTCCTAAATTGTCGTTCAGGGAACTCGGCCGGGACACAACTCCGCAACAGGATTCCCTGTCAGGAGTTATCATCTGTCCGGCCTCGTGGAAGGGACAGCGGTTAAGGGTGAACTCCTTCACCACTACCAACAGGCCATTTCACGCCATTTGGCGCCCTGTGTCAAGAGCCATGCGCTGACGCTTGCACCCCGGCTCCATTCCGGAACTCCCGTTGCAAATTCCGGAAACTCCATCGCCGCTCACCACGGAATCACTCCAAATCAAGCCTCGTGCAAATCACGCATCGACAACCGGGCCCCGTTGCGGCATAGTCTGTATCCATGCCGAATTTATCTGCTGGCTCCCGTTCCTTCCTGCGCACATCGCTCCAGGTCTGTTCCGCCGCGGCCTTTGCACTTGCGGCCTTCGCCACCGCGCAGCAGCCCTCCTCCGCGCCCATCGTCCTTCACGCCGCACGCCTGCTTCAGGTCTCTACCGGTGCCCTCATCCAGCCCGGAGAGATCCTCGTCGAGGGCGACCGCATTCGCGCCGTCGGCTCATCCGTGGACCACCCCCAGGGCGCAAAGGTAATCGACCTCGGCGACGCAACGCTGCTCCCCGGCCTCATCGACGTGCACGTCCATCTCTTCCTGCATCCCGGCGCGGAAGACCTGCAAACCGTCGAGGAGTCCGTTCCCTGGCGCACCATCCTCGCCGAACAGGCAGCCAAAGCCGACCTCATGGCCGGATTCACCGCCGAGCGCGACATGGGCACCGAGGGCGCAGGCTCGGCCGACACTGCCGTACGCGACGCCATCGACCAGGGACTCATCCCCGGGCCGCGCATGCGCATCAGCGACAACGCCATCAGCATTCTCGGTGGCCACGAAGACGCCATCCATTACAACCCCGCCCAGCACGTGCTCTCCAATGCCGACTACGCCAACTCCGCCGATCAGCTGATTGAAGTCATCCGCGCCCAGCACAAGGAAGGCTCCGACTTCGTCAAGATTTACGAGACCGGACCGGACAGCATGATCGACGGTGCATTGCACACTCCGTACCAGTACACTGAGCCGCAACTGGCCGCCGCCATTCAGGAAGCCGGCCGCCTCGGCGCATCCGTCGCCGTCCACGCCACGGGCGAGCCCGGCACGCTCTACGCCGCACAGGCCGGCGTCGCCTCCATCGATCACGCCACCCAGCTCAGCGATGAAACCATGCGCCTGATGCGCCAGAAACACATCCCCGCGGTCCCCACCTTCGCCATCTTCGCCTACTTCGCGCAGCACGCCGCCACGCCCGCCGCTACCGCGCGCGAAACCGCCCTGCTCAATTACAAGATTGCTGAATTCAAAAAGCAGATCGCTGCCGGCATTCCCTTTGCGGTGGGCACCGATGTCGGGCCCTTCCCGCACGGCACGCAAGCCGTGGAAATGGAGCTGATGGTCCGCTACGGAATGACGCCTCTGGCTGTTCTCCAGGCCGACATGATCGAAGGCGCGAAACTCCTCGGCTGGCAGCGCCAGATCGGCGAACTGAAGCCCGGTTATTTCGCTGACGTCGTCGCCGTCCCCGGCAATCCGCTCGCTGACATCACCGCCGTAGAGCGCGTCACCTTCGTCATGAAAGGCGGCGCCGTCGTGCGGCAGTGAGAGCCCCGTATCGCGGTGTGATTCAGCCTCACCCCGCGCCTGGGCCGGTAATCTGAACAGCGCATACTTCGGCGCGAACAAATAGAGCGTCGTGCGCAAACAGGCCGGATCGAGCGATGAAAAAATATACAATCGGCAAGAGCGCCGATTCCTGATCAGGGAGTGCACTTTAGAGGCTGCATCATGCTTGAGTTGCAAAATCTGTGCAGAAGCTTCCGCGGCATTCCCGCCATTGAGAATGTCAGTTTCCGCGTGGCGCCAGGCGAGATCGTCGGCTTCCTTGGCCCCAACGGCGCGGGCAAATCCACCACCGTGAAAATCATCACCGGTATGTTGCGCCCCAACGATGGACGCGTGCTGTTTGAAGGCCGCGACATCCGCAACGACATGGTTGCCTTCCGCGCTCTGTTGGGCTACGTCCCGGAAGAAGCCTATCTGTACAACTACCTGTCAGGACTGGAATACCTGCAACTGGTCGGCAGGCTCCGCGGCCTCGGCGAGCCGCTCATTGAGGCCAAGGCCAGCGGCCTGCTGAAGCTGCTCCACCTTGAGTCCTGGCAATATTCGCCCATCTCTTCTTACTCCAAAGGCATGCGCCAGCGCGTGCTCATCGCCGCGGCCCTGCTGCACGATCCCAAACTGCTCATCTTCGATGAACCTCTTTCAGGCCTCGACGTGGTCTCCGCGCGCCTCTTCAAAGATCTCCTCGAACTGCTGGCGGCGCAGGGCAAAGCCGTCCTCTACATCTCGCACGCGCTTGAGGTTGTCGAGCAGATCTGCAGCCGTGTCATCGTCATCGCCAAAGGCAAAATTCTTGCTGACGCATCGCCCTCCGAACTGACGCAGCTCATGAGCCTGCCCAATCTTGAAAGCGTCTTTGCGCAACTGGTGCAGCAGCAGGACACCCGGCGCGTCGCGCAGCAGATGGTCGAGGTCATGCAGATCGAACATGCCTGATTTTCAGCGGCTCTACCTCACGTCCGATCCCCGGGCGCTCTCCCTGAACGACCAGGCCGTGCTTGGCCCTGTGCGCGCTCCGGAGCGCAGTCAGTTTTCGCATCTCGTCCGTCATTTCCTTGAGCGCTTCTTCAACAACGAAACCGCTTCCCCCGACGGCGACGCAAAAGCGCGCCTGGTACTGATCGCATTTACAGCGGGCCTTCCTGGATTTATGGTTGCTCTGTACTTGTGGCCTGTCTACCACTCCTTTTTCCCGATCATGCGAAAGCATCACGAGGTTTGGGTTCCCGAGCCGCCGCCGTATTGGCTCCAGGTCAATCACCATTTTTTCTTTGTGCTCTATTCGTTCGTCGTCATGGGCATCGCCACGGTCTTTGAGTGGGATCTGTTCTTTCCCGACCTGCTCGATCTGTACGTCTTGCGGACCTTGCCGATTGCCGAGACCAGGGTCTTTCTGGCGCGCGTGGCCGCCATCGCCGTCCTCATCCTCAGCGTTTTGTTCGATGCAAATATTCTCGCCGTGCTGGTTCTTCCTGCCGCTGTTGACCCGCCGGACCTGCCGCGCTTCCTCGCCGGCCATCTGCTCGCCGTAGCCGGCAGCGGACTCTTTGCCGCGGCCTTCATTCTGGCTCTGCAGGGCTTGCTTCTCTCCGTCTTCGGCGAACGGCTCTTTCGCAGGCTCTCCTTACTCGCGCAGGGCCTTTCCATCACTGTGTTGTTGATGCTGCTGTTGCTGTTTCCAGTCCTCTCCGGCGCGGTCCCGGTGTTCCTCAAGTCCGGCAGTCCCTTTGCGCTTTGCTTTCCGCCGCTCTGGTTTCTGGGCATTTACCAGCGCCTCATTGAGGGCCCGTCCGCGCTGCCCATTTACCACAGGCTGGCGCAAATCGGATGCGCCGCCATGCTGCTGGTTGCGGGGCTGGCCATTCTCACTTATCCGCTTGCCTACCTGCGCAGGACGCGCCAGCTGGTGGAGGGCCCCGGCAAGCGCGCCACGCGTAACTGGCTGGTCCGCTCCTGCGATCGTATCCTCCATGCCACTGCGGTTCGCCCTCCGGTGCGCCGCGCCGTCTTCCACTTCATCTCGCAGACCCTGCTGCGCGTCCCGCGTTATCGCATCTATCTTGTCCTCTACGGAGGCGTCGGGCTGTCCGTCGTGGTCGCCAGCATCCTGCGCTTCACGGTCGCGCATCAAACCGTCCGCATTTCCGTCTCTGTTGACGGCATGCGCGCCGCCCTTGGCATCGTCGCCTTCTGGACCGTCGCCGGCTTGCGCATGGCCTTTGTCTCTTCCGGCAACCGGCAGGGAAGCTGGGTCTTTCGCATTGTGCAGGGCAGGCCCCCGCATTTCCGTTCCGCCATGGAGCAGTTGCTCGCCGCCAAAGTCTGGGTCTTCCTGTGCGCAATCGCCGTTACTCTCGGACTCTGCCTTGCATCGCGCGCCTTTGCTCCGCCGGAGCTGCTCACCTGGCCCGCAACCGCAGCCCAGATAATCGTCGCGGGCGGCATGTGCCTGCTGCTCACGGACGCCTTCTTTCTCAAAGTCACTATCGTGGCGTTCACCGGCGAGCCGTCCGGAGCGCAGCCGAACCTCGCCTTCACGGTGCTGAAATACTACACATTTTTCCCGCTCGTGGCCTGGCTCCCGCCTGTCCTTGAACCATGGATTGAAGGCAGTTTCCAACACGTCGCCATCGCCGCTGCCGCCCTTGTTGCGGCACACTGGGTGCTGCGAACCTATCATCGGCGCATGGTCAGGGAATACACCGGCAGGCCCGGCCTCGAAGAAGACGAAGAGGAGTTCCCCATGAAACTCGGCCTTCGCTATTGAGACAGTGGTGCGCGGCGCGAAAGCCTGCGCTCCTCCGGCTGCCAATGCCGGGAAAATTGTGGTTTTTTGTGTAGGGATCAAGCCCCGGCAGCGCCGGCAACCATCAGGCTTACTGCGGCGTTGCTACCGCTTTCTCTTTTGCCTTTGCGCGCTTGGCCTGGACCTTTTCAAAGATCTGCGTATAGCGCTCGGGCTTTTGCGCCTTCAGTGAGTCCTTGATCGCCCTGCGGTAGCCGGCCAGATAAATCGAATAGAGAATGACCAGGGTGCACCCGGTCCCCCACAGTAAACCGAGGCCAAGTCCCAGCAGTGCGGCCCGTCCAAATTCTTCCATCGCACCCTTCCCTTCTCCTGCGCCAGGTTCCTCTCGGACGCGGTGTTTCAGGCTACATCGTAATTGCTCCAGCGCCCCGCGAGTACCGTAATTGCGCCCCGGCCCCGTTACACCGCTGATACTCTCCCGCCGCTCTACACCGCAACAGTAAAGCTGTCTTCGGTCCGCGTTACTGCCTTGTACAGCGTATCGCGCTCCACCGGAATCCGCCCGGCCTCGGTAATCAGCCGGCAAAGTTCCTTGCGGTTCATACCCTGAGGAGTCGTCGCTCCGGCGTCATGATATATCTTCTCCTCCACAACTGTCCCGTCCAAATCGTCGGCCCCAAAACGCAGCGCGATCTGCGCAATCTTCGGCGTCAGCATCTGCCAGTACGCCTTGATGTGCGGAAAGTTGTCCAGCAGCAGCCGGCTCACCGCAACCTGCCGAATGTCGGTCAGTCCCGTGGTCACCGGCAGATGGTCCAGCGCCGTGTTTTCCGGGTGAAACGCCAGTGGAATAAAAGTCTGAAAACCGCCCGTCTCGTCCTGCACCGCCCGCAGCTTCAGCAGGTGGTCCACGCGGTCCGCATCGTTCTCAATGTGCCCATACAACATGGTCGCGTTGGACTTGAAGCCCATCTTGTGGGCCAGGCGCGCCGTAGTCAGCCACTCCTCGCCGTCAATCTTGTGGTCGCAGATAATCGACCGCACCCGTGCTGCAAAAATCTCCGCGCCGCCCCCAGGCATCGAGTCCACGCCCGATTCGCGCATCTTCCTGAGCGTCTCTTCGATGGTCAGCTTGGCCCGCCGCGCCAGATACGCCACCTCCACCATCGTGAAGGCCTTGATGTGCACCTTGGGAAACCGCTCTTTCAAGCCGCGGACCAGGTCAAGAAAATACTCCAGCGGCAGGTCCGGGTGCAGCCCGCCGACAATGTGAAACTCGGTCACCGCTTCGGAGTAGCCTGAGGCTGCCGTCTCCCATGCCTCTTCCAGGGCCATGGTGTAGCCCGCCGCGTCGCCCTTCTTGCGCCCGAAAGCGCACAGGCGGCAGTTGGCCACGCACACATTGGTAGGGTTGATGTGGCGATTCACGTTGAAGTACGTCACGTCCCCGTGCATCCGCTCGCGCACATGGTTGGCCAGCCAGCCCACCGCCAGCACGTCCGATGTGCCGTAGAGCACCAGTCCGTCGTTGAAGTCCAGCCGCTCGCCGGCCAGAACCTTGGCGGCAATCGGCTCAAGACGCGCGTCATGACACTGAAAGGCATGGCTCTTGAAAGCAATATGTTCGCGGGGAATCGCTGTTTCAGCCTGCATAGTACGATGATACAGAAAATGTGGGCCTGCTCACACTCCCCAGGCCCTCGCAAGCCAAATCACTCCCGCCCGGCAGTCAATCTCTCGGGTCGCCGCTCCACCAGCACCCCGTCGTACAGCGAGGCCGCCACCAGGCGCCCGCCCGCCGCACGGATCAGGGAGATATTCCAGCCGGCCCTCCACCACTTCCAGTTCAACGATGCCGGGTCGATCCCATACACATAGTCGCTTACCCGCGAACTCACCAGCACCCTGTTCATCTGCTCGTCGTAGTAAAGATCGTTCACGTCGCGGAAGGGAAGCCGCTCAATCCACAACCACTGTTTCCCCTCGTCCGGGGAAAAGTAAACCCCTTCCCTGGTTCCCAGCCACAGCTTTCCGTCGCCGGAAAACGCCGTGCGATAGATGCGTGTAATGCCGGCAGGAATCTCGACGTGCGCCCAGGTCTGGCCGGCATCGGTGGAAACAGCCGCCCCGGTGCGGCGGGCTGCGGCCATCACGGCTCCATGCGCAGCCACTGACAGGTATTCGTCCGAGCCTGCCACTGGCCCGCCTTGCCAGGTGGCGCCATGGTCCCGGCTGGTCAGCAGGCCAATGCTGGTTGAAGCCAGCCAGGCGTCGCCTGAAAGGTCCAGCGCGTTCACGCGGCAATCCAGATCGGGGACCTTGTCCTTCACCTGCTTTTCCACGCTCACGCGCTTGCCGTGGCGGATCTCGGTGGACGTTTTCACAACCGTGTTGACAATCGTGTTTCTTGGCTTCCAGGTAGCGGCAGTGCCTGCCGTGCCCGCCTCCAGTGCGAAGATCCCGTGACTGGTTCCGGCCACGATGGTTCCATCCTCCGCCTGCGCCAGCGCAAAAACATCGCGCCCTGCAAGTCCGCCGCCTGGCCCCTCGCCAATCTGCTCCCAACTCGCGCCGGAAGATCCGGAATAAAACACGCCGCCGTAGGTCTTGTCGTTCACCACGCCCGCATACAGCCGCGTGGGATTGCCGCGGTCCACCAGCAGCGCCTCCACCTTGCGCTGTGAAAATCCATCATTCGATGTAACAAAACTGGCCCCCGCGTCCTTGCTCGCAAGCACCCCGTTGCGGTCCGTCGCCAGCAGCACGCGATTCGTATTCTGCGGATCGACGAATACGTCGTTCACGATCACGTCCGGACCCGTCATGCGCTGAAACGTCTTGCCGCCGTCCACCGTCTTGTAAAGCCCCTCCGTGGTTCCGGCATACACAATGCCGTGATTCGCCGGGTCCTGCTTCAGCATGCGCGTCCTGCGCGCGGTCGATGGAATGCCCTGGATCTTGTGGAACAGCTCGGCGCCGTCCTCGCTCTTGTAAATCCCGCTGCAGGCGCTCAGAAAAACTGAACTCGGCGCGGTCGGATCCACAATGATCGAAAATACGTCCGAGTCGTCGATCATGCCCTGCTTGATGTTGTGCCAGCTCTTGCCGCCGTCCACCGTCTTCCAGGGCAGATGCCAGGTGCCCGCGTACACAATATCGGGGTTCAACGGATCAATCGCAAGCGACTCCACCTCGTGAATCTCACGGCTGCCCGGTGGACTGATCTGCGTCCACGACGCGCCTGCATCCAGGCTGCGGAAAACTCCCTCCAGGGTCCCTGCATAAAGCATCCTGGCGTTGGTGGGAGCCTGCGCAAACGCGCGAATCGACTGCCCGCGCAGTCCCTCAACCATGCTCCAGTTGCGCCCACCGTCGTGGCTCAGCCACAATCCGCCGTCGGGACGATCCACCTTCCATCCAGCCACATAGATCGTGGCCGAATCCGAGGAGTCCACTACGATGTGGTCCAGAATCAGGCCATCCGAAGAACCCAGTTTCGCCAGTCGATGCCAGCTAAAGCCGCCATCCGTCGATTCGTATACCCAACTGTTGGTCGTGCCCAGGTAAAGATGGCTGGGCTGGCCTGGCACCGCGGCAAAGGCGCGTGCGTCGCCGCCGTCCGGGCCAACCGAGCTCCAGGCCGCCTGCGCCGGCAACATCTGCACGGCATATGCAAATAGAAAAGCTGATAGAGCCAGCGCCAGAACTCCGCGCCGGCTGAGGAAATCAGAAAAAATCCGCAAGTGGCTGTTCAAACCGTTCACCCCAGGGCTTAACGACAAATTGTACAAAGTATGTGCATAAAACTAAAGTGGCTGACCAGCTTCCCGGTCAGCCACAAAAAGATTGCAGGAGGATTCTTGCTAACTTTGTGCTGGTCAAGCCTTCCATGCTGGCGGAGGCTTGACCAACCGATTCACTGCCTAAACAGGCCAAACGGCCTACTGCGGCGGCTTCACTGACGTTACCGGCTTGATGCGCTTCCCATGCACCGGCGCGGCGGCCAGGGGCTTGCGCACCTGGGGCTTCACCACTGTCTCGTCCACCGCGGTGGTTCCGGCCACATCGGCCGTGAAGGTTGCACCCGCAGGCACCAGGTAGTCTTCCACCGTCTGCCCATCCGTGGTCCCGGTTGTGACGCTGACGCGCGATGCGTCAATGCCCTTCTCCGTTACCAGGTAGTCCTTGGTATTGACCGCGCGCTCCCCGGCCAGATCCTCAATCTTGGCATGCTTGTGGCCCTTCTTCGGAGCCTTTTCCGCCGCCGTCGATTCGCCCACCACCACAGCCTTTGCATCCGACTGCTGCTGCAGGCTAAGTGCTACCTGGTCAAGGCAGGCCTTGGCTTCGTTGTCCACGCGCGCCGGACGCTTCGTGTCCTTGTCGAACGTGATCGAGCAGAGCGCCTGGGTGTGAGGAATCGGCGCAACATACGGCGCCGTGATGGTCACGCTGGTGCTCGCCATGGCCGTCTGGCCCTTGTCGTCCGATACGTTGCAGGTAATCGGTGTCACGCCCGTCGGCGCGCCGGTCGAAGAGAAGGACGCGCTGCTGCCGGTGCCGCTGATCGATCCCGCTGAAGCCGAATAGCTGTAGGTCAGCGGACGGTTCTGCGGGCTCAGGCCGGAAGCGGTGATGGTGCTGCCTTCGCCCGGCTTGATGGTGCTGGGGCTGGCCGAGCAGCTGATGGTCGGCGGCTCATAGGCCTTCACCGTAAAGCTGGCCGAGCTGCTCGCGTTCTGCCAAGGCTTCAGGCCTTCCTTGCCCGCCTTGCCTTCCTTCACTGAGCACTGAACCGTATAGGTCCCCGCGGCCAGTGAACCCGTCGCCACGGTAGCTGTCGTTCCGCTGCCCGTCACGCCGGTGCCCGACCACGAATAAATCGCATTCAGCTTCGGATCCAGCGATCCCGCCGTTGCCGTCACCGTCACCGGGTCGCCCGGGAAGATCGATGCCGGACTCGCTGTGCACGCCAGAGTCACCGGCGCCGGAGGCGCGAACGATCCGGCGTGGAACACGATGCCGGCGCTCAGGCGGGCGGCATTGATGTTGGCGCGGCCGCCGTTATACTCAGGTCCAAAATCCACGTGGATGTACTGGTAATCTGCCTGGAAGAGGCGAATCGCCAGATGATGGTTGAAAAACGGCGTCTCGTAGTCCATACCGCCGCCTGCGACAACCGTCGGACCCCATGTGTTCGTCTGCCAGTGTGGTCCGCCTACGATTTCGCCACCCGCCAGAGCGTGAATGAAGGGCGTGACGTTGCCTGTCGGGAACCGGGCGATGATTCCCAACTCGCCACCGCTCAGGTTATTCGCCGCCACCCACTGATTGCTGGCGTTCGGACCCTCGTTTTGCAAGTGAACGTCGCCTATGCCCACAAAGCCAAAGTACTTGTTGTAATAGCGGGCAACACTCACAATTCCGCCGCCGGTGACAGAAACATAGCTGAAAGGAAAGTCGCCGTTGACCTCCCGCGAGACTATCGTTCCATGGGGCGCCAGATAGCTGTAACCCGCAAAGATGTCCCACTTGGAAGGGGAATCTCCAGAAGAGGTTTTGCCACTCGAATTGTTTGTAGTCTGGGCGCCCAGGGCAACAGGCATCAAGGCTACTAATGCCAAGGCCAGAGCCCGGCTCATAGATTTCAAAACATGTGCATGCATGCGTTTAT
>Ga0302320_10000268_pt1 | contig 121608 bp, 116 predicted proteins | sample Bog_T0_3_FD_202130 | JGI IMG/M metagenome (GOLD analysis project Ga0302320, IMG submission 202130) | Peat permafrost microbial communities from Stordalen Mire near Abisko, Sweden - Bog_T0_3 | ecosystem: Environmental > Terrestrial > Soil > Wetlands > Peat | place: Sweden: Abisko, Stordalen... | reverse complement strand
TTTCGCCAAATGTCTGCAAGGTTTTACAGCTTGTATGCCGCGAATGCCTTATCGCGATAGCAATACAAGCTGTAAACCGTAGCAGACGGCGAAAATATCCCGTTTCGGGAAGAATACCGTTTGACCATATTCGTTTAGGCAAAAAACAATAAATTTAGCCCTTACAATGCTTGCTTATTGCCCAGGGATAATTTAATATTATATTATGACTTTTGCCAATTCTAAACCCGAAAGCCGTTTTGACCGTGGTGTCAACACCGTGCTGGTCGGGCTTTCGTCCAATATCCTTCTGGCCGCCATCAAGATCTTCACCGGAATTTTTGGAAATTCCTATGCCTTAGTGGCCGACGGCATTGAGTCTACCTTGGATATTTTTTCATCGGCAGTGGTTTTGGGTGGGATCAAGATCTCTTCCTTGCCCGCAGATGAAAATCATCCCTACGGCCACGGCAAGGCAGAATCACTGGCGGCGATGAGCGTCTCTTTGATCCTTTTGATGGCAGGCATCGGCATTGCCGTTAAAAGCGCCCTTGATATCATGCGCCCCCACCATACCCCGGCATTTTTCACCTTGATCGTCCTGATCGTGGTCATTATCGTCAAAGAAATACTTTTTAAGCTTTTGTATTCCGTCGGAAAATCAGTCAACAGCCTTTCTCTTGAAACAGAAGCCTGGCATCACCGCTCAGATGCCCTGACATCCATCGCGGCCTTTATCGGGATATCCATTGCTATTATCGGCGGTAAGGGTTATGAAAGTGCTGATGACTGGGCGGCTCTTGCCGCCAGCGGGATCATCATTTATAACGGCATGAATATGCTCAAGCTCGCTGTCAGAGAGATCATGGACCATGCGCCTGATCCTGAAACAGAAACAACTATCCGCAGCATCGCCGCAGCGGTCCAAGGAGTGGCGGCCATTGAAAAATGCCGTGTGCGCAAAAGCGGCTTGAACCTATTCGTCGATATCCATGTCGAAGTCGACAGCCATCTGCCGGTCCTCGACGCACATCTTATCGGGCACAATGTCAAAGATGCCCTAATGGGGGCTTCCTTGGGCATTGCCGACGTGTTGGTGCATATTGAACCTGCCGGACATCCTTATTAGATCACTCACTATTTTATTGCCTGAGGTGCGCTAAAAGGACAATAATTGCCTTCACCCATATGGTGGCAGCAATGGCAATGGGATTTGGCAAACCACATCCCCGAAGCAAAAATAAAAGCACCAATTAAAAGAGCAATGAGCAATTTGACACCTTTACAGCAGCCGCTGGTTGAACAGCCGCTTGTTTCTTTTTTTTCTTCGGACATTTTCCCCTCCTGTTTAAACTAAAAGATAATTATTCGGCCGGGCCAAGACTACCTGCGCCACGGCTATGTTACGCATGCTAAAAGCAGCTTCACAGTAAGACAGATAATAATTCCATTTACGAATAAACGACTCATCAAAACCTAACGCCTCAACCTTGGCATGATTACGGTTGAATTCCTCACGCCACATCTTTAAGGTGGTCGCATAACTAAAAGATATATCCTCATAATCAAAAACACAGAGGATACCAGTATTATGAATGGCCTGCTGAATGGCCCTTAAAGACGGCAAAAGGCTTCCGGGAAAAACATGTTTCTGGATAAAATCCACGTTCTTACGGAAACTATCGTATCGATGGTCCGGGGCCAAGATCATTTGCAGACCCACCACGCCGTCTCTTTTAAGTAAATGATGGATCTTTTTAAAATACACCGGCAAAAACTTATGTCCCACCGCCTCGATCATCTCAATGGAGATGATTTTATCATACAGTCCTTCTACATGTCTATAATCCACAAATTGCAAATTGATCCTGTCTTGCAAGCCTTCCTTGGCGATCAACTCTTCACAAAAAGCATACTGTTCTTTGGAGATCGTGATACAAGTCATATGACAGCCATAATGACGGGCCGCGTACACGGCAAAGCCTCCCCAACCGCATCCGATCTCCAGCACCCTATCGGTGGATTTTAGCCTTAATTTTTTACACCAAATTTCAAATTTAGCCACCTGGGCCTCGTGCAAGGATTGTTGAGGAAGGGTAAAATAGGCCGATGAATACGCCATGGAAGGGTCTAAAAAAGTCTTAAAGAAATCATTGCCCAGATCATAATGAGCAGAGATATTCCGGCGAGCACCCATGAGCGTGTTATCGCGTAATTTATGCGCCAGGGTGTTAAAAAACCTGAACCAATTGACCTGGCTGTTCCTGGATTCATCCGCCATCAAGGTTGGGTGATGTTCCACATTCAAAATCATCCATTCAATGACCCGTGTCAGATCCGGCGTGTCCCAATCCCCGTCCACATAGGCTTCCCCGAATCCGACGTCGCCATAGAGCAGGCATTTTTTAAAAAAATCATGACGGCGCACAAGGATTTTTGCCGTGATGCCATTAGGATCTTGACCATAAATTTCTTGAGTGCCATCTGGCCATTGAATGGTCAGCTGGCCAAGTTTTAAGGGCGTGAAAACCTGGTCGATCACTTTTTCCGAGAAGGTCATATTATTTTTTGATCCAGGCACGATGCACCTCTCTTTGCAGCTGAGGATCATCTTCCTTGGCATGATGTGGCACCTTTTTGATAAAATGCAGCATGGCCGCATGCCAATGGATCAAGAAGATCACCTTGAGGGTCACCCAAGGATACTTGACCGTGTAACCAATCAAATTGACCGTTGACAGGGCTTTACGCGGTCCCGTCATAGACGACCAAAAGAATTTCTCGCCGTTTTTTAGCGTGTCGATGGTGATGTTCAAATGTTCATCAGGCACCTGGATGTTAAACTCCAGGTGATTGTCCAGATCCGTAAAAGGAGAAATATAATAATATTTAACCTGGGTATCGCTAAAAGCCTTGGCGCTTTTCTTTTCAGGCCCCAGATAAAAATATTTTAACTCACCAAAAGTATTGCCTATCTCACTGACTACACATACAGGATTACCCTCTGTATCAAAACAAAAATAAAAGGATACCGGGTTAAATATATACCCGAAAGTCCGTACATTGGTCATCAATTGGATACGATGTATTTTAGTCGAAACTCCTTGGGCCTTCAAAAAGGCAAGGATATTTTCTTTAACCGACGCAAAACCTGAAGCGACGTGGTCCTGATCCTTAAATTCATATGCCCGAGGCTGATTGTAGCCCAAAAGCCAGCTAAAGCGGGATAGTTGTGGTAACTCATCCAAATCCAAATAGAACATAAAGATCTTATGAACAAACTGGTAACGTTTAGGGCTGTGCCGGTCATGCCTGATGGCACATTCATAAAGGCAGGAGTTCATGGCCACACCTCACCGCCAAGAACAGCCCTAGCCGCATCCAGTCCCGACATAAGCCCATCCTCATGAAAACCAAAACGAAAATAAGCGCCGCAAAAAAAGGTCACCCCATTTTCATTAAGCTTAGGCAGGTCCATTTGAACGGCTTGCCCCTCAACAGTAAATAAAGGATGTGCATAAACCCTTTCCCATAGAATTTTGGCAGGATCGACCTGGCCCGGATCATTAATGGAAATAAAATAATCCTTAACTTTGGAAACCCCCTGCAAGCTGTTCATCCAATAAATGGTCGAGGTCACCGGCCTTCCCTGGGGATCTTCTTCGATCCGATTATTCCATGAAGACCAGACGCGTCTTAGCTTAGGCATCACACGCTCGTCAGTATGCAAGGTGGTTTTATTTAAAAGATACGGAAATTTGCTCAATAAAGAAATTTCCAGGTTGGTCGGATCATCTAATAATTTCAATGCCTCATCCGCGTGGCAAGCGATGATGACCTTGTCATAGGTCGCTATTTTGCCCGTTGGATCCGTAATAAAAACCTTGCCAGCCTCACGCTTGATCTTGACCGCCGCGCAATTAGTCCAAACGCGATGGCCCAAAGCCGCCATGATCTTATCACAGTACTGACGACTGCCTCCCACACAGGTCCGCCAAGCCAGTTGGCCATCCAAACTTAAAAAACGATGATTATTAAAAAAACGGATCAAGCTCGTTGCCGGAAACTCCAACATGGTATCTGCCGGAGTTGACCACACCGCTGAGCTCATGGGGATCAGGAATTTCTGTAAAAAATCCTCACTGTAGCCTTTATCACGTATATATCGCGATAAGGTCCAAAAAGTATGCGCGGGATTATCCAACACTTCAACAGCCTCGCGACGGAAGCGATCGATCTCCAAAAGCATCCTGATATAGGCTGGATTAAAGATATTCCGGCGTTGGGCAAAAAGACCATTCAAACCCGTCCCGCAATACTCCAAACCGGATGGTACATGCTGCACACTGAAAGACATGGACGTTGGCTTGGTCTCGACATTCAATTCTTTGAACAATCTGGTCAATAAGGGATAGGTCGGCTCGTTGTAGACCATAAAGGCAGAGTCAATATAAATATCCTGAGACCCCTCTTTAATGGTCAGGGTGTGGGTGTGTCCTCCGGCCTGATCTTCTTTCTCATAGAAAGTAATATCAAACTTATCACGCAGGAAATAACCCGCGCTCATGCCGGAAATTCCTGTTCCTACGATCGCCATGGTTTGCATAGGTCAATTATCTTTTCTTAAAACGGTAATGGCTGACGATCCATTCCGTGCCTTTTTTATACCCCCAAAGTTCAGCGCAAGACAGAAAGAAGACACGCCAGTAATTCCACCACTTGACCGCCTCTTTAGGGCCATAGGCATGGCTTAAGATCGGCATGATCTCCAGCTTATGTGCATCCATATTCTTAAGCCAGTATTCGGAGGTCTTGGCATAATGCTGGCCGGACACCTGCCAATGATCTTCCAGCAAAAAATGGTCCTGAAAATATAAAAGAAGGTCATCTGACGGCATCATGCCTCCGGTAAAAAAATACCGGCCTATAAAATCGCCTCTATCGGCGGCATCGTATAAATACGCGTATTGACGATGAGTAAATATATGAATGAATAATTTGCCATCTGATTTCAAGAATGAAGACGCCTTTTCTAAAAGCTTGGGCCAACCTCGCATATGCTCAAACATCTCCACTGAAACAATGCGGTCAAATTTCTCGTGGATGTCAAACGCATTCATATCACAGGTGATGATGGTCAAATTCTTGATCCCGCGTTTCTGGGCTTGTTCATCAATAAAGATTTTCTGTGTCCTGGAATTTGAGACCGAAGTAATACGGGCATTAGGAAAACGTGCCGCCATGAACAACGACAAGCTTCCCCATCCGCAGCCTAACTCCAGGATATGATTTCCGTCGGACAGATCCGCACGCTCGCAGGTGATCGTCAGCATGTCTTCTTCGGCCTGGTCCAGGGTCTCGTGACCATGACGGAAATAGCAGGAACTATATTTAAGATGTTTGCCTAAACAATACTCAAAGAATTTGGTAGGCAGTTCATAATGCTGGTCATTGGCTTGCTGAGTATGGATGGCAATAGGAGCAGCATACATATGATCAATGAGCGCCATGAACTTGGCTTGGCCCGCTTCAACGCCATCCTTGGACTCATCTAATAATTTCTGATGCAAAAGCCTTCGAATCCCTTTGCGTAAAACAATGTCCCGCAAAAGCCCCCGCTCTAATAATTTCGTTGCTAAAGGAACCAAAGATTTCATACGCCTCCTGTAGTCTGCGGTTTATGAATTGCTCATTTTCGCTAAGGCCGATAACGCCTAAATTTATTGCTTCTTGCTCCTGGGTCATTTTTTTAACCAATAAATTTAGCCGTTCTCGACAGCATATTCAATAAATAGTATTTACATACGGCGTTATATGAGGACATTGTGTTTCTTTCGAAGGTAGTAGAAGGTCGATTTTGCTGGTCCCCGAACGTTCAGTTCGGGGAAAATCGACCTGGGGACTAGCAAAGCCGAAACGCTGGTTTCGGCGAGCGTGCCTAAGAAAGAAATACAATGGCCGAATATATGCGCGAGCGAGAAAATAAATTGAAACCAAATAACCGGCAAAAGAATACATTTATCCAGTCACTAATTCACGTTTACCGCGTAGAGCGTCGGCATAAGACATCCTCAATGGTCTTGCCTTCTCTAAGCTGATTCAACTGCAAAAAGACATAGAAAGCCGTCGCTATACTGCCTAATAGAATAAAAGCCACGATCCAAAGAATGGACCTGAATAAATTGTTCTCTTTATAAACCACCCAGGAAGAAATGATCGTGATATTAAAATAAAAATCCACCAGGGTCGTCTTAAACCATGGCTCATTAAGCACCAACGGCGATAAGTGGAACATATCACTTTGAATGGAGGTCCGTATGGCCAAATAAACCATGAACAAGGACATCCCTAAAAATAAGAATTTAAGCTTAGACATAGTGCCCCTTTCTTTTACGCCATCCGTTTTGAAAAACGCCGGATACTAAAAACAATGACCAAAAATGCCATCAACAGTAAGGGCCAGACCTGGTCGATCAGGTCAAAAAAGCCCATGCCCTTGAGGATGATCCCTCTGACGATCTTCAAGAAATACGTCATCGGAATACAATAACTTATGCCACGGACCCATACCGGCATGGATTCCAAGGGGAAAATAAAACCTGAAAGTAAGATCGAGGGCATGGCAAAGAACATAACGATCTGGGATGCTTGCTGCTGATTATCTGCTATGGTCGAAGCCCACAGCCCTATCCCCAGGCATACAACCAAATAGACCAGGGTCAACAAAAACAAGGTAAAAATACTGCCATGGATAGGCACCACAAAAAGAAGATGCATCGTTGTGATAATGCTGGTAGCAATGAATATACCAATGAATATATAGGGAATTATTTTCCCTAGGATCAGCTGATAAGGTTTGATCGGGGTCACTAAAAGCTGCTCGATATTGCCTCTTTCTTTCTCACGCACGATGGCCGAGGCCGTGATCATAGGGACCAAAAACTGCAAGACCAGGCCGATCAACCCTGGAAGCATAAAGTACGTGCTTTTAAGGTCAGGGTTATACCAAAGCCTTGGACGAAAATCGATAGGAAGCACCTGAACAGGGATCAATTTTTCATTTTGCATAAAAGCATTAATGATCGCCTGGCTGGAATTAAGCGCCACATTCGCCGGGGTGGAATCTGTACCGTCAATTAATAATTGGATCTGTGCTGTTTTTTTCTTGACCAAATTTGCGGTAAAATCCGGAGGGATCACTAAAACCGATTGGGCCAAACCTTTATCCAAAGCCGAATACCCTTGGGCCAAGGATGTGGCCTGGGTCCTGACCGTAAAATAATCACTTTGAGTAAATGCGTTGACCAAGCGACGGCTTAAATAACTACGGTCCTGGTCATACACATAGATCGGCAAATGTTTAACATCCGTATTGATACCATAACCATAGATCATCAACTGCATCATAGGCATAATGATGAGCAAGGATAAGGTCCGCCGGTCACGTGAGATCTGGATGAACTCTTTTTTGGCAATGGCCCAAATACTACGCATGTTCAGCCTTTCTTGAGTCTAGATCTGAAAATACATCTTCCAGTGAGGCGTCAATGGGCCTGATGGAGCTGATGACAATCCCTTCTTTGGCGGCAGCAGCGATGACGCGCGCTTCCACCGTTTTCTGATCGATCACATTTAAATTTAAAGTGGTCCCATACACCGTCACCCCTCGTACGCCTTCTAATTTTAGAAAAAGACGGGACGCTTTCATCAATGGCTGACAAGCTACTTCCAGGATCTGGTCTTTGAGCTGATGACGTAAAATGGCCGGCTGGCCGATCTTCAATAATTTCCCATCACTGATAAAGGCAATGGTGTTGCAGCGCTCGGCCTCTTCCATATAATGGGTGGTCACAAACAATGACGTACCCCCTTCGGCCAATTGATAGAGGAGCTCCCAAATAGACCGGCGGGACAAGGGATCAAGGCCAGCGGTCGGTTCATCCAGGAAAATGATCTTAGGCTGATGCAAAATAGCATTGGCAATGGCCAATTTTTGTTTCATTCCGCCTGAGAGATCGCCCGCCAAACGCTGTCGAAAACGGTCTAACCCAGTCAAAATTAATACTTCTTTAATACGATTGGATAAAGCCGTCCCCTCGAGGCCATAGATCTGCCCATAAAAGGTAAGATTTTCAACGACATTAAGATCAGAATAAAGACTGAAACGCTGGGAAACATATCCGATAACATCTTTGATCTCTTCAGGCTGTGTCTGCACATCAAATCCACCTACCTTGCCATTACCGCTGGTAGGCTCTAAGATACCGCAGAGCATACGAATGGTGGTACTTTTCCCCGCCCCATTGGCCCCCAAAAACCCAAAAATAGACCCATAAGGAATTTCAAAAGAAACCTCATCCACCGCGGTGAATTTCCCAAACCTTTTAGTCAATTTATCCGCGCTAATGGCAATGTCTGGCATACCTTAAACCTCGCTCCGATTTCCCCTCGTCTAAACAGACGTTGGGATAATTTTTGGAGACAAAATGCGTGTTTTTGCTCCTAACTTATCCAGGAATCAGTAAGTAGCATTTAGCATTTTGTCGGAAAAAATTCATCCCAAGGGCTGTTTAGTCTATTCAAATTTTACATCCGCAGCCACACCCGCGTGGAGATTCTCATCGGCATCATCAACGGAGATCTTGACCGCAAATGTCTGGGTGACGCGCTCTTCCGGGGTCTGCACATTACGCGGAGAAAATTCAGCCTTATCCGCAATAAAACTCACATGCCCTTTATATGTTTTATCGTCTCCATCCACCTTGATCGTTGCTGTCTGATCGAGGCTTAATTGATGCATCAGATCTTCCGAAACAAAGATCTTGACCCACTGATCCAGAGGGTCCCCAATGACCACCACCCCGCCCCCGGCGGGAATGATCTCCCCTGTCTCAGCGCTCTTGACCAAAACAACGCCATTGATCGGAGAGATCACCTCTTGGTCTTCCATGGCTAATTGGGCATTTTCCAAGGTCTGCTGATTGGCCCCGCCATTTTTATAAAGGACACCGACGCGCGCGTAATCTTTTTTATTTTGTTCGAAACGATCAAAGGTTGCCAATAACTGACCTTGATGGACCTGGTCGCCTTCTTTCACACTAAGCGTCGTCAGACGTCCGGCCGCCTTGACACCAAGCACATGCTCGGTCATCTCCATGGTCCCTGAAAAAGTCATCTTTTTGAAATCTTTTTTCCCGGAGCAACCGCTCATTAAAATTATTATCAATAGACCTATTAAAATTCGCACAATTATTCTCCCCCTTGTTTAATCAACCCTCTTAATCGTCCCTGAGCATGAAGCAAGTCAATGTGCACCATCACCAAGGTGGCCTGGGCTTCATTGTATTCATCCTCCGCCATCGCCAAATCCGCCTTGGCCTGCATGATATCAAACACGCTCCCGCTGCCGATCTCCTGGGCATGCAGGGCAATACGTAAAGATCTTTGAGCTGTCTGTCGTTTTTGGATTTTTGCTCGTCTGAGATCCTCAGCCTCCGCAATGGCAACACGGGCTTTGGCAATGTTGACCTGGGCTTGCTGGGTGGCATCAAGAAGGTTTTCCTGCGCTTCCTTGATCTCTCCGTTAACTTCCTTTAAATTGGCTTGTTGTGCTCCGCCCTCCCAAAGAGGAACAGTGGCTTGCACGCCAAAAGAATACGTATTACTTCCCTGATTGGGTGATTCACCCGAACGGCCATAATCAGCACTACCCGACACCTTCGGTAAAAAATCAGCCATAGCCGTTTTCTTATCGGCCTTGCGGGCCTCGAGTGCCGAGGAGGCCAAGACCATGTCCGCATTGGTCGCATTTTTAAAATTAATGGCCGCGTTATTTTCTAACTGTTTAAGGAAATCCTTATCTTCGACAAATTCAAAAGTTGTCCCGGCGGGTAATTGCAAAGCAGCAGCCAAGTCCAGGTCGGCATCCTCAGATTGAAGTTTGGCTTGAGTATATAAATATCGGGTTTGGTCGAGATCTGATTTATATTTATTAGAATCCAACTCAGTACCTGTCCCTTGGGTTAAATTCGTCTCGCTTAACTCATAGCCCATCCGATCTTTTTCCAAAAGGGCATAGAAAAGTTTGACCGTTTGCCCTTTACGCTGGGCATCAATAAAAAGGGTGGCGACCAGGGCCAAAATATCTTCACGTGTTTTTTCCAACTCTGCCTGGGAAAAAACTTCTCCCTTTTTGGCCGCCTGGAACCTTTCAAAAGCGGAAGGGTCAAAAAGCGCTAATGTCACCCGGGCCCGCGCATCAAAAGAATTAAAAGGCCCGACATGTGGCGCAACCCCCGGGAACTTAAAACCTTCAGAACGCAGATCATCGGTCTGACGGTCTTCGCTGGCCACCGCATCAATATGCGGCAGTAGATCTGATTGTGCTTGGGATATCCTGGCTATGGCCTGCTCAAGCCTGGCATTGGCCATCATTACTTGCAAGTTGATGGCATCGACACTTTGCAAAGCCTCTTTCAAGGACAGCCGGAAAGAAACCTGCCCCTCCTGTGCCGAAGGACCTTCTGTCTCCTGCGCAAAGACCGCAAAGGAAAAACATCCACCTAAACAGATCAATATAAGGACCCTGATTAAATTCATAGGCCTATTCTAACGTCTTAGATACTATAATTCAATTCAATATTCCCTGTTGCTTGCCCGGCGGACCTGGGTTATTATTAAGGCATGCTGAACCTCAGGAAAATCGTTTTCTATATTTTCTTCCTTATATACCTGATCTTATGCCCCTTGATCGTCACCCGCATGCTGGGGTTTAACATCAATCCCTTGACGCTTCACATCGTCAAGACCGGCCTGGTCTACATCTCAACTAATCCGCCGGATGCGACCGTTTACATAGATGGCCGGATGAGCCATCAAACTACCCCTGCAGTGCTCAGGGATCTTGCCCCTGGCGAACATTTTATCCGCCTTGAACTTAGCGGTTACAACGATTGGGAGAGGAATATCCCTGTTCTGCCTAAAAAAGCCACTGTCCTGGCCAACACCTTGCTCATTCCTGAAGAATGGCCCATTAAAAAGATATCTGATGACTCTTACCAGAATATCATCCTTGCAGATGACGATACTTTGATCGCGATCGATCCCACGCTTAAGGGTATCGATATCTTCCACACCACTTCGGGCATTGAGGAAGATTTTAACGAAGGCAATACCGTCGAAAAGACCCCTCTATTTTCCACAAACTCAATTTATGCCAACGGGAAATTGGTACATTTATATAATGCGCCCCAAAGCCCATTCATCCTTCTGGAAGCAAATATCAAAGATAAGCATAAATTCTTGTGGGTCAATTTAAAAGAAAACCCGCCCCTCATCGAGGACATCAGCGATCTTTTTGTCGATATCCCGACCGATATCGCCTGGAGCAATTCTGATAATGAAAATATCTTCGCCTTTTATCCTCAAAACGTTTACCGTGTCAACATCAAGGACAAAGCTATTTACTTGCAGGCTACCGCCAGCCTGCCTAAAGGCCTGGGTCAACAAGCCTCCCATGCCCTCCAGGACAAGTTCCTTATCAATGATAAGAATGACCTGCTTGTCCGTGAAGGCAAATGGGTCAGGATCTACCCCAAGGAAGATTTTGGGAAAGCTCAAGTATATGATATAACTGAATCAAGACCGTCGACAAATATGTATTTTGAAGAAAAGAACGGGGAACTTTTTTATTTGGATAACCGCACCCGTTGTTTATTCGCGGCCCAGATCTTGCCGCATCATCCTATATTGAATATCCCTATTCCCGACAGCTTAAGGATCAAAATTTCTAAAAAAGAACCTGTGCTATGAGATTTAATTATTCCAAAGAAAACCTGAAACCACGCCAAGCCAAGTTGCAAAGATTTCTCGAGATCTTGCCCGGTGCTTGCAGTTGGTGCGTTTTACTGGGGCTGATCTTTCTTTCTATTTTCTTCCCATTTAGCGCGGCCATCCTTATTGTGGCTTTTTACCTGTCCTGGATCATGCGCGTTTTATATTCCACTTTTTTCCTGGTGCTTTCCTACCTGCAGCTGAACATTGAAAAGAACACCGACTGGATGCGCCGTATCCAAGGCATCGATAACCTGCCTGTGTACTTAAAAGAAATTCGATCAAAAAAATTAAATCGTCATTGGTATCAGCAGATCTCTCATAATATCCACCTGCGTCAGTTAGATATCCTTTCGGCTGGCAATGCCTTGCCGCCAGCCTCTAAAGATATTTATCATTTAGTCATCTTTCCGGTCATCAAAGAAGGCCGTGATATCCTAGAGCCGGCCATTGAGGCCATCAGCCGTCAAAATTTCCCTCTCAAGCAAATGGTTATTGTCTTTGCCCTGGAAGAACGTGCCCAGACGCCGGTCCAAAACGCTGTCTACGAACTGGAAGCGCAATATAAGGATATTTTCTTCAACTGTATCACCGTCGTGCACCCGGCTGTAGTCCCGGGCGAAGCCCGGGTCAAAGGGGCTAATGCCACCTGTGCCGCCAAACAAGCCGCGGCCTTTTTTCAAAACCATCAAATTCCTTTTGAAAATGTGATCATTTCCTGTTTTGACGCAGATACCGTTGTAAGTCTCAATTATTTTTCCTGTCTGACCTATCACTTCATGGTCTGCCCGGACCGTCAACGTGCCAGTTTCCAACCGATCCCGGTTTACCACAATAATATATGGCATGTCCCTGGCTTTGCCCGTGTCGTAGAATCTGGCTCCTCATTTTATCAGCTGATCGAAGCCACCAACCCTGAAAAACTGGTCACCTTCTCCAGCCACAGCATGAGCTTCAAAGCCTTGGTTGACGTGGATTACTGGCCCGTGGACATGATCTCTGATGACTCTGCTATTTTTTGGAAAGCCTATATTCACTACGACGGTCAATACCAGGTGATCCCTATGTATGTCACCCTGTCCATGGATGTCGCCTCGGCCAACAGTTGGTGGCAAACAGCCAAAAGCGTCTATAAGCAAAAACAACGCTGGGCCTGGGGGGTAGAGAATTTTCCGATCGTGATGCGGGCCTTTCTAAGGTCAAAAAAGATCCGTTTATATGAAAAATTGCGCCTTGGTTTCAAACTCTTTGAAGGGCATCTTTCCTGGGCCACTTCAGGTTTCATCCTCTCGATCATCGGCTGGCTCCCGGTTATTTTTGCCCGCCAGGAGTTTTCCGCGTCTGTGGTTTATTACAATATCCCTGATATCACCAATACGATCTTTGCCCTAAGCTTTCTTGCGATTGCTATCACCATCGTCCTTTCCTTGTCCCTATTGCCTAAGACAAAAATGCGCTACCGCTGGCTCTTAAAATTAGGGCATGCTTTTGAATGGCTGATGGTGCCCTTCATCCTGGTTGTCTTCAGCGCCCTGCCCGCCCTGCACGCACAGACCCGCCTGATGTTAGGGAAATACCTGGAATTTTGGGTGACAGACAAAAAAAGAATCCCGCAAAAATAAGCGGGATTCAGGAAGGGAAGATAACGTGAACTCTTTGGTTCCTAGGCCATAGTCACGGTCTTCTTGGGAGTGGTAGCTTCTTCTTTCCAGTGTAAATTGATCCTCAACGTATGATAATAGTCGATCTTCACCAAACGGCGACTATGATTGACGTAAAAGAACCCTTTGACACGAAAAGTAAATTTTTCATCATGACTGACACTATCAAAAAACTTCCTTATATGTACTTGCGGCGTTGTTTGCTTCTCTTCACTTTGTACCTCGGTCGCCACATAGATAAAATTCTTTCGCACATCAGTGACGCACTCTTTTTCTTCCGCATGATCACGCAGGGTTATAGCCTTTCCCCTGCCATGTAAAATAGCTGTTGTTTTATGGAATATGTCTCGCATAGGAGCTTCCTTTGTACCAGCTAATACAGTATCGTTAAGATCCATTCAAAACTCTCCTCAATTTCTTGTATCCTTGGTCTCTAATCGAAGTGTACCATGCCAAATAGTGAAAACAAGGGCATTAGGCCCATTTAGAGAAAACGCTTTCTTAAAATTATATCGACGAGAAAATACAAGGAAGGACTTTTTTCTATAAAAAATTATAAAAATTAAGACTCGAGGGGTCTATTTAAGGGCGCTTATGGAAAGGCAAGATAACGCGGTTTTCCTGGCCTTTGGCCAGGCGTTTAATGTTGGACCTGTGCCGAAAAACTATAAAAACACACAGGATGATGGACATCATGATCAATGGCAGCGGTTCAAGAAAGGCCACCATCAAAACCGGAAAAACAATGGCCGCGACGATGGACGCTAAAGAAACATACCCGAATAACAGAAAAAGCCCCAGCCAAACGATCAACACCCATAACAAGATGATCCTCAAGACCAAAAACTGAACGGCCAGACCGATCAAAACACCAAGGCTGGTGGCCATGCCTTTGCCGCCTTTAAAACCTAAAAACACTGTCCAATTGTGGCCGACCACCGCTGCCACCGCGATAAGGACCAGGGACCAAGGGTCCTTCAGGTCAAAAGCATTGGCTAAAAGAGTGACCGGAATGATCCCTTTGATAATATCCAGGATCAACACAACGATGCCAGGCCCTTTGCCCAAGACCCGAAAAGCATTGGTAGCCCCCATATTCCCAGAGCCATGCTCTCGTATATCAAGGCCTTTAAGCACGCGGCCAAAAATATAGGCCACTGGAATGGAACCGATCAAATACGCTAAAAGAACATTAATGGCCAGAAATAGTAGATTCATTAAGTGCTTTTATCCCTTCCTTTATATAGATAACACCCGAGACAAAGGTGGCCACCAAGGCCACATACCAAAACACATAGGTAAATTTCAACTGCAATAACACTCCCAGGACGCAAACAATTTGCAAAAACGCGGTAAATTTGCCTGAACGGTTGGCCTCGATATCCAGTTTCCCGGTTGACAACTGAATGACCACAGCCCCCAGCAATAACATAATATCCCGGCTGATGATGGCCACCACAAACCACAAAGGAAAATGTATGTCCGGGAAAACCCCTCTTTTAATATACAGGCAAATAAAAGCGCTGATCAAAAGTATTTTATCGGCCAAAGGATCAAGGATAGCCCCGGCCTTTGTTTTCTGGCCGCGTGTCCTGGCAATGTACCCATCAATAACATCCGATACAACCGCCACCACAAATAGCCCTAAGGCGATCCATCGGAAATAATCATGTGGGGGGGAAATATACATGACCGTCGCGATAAAAAACGGGACGATCAAAATGCGGCCGACGGTAACTTTATTGGCAAAGGTCAGGGACATCTTATTCTACCCACTCTAATTTAACTTTATGGTCCGGGCACCAGATCATATCTGCGCTATAACGCGTTCCATCCTCTGGACAATATTTGACCGTATGCTGCGGACTTAATGCCGTATCGATCGAACGCAAGGCCGACTGTGCCTGTGGGTCTTTGGCTATCTGTATCGCTATATTCTTCAACTGCGCCTGCGTGACCGGTTTATTCGTCAGTCCCTGGGTCATTGTCGTTAGCCCCGAAACTGTATCTTCCCCGGTCGACCCGGGCTTAGGCGACGGTGTCTGGCACCCACAAAAACAAACGATGAAGGTCAAAAGGATCGCAAATTTCATTGTAAAATTCGAATCCGACCCAAAGGCCAAAAAATAATATCTGCACGACCAACAATATTCTCTTGAGGGACAAATCCCCAATAACGGCTGTCATAGCTGGAGCCGCTATTGTCCCCCATCACAAAATCATAGCCTGGAGGAACATGCACCACTTGGCCTTCAGCCCCGTAATCACCGCGATTATAATAATAGGTCCGTTTGATGCGCGGATCAGTGATCTCCTTGCCATTGATATAAATAGCTCCGTCTCTGATCTCAACGGTCTCCCCGCCCACTGCGATAAGACGCTTGATAAAATCCTTGGTCGGATCGACCGGATAAACAAAAACAACAATGTCCCCGCGCTGTGGTTTTCTAAAACCAGGCAGGCGTTTTTGGGTCAAAGGCAATAAAGCATCCGGCCATCTCACCGATAATAGCGGGGATCCCTCTTGTAATCCAATATCCCAGAACATGGGTGGCAGGACCTGCGGTCCATACGTCCATTTATCAACAAATATATGGTCCCCAGTTACCATCTTATAACCAAAGAAATTCCAAGTATTATCTTCTAGAAGGGTTGGCCTCATTGACCCGCTGGGGATCTTAAAAGGTTGAATAAAATAACTGCGGATCAATACCGCCAAAACCAGCGCAATAAGAACAGACTCGACCCATTCGCGGGTCACTGATTTTGGTTTTTTATTTTTGGGCATGACTATCCTTTCCGAGCTACTGCGAGTGTCGGTCAATCCGACCGAACTAAATTTTCAATGCAGCTAAAAAGGCTTCCTGTGGCACTTCCACGCGGCCGATCGTTTTAAGCTTCTTTTTGCCTTCTTTTTGCTTTTCCCATAATTTACGCTTGCGGCTGATATCGCCTCCATAACACTTGGCCGTGACATTCTTACCCGTTGCTTTGATCCTGGCGCTCGAGATGATGCGTCCGTCGGCCTGGGCTTGAATACGTATTTCAAATAATTGCTGAGGAATAAGTTCTTTCAGTTTCGTGACCAGCCCCAAGCCTTTATCATAAGCACGATCTTTATGCACCATGCACGAGAAAGCATCACAGATCTCATCATTGATCATGATATCCAGACGTGTGATGGACGCCGGCGCATAGTCCTTAAACTCATAATCAATGGACCCATACCCGCGGGTAGCAGACTTGACCAGATCATTAAAATCTACAATAACCTCGGAAAGCGGGATATCAAAAAGGATCTTCATGCGATCCCCGATGAACTCACTTTTTTGGAAAACACCACGCTTCCTTTTAGAAAGTTCCATCACAGCATCCATATAGGTGACCGGTGTAAAAATTGACACGGCCAGGATCGGCTCTTCCATACGGGCAATATCCGAACCGTTGGGCAGATCAGAAGGGTTTTCCAGATCCATCACCGATCCGTCCCGCTTGATGATCTTATATCCGACGTTGGGCGTGGTCAGGATCAAATTCAGGTCATATTCACGCTCAAGGCGTTCCTGCACGATCTCCATGTGCAAAAGTCCCAGAAAGCCGCAACGAAACCCATATCCAAAAGACTGAGAAGTTTCATGTTCATAAACAAAGCTGGGATCTGAAAGACGTAATTTATCAATGGCCTCACGCAAAGGGGCATAATCTCCGGCATTGACCGGATAAACACCACAGAAAACCAATGGCTTTAATTGACGATAACCTTCTAAAGGATGGGCGGTCGGGCGTGCCAGTTCCGTCATGGTGTCCCCTACACGGACTTCTTTAGGATCATGCAAATTGCAGGTGATATACCCGACTTCTCCAGCGGAAAGTCCCTTGACCGGTTGAACGCCAGGGGCGAATATGCCAACCTCCTGCACATCAAAATCCTTACCCACGTTCATAAAATGGATACGCACGCCGGGTTTAATAGACCCTTCAAATATACGTACATAAATAATGATACCCTTATAGATATCGTACTTCATATCAAAAACCAGAGCTTTTAATGGGGCCTCCGGGTCTCCTTCGGGCGGCGGGATGAATTTCACGATCTTTTCAAAGAGTTCGGCGATGTTCAAGCCTTGTTTAGCCGATACTAATTGAATGTCTTCTAATTTAAATTTAAGGATCTCAATGAATTGGCGTTTGGCCTCGTCGATATCTGCATTGGCGATATCGATCTTGTTGATCACCGGCAAGATCTCCAGGTTATTATCAATGGCCAGATAATAATTGGCGATGGTTTGGGATTCCACCCCTTGGGTGACATCGATCAAAAGAAGAGCCCCTTCGCAGGCGCGCAGGGACTTTTCAACTTCATAAGAAAAGTCCACATGGCCCGGAGTATCAATAAGATTAAAGATATATTTCTGTCCGTCCAGGGCTTTATAATCCAGGCGTACCGCTGAGGCTTTGATGGTGATGCCACGCTCGCGCTCAAGGTCCATATCATCAAGCATCTGATTATGGAATTTGCGCTCGTCGATGGCTCCGGCAAACAATAAAAACCTGTCCGCCAACGTGGATTTACCGTGGTCGATATGGGCAATGATGGAGAAATTGCGGATATTGGAATGCTTCTTCATTGGATCAATTTCATGATTTTATCAACTGTTCCTTCGATCGTTAATCCGGTGGTATCAACGGTAATGGCATCGGGCGCTTTTTTCAAGGGGCCAACGGCGCGGGTAAAGTCTTTATGGTCGCGTTCCTTCATTTCAACGCGCAATTGATCCAGATCAACCTTCTTGCCCGCTGCGATCAATTCTTTATAACGGCGCTGTAAACGTTCTTCGACATCAGCGTCTAAATAAAATTTATGCTTCGCGTCCTTAAAGACCACCGTGCCCTGATCACGCCCATCGGTAACGATGGAACGGCTCATGCCAATATCCCTTTGCCAGGCGACCATCAAGGTCCTCACTCCAGGTGTTCTAGCGGCATAATACGTATTGTTGGTCACCTCCGGTGTACGGATCGCCACTGAAACATCTTCACCGTCCAAGGTGACGTTCAAAGAACCGTCTGACATTTCTTTAAAGGAAATTTTAGTATTACGGGCCAAATGGGTAAAGGCTTCTTCATCAGACAAATCCATTTTAAAACGCAGGGCCTTTAAAGTCAGAGCACGATACATCGCTCCGGTATCAAGATAGGTGATCCCAAGCTTTTTGGCCAGGGATTTGGCGACCGTACTTTTACCGGCACCCGCCGGTCCATCCAAGGTGATCACTAAATGTTCTGTTGGCATAAACCTTATCCTAAGCGTTCCCGTTTATCACGAGCAACTTTAAAAATGTCCATCAATGCTTCCTGATCACGGGCCACAATGGCCTTGCGCATGGTGGCTAAAACTTTTACCGCTTCATCAAGCGCTTTAAGGATCGGCTTAGGGTTGGTTAAAGCAATGTCCCTCCAGACTTGAGGATCTGAGGCTGCGATCCGGGTCGTATCTTTAAGTCCCTGGGTGGCGTGCTCCAAATAGTTATCCGGCAGGGCTTTCATCATGGCAAATGCCGCCAAATGCGGCAGATGACTAATGTAAGCCAGAACCTGGTCATGGTCCTGAGGGGTCATCAATTTAACGGTTGAGCCTAATTGCGTCCAGAACTGCTTGATCTTCTCTCGGGCCAAACGATTGGTCTTGTCCGTCGGGGTCATCACACATATACCCCCTTCATAAAGCTGGGCATTGGCCGTGGCAGGACCTTTCTTTTCAGAACCGACCAAAGGATGGGAGCCTACGAACAACAGCGAATGATGCAATACTTTTTCAGCCCGTTCGACGATCGCGACCTTGGTACTGCCTAGATCGGTGATGATGCACCCGCGCTTGTGTTCTTTCCCTAAGATCTCAATAAGGTCCAGGATCGTGTTGACCGGAGTGGCCAATACGATCAGATCCGCCCCGATGATCCCTTTGCTAAAGTCTAAACTCCACTCGCTGATGGCGCCCAGGTCCTTGGCTACTTTTAAAGAAGCTTCCTGCCGGCCAATGCCGATCACCTCGCGGGCCAGGCCTTTTTTCTTAATCGCCAACCCCAGGGAAGCCCCCATGAAACCAACACCGACGATCGCAACCCTTCGAAACAATTCTTTTCTATTAAACATAATTTATCCTTTAAAAATCTCTGTCCACTGCCTGAGCGACACGTTTGCAGGAGGCCATCAATTCCTGAAATTTATCCGGCATCAATGACTGTGCCCCGTCAGACAAAGCTTCTTCAGGGTTATCATGCACTTCGATCATCAACGCATCACAACCGGCCGCGATCCCTGCCCGGGCTCCCGCCGCTACATACTCCCATGAACCTGTCCCATGGCTGGGGTCAACCACCACCGGCAAATGGGTCAGACGTTTGGCAACAGCCACCGCATTGATATCAAGCGTATTGCGTGTGGCGGTCTCAAAGGTACGAATACCGCGCTCGCAAAGCATGACATCATAATTACCATTGGCCAACAAATATTCGGCAGACATCAGCCATTCTTTCACAGTCCCGCTCATGCCGCGCTTGAGCATCACCGGTTTTTTAATAATACCGACCTCTTTTAATAAAGAAAAATTCTGCATGTTGCGTGCCCCGATCTGCAAGACGTCAACATATTTGGCCAAAAGCTCTACTTGACGGGTATCCATGACCTCAGAGATCGTGCACAAACCAACTTCTTTTCCCACGGCCTGCAAGATCTTCAAGCCTTCCTCTCCCATGCCTTGAAAATCATACGGGGAAGTACGCGGCTTAAATGCCCCGCCACGTAAAATATTAGCCCCAAAAGATTTAACCATCTTGGCCAAAGAAAGCAAGCCATCATAACTTTCTACCGAGCATGGGCCTGCCATCACGGCGATCTTTTTACCACCCACGGTCGTATTGTAAGGTAGCTTAATAATAGTATTCTCTTTTTTAAATTCCCTGGAAACCAGCTTATATGGCGCCAAAACATGCATGACCTGGTCAACCCCAGGAAAAACTTCCAAAGGAATGACCCGCAAGGCATCTTCAGGGCCGATAAAACCGATCACTGTGCGTTCCACCCCGCGCGAAATATTGGCCCTAAGCCCCAGCTTATCGGCACGCTCAACAATGTGTTTGATATTGGCCTCGGTAGCATCCGGGCGTAAAATGACGATCATAGAATTTCCCCCAATGTTTTTATAAAACGCTTATTTTCCGACGCGCTGCCGATGGAAACGCGTATGTATCCTTTTAATCCCCATACAGCCATATCACGGATAATGACACCTTTTTTAAGCAAGGCGTTCGCGACCTGGCTGCTGTCCCCTCCGACATTGACCAAAATAAAATTCGTAAAACTCAACTCATACGCGACATCCATACTGTCTAGGGATCGGTAAAGATACTGCCTTTGCTCACTGACATCTTTAGCGATATGACGATAATACGCTTCGTCTCCTAAAACAGCCACGGCCGCGGCCTGGGCCATGCTGTTGACGTTAAAAGGTTCACGCAAACGATTTAAAATATCAATGATCTCGGGACTGGCGATCCCATAGCCGACACGCAACCCTGCCAGTCCGTACATTTTAGAAAAAGTACGGGTGGTCATCACATTAGGGAATTTCTTCATCAAGGCTAAAGTATCAGGATAATCCTTGGCCTGCACATATTCAAAATAAGCCTCATCAAAAAATACCAGGGTGCTTTTAGGCACGCATCGCAAAAAAGCCTCAACTTGGCGCTGGCTAATATAGGTCCCCGCCGGATTATCAGGATTGCCTATAAATATGATCTTCGTACGCGCATTGATCTTTGCTTTCATGGCCTCAAGGTCATAATGAAAATCTTTAAGCGGCACTTGATGCAAACGGGCACCGGACAAGGTGGCCGCGATCTCATAAACCAAGAATGAAGGCTTGGCAATAATGACATCATCCCCTTTAGCCGCAAAGGCTTTCACCGCTAAAACAATGATCTCATCTGAACCATTGCCGAATATCAACTGATCATCATCAACATTAAGTTTTTTAGCCAAGGTACGGCGAAGCAAGAAACAGCCGCCATCCGGATACCGATTGACCTCACGGGCAGCCTTGGCCATGGCGGCCAAAGCTTTAGGCGATGGCGGATAAGGATTCTCATTGGAAGCCAATTTAATGACACTTTTCAGGCCAAGCTCGCGCCTGACCTCATCAATGGGCTTTCCCGGAACATAAGGTTTGATCTTAAAAATATATGGATTTGCAGCTTGCACAGTTTCGCCCTTTATTTTAAACCATTAAGACAGAGCATTATAAAGGCGGGTTAAGGGGCTGTCAACCATTGATACCCCCTCTTGGATTTAAGGGGGTCAGGAGGATTTTCTTGAAACCATCTTCATGAACAACACGGACCGCCTACGATAATTTTCTTTTGAAATATCCTTGCCACATTAACTAAACCGATCATCACTGGCACCTCGACCAAGGGCCCTATCACAGCCGCGAAAGCCACGCCTGAATTGATCCCAAAGACCGCAATGGCCACTGCGATCGCCAGCTCAAAATTATTGCTGGCTGCCGTAAATGACAGGGTGACTGTCTTTCCATAATCCGCGCCTGCCTTTTGGGCCATATAAAACGAAATAAAAAACATCACGATAAAATATATCAATAGCGGTATCGCGATCCGCAGAGCATCCAATGGGATCTTGACAATAAATTCACCTTTAAGTGAAAACATCACAAAGATCGTAAATAGAAGCGCTATCAAGGTCATCGGGCTGATACGGGGAATAAAAACCTTGTCATACCATTCACGGCCTTTAACCGCAAGTAAAGCAAATCTTGAAATGATACCTGCCAGAAATGGTATGCCAAGATAAATAAAGACACTTTTGGCTATCTGAAGGATCGTCACATGAACAACAGCACCCTGCAGCCCAAAGAATCCAGGTAATATCGTGATAAAGACCCACGCATATACTGAAAAGAACAAAACTTGGAAAATCGCGTTGAAAGCCACTAATCCCGCGCAATACTCCGTATCGCCATCCGCGAGATCATTCCAGACGATGACCATGGCTATGCACCGGGCCAGACCGATCATGATCAATCCGACCATATATTCCGGATACCCTCTTAAAAAAGTGATCGCCAAAACAAACATCAATATCGGGCCGATGACCCAATTCTGCACCAAAGAAAGTGTGAGGATCTTAACGTCCTTAAACACATCCCCCAGCTCTTCGTATTTAACCTTTGCCAACGGCGGATACATCATCAGGATAAGACCTATGGCAATAGGAACATTGGTGGTCCCTGATTGGAACTGATCCCAAAAGCCAACGATACCCGGAACAAAGAAACCAGCACCGACTCCAATAGCCATCGCCAAAAAGATCCATAATGTCAGAAATCTGTCTAAAAAAGAAAGTTTCTTACAGTTCTGTGCCGCCATTTTTATTTTCCTCTCTAAAAAATATTATGGATTCTTTCGTAACCATTCTTTAAGTGCCACTTTAATTTCCTCCCTGACTTCCCGGACCTTGGCCAGCTTCTCTATATCTGTGCCTTGGAATTTGGACGGATCTGTAAAGCTCCAATGCAATCTTTGGCTTAACCCTGGAAAAACAGGACATCTCTCTGCGCTTGTTTCATCACATACGGTAATGACATAACTATATTGTTTACCCATCTTAAAAAGATCAAAGGCTGCTTTTGTCTGCTTGCCCGTTATATCAATTCCTTCTTCTTTTAATGCTTCAACAACGATCGGATTTAATTTCCCCGGCTCAAGACCGGCGCTTTCAACTTCAAAAAGATCCCCTGCCAATTTTCTTAAAAGCTCCTCGGCCATTTGGCTTCGGGCGGAATTATGGATACAGACAAATAAGACATTTTTCTTTTCCATATGATCTCCTCGTTGTTAAACAATCCTGCAACAGCCGCCTTCGATCTTTAACGTATTGATCTCCACTAATGCTTGAGCGATCTTCGCCCGGGCTGAGGAAATGATCCTTGAAACCGTGGAGCGATGGACACGCATTTGTTGGGCCGCTTGTATTTGTGATAAATGCTCGTGATCCAAAAGCCTGACCGCTTCAAATTCATCCAGGCTCAAAACAACACATGATTTTGAACTTAGAGCTTTAGTCTGCGGCTTGAAAAATCTTTGGGCGGTACTGCATTTAACCCAGCGGGTTTTCTTTGGTCTCATGATCCTATCCTCATTATGCACATATGTGCATTATCCTGGCATAAAAAGATTTGTCAATAAAAATTAACTTACGGATTGGCTTTTAAAATAAGAGGATTGAAGGCTTTGGCAGAAACGATCACCTTGCTGCCGATAGATAAGCCTTCGATCTCTTCATCCGTGGCCACTACCTTGGTGAGATTATTGCCTATACTTAAGGTCAAGATATTCAAAACTCCGTCCTTTTGGATCTCCATGATCTCCCCGCTAAATTTAAATTTCCCGCTCAGATCATTATTCACAAAAACGTCCAAAGGGCTGCCGGATCTTATGATCTTGCCATGATCAAGGACAAATATCTTTTTTGATAACTTGAACACTTCTGAAAGATCATGGCTTACCAAGATCGTTGTGATCTTGGTCTTTTGATAAACCTTGATGATCTCATCCTGCAAGTTCAAGCGTGAACGGATATCTAAATTAGACAAGGGCTCATCTAAAAGAAGGATCTTGGGCTGATTGATAAGGGCACGGATCAAGACCACTCTCTGCTTTTGGCCGCCGGAAATCTTATCCGGTCTTTGATCTTCCAGACCTTTTAAACCCATCACAGCGATCCACTCCTCGATATGGTGGCGATCTTTCTTATCCCCACAGGCATATTCCAAATTTTCACGGACCGTCATATGCGGGAAAAGATTATTCTCCTGAAAAATAAAACCTGTCTTTCTCTGCTGGGTCGGACGATCGATCGTGTGAAGGCTATCAAACCAGATCTCACCGTCGACTTCGATATACCCTTCTTGCGGCTGGTCCAAACCTGCCAATATCCTCAATAAAGTTGTTTTACCCGCTCCGGACTCCCCAAAAAAAGCGACAAATTCCCCTTTGGCAATGTTTAGATCAAGATCAAGCCATTCCTTGCCCAATGGCGTGTGCATTTCTTTTTTGAGTTGGATCTTGATCATCATTAAAAGATCTTTACAGATTTACGGTTTAAATAATAAAAAATAAGCAGGATAGAAAAAGATATAAGCACCAATATCAAAGCGTAAAGCCCAGCGGTATCATAATTCAAGGCCTCTACTTCATTATAAATAGCGATGGACGCAAGCCTGGTTTCTCCGGGTATATTGCCGCCGATCATGAGCACCACCCCAAACTCACCGATGGTATGGGCAAAGGCCATGACAATGCCTGTTAACAAGGCCGGCTTGATATTCGGTAAAATTACCCTGCGCAAGGTTTCCCACGGTGATTTTCCTAAACAATAGGAGGCTTCCATCAATGCCAGTGGAAAACTTTGTAGACCAGCTTTAATAGGATTCACCATAAAAGGAAGGCTAAAGATCACAGAACCAATAACAAGACCGGTAAAACTAAAAACGACCCTGATACCGAAGAATGATTGTAAAAAATGACCCAAAAAATATTGGGGACTAAAAACAATTAAAAGATAAAACCCTATGACGGTGGGAGGTAAAACCAAGGGCATGCTGACAAGGGTTTCGACGATATATTTAAATCTATTCTTTGAAAAGGCTATCCAATAAGCCAATGGAACACCGATAATAAAAAGAATAACGGTGACGGTCAAAGCCAGCTGAAAGGTCAAGATCAAGGGCTGCACAATGACACCTCATTGGTTTTAACCAACCACTCAACAAGATCACCATTGGCCAATCCCAACTTTTGGGTTGATCGTGTTGAAATAATGGACGTGATCTCTTTATTCTTATAATCAAGGATGATCTTGGCTAAGATATCGGATTTTTCGATCCGTTTAATGGTCCCCTTGAATCTGTTACGTAAACTGATCAAGCCTGAGAGATTTTTTCCGATAGAAACTTCTGTTTCTTTAAAAAGCAGGGTAACGCTGTTGCCTTGTTTCAAATAAGCGGCGCTGGCGGGTGTTTCCAGGACTATCGAACTAAAAACATCCCCCTCAACATCTATGTCCACCATCGACATATGCGGGGTTGATTCGATCAAAACGATCTTACCGGTCAGTTTATTCACGGGAGTTTATAGCCATACTTCTTGAAAATTTCCTGGGCTGGCGATGAAAAAAGAAAATCATAAAATTCCGCAGCCTCTTTTAAATGATCCTGTTGGGCGTATTTTAACACAATCACCCCTTGGGCAATAGGCTTATATGCCTGCGGGTCCACCTCGATCCATTTTCCCTTATCCTTCATATTAGGGGCCAAGACAATTGATTTGGCGGTAAAGCCAATATCTGCCGCCCCTGTTGTAATGAATTGATTCGCCTGTGAGATACTTTCACCCATTACTAATTTCTTCTGCAAGGACTCATATAATTTATAAAATTTCAAAGCATTAACGGCCTCGCGTCCGTAGGGTGCCAATTGAGGATCAGCCAAAGCAATTTTTCCTATGGCGGCATCACTTAACACACTGATCCCTTTAGACAGGTCCAAATCCTTGATCGTCCAAAGTACTAAAACACCATACCCATACACCTTGGGGGCTTGTAATGAGAACCCATCTTTATAAACCTTGGCAGGATATTTCATATCCGCGGATAAAAACACATCAAACGGAGCGCCATTTTCGATCTGTGAAGTCAATTTACCCGATGATCCTATGACAGCTTTAACACCAATACCTGTTTCCCTGGTAAATTCCGCTTTTAGATCGTCCAAGGTAAATTGCACATTGGCCGCAGCAGCGACGGTAATATCACCGGCAAAAGCAGTCAACGGTACTGCCATTAGAAATACTAAAAAAATTAATACTTTTTTAGACATAGCTTAAGCGTCAGGATAGGAGCCCAGGATCTTGAGGAATTTACACATCCCCTCAAGTTGGGCAAGGGCACGGGCGACACGCGGGTCGTTTTGATGGCCTTCACAATCGACGAAGAAATAATAATCCCAGGCTTTCTTTTTAGAAGGCCGGGATTCGATCTTGGTGAGATTGATCTTATGTTTCATGAAAGGAGTCAGCATGGCATGCAAGGCACCGACTTTATCCTTGATGGAAAACACCAATGAGGTGCGGTCTTTTCCGGTTGGTGGCACATCCATGGTTGAGATCACCAGAAAACGCGTGATATTGTGAGCGCTGTCCTGGATATTGGATTTGAGGATCGTCAATTCATAAAGAGACGCCGCGATCTGGGAAGCGATACACGCCGCATTCTTTTTACCGGCTACGACCTGGGCCGCTTTCGTCGATGATACCATGGGTATCAGCTGGGCCTTGGGCATATTTTTCAAAAGCCATTGACGGCATTGGCCCAAGATCTGCGGATGCGAATAGATCTCTTTGACTTGCGATAAAGCTGACTTGGACATTAAATGATGTGTCACATTCAACAAAACCTGCGAACAGATCTTCAGGTCTGAATCAACCAGCAGGTCCATCGTATGGGTGACAACGCCTTCAATGGAATTTTCAATAGGCACAACCCCATAATCGCAATCCCCGCCTTCTACCTTACTGAATACTTCAGCCACATTATCGCACGCCACATGTTCGACGGAAGAACCGAATTTCTTCAAGGATGCCAAATGAGAAAAAGTAGCTTCAGGCCCCATATACGCGATACGTAAATGTTTCTCCAGGGACAAGGACGCTGACATGACCTCGCGATAGATCGCTTCCAGCGCCTCATCCTTAATGGGCCCGCCATTTAGGTCCTTGATTCGCTTGAGCACATCCTGCTCGCGGGCAGGCGCGTAGATCGGTTTGTTATTCTTGATCTTTTCTTTACCGATAGTCAAGGTAACGGCCGCACGATCATTAAGAAGTTCGATGATCTTGGCGTCCAATCCATCAATTTTTTTACGTAAATGACTTAAATCCATTTTGTTAAGTCTCCACATTCATGGTGCGTGACTGACCACTATTCTCTTGACTGGCTGTCTGTTCCGGTACTTGTTCAACGGCTTCATTAGTTGATTGATCAGCTTCACTCGCGTTGACTCTGGCCGTAGCGTCGGCCATGACACTGGCAGAAGGCATATCAACACCCAATTGAGCAAACTCTTCCATCTTAGGAAGGTCTTCCAATGACTTTAAACCAAAATATTCCAGAAATTCCTTGGTCGTACCATATAAAAATGGCCGGCCCGGCACTTCTTTACGGCCGGTGATCTTAATAAGCCCTTTATTAAGTAAATGAGCGATGGTGCCATCGGAATTGACCCCGCGGATGATCTCCACCTCGGCCCGGCCTACCGGCTGTTTATACGCAATGATCGCCAGACTTTCCAACGCCGGACGGGATAGCTTTTCCTTAGTCTTGGTCTTATAAAATTCACGGATATACGGAGCCGCCTGACTATTAGAGAGCATCTGAAAGCCTCCAGCGATCTCCACGACCATCATACCAGCCGTACGATTCACATATTCATCCTGCAATTGCTTGATCAGATCATAGATATGCGCGGGTTTCAGCTCAGGAAAGACTTCTTTTAGTTGGTCCAAAAGCACAGGCTTTTCGCTGACAAACAATAACGCTTCAATGGCACTTTTATAATTATTTATTTGCTCATCCATCCTATGAAGTCCTCTTTTGCTTATAAATTTCGTTAAGCAGCTCTTCTGAAGTAGTCAAATGGGGTGATCTCTCCAGGGCTTTTTTGATCATTTCTTCCGCTTCTATTTTCTTATACTGCAACTGCAATAAAATATGCAAAGCTTCTTGTTGGATGTCCCCTAATTGCGCCGATGGACTTGGCACTGCCACCCGATCGCGCATCAGGGTGAACTTGCCCATCTTGCCTTGCAGCTTGGCCACGATCTCCCTGGCCTTTTGCTCACCTATACCAGGAAGTGTTTTCAAATACTTGGTGTCTCCCCGGTCAATGGCCTGGGCAATTTCACCAATGGCTTTGTTAAGGGCCTTGACCGCCGCCCTTGGGCCTATACCGGAGACCTTGATGAATTCCAGGAAAAAATCACGTTCAACTTCATTGATGAATCCCACCAGGACCGGTGTTCCGCTCGAGGGGGTCATCTGATAATAATGATACGTGATTAAACGTATATTGCCATCGCTATCTTGATTTTCTTTGATCCTCTGCAAGACAGACAGCGGCGTTAAAATTTCATAGCTTAACCCATTGGTCTCAAGGGTTATGGCTGCCTCACTTTGACGTGATATTTTACCTCTAATGGCTGTGATCATGTCAATTTATACCGCATCATATGGGCCTGCCCCAGAGCCAGGGATAACGCATCACTGGCATCTAATTTAAACCCTTCAGATTTAATATTCAACAGTCTTTTTACAAATCCCTGCATCTGGATCTTGGTAGCATTACCGTTGCCGATCAAGGCCTTACGGATACGTTTGACGCTTTGTTCGACTAGTTCAATTTTCTGTTGAGCCACGCTTAAACAGATCACCCCGCGCACATGGCCTAAAATAGCAACGGTGGCAGGGTGTTTGTGATGGGAATATAGTTTTTCTAAAACCACGATATCAGGATGATGTGCCTGAAGGATGGTGGTGATGTGCAGATGGACTTTCAGGAGCCTCACCTCGAAGAGATCCTTGATATTAGGCTCAATAATGCCCGCCTCAAGGACCTTGACGCCGCCTGCTTGAACATCAACGACGCCATATCCCGTCGTGATAAGTCCGGGATCAATGCCTAATATGCGCATAGATTATTCTTCGGCAAGCTTAGCCATTTCTTCATCAGAAATATCAAAGTTAGCATGCACGTGCTGAATATCTTCATTCTCTTCCAAGAGCTCGATCAAACCCAGCAAATTCTTCGCATCACTGCCTTCGACCTTGACCGTGGATGCAGGGATCATGGTGATCTCGGCCGTGACCGTTTCAATATTCTTGGACACAAAGGCTGTTCTTACAGCTTCGAAGCTCGTTGGTTCAGTAAACACCTCAAATGTTTCACCTTCAGATTTTACATCTTCGGCTCCGGCTTCAAGGGCAACTTCCATGACAGTATCTTCAGAGGCCTTGCTTTTTTCAACTTCCAGATAACCTTTTTTGGTGAACATAAAGGCCGTTGAACCGGCACCGGCTAATGAACCACCTCTTTTATTTAATAAATTACGGACTTCCGCTGTGGTACGGTTCTTGTTATCCGTCAATCCTTCGATCAAAAGCGCCACCCCACCAGGGCCATACGCGTCAAAAACAACATTCTCAAAAATGATCCCAGGGATCTCACCTGTTCCTTTTTTGATGGCGTTCTCAACATTGCTTTGAGGCATATTGTACTCACGGGTACGGGCGATCGCAGCCCTCAATCGAAAATTGGTATCGATGTTACGCCCGCCTTCCTTGGCCGCCGCAGTAACTTCCTTGCTCAATTTTGTAAACAAGGCCCCGCGCTTGGCGTCTTCTGCACCTTTTTTATGTTTGATCTTTGCCCATTTTGAATGACCTGACATTTCAAATACCCCCTGTTTAATTAATGTAAAAGAAAAAAGCAGTCAATAAGCCGAGTTCTGTGATCCGCCTTAGCCCTTTAAGAGGCGAAGATGGACGATGACCATTTGACTAACATCCGCCTTTGGCAGATATCTGGCAGCCTACCCGAGAGTATGAGGGAACGGATAATCCCCTTGTCTTTCGACATTCTCCCCTATTTGGCATTGCTCCATGCAGAGATTGCTCGTTTCACTCTTCCTTGCGGAAGCATCGTCACTGTAGCTCTGATCCTCACCGGAATTTCTTCCAGCGGTCCCGCGTTATCGGGATGCATTATCCTTTGGAGCTCGGACTTTCCTCTGCGACGCCATGAGCATCCCAGCGGCCATCCTGACCTGCTTTTTTTAAAACCTGACGAACCAGTGCATCCGCCTCGCTATTTTGCTCGCGCGGCACATGCGCAATTTGAAATGATCTAAACCCTGTGATCAAATGCTTAACCTGGGCAAAAAGCGGTTTTATATTCTCATGCTTGACCGCGTATTTTCCCAAGACCTGCTTGTACATCAACTCACTATCGGTCTTAACACTGACTTCATCAGCTTTTAAGATCAACGCTTCTTGAAGAGCATCGATCAAGGCCGTGTATTCCGCAATATTATTCGTACCTTGGCCGATGAAACGACTCAGGGTTTTAATGGTTTTCCCATCCTCGTTAATAACCACCCCGATGGCTGCCGGCCCCGGATTACCTGAACAGCCGCCGTCGGTAAATATCTCCAATTTCATATACTAAATTTCATCGGCCAGATAAAGGATCCTGGCACATTGATCGCAAGAAATGATCTGCTCGTATTTTTTAAGCTCATTCATGACCTGTTCGGTCAAATGCATATAACAACCGCCGCAGGCATGATCGATCACCTTAACAATGCCTAAACCATCTTTATTCTTCAAGATACGCTCGTAACGGCTTAAATAATCCGGCCTAACTTCCGGGGCTACCTGGGCACGCTGAGATTCTTTGACTTTCAAGCGGTCCTCGATAAGCGCCATATCATCATCCACCTGTTTTTTCTTGGACGTAAATTCCCTCTCGTATTGGATAACCGTGGCTTTTTCTGCTTCCAGCGCTTTGCGGGCCGCATCCACCTCATCAAAACCCAAAAGGATCTTCTCTTCAGCGATCGATTTATCGGCCTTTAAATTCTCGATCTCTAAAAGCCTTGCCTGATATTCCTTATTTGTTTTTAAAAGAGCCAGTGAAGCATCTGCTTTAGAGATGCCTTCTTCCTTGACCTTAAGATCTAATTCCAGATCTTTCTGGATGACCTGAATGGCCTTTAATTTATCTTCCAGACTTTTGAGCTTAACCTTTTTCGATTCAAATTCAACTTTCAACGCTTCAAGTTCAGCAGGTTTTTCACGCAATTCGCGTTTGAAGCGAAAGATCTCCTCGTCCATGATCTGGAGATCGACGATCTTTCTAATTTGGTCTTTCAAATTTTGACCTGCCACTGTCATATATCCCCTAATTGTTCTACTCAAATATATCTGGTGGACTCAGCAGGAATTGAACCGGCGGCCTTCGCCATGTGAGGGCGACGCTCTAACCAACTGAGCTATGAGTCCTAAAATTAAATGGGCCCACCTGGACTCGAACCAGGGACCAAGGGATTATGAGTCCCCTGCTCTACCGACTGAGCTATAGGCCCGTCGTTCGCTAAGCAATTTTTCCGCAGGGCTCACTCCCCATTAGGGAAACCAATGGTTTCCCTTCTGGCGCTCCTCGCCGCTAACGCAGCTCGTCGCTGTCAAACCCTTCCTACCCGTCCATCCGCCATGCTTAAGGGAAAAACCATGTTTTTCCCTTAATGATCCCTTTTCTGAGTTTGTCTGCGACAAACTCTCGCTCGCAAACTTGGATAGAAGGCTCAAAGAAGGTTCAATATTAGCATAATTTATATTTAATGGGTAGGAAAAATTTACAAGCCCCTACGAATGTCAAATCTGAGGGCTGGGAATATTAAAAAACCCGCCAGGTTCAACCTGGCGGGCTTTATTATTCTTGGCTAAGCAGCTTAGAAATTAGCGGCTATCTTTATGCTTTGAAAAACAGTCCTTACAATAGACCGGACGGTCTTCTCTAGGCTTAAATGGAACTTCACATTCTTTTTTACAATCCGCGCAAACTGCCTTGTGCATCTCTCGCGGGCCTCTGTCATAACCACCTCTACCACCTTGTCCACCTTGAAAACCCATGTGTATCTCCTTTGTTTAACCCTTCTTAAATCACGTATTCTCTGGATTATCGTCTTTAATTGTCCATCTGTCTACCGATTTCTTTACAACGTGCTTTTTTTACAACGCTTGTTTAACCGCCTTCATCAGTCCAGGATCGACCTTGTAGCCCAAAAAAACAGCTTTTTGCAGATCTTCCCAAGCCTTCGAATATTGCTTCAACTGATAATAAACAATGGCCCGGTTATTATAGGCCTGCGCGATCTTTGGGTTTATCTCAATGGCCTTGGTAAAATCAAATCTGGCAGCAACAAGATCATCTTGCTGGACATAAACTTCTCCCCGATTGACATAGCTTTCGGCATAGGCCGGATCTAACACAATCGCTTTACTAAAATCATTAATAGCGTCCATCAATTTACCTTGGGCCTCAAAGACAATGCCTCGATTGTAAAAGGCCTCTGCCAGATTAGGATTTAATTCGATGCTCTTACTTATATCTGCCATGGCTTGAGTCAAGTTACCTACCTTGAGCCAGGAAAGTCCCCGATTGTGATAACTTTCGGCGTATTGCGGATCGAGGAGAATGGCCTGACTAAAATCAGAAAGGGCGTGAGACACTTGGCCCATCTTGTCATAGGTAAGGCCGCGATTATAATAGACAGCGGCGTCCTGAGGATTTAATTCAATGGCCTTGTTGTAATCAGCAATGGCTTGAGTAAAATTGCTTTGCTGGGCATAGGCATTGCCACGGCTAAAATACGCTCCCTTATCCTGAGGGTTTATTTTGATCGTTTGGGTAAAATCAGATATAGCCTTTACGATATCCCCCTGCTTCTCCCAGAGGATACCGCGATCGTAATAGGCATCGGCAGAATTAGGATTGATCGCAATGGCCCTGTTCAAGTCTTCGATACTGGGAGCATGCTTATCATCATAAGCAGGGCTCCCTGTAATGCTCAAGAGGAACATCGCCACCAATAAAAGTGCCGTTCGATTAAAATGACAGATCATTGTTTGGGAGCTGTCCATCCTCCGCCTAGATATTGAATAAGCAATACGCAGGCATTCAGGCGCTGGCCAAGAACTATAACGGCGGATTTTTCAACATTTAAGGCCGTAGCTTGAGTGGTGATTACATCCAGCGCGCTTACTATCCCGGCTTGATACTGATTGGTTTCCAGCATTACTGCTTTCTTAGCATCCATCACCGCTGCATCCTGAACTTGTTCTTCTTGATCTAAAATGCGAAGTGCGGCTAAATTATCTTCCACTTGTCCAAATGCGGCCAACACGGTTTGACGGTAGGCGGCCACATCCGCATCATAAACAGCCTTCGCTTGGGCTGTCTGTGCTCTTCTTAAACCCGCGTCAAAAATGGTTTCAGCCAATGCTGGCCCTACCGACCACAAAGGATTAGGCGAGGAAAATATACGGGATAGATCTGAACTTTGATAACTACCGGAAGCACTTAATACCAACGTTGGGTAATAGGCAGATTCCGCTACGCCAATAAGAGCATTGGCCGATGCAACGGTTCTTTCCGCAGCGGCAATATCAGGCCTACGTTCCAGAAGATCCGACGGGAAACCAGCAGGTATGGATGGCACCATGGCTGGCAGCGTCAAGGCCGGCATGGAAAAGTCTGAGGCTGGTCTGCCGATCAGCAGAGCGATCGCATGTTCTAACTGTGCGCGCTGGACTCCAATGTCGATCGACTCAGCTTCGGTCGATTCCAGCTGGGTCTTCGCTTGAATAACATCAGCTTGGGCTGCCACACCGCTGGCATAGCGATTTTTGGTCAGATCATAAAATTTTTGGTAAATGGCATCGGTATCATCCAAAAGCTTTTTTTGCGTATCCAGAGAAGCCAGCTCAAAATAATCCTGGGCTAATTGGGCCTGAGCGCTCAATCGGGCATTTTCCAGATCAGCCTGGCTTGCTTGGGCGTTGGCGCTATTGGATTCCATCGTTCGCCGGATCTTCCCCCAAAGGTCTATTTCCCAATTCACATCGGCACTTAACAAATTCTGGGTGACCGCGCTTTTGCCTTCCTTCGTATTGGATGCCCCATGTGACCGGGTCACTGAAGCCGTGGTCCCCAGCGTCGGGAAAAAGGCCGACCTGGCCGCCTGCACCAAGGCATAGCTTTGGGCATACTGCGCCTCTGCTTGCGCTATGTTCTGATTTGAGATATTGACCTGGTCTTCCAAGGCATCTAATTGAGGATCTTTAAAAATCTTCCACCACGCTCCTCGAACGATTTGATCTTGAGGAAGTGCGATCTTCCAAGCTCCTGCGAGTGTCCGGTATGAGGACCAATCCGCTGACTCTTTATAAGCCTTGGGTATCGACGCTGTTGGCCTGACATATTTAGGACCAACCGCGCAACCGGTTAAGAGCACAAGGAGAATAATGCCCCCCTCCCTAACCCTCCCCACCAGGGGGAGGGAATATAATTTTTTTATGCTGAACATGGGATAGCCTTTCGTTGAAAACCCTTTCGTGTTCCTTCATACCAGATCTTGAACCGTTCCATATAAAGATAGATCACCGGCGTGGTGTAAAGAGTAAGCATTTGACTGAAGATAAGACCGCCGATAATGGCGATCCCCAAAGGCCGCCGAAGTTCTGAACCCATGCCTGTCCCCATGGCCAACGGGATGGCCCCAAAGATCGCTGACATGGTTGTCATCATGATCGGACGAAATCTCAAAAGGCAAGCCTCATAGATCGAATCATGCGAATTTTTCCCCTCCACACGTTCGGCATCCAAGGCAAAATCAACCATCAAGATCCCGTTTTTCTTAACAAGACCGATCAAAAGGATAAGACCGATCATGGCAATAACGGTGAATTCTGTATGTGTGAATAATAAGGCCAAAAGCGCCCCGACACCGGCCGATGGCAGCGTCGATAAAATGGTGACAGGATGGATATAACTTTCATATAAGATACCTAACACAATATAAACAGCTAAAAGCGCGGTGATGATCAAGACCGGTTCACTGCTCATGGATGATTGAAACACCTGGGCCGAGCCCTGAAAATTACCATGAATGGTGGTGGGCAACATTATTCTATTCATGGCCATATTAACAGCCTTGACCGCATCCCCCAGCGACACCCCCAACGGCAAATTAAATGAGAATGTGATCGCCGGGAATTGGCCTTGATGCGCGACAGCCAGCGAAGTCGTTGTTGATACATAATGAGAAAATGCGCTTAAAGGCACCAGGGTCCCCTTCGATGAAGCCACATAAATATCCTTTAATGTGTCCGCCCGCTGCCAGAATTGCGGCGCCACTTCCATCACCACATGGTATTGGTTTAATTGTTTATAGGTAGTGGAAACCTGCCGCTGGCCAAAAGCGTCATAAAGGGTACTGTCGATCTCTTGAGGAGTGACACCCAAGCGTGATGCGGTGACACGGTCGATGACCAAATTGGTCTGCAATCCTTTATTTTGTTTATCACTGTTGAGATCAGCTATTTGTGGTAATTTGCGCAGGGCAGCCTCTATCTTCGGAGACCACGTCGATAATTCTTCCAGGGTATCCGCTTGAAGCGTATACTGATATTGCGCATTGGCCATCCGCGCTCCGGGAATATTCAGATCCTGCACATTCTGCAGGTAGGTTGGAGCGCCGGGGACATGCCCTAATTTCTTGCGCAGCCTGGCGATCACCTGGTCTGTGGTGACCTTACGTACGGCCGGCGGCTTAAGCATGATAAACATCCGTGCCGTGTTTGAACTGCCTGTGAATGCTGTTACCGTGTCTATGGCGGGATCTTTCATGATGATATTCACCACTGCTTTTAATTTCTTGCCCATCGCTTGAAACGATATATCCTGGGATGCCTGAATATTTCCACTTAAACGTCCGGTATCCTGCTGAGGGAATAATCCGGTGGGTATGATAGAAAACAAATAAATGCTGATGACCAACGCTGACAGCGTCAAGGATAACATGATCCCCTGATGCCTTAAGGCCCAGGATAAACTTCTACTATATCGCTGATGGACCCAATCAAATGCCCTTTCAGAGACATTGAATAATCGACCATGCTTTTCTTCTTTCTTCGGCCTAAGGATCAAGGCACACATCATCGGCGTGGTGGTCAGAGAGATCACCATGGAGATCACGATCGCTACTGACAAAGTCATGGCAAATTCTCGAAAATAACGCCCTAAAACCCCTCCCATTAACAAGATCGGTGTAAATACAGCAACCAGGGAAACACTCATTGAAACAATGGTAAAGCCTATCTCTCCTGCTCCTTTTAAAGCTGCTTCTCGAGGGGCCATGCCTTTTTCAATATAACGTGTAATATTTTCCACCATCACGATGGCGTCGTCAACCACAAAACCGGTGGCCACTGTCAGCGCCATCAAAGAAAGATTATCTAAACTGAAATTCAAAAGATACATCACCCCAAAGGTACCGATGATCGATACCGGAACAACAACGCTGGGGATCAGGGTCGAACGGAAATTACGCAAAAAAGCAAAGACCACCAGGATGACCAAGATACCCGCGATCACGATGGTGCGTTGGGCCTCTGCCACTGAGGCACGGATGGTCGGGGACCTATCGAGCACGACCGCCAGATTGATCGCCGGAGGAATGGCTGCTTGTAATTGCGGCAACGCCGCCCGTACAGCATCAACCGCTTTGATCACATTGGCCCCCGGCTGGCGAAATATGATGATCGGGATGGACGGCTTGCCATTGACAAGCCCCAATTGCCGGATATCAGCCACTGAATCCACCACATTGCCCACGTCTGATAACCTGACCACGGCCCCTGAAGAATTCCGCGTAACAATGAGAGGACGATAATCCTTGGCAGAGTAAATTTGATCATTGGTGATGATCTCCCAAGACCTGTTATCATTGGACAATTGCCCTTTGGGACGGTCAGCATTGGTACTTTGAATGGCAGAGCGTACCATATCAAGACCGATACCATATTTATTTAATGCTCTGGGATTTAATTCCACCCTTACGGCCCGTGAAGCCCCTCCTCCGATGATCACCTGGCCAACACCATCGACCTGTGATAATTTTTGAGCGACGATACTGTCCGCCACGTCGTAAATATCTGCCTTGGTCATGGTATCAGATGTCATGGATAAGATCAAAATCGGCGCTTCTGACGGATTGACCTTCCGGTAGGTTGGATGGATCGGCAAATCCGCCGGTAAATAATCTTGGGCCGCGTTGATCGCCGCCTGAACATCGCGCGCTGCCCCGTTAATATCCCGGCTTAGGTCAAACTGCACGGTAATGGACGTTTCCCCCAAACCGCTGCTTGAGGTCATCTCACTGACACCTGCGATATGGGCCAGCTGGCGCTCCAAAGGTGTTGCCACTGAAGAAGCCATGGTCTCAGGACTTGCTCCGGGTAAAGAGGCGTTGACGTTGATGGTGGCGAGATCGATCTGAGGCAAGGTAGATACAGGTAAAACACCGACGGAAAGTAAACCGGAAAGGAGTATCCCCACCGTCAAAAGGCAAGTGGCGACAGGCCGTTGAATGAAGGGTGACGATATGTTCATTTAGTTGTACCTAAACCAAGCCGCTTGCCTACCCGGTCAAACCACAGATAAATGACCGGGGTTGTATAAAGGGTGAGCACTTGACTAAAAATAAGTCCCCCGATAATGGTAATGCCCAAGGGCTGACGAAGCTCTGCTCCCATCCCTCCGCCAAAAGCCAAAGGCACCGCACCCAGGATAGCGGACATGGTCGTCATCATGATCGGACGGAACCTTAAAAGACAAGACTGATAAATGGCATCAACAGGGGGCTTGCCCTCCTCACGCTCTGCATCCAGGGCAAAGTCCACCATCATGATGCCGTTTTTCTTGACGATACCGATCAAAAGGATGATGCCAATAAGGGCAATAACACTTAAGTCTGTTCGAAAGATCAACAGCGATAAAATGGCTCCTACGCCTGCCGACGGTAAAGTAGAAAGGATGGTGATGGGATGGATATAACTTTCATACAAAACGCCCAGCACGATATACACCGTGATCAGGGCTGCCAGGATCAGCAAAGGCTCATTACTTAAAGACGATTGAAAAGCCTGGGCTGTTCCCTGGAATTGGCCGCTGATACTGTTGGGTAATCCCATTTCTTTGGTCGTGGACTGTATGGCTGCCACCGCGTCTCCCAGCGATACTCCCGGCGCCAAATTAAACGATAAGGTCACCGCCGGAAATTGCCCCAAATGACCGACGATCAACGGCCCTGTTGTTTGGGAAAATTTAGCGATCACATCAAGGGGGATCTGGGCGCTGCCGCTGCCACGGACATAGAGATTATGCAACTTATTGGGGTTCTTCTTGAAATCCGGCTGCACCTCAAGAATGACCCGGTATTGATTGAGCTGAGTAAATACCGTTGAAACTATCCGCTGGCCATAGGCACTATAAAGGGTGTTATCGATCACCGATGGTGTGACGCCCAGCCTTGAGGCGGTAGCACGATCGATGATCAGGGTCTCCTGCAGACCTTTGGCTTGTTCATCGCTGCCCACATCACGCAATTGCGGTAAGGCATTGAGGGCATCGACCACCTTAGGCGCCCAAACATTGAGCTCGTCGCCATTGGGATCTTCCAGGGTGTATTGATATTGGGTGCGGCTGACCGTGTCATCAACGGTCAGATCCTGCACCGGCTGCATAAAAAGTGTGATCCCATGAACGCTCTTTAAACTTTTCTGTAAACGGCGGATAATATCAGTGGCCGAGATCTTTCGTTCGTCGATCGGTTTAAGGTTGATCAAGATCCTGCCGCTATTTAAAGTGGTGTTGGTGCCGTCAACCCCGATAAAGGTGGAAAGGCTGGCCACTGCCGGGTCCTTGAGGATCACTGCCGCCAACTGCTGCTGGCGTTTTGACATCGCCGGAAATGAAATTGATTGCGGGGCTTCAGAGATGCCCTGAATGATCCCGGTATCCTGAATAGGAAAAAACCCTTTAGGGATAAAAATATATAATAGGACAGTAAAAATTAGCGTACCCAAAGCTACGCTCAGGGTCAAACCCTGGTGTTTCAACACCCACTGCAGTGATTGGCCGTATTTCTTGATAATATTATTGAACATCTCTTCAGAGGTGTGGTAAAACTTTCCCTGTTTTTCCGTCGGTATGTGTTTGAGAAATTTGGCGCACATCATTGGTGTCAAGGTCAAGGATACGATCGCTGAAATGACGATCGTGACACCCAAGGTGATCGCGAACTCGCGAAACAGCCTCCCCACCACATCCCCCATAAACAACAACGGAATAAGCACCGCGATCAAGGATATGCTCAAAGACATGATCGTAAAGGCCACCTGCCCAGAACCTTTAAGGGCCGCCTCCATAGGAGACATCCCCTGTTCAATATACCTGGAAATATTCTCGATCATGACGATCGCGTCATCCACCACAAAACCCGTTGCGATCGTCAAGGCCATTAAAGACAGATTGTTCAGGCTGAATCCCAACAAGAACATCACCCCAAAGGTGCCGATCAATGAGACAGGCACCGCGATGCTGGGAATGATCGTCCCGGCCGCTGTTCTCAAAAATAAAAAAATGACCATGACGACCAAGGCCACCGCTAACATCAGCTCAAATTCCACATCCGCCACGGAAGCACGGATGGTAGTGGTCCTATCGGTCAATACCGAAACCTGGACAGAAGCCGGCAAAGAAGACTCCAACTGCGGCAGCATTTTCTTGATGCTATCGACGACCTGGATAACATTAAATCCCGGCTGACGTTGGATATTGATGATCACCGCCGGCGACTTATTCATCCATGCCGCTTCCTTAAAATTCTCCACGTCATCAATAACATCTGCCACATCAGATAAAAATACCGGAGCGCCATTTTGATAAGCCACCACCAATTTACGGTAATCCTTGCTGGATTGAATTTGATCATTGGCATTAATGATGGAAGACTGCCGCGGCCCATCGAAACTTCCCTTAGCTTGATTGACATTGGCAGCACCGATAGCGGTACGCAGATCTTCCACGGTCATCCCGTAAGAGGCCAAGGCCGTCGGGTTGGCCTGGATCCTGACAGCAGGTCTTTGCCCTCCGCTGATACTGACAAGCCCAACCCCAGATAACTGTGAGATCTTTTGGGCCAAACGGGTATCGGCCAGGTCCTCAACCTGAGGCAATGGGATGATCTTCGAGGTCAACGCTAAGGTCATGATCGGCGCGTCAGCAGGGTTTACCTTGCTATAAACCGGAGGATTGGCAAGATCTGCGGGTAATAAGTTGGTGGCCGCGTTGATACCTGCCTGTACTTCCTGTTCGGCGATATCAATGTTCAGATCCAAACTGAATTCGAGAGTAATGACTGAGCTGCCGCCGGAAGATGTGGAACGCATCTGTTTAAGCCCGGGCATTTGACCGAACTGACGTTCCAGGGGAGCGGTAATGGCCGTGGCCATGACATCAGGGCTCGCCCCGGGATAAAAAGTGACCACCTGAATGACAGGATAATCAACTTGAGGCAAAGCAGAAATTGGAAGTTGAAAAAATGCTACACCACCGGCGAGGAGAATGGCCACCATCAATAAGACAGTTGCCACCGGCCGCATAATAAATATGCGGGAGGGATTCATGGGGTAGCTCCCAAAGAAGCTGAAGGACTTTTATGTTTATAGCTGGAGGCCAAGGTGACCTTGCTGCCCTCTTTTAATTTATCCGCCCCTTCCACCACGACCACATCACCTGCGGACAGTCCATCTTCAATGGCCACGTTATCTTCCTGGGTCGGACCGGGAGTGACTAAGCGCACGGTCACGGTATTATCGGCTTTAACCAGAAAGACAAAAGATCCTTGCGGGCCTTGTTGTATCGCGGCCACCGGGATGATCACCGCCCCTTTTTCAACGTTAACCAGCAAATGAATATTGACGAATTGATTGGGGAATAAAGCATAATCCTTATTATCAAAGACTGCTTTGAGCTTAACTGTGCCGGTCGTGGGGTCGATCTGGCTATCCACCGCCAGCAAGTAACCCGTCGCTATTTTCTTGGTTTCCTCACGATCATACGCTTGCGCAATAAGCTTGTGTCCTGCTTGATATTGTTTCAGTATCTGAGGGATATTATCCTCGGGGATTGAAAACACCACGGTGATCGGCTGAAGTTTGGTGATCACCGCCAGTCCGGTGGCATCACTGGAAGTTACCATATTGCCGGCATCCTCCAGGCGCAATCCGATCTGTCCGCTGATCGGGGCCGTGACATGGGCGTAGGCTAATTGTAATTTGGCATTGTCCACCTGGGCCTGGTCTACCTTGATCGTCCCGTCATACTGATGGACCAAGGCATTTTGAGTGTCCAACTGTTGTTTGGGAATGGAATCTTGGGTGAATAAAACCTGATATCGTCCTAGATCTAATTGGGCATCATCAAACAAGGCTTGATCATGGGCCAATTGCCCTTGGGCCAGGGCCAATTGTATCTGAAATGGCCGGGTATCGATCAGCGCTAACAGGTCCCCTTGCTTGACAATCTGGCCTTCTTTAAAAAATACGCTCATGATCTGACCTCCGACGAGGTATTTGACCGTGACCGTATTGAGGGGAGTTACCGATCCTAATCCATTAAGAAAAATATTGATGTCCCCGATCTTGGCCATCGCTGTCACAATGGGAGAGTCGACGGGGCTACGACCACCAGCTTTACTGCCCCAACCTTGCTTCCCTGCTTGAGACGCATCGCTGGGAGCTTCGGAGGGTTTAGGCCAAAACTTATAGGCACCAAAACCGATCAGACAAATAATGATCACAAACCATATCCAACGAGAAGGGCCTCTCTTAGATAAATTGACCGACACAAGTTTATTATTGTTCTTGGGACCTTCTATTCTTGCCTGCTGTTCTGACGCCATTACATATCCTCTAAATTATTCTCCCGGTCCTGAAAATCCTCCGCCACTATTACCGCTATTCCCAGGCCCCTCACTTGAAGGCCCTGCTCCTTGCCCCTCACTATTATATTTATGCCTGCCTTGGCTCATCATTTGTTGCCATTGGCTTAATTGATCCGCGCTTAAGACCTCACTCAACTCTTGCTTTTCATCAGTTCCCAATTGTTTCATTTGACTGTGAACGCTGTCCTTATCTGCGGTACCGTCTTCAATGCTTTGCCGGAGTTCCTCGCGTTTGGAAGTGTATTTTTCGATGATCGGCGTAATAGCTGCAACCTGATCCTGGGTCAAACTTAATTTAGCCTGCATCTTGGAAACGATATCATCAGCGCTGGGCGGTTGATGCTCATCGCCCGGCGCTTGATCTTGCGCAAAAACAGATACCACTCCCCCCATCTGGATAGGTGTAAAAAACAAAACCACCAAGCAGACATAAAAAATCTTCATCGTCATATTATAATCTCCTTTTCATTAATAAATATGATGATTTCAATCTTTTTTATTTCGCCCAATCTTTATGGTCAAATCCTTCATGCCCTTCATGTCCTTCATGCTTTTTGAGATCCTCTTCTTTTTCCAGGGCCATGTAACCTGCGAATTGCTCAGGCGTTAAAAGCTTCTTGATGTCCAAAATGAAACTTAAATGATCATCCGCCATCTGTGATTGAATGGTCTTGATCTGCGTTTGAAGATCATTGATCTTACTCATATCCGGTGTTGCCTTGACGATCTCAGATTCAAACGCTTCCCTATTAGCCTTCATCTGCTCAAAAATACTTTTCTTGGCATCTCTTTGTTTTTGTTTGATATCTTTCAATTGCTTTTCTTGGGTCCCGCTCAGATTAAGGACTTGAGCCATCATATGTTCCTCTTTAGCCTGATGCCGATCACCGTCCTGATGCCAAGTATCTTTGTCACCCCCACCATTATCCGCATATACCATCGGAGCAGATAAAGCCATTAAAGCCACCATTAGTCCTGCCATTTTTGTCTTTGAGATCATTGGAGCCCCCTATTGTTGTTGTCCTTAAATTCTTGCCCTTCACTCAATTAGACAAGAACTAAGGTCAAAAAGTTCCTCTTTACTTCCAACCACCACCAAGGGCTTGATAAAGAGAGATAAGATTGGTAAGACGCTCGACACTCACTTGAATAAGGTTTTCCTGAGCGCTATATAGGTCCTGCTGGGCTAAAAGGACGGTAAGATAACTATCTATCCCGTTATTATATCGGGCCGATGATAATTCGTAACGTCCTTGCTCTGATTGAACTAACATTTGCTGGGCCTTGATTTGATCATTTAATGTGTCCCTTGCCACGATCGCATCGGAAACTTCCCTGAAAGCAACTTGAATGGTCTTCTCATATTGGGCAATTTCGATCCGTTTACTGACCTCGGCAGCATCTAAATTGGCAAAGTTGGTATTCTGGTTAAAAAGCGGCAGAGAAATTTGCGGCGAAAAACTCCAGATGTTCGATCCAGGCGTAAAAAGTTTGGCCAATTGCACGCTGGCAGTCCCATCCGAAGCGACCAAGGTGAGGGTTGGGAAAAAAGACGCTCGCACAGCCCCAATATTAGCATTGGCTGCTTTAAGTTGGTGTTCAGCTTCCAATATATCCGGTCGTTGCTCGATCAGATCGGAAGAAAGCCCCACCGGGAGATCAGACATATAATCCCCCCATTCCAGCGGCCGTGGCGATGGCAAATCTTCAGGGATGGATTGACCGACTAACAGCATCAAAGCATCTTTAGCCTGAAGATACTGACGATCATAATTGGCGATTGATGCTTTAATGGATTGAACCTGGGTTTGGACTTGATATAGATCCAGGGCAGAAGAATTCCCCATCTGGTAACTTTTATCGATCAGATCATAATACGACTCAACCGACTTAAGGGTCATTTGCAATAACTGCAATTGTTCATCCAGGGCACGCTCGGTCAAATATTGTACGGCCACTTGTGCCACCAAGGCGATTTGAGCCGCCCGGGAAGCTTCCTTTGTCGCCAAATATTGTTCCAAAACCTGGGCTTTTAAGCTACGGATGTTCCCAAATAGATCAACTTCATACGCCGTATTCACGCTGGCCGTATAACTATGCAACTTGATATAGCTATTGCTCGTTGCTAATTCACGCTCACGTAATTTATTCCCATCGATCTCAAAACTTGGTAGCTGGGCATATTGTATAATACGATATTGGGCACGGAGCTGTTCCACATTTAAAAGGGCCACCCGATAATCACGGTTGTTCTTCAAAGCTAACTCGATCAATCTCTGCAAACGCTTATCTTTAAAAAAATCCATCCAGCCAATATCATAAGCCATTGGCTTCTTAACCGCTGACGCCGATGCGACAGTATTGGAGAATTGAATTGGCACAGGTAAGGACGGACGGTGATAAGCAGGGATAAAGGTGCATCCTTCCATACTTAGACATAAGATGATCGAAAAAAAGACCTTGCTCATTTTGATCCACCTTGGGTCTTGGGCTTAAAAATACGTCTCACCGCAACAAAAAATACCGGCACAAAGAAAATAGCCAGGAACGTCGCTGAGAACATGCCGCCGGCAACACCTGTACCAATAGCATGCTGACTGGCAGAACCAGCGCCTGTACTCAAGGCCAAGGGCATGACCCCTAAAATAAAAGCCAATGAAGTCATCAAAATAGGACGCATACGCAGATGGACAGCTTCAAGCGTTGCTGCCACTAAATCCTTGCCCTGGGCTTGCAAGTCTTTGGCAAATTCGACGATCAAAATGGCGTTCTTCGTTGATAAACCAATGATAGCCAAGAGGCCCACTTTAAAATAAACATCATTAGGCATGCCGCGCAAACTCGCGGCCAATAAGGAACCTAAAATACCTAACGGAACGATCATCATAACAGCCAGGGGAATGGACCAGCTTTCATAAAGGGCCGCCAAGGCCAAAAATACGACGATAGTAGACAAGGTATAAAGGGCCGGGGCCTGGGCACTGGAGATACGTTCCTCAAAAGATTGACCGGTCCATTCGAAACCGACACCCTTGGGCAAAAGGCCAATCATTTTTTCCATCTCATTCATCGCGTCCCCTGTGCTTTTACCAGGAGGCGTGGAACCAACGATCTCTACCGACGGGAAACCATTATAACGCTGCAATTGAGGAGACCCATAGGTCCATTTTAAATTGACCAAACTTGCCAATGAGACCATCCCTCCTTGACTGTTACGCACATAGACCTTGCTTATATCCGTTGGCAGCATGCGATAGGGCGCGTCAAGTTCAACAATGACCCTCTGCACACGATTGCCATGGACAAAATTATTCACATAATAGGAGCCGAAATTAGCCTGCAAGGCAATATTGATGTCTCCCAAAGAAACCCCCAAAGCGCTGGCCTTGTTATCATCGACATCGATCTTTAATTGGGCCGCATCCTCCAGTCCTTGCATACGCACACCGACGATATAAGGACTTTTGGATGCTAAAGCCAGCAATTGCCGGCTGGCATCCATCAATTTTGCATGGCCCAAGCCTGCCTGGTCCTCCAATTGCAGGTCAAACCCTGAAGATGTGCCGAGCTCCGGGATCGGCGGCAGATTCACAGGAAAAATAATAGCATCTTTGATCTGGGAAAACGCGCCAAAAGCCCGACGTATGATCGCCGGTGCTTTATGGGCATCCCCGGGACGCAGGCTCCAGTCTTTCAAACGGATGAATGAAAGCGCGGAATTTTGTCCGCGTCCGTTAAAACTGAAACCAGCCACCGTAATTAATTTGTCCACTTCCGGCTGGTTTAAAAAATATTTTTCCACCTGTTTAAGCACGGCCAGGGTCCGTGCATGGGTAGCCCCAACGGGAAGTTGAATATTCGTGATAAAATATCCCTGGTCCTCTTCGGGTAAGAATGAAGATGGCAGTCGGGCATACAAAATGATCACCGCCACAATGATCACAAAATAAATGATAAAAAATCGTCCGGTCTTAGGCAGCATGCGGCTGACAATATTTTGGTAAGTATCCCTACCGTCATTAAAAAACCGATTGAACCATCCGAAAAATCCTTTTTTCCCATCATGATGCCCCTTGGCAATAGGTTTAAGCATCGAGGCACACAAGGCCGGGGTCAAAGTCATGGCCAAAAATATAGAAAACAACATCGAGGCGATCAACGAAATAGAAAATTGACGATAGATCTCCCCCACTGAACCGCCGAAAAAAGCCATGGGAATAAATACCGCTGTTAACACCAGAGAAATACCAATCAGGGCCCCTGTGATCTGTTCCATGGCTTTGCGACTAGCGTCTCGAGGGGAAAGCCCTTCTTCCCGCATGAGGCGCTCCACATTTTCTACCACCACAATGGCATCGTCGACCAACATCCCGATGGCCAAAACCATCCCGAAAAGGGTAAGGACATTGATCGAAAATCCAAAAGCTTTTAAAACTGAAAAAGAACCCATCAAAGCGACCGGAACAACGATCGTCGGTATCAAGGTGGTCCGGAAATTCTGCAAGAACAAATACATGACTAAAAATACCAGGAAAATGGCGATCAGGAGCGTTTTAACGACCTCTTGGATCGAAATCCGTACGAAGGCTGACTGGTCCAAAGGATAATCAACACGAACGCCGGCGGGAAAGAATTTCGATAAAGCTATCACCTTGGCGTGCACGGCATCAGCGGTGGCCACAGCATTAGCGGTCGGGGTTAGCTTGATAGCCACAGCCGCAGAAGCATGTCCGTTAATACGGGCCTGGGTCGAATAGTCCAGCCCGCCAAGGATGACATTGGCGACATCACGCAGATAAACCCTGGAACCATCAGGATTGACACGTAAGATGATCTTTTCAAATTCCTTAGGGGTGCTTAAGGTGCTTTTACCCTGCAAGGTGATATTAAGCTGCTGGCCTTTAATTTCAGGACGATCGCCTAACTGTCCCACCGGAACCTGGATATTCTGGGCTCCGATGGCATTAATGACATCATTGGCAGTCATGTTATAACTATATAACTTTTGGGGATTCATCCAGATGCGCATGGCATTTTCCGTGCCGAACATGTTCGCCTCTCCCACCCCTGTTACCCGGCGAATAGGGTCTAGCACGCTTGAAGCAATATAATTTCCTAGAGCAATTTCATCCATACTTCCATCGGGCGTTGAAAGGGTAAAAAACATCAGGTAATTGCGGGTGGATTTAGTGACAGTGACCCCCGCCTGTTGAACGATCAGCGGTAAAGCAGGTATTGCCAATTGCAGCTTATTCTGGACCTGAACCTGGGCCACATCCGGATTGGTGCCCGGTTCAAAATAAAGGGAAATAGTGGCAAGCCCGCTGGAATTGCTGGTAGATGAAATGTAAAGTAAATTATCGATCCCGGTGATCTGTTGCTCAATGATGGCGGTGACTGTATTTTGTAAAACTTCTGCCGAGGCACCGGCGTAGGTGGCATTGATCGAAATGGAAGGCGGCGCCACGCTGGGATACTGAGCCACGGGCAATTGGCTAATGGACATGATCCCCACCAGCACGATCAGTAAAGAAATAACCCAGGCGAATATAGGTCGGTCTATGAAGAATTTAGACATGGAAGATACCTTTATTTTCCCTGAGGATTAGCCCCGGCATTGTCATCAGATTGGTCGAAAGGAATTGGTTTGACCATCATCCCTGGTTTGATCTTTTGTAATCCTTCAACGATCACGATATCTCCGGCTTTAAGACCATCTGTCACCGTCCATTTATCTTCGATCGCTTGGCCCAGTTTGATGATCCTTGCTTCTATGCTATTATCCGCCTTTACAACCATGACGGTCGCTGCGCCATTGGCCCCCAAGGCAACCGCACGTTGTGGCACACTGATCGCATTTTGATCTACCGCCTGCTCAAGTTGCACTCGCGCAAACATCCCTGGTAGTAATAGATGATCAGAATTAGGAAATTCGGCACGCAAGGTGATCATCCCTGTAGCCGGATCAACGGTGATATCAGCAAACAATAGCTTTCCCGGGATTTTATACGTACTGCCATCATCTAAAAGCAAGGTCACCTTAGCCTCATCAGAAGCAACTTTTTGTAAAAGCCCCTTATCAAATAGGCTCCTCATCCTCAAAACATCTGTACTGGACTGTGTAAAATCAAAATAGATCGGATCAAGCTGCTGGATCAAGGCTAATTGATTTGCTTCTGTCTGACTTACCAAAGCTCCTTCGGTAATGAGAGCTGGACCGATGCGGCCTGCAATAGGGGCTGTCACCGTCGCATAGCCAAGATTTAAAGAAGCCGTCTCTACGTCTGCTTTCGCTGCTTCTACATCTGCTTTGGCTTGTAATGCTGCCGCTAAAGCATCATCATAATCTTGCTTACTGACAGCATTGATAGCGACAAGGGATTTATATCGATCTGATTTGGCCTGGGTGGAAGCCAGGTTCGCTTCAGCTTTGTCCAAATTAGCTTGAGCACTATCTAAACTTGCTTTCAAAGGCGCCGGGTCAATTTGAAAAAGCGTATCCCCTTCCTGGACATCAGAGCCTTCCTTATATATCTGTTTAAGCAAGATACCGGTGGCTCTGGCCCTGACCTGTGCGGTACGGACAGCATCCAAACGGCCTGGTAATTCCGTGGTTACTGGAAGATTTGCAGAAACAACGGTCACTACCCCCACTTCCGGGGGAGGCATGGAAGGCAAGGCTGCTTGTTGTTTACTACAGCCGGTGATCCAAAATACCCCTATAATAAATCCATATAGATAATATTTTTTCATCATTATTTCCTTTGAAGTAACGGTTCAATTCCATAAGTAAAACGATCGACCAATTTTTCAAGGATGGTTAAATACTCTTGCCTTTCCTTGGCGCTGACCCGGCTAAAAACCTGTATAAAAGCTTTACGCCGCTGTTGATAGACCTCGTGCAGGACTTTTTTGCCCTTAGCACTTAACGCTACAAATACCGTACGCCGGTCCTCTTTGCCGTGTTCCCGGACCACAAATCCTGTCTTGACCAATCTATCGATAATGGCGGTCACCGCTGAAAATTTAACTTTAAGGGCTTCTACCAAGGTATGCATCTTGCAATGCCCGCAAGAAGAAAGGCATTCCAATACCAAAAGCTGGGTGGTGGTGATGTCCCTGCGGGTCAGGGTGCTGGTCTCGTAGCAACCAAGTTCTATCTTTAATTTAGGGACGATCTTGAGCATCTTATCCCCAAATTCATCCAAACTTAATTCACCCATACCGGCCCCTTTTATTTCACTATATGAAATATTACACTATTAGAATATACACTACGAAAATTAAATTGTCAATCGCCGAAGAATAAATAAAAAGCCCCTGTAAATTATTCATTTACAAGGGCTTGTTGTTAAGGCTCTTTTTATTCTTTAATTCTATTTTGTATACATAGCCTTCAACTGTTCTACTTTAGGGAAATCCGCATAAAATTCACCTTGCGGGCCTTGGTAACCGTTCCCTGATTTTTTGATCACCACGGCGGTATATCCACCACTTTTATTAGGGACATTGACCGAAAACATGTCTTGTGCGACAACAGGAGGCGCTACAACTACTGGCTGGGCAACCACCACTTGCTGAGGAGGCTGCACAACAACTGGCTGTGGCTGAACATATACCACCGGTTGTTCAACAACCCTATAACCATGAGGTGTTAAAATATAATAGACACCATTATTGGCATAATAGGTCCTGCCATTGATGATCATCGGCTGGAAATCCGGTGGGATAGCAGCCACATAAGCTCCTAACGGAGGATTGACGATCACATAATCTCCGGCCCCAACATAGGTATAGTATAATCCGTCATAATAATAATACCTTCGCCCTTCCACCCAAACGGTGAAGTACCCATCTGGGAGAAAATGCATGTGATAACCATAATGAGGATGGTCTTGATAACGGAAGAAAACGCGATCATCATGGCGGTCCCTGTCGTCATGGTGGTCCCCAACCCCTATTCCAATAGACCAATCCGCATAAGATAATTGGGGTGCTGCCAATGAAATCAGCATGAAAGCCCCCATCAATATTTTCATTACATTAACCTTACCCAACATATGCAATCCCCTTTCTTACTTTTTTATTTCCAATTATTATAACACCAATGTCAATCCCCTTAATCCCCTATTTGCCATCAGACGAATTAACGACCACTGAATTATCAGTTACCGAATTATCAGTCACCGAATTATCAATATCTCCGTCCTTAAATTGTCCCTTATACTGCGTACTGTCGGAATAAGTGATAACTCCCTGCCCACTTAACCGGCCTTCTTTAAATTCCCCCTCATATTTACTTCCATCGGCATAGGTAAGAACGCCATTACCATCAAAAAGTCCGTTCTTAAATTCACCCGTATACTGCCTTTGATCTGCGAAATCAAGCTGGCCTTTGCCGTCAAATTTTCCGTCTTTAAATTGACCTTCATATACAGAGCCATCCGATAAGGTCGTTTTACCATAGCCGTCCTTAACAGGCTGAGCCTGTGTAAGCCCGGGGGCAAATAAAATAAATACGATCAAAAACATCAACCATCGTTTCATCATGCCTTTCCCTCAATTCTCATTATTCCTCATCAGCGCCCACTTCAGACGTTTTTCCTTTTTGCAATCCCTTAACCTGCTCAAGAAGATGCTTGGGCAAAAATGCAAAATTAGCGATCATCGTAGGGATGACCGCACTGGCAATGACGGTAGCCACCAGAAAAGAATATTGCGCCTTCGTCACTATCCCATGGGACAACCCATAAAGGGCAGATATGCTGCCGAAGGTAAGCCCGGTGGACATCATCAAGGTATAATACCATCTTTCTGAAATGTCTTTACGAAAACAACCTATTATAGGGTACAAACCAAAAATTTTGGAGAAAACTTTACCAGCCAATAAAAGTAAGAAAACAATCGGAGCGCTGATCAATGCGGGTATAGAAACCAGGGAACCGGCCCGTAAAAAATAAAAGGGGGTTAAAAAACCAACGGTTAAAGTCCGCAAGCGTTTGATCCAATGTTCTTCCTTGGCGGCAAATTCAGCCAGCATGATCCCGGCGACATAAGCCGGAAGCACGGCTTCGCTGCCAGACCAAAAGGCAAGAGTGCCCAGGCCCAGTAATACAAAAATAACCCACTTAACCCGGATAGCCGCAGTCCTGTTCCCATAGATCTTTGTTATGACTGAAGTTAAAAAAGGAAACGAAGCCAGCACAACAACGCTAACAACAGCGAATACGACCGACTTATACGTAAACGGTGCGAACAAAAATCCCAAGACCAAAACGGTCCCCAAGTCATTGATAAAACAAGCTCCCAAAATTCCTTTACCGAACTCTGTTTTGTTAAATCCTGTCTCAAGCATAACAGCGTATACTACGGCCATGGATGTTGTCGAAAGAGCTACTCCTGCCAATAAACTTGCTCTTGGGTCCCAATGAAGGAGATACCTGGCCACCGCCGCGCATCCTAAAAATGGGGCCAAAAAACCAATGAAACCAACGATGCTGACCTCTTTGGCCTTAGAACGAATGACTCTCGGATCAAGTTCTGCCCCCGCTAAAAATGTCAATAAAACAGCTCCGATGGATGCCAGAAAACGTAACCATTCCAGATTCCCACCCAAGGAATCATTCCCATAAAAATGATTGGCCATGGCCGCGGCCAAAATACCCACACAAATTTCAACCAAGGCAATGGATATCCTCAGATGATAGGCAATAATAGCGCTGATGACGGCAAGCCCTATCCATACTGTCGCAATAGCGTATATCTGTTCCATCTAAATGCTCCTTTTTTAAAGGTGGATCTCCTCTCCTTACCGAGGACTCCCTTAGGTCGTAAAAAAATAACCCCTACCAATTTAACAATTAGTAGAGGTCATTAGCCTAAATTTTCCAGGCGGTTTCGGCGAACCTCATCACCTAATAAATAATTTTACACGATTCTTAACATAAGTCAACCGTGATTCTCCACCTCAAGTGCATCCACATCAATAATATCCCCTTTTTTCTGACCCCGGGGACTTAAATTCAATACCCATTGGCTATATTCTCTCATCCAATAGGTGAACCCGATCCATAGTAATAAATGACCCGCCATATGCCAAGTCCCCTTGAACAAGGCTGTGACAATAGCCAAAGGCGACAAAAACTGAAATAAAAAAGCGAAGAATATCCCAAAAAAACCAAAAACTTTAACGATATATAAAAAAGACATCATCCATGTGGCAACCCCCAAGGCTTGGGACATCAAAACAGAATAGGCGCTCAGGGACGGCCGCAGATCCGTAAATAAAGTCGAGGGAAGGACTCCCAATATAAAAATGAGGATCATCAAATAGGATCCGACGATCAATAAAGGCGAAAGGAGCTCTGCCACCTCGGTGATCCCCCAAAATAAAATGGAAATAAAGAGGAAGGTCCCTACAATAAAAAAGAGAGACATCGCCAATCCTTTTACTCCGGTATATACTTTTATCATTTTGCGCTCAGGTTATTTCAATGGCCCATGGTCAGCTGCGGGTCATGCAGGTCATGGATGCCTTTGAGGTCAATATGAACTTTTTTATCATGCCATATAATGATATCTTTAAAATGCTTATTGTACACAATATCTTCCATGGAATAAGAATGCCGGGCAATGATCGGTTGAGAAAAAGTTTCATCAATACCTGTCAGGGACGCCAAGATACCCATCTGGCTTTCCCGCATTTTTTCTACATCCATCCCGAATAAGGGGCTTTTCTCATCTATATAATGCCTCACGGTCCAACTTAAAGCGAACAGGGGCGTATGATCGCGTTCCAGTTTAAGGTCATAAAATTTACGTGTACTTTCCCCTTCCAGGCTAACTTCATTCTTGGTCAAATGCAGGGCCATGTGAGCCTCAGCAATTTGGTTCAAACGCTCATTAGCGATCCTGAATAAAAGACATGATCTACCGTTATATTTACCGATGATCGCTTTATTGCTAAAGATGATCCGCGCCGTGGCCCGAGAAAACCTGGCATAAAATAGACCGGTGATGACAGCCAGGGTAAGCAATCCCAAAAAGGCCTGAATGGTCATCAAAGAATATGGCACGATACCAACCATCCCTACCCTATTATAATCAATGGAGCTCATGTTCTCGATGCTCAAGAAAATACAACGCAAAAATGAGGCCTTTACACCGCAAATAAAATACAAACTCCCAAAGAATAAATTGATTAAAAAGTAGATCGACGCGATAAGTACAAAGAACCTGGGCCAAGACAGAGAGAAGAAAAAATGATACAGGTCTGAAAAAGGGTTGCGGCGGTCACGCGTGCCATGAACATTCAATCTTCCCTGCTTATTGATAAGGGCCCGGAAGTGGAAAGATTGAGGATGAAGGGATTTGTGTTCGACATTTATTGCCATAGATCTGTCTCCTTGGCTATTCCCTAGGAGGCGCTCAAAAGCCTAACCATAATGCGGTCCGCTTCCTCTTTGCGTAAAGAAAGAAAATAACCGCGGATCTTGATCTCGACAGGTTCTCCCAATCGCGGCAAACGTACTACTTCTAACTGCTCGCCGGGGAATAAGCCCATCTTCTGGACTTGTTGACCCTCCTCGGCTTCAAAAGAAAATGCCACGATCATTGCCTTTTGTCCCAAGGACATGCTGCTTAACGTTATTAATGACTCACTACTTGCCGACATGTTTAAACCCTTCCCACCCTATTAGGTATTGCGATTATACCTAAAAATGTACCGGATTTGTATAATATTCCAAAACATCCCTAAAGAATCCTTCAAAATATCCACCTTGCTGCCATCCACATGTGACCAATTAACAGCCACCTCCTTGATTCGTAATTTCATCCTTTGAGCCAAAAATAATACTTCCAGATCAAAGCCAAACCCTTCTAAATAAAGACATCCGAACAATTCCTTAATAAGTGGCGCCCGGAACATTTTAAAACCACACTGGGTATCTTTGATATCCTTGATCAATATCCTGGAAACCAAGAAATTAAAAATAGCCCCCATCCATCTCCGGTAAGCCATGGCCTTGACCCGGGATTTTCCATCGCTAAGGACCCTTGAGCCTATGACGATATCATAGCCTTGTTCAAAGCAATCCAGGTGACGTTCGATCTCTTCCGGTTGGGTAGAACCATCAGCGTCCAAAAACAATACGATCTCTCCCTGGGCCGCGAAGAATCCTTGCTTAACGGCATAACCCTTCCCATGGTTACGTTCAAGACTGATCACCTTCAATGAAGGGAATTCTTTTTGAAATGACAAGGCCGTGTTAGCCGTTTGATCCCGACTTCCATCATCAACAACGATGATCTCATAAGAATGCGATGATCGACGACAATGATCGATAACGCTCTTTAAAAAACGCGGCAAACGCTCTTGTTCATCCTTGGCAGGAATGATGATCGAGATTTTCTTCATTAATTATTTCTTCCCTTACAAAAATTAATTTTGTCATGATTTCAGGAATAGTAAAGAACTTCCGTCTTAAATTATGAAACTTTAAATATCTTATACCGGCTGTTTTCCCAGACCACTGTTATATTCAATACCCCCTCATCAACCCGTATGCGAAAATCATTCAATCGGCCAATCGAATCGAAATGCTTATCACAGATCAAATAACCGATATGTAAAGGCTTGATGCGCTTATACCAGAGGTCCTTATCCCTGTGATACATCCCGTATGAGGCCCCTACCCGATGAGTTAAAAGCCACAAAGCCCTGGGCTTGGCGAACATATATCTTTCATCAGATTTAAGATGAATGGTTACCCATTGAGCCATCTCTAAAGACTCTTTTTGATAGATATCATCATCATTGAATTTAAAGTTAGAGCCAATGACGAATATATTTTGAGCGATGAGGATCAAAAAAATGAACAAGACGACCTTTTGAAAACCGATTTTCACCTTCTTGACCCCATAGATCGCGATCGGGATTATAATAGGCAACATATACCGTGACCCGCCTCGGACAGGCCAGCAAAAAGCCTGCATCAAGTAAAAAAAAGTAAAGCATCCTATAAGGCTGATCTTTCTCTGGTAAAGCCGATAGGCGAACAATCCTATGATACATAATAATAACAATCCAAACGCGGTATTAAAAAGACCCAAACTAATGGGCATGGTCATTTTAGAAAAAAGTTTATCATCGGTAACAAAGAAGCCAAGGATCATTTCAAAATTGTACGTGACATTATAATAATTAGCCCAAAACCACTCCTGCATCGAATCTGTTGTTTTACAAAGATACCCTGAGAACAAAGAACCGCATTGCCAGGCAATGACCCAGGAGACGCCTGAGCCTAAGATAAAACCTAAAGGCTTCTTCCAGTCCCGTTTAACAACAAGAAAATAGACTACAACAGCCAACAACAAACTTATTCCAGCCCACCGTATCAGCAATGAATAACTTGCGCAAACAATAGATAGAAGTAATAATACTCGTCCTGGACCGTTCGATCCTCGCTGTTGATACCCCTCACTTTTGATCAAAGCCCACAAGGACAAAAGAACAAAAAACATGAAAGGAATATCGGATAAGACATCCTGCTTAAAAAAGAAGAAGAATGGAAAGGTCAGGAACCATACGGTGAGCATTCTGGCCCAAATAAGGTCCAAGCTGTCTAAAGTTATCCCATAGACGACAAGAGCGCTCAAAGCCCATAACACCACATTTAAAGACTTTAAAAGTTTTAAATTAATGCCAACCCAATAGATGATAGAGGACAAAAGAAGCGGAAATCCAGGCGGATAAATAAGCCAATGATCGAGCGAAATGTCAGAAGTGTACGGTTTATGCTCGACCAAATTGATGGAATGATGGATATACTGGGCAAAATCATCTCCCCAGTTATGTCCGTCATTCAAGGTAAGAATATTAATGAAAAGGAACAGACCAAAGATGATGAAGACTGCGGTGGCATACAATTTATTTTTCATTTATGGCAATCAAATACGTAACGTTCCAACCTTTAACTGTCGCGTTCATGGCCTTTAGGATATATTTAAAGCCGATAAACAACCGCTATCGCCGCTCCGTCTACTTTGACGGAATAAAAGATATTCTTATAATTATAGTCCTGAGGATGTTCCCGATAATCACTTAAAAAATATTTCGCTTTCTTGATATCATCAACCAGCACCAGTCTTTCTCTATCCTGAGGATTGAGCATTTCTGTTTCTTTAGGCTGAATAATATAATAATTATCCAAATAGTATGGGATAAAATGGTCTGGATCATTGGCTGCAATATATTTCAATGCCTTAGTGTATGATAATCCCCAATAATCCAAATCAAACCTACATTTTATTTCTTTCATATTTCGTCCAGCTAAATTGTTAAAATAAACATTCTGATAGGGATGATTTCTTATCATAAAAGAAACAACACTACCTAGATTCAATAAAATTAAAAGAATAAAAATTATTTGAATAAAAACGCCCCCCTTTAGCCCCCTGGCAAAATCAAACAAAGTTCGCAACCCTGCCACTGAAAAGATTAAAAAAGCAGGATAGATAAAAAAGTAATGTCTCCAACCATCATAATTGTTAGGCTTAAACAGAATAACTTGAAGCATAAACAAAGAAAATAATACTAAAAATATCAACCCACTCTTATTAAGACGATAAAATCGTATAAAATCACTCCCCGCGAGCAGGATCGTTCTTACATACCCTACACAAAAAGCAATGACGTAAACTAACGGTGTCGTAATAGCCATCCACACAGGTATATAGTGCCACGGAATGTTTGTAATCTGTATTTTCTGTCCTAAATATAGATTTGAACAACCGCCTATTGAGATTCTCGTCACTTCCAATAAACACCAAATAAGATTATGTAAAGGAGAGGCCCATAAAAATGGCCAAAAAAGAAATGTAAACAATATTAAGAATAAGAAATATGAAAAAAGATTTAAAAAAACTCTTTTAGAGTCTTCGTTTTTTAGAGGGAGTATATAAATATCTGCGAAAGTAAAAACTAATGTAAGAAATGGGAATATAATTCCGACGATTCGGATGTCGATCAACACGGCGCAGGCAAAAGCATGAATAAACGTATTAAAGAATGTTTTATTCTTTAAATATTTGATCAATGTGTACGTGCATATGATAAATAGTGATAAGCATGGGATATCCTTGGGGTTATAAAATGCATCGGCAAAAATGCGCGGACTTAAGATCAAAAACAGGCATCCTAATAAGCCTGCCTGCCAACTTTGGAAATTTTCTTTACCTAATTTGTAAAAAAAGATAACCCCTAAATAAAATAATAAGAACGTCGTAAGGTGCCTCATCACAAATATCGATCTGACATTATTTGTAAGATGAAAGCCTTTCTCTAGCGCAATCAAAACCACTTCAAACAATGGCCCACGCTGCCTGTCGTGTTCCTGCAGCAACCTCTGATCTGCTTGTGTAACGTAATTGATCGTAGTAAGGCCAAAATCTCTTTGATCCTTTTCATCAAAACAAATGCCGTAATCCTTAACAAGATGCAAGCCCAGCCCAAGAAATAGAACAAAAAAAATGATAACGATAGTCTTATGTGTTCCAAGCCTTATTGTCATAAACTTTTTTAAGCCACCTGTTTTAACAAGGAAAAATATCAATTAAATTTGTCGTATAATATTCCACAATCCTATCTCTAACAAGACAAGCGATAAAAATATGCCGAATGAAATAAGTACGATTTTTTGTATCAAAGATGTTTTTTCAATATCTGTCCGTTGAATACAGAGGTATCGACCGGATACAAATTATAAATTTAATTTTTAAATTTCTCTTTTTAGTTTATCATAAAATTTATGATCTTTAAAAGAATACAAAAGTTTCCCATCCAAAAGCATTCATTCAAAGAACTTGTATGGCCAATCCTCGGATGCATCTGCCTTTTAATCGTTTGCGTCATCACCTCAGGTCAAAAACTCTTATGGATGGATGAAATTCTTAGTTATTATCCAGCTTCTATCTCGTCATTCTCCAAAATGATCGTATTCATTAACGATAAAGTTCAATGCGGACATCCTTTTTACTTCATTTCCCTTTGGCTTTGGGCGAAGGCTTTTTCTGCTTCTGAGGTTTCACTGCGTTTATTCAGCAGCCTTGGTTTTTGCTGCGCCTTACTGGTCACCTGGTCAATGCTTCGTAAGATATATGATTCCTGGAGCGCCACTCTTAGCACCCTGACTGTTTTCTTAGGGGCTTCATTGATCCTCGACCAAAACTCGGAAGCCCGCATGTATGGCCTTCTTTTGTTTCTTTGTGCCCTGCTCAGCCAACAAACAATCGATCTTCCCATTGATCCTTCCTTCAATAAACGCAAAGCCATTATGCAAGTGCTTCTCAACGGATTATTGCCATTAACACACCCTTTTGGTTTTGTGTACAGTTTTATGCATATCGTTGCCGCGGTCCTTATTGATTTAAGAAGGGGTGTTTTTAGATCATGGTACTATTTAAGCGCCTTTGCCGGCTGGTTTTTGTATATTCCTTTCATACCAGCTTTTCTCAAACAAAGCGAACTCAGTAAACCTCATTTTTGGATCTGGAAACCCAGCCTCCAGGACTTGACCTCTTTGTATGTCGGTGACGTTCACTTTAATTCAATCGTGTTCTTTTTATTTGCTATCATTATATTTTTATTTTTGAAAAAGAGAAACAGCCCGCGTCCGGGTAATGACGAAGCTATTCTTATCCTCGGAGCGTTTTATGCTTTAATTCCCCTGGGCGTCTGGATGGAATCACAAAAATTCATGTCGCTCTTTATGCCCCGATATTTAATAGGAGTAGAACTTGGATGGGCTATTTTTCTCTCCGCGATATTTGCCCGAATCCTTCCGGAAAGAGAGGATCTGACATTATTCCGTAAAATTATATTATCCCTGGCGGCAGTGGTGATCATGATTCTACCCATCAACCATGCGTTTGAACTTCACCGGCCCCCAATGCCCGATGCTCAACTAACGAATCTTTATCCAACTTTACCGATTGTGATGGATGCCCCGCATATATACTTACCGCTTGTCTATTATTCTTTAGATGCAAAACGCTATTACTTCGTTCTTGATTGGGAAGTGGCTCTTTATCCCGATAACGCCTTATTTGCAACTCAGGATTTTCAAGCAATGCAAGCTCTTAAGCATCATATTCCAGGATTAAATATCGTTGCTACGAGTGAGTTTTTGAACAAATACTCAAGTTTCATCGTACTCGCTGGTAGGAAATGGTTTAAATATAGGATTAAAAACAACCCCTTGTATAGGGTTCAAGACCTGGGGGATTCTATCTACCTTGTCCAAAAAACCCAAGCTGCTGCAAAGTAAAAATATGTGTAGAATGTTTTACTAATCTGGAGACTTTTATGTTTGTTAATGATCTTCTGTTGTTTTGTTTCCTGTTGATTTTGCACATTATGCTTTTCCTCTTCACTCACTGGATCATTTTACGGTGTTTTACAAAGGATAATATTATCTATTCTTTTCTTACGGCCACTTTTCTGAGCGTTTCTCTTATTTCTTTATTAAGCTATGTATTTATTTCCTCATTTTTCTCTTCATTTTCCTGTTACATGATATCGATGATCGGAACAGCTCTAACCGCAATTTTTGCTTTTGGGCTTTATGCGTTTTTAGGCCCTATTACTTCTGATCGCTCATTGGCCTGCCAATTAATAATTCTTCTTAGTAGATTGGATGCCAGAGGTGAAAGTTTTGATAATATTCAACGTCGGTTTAATCAAACTGGTTTTATTCAAAAACGGATTGATGAGTGTAAAGTTGGCGGAATCGTCCAAGAAACAAACGGAAAATTCTTTTTGAGTAAAAAAGGGAAAAAGCTTGCGCAAATTTACATCTTCCTATTGGGCTGGTTAAATATAAAAAATAGAAACGAACATAGGGAATATTTTTATCAAGAAGCAAATCTTCCCCAAGCCCATTGAGCCATATTGCCCATATGACCTTGCTCCTTGCTGCAAGCTTCTGTCACAGTGACAATCTTCGTATGTTCCCCCATCCATTTTTGCCATTCAGCTTTCAATTCTTCTTCAGCAGTTTTTCTCACATTCGGGCCGAATGTAAACGCCTTTTTTAAATCTAAAGGCATTTCATGCACTACCCCGCCTGACATCTTTTTAGGTGACATGGATAAATTCGTCTGTTTTTATCAAATAATTATTTCCAACAATTCATCTCACAACTAATGATCACGAGCTTGTAAAATACGATCCGTAAATTCCTTCTCATACAAAACCCGTATTTTGAGCAACTCTTTCTCCCCTAAAAAATGCTTAATTGCCGATTCAATAGCCTCTAGCCGATTTCTTAAGAACACATACTGCGGATGTAAGGATTTTTTATTCCCATCCAAATACTTTAATTTTATTTCATCTGCCTGCTTAGTCCTTATATAGGTCTCAAATTCCTTAACCAGCGCATCATATTCACCACGACTTTGAACGTGGACCTTATTCCCGGCAGTTTTTATGTTTTTTAAAACGTATTCATCTGCCATCAGTTGCGTGGTTTTACGTTCAATACGCTCAAAGCTTTCTTTAGTTGTTTTAAAAGACCAAAGCAAATAACGACGGATAAGGTCTTTGTGTGCCTGTGAGTTTTTCTTTGTCATAGCCTTTTCTTTCTAAGAACAAGGACCGAGATATTTTCCCGTTACCTTAGTTTCCGTTGTCATACTATTATTCGTGACGACTTTAACAGAACCATCCATGGCTTCCCCTGCAAACTCATAATGTCCATTAATCGTAACCGGAACGCCTGACATATCACAGCTTAACGAATAATCTACGGTACTGCCAGTCCTTGTAAACTGAGGCTCTGGACAACCAGGAATCTTTCTTAAATTCTCTATAGTATTTTGAGTGATGCAGACCGTTTCATTATTCGAACCTTGCATAGTTGCAATGCCACTTTGGCCGTTATATTGCATACTACCTGTATCAACAGAACCCTGCGGTGAACCAGGCACTTGAACTTGAGAATTACTTATGGAAGTTATTTCCCAACTACCTTCTTTAATTGAATCATCAGCGAAACCCATAACACTAAATAAAGATATCGTCATAACGAATAAAAATGATCTTAAAATATTTTTTTTCATCGTGGCCTTTCCCCATTCATCGGAAAAACCGGAAGATCGGTATCTGTGAATTCGAATCGTTTCCGGCCTCTTTTAAAAATATGCCGACTGTTTTTTTAGGATGTATTCTTGCTCATTCTTTTGTTTGTGCCCCTAGCGTGACGTTAAAACACCCTTAAAGCCGATAAACAACTACTATAGCTGCCCCATCTACCTTGACAGAATAAAACTCATTTTTATAATTATAATCCTGGGGATGCCACCGATAGTCACTTAAAAAATATTTCGCATCCTTAATTCTATAAACTTCTACGAGCCTTTCCGTGTCCTGGGGATTGAGCATTTCTGTTTCTTTCGGATGAAAAATATAATTACGGTCCAAATAGTACGTAATATGCCGGTCTGAATCATTCCTAACAATATACTCCAATGCCTTGGTGTACGATAAACCCCAATAATCCATTTCAAACCTGGTCTTGATTTCTTTCATATTTCGTCCTGCCAAGCTATTAAAATAAACATTTTGATAAGGATGATTCCTGACCATAAACAAAAACACTCCACCTAAATTAAAGAAAATACAGCAAATAAAAAAAGCCTGAAAATAGATGGCCCCCCGTTTATCCCTGAAAAAACCAAATATAGAACGCAATCCCCCCATCACAAAAACTAAAAAAAATGGATATATAAAGAAAAAGTGCCTCCATGCATCTAAAACACAAGGTTTAAACAAAATGTCAGCAAGGATGGGTAAAGAAATTAATAATAAACTTATCAACTCGCCTTTATGGTTAAAATAAAACCGTGCTGGATTTCTCCCCACAGATATTACTGTTTTTCCATACCCGACACAAAAAAAGACCACATAGAGTAGCGGTGTTGAGATGGCGATCCATACTGGAATATAATGCCACGGAAGACAGGTTGCTTTGACGAATTGTCCTAAGTATAAAACCGTCCATTTCCAGTGGGGGGCTCCTGCTGATAAAAAGTCAATAAAATTGTTTAACGGTGACGGCCATAAATTCGGCCAAAAAAGTATTGTGAACACGACAAGGAAGAAACAATACAGGAATAGACTGAACAAGGGTCTTTTAAAATTTGCGCCCTTTGCGCACATCCCATAAATGTCGGCACCAGCCAAAAGAAAGGTAAGAAACGGAACAATGATCCCCATGATCCGGGTATCGATGAGTGCGGCGCAGAGAAATGCATGAGTGAACGCTTGAAAAAGGGTTTTATTCTCTAAATAATTGATTAGCGTATACGCACAGAGAATAAAAAACGATAAACAGGGAATGTCTTTTGAATTATAAAACGCATCGGCAAATATCCTGGGACTGAGGACTAAAAATAAACATCCCAATAAACTTATATACCAACGGCTAAAGATCTTATTACATAATTTGTAGAAAAAAATAACGCCCAGATAAAATAATAAAAAAGTAGCCAGGTGCCTCATCAAATAAACAGCCCTGAGATCATGCGTCAGATGAAGCCCTTTTTCCAGAAAAACTAAAATTATTTCAAAAAAGGGCCCATGGTCCGCTTCAGGGCAGTGGAAAAACTTGGGGGCATGTTTGAAAATATAATTGACTGTGGCAATGCCATGGTCCCTCGATGCCCCCTCATCCATGGAAATACCGTAATCCTTGACAATAAATAAACCTACGCCGAGAAATAGGACAAAGAAAATAAAAACAATGGTTCTTTGCGATCCTGATCTTATGGTCATAAGAATTTATATTTTATGTGTTTTAAAAGGGTACCGGAAGAACTTCTTAAGAAAAATGGTGCCGAGACCCAGACTTGCACTGGGGACGCCAGGATTTTCAGTCCTGCGCTCTACTACCTGAGCTATCTCGGCATAAAAATCAAGGGATGAATAAGAAGCCTATTCTACCCAAAAGCCTTGAATTGTCAATTCGTACTTTAAGCTTCCCTTAAATACCGGGCCGCATCTTGAGGGAGGGTGGGAACAATATGTAATCCTGTTCCCCACTCAAAACCAACACTGCGGGTCAGCTTCGGAATAATTTCAATATGCCAATGATAACACATCCCATCAGCATACCCGATAGGGGCCGTATGCAGATAATAATTGTACGAAGGATCCCCTAGGGCTTTCTTGGCCCTCTTGAGCACGTCTTGCAAGATCTGGGCCAAATGGGCCCGGATGACTTCATCGGTACTGGCAAAATCCGCGCTATGCCCTTTGGGGATGATCCAGGTTTCAAACGCATAACGTGACGCATATGGACAGAAGGCTAGAAAACTGTTGTTCTCGACGACAATACGCTCTTTGTCCTGATATTCCTGAGAGATCATATCGCAAAAAACACAGCGGCTGTTGTGTTGATGATATTGTTGGGCCCCTTTTAATTCTTCCAGCACGGTCTTAGGGACCATGGGCAAAGCAATGACCTGGCTATGGGTATGCTCAACGGTAGCTCCGGCAGAAGGGCCAAAATTCTTGAAGATCACCACATATTTAAACCGGCTGTCCTTTGACAATTGACGAAAACGGCCTTGGTACTGGCTTATCACCGCCTGCATCTCTTCCTTACTCAGATCAGTGAGGGTTTTATCATGGTCTGGAGTTTCGATCAAAACTTCATGAGCGCCGATACCGGTCATCTGATCATAAATGCCATAGCCTTCTTTTTGAAGGAATCCATCGGAACTCAAAACCGGAAATTTATTAGGGACTGTCCTCACCATCCATCCGGGCGTATTGGCAGGACTGTTGTTAGGCCGTACCGCGTCAACTTCCAAGGGCGTTTGATGCTCTCGTCCGGGACAAAATGGACAGATCGCCTGACGGGTGGGGGTATTGTCCTCTCGGGAAAATTCCGAAGGGCCCTTGGAATGATCACTGTCAATGATCACCCAGCGCCCGACCACCGGATCTCGTCTAAGTTCAGGCATGGATATCAACCTCTCTTAAAAAAGCCGCTGTCATCTCCGGAGGGATAGGACAAATATAAAAACCTGTACCTCTTTCAAAACCAGCCACCCGTGTCAATCTCGGGATGATCTCAATATGCCAATGATAATCATCTTTAAATGCCGATGGTCTTTTCACCGGTGAGGTATGTATCATATAATTATACGCAGGGTCGTTCAACCCTATCTTAAAACGCAATAAAATATCTTTCATCATGGCGGCAAGCTGGCTCTCATGGTCTTTAATACCCTCGGCGAAATCGCAATGATGGTTCTTAGGCAGGATCCAGGTCTCAAAAGGGAACCGAGAGGCAAAAGGAGTGATGGTTATAAATTGTTCATTCTGGGCAACCACCCGTTCCTTCTTTTTTAATTCCTGGTCGATCATATCACAAAACAAACAACGCTCATGGGTCTCAAAATATTGCTTGGCTCCGCTGGTCTTATCTGTAACGCGCATGGGCAATACCGGAACGGCCATGATCTGCGAACGGGAGTGCCCTATATTACGACTGCCGGCGGCAACTCCGTAATTCTTATACGCAAAAACATATTCGATAAAAGGGTTCTTTCGGTGCGTTTGCATACGCAAAGCATAGGTTTGAAAAATGCGGGCTATCTGCTCTGATGACAGGTCAGCCATATTCGCGATATGCAATGGTGTTTCTACAACGATCTCATGACTGCCATAACTATGCGCTACATCATAAAGCCCATGGCTGTGATGTTCAAAAGGTTTGCTGTCATCTAAAATAGGGCTGCTGCTATTAAATACCTTCACTCCCTGGGATTCATAGACACTTTTGTCTGCTCCATGACAGAACGGGCATTTTTTGGGGTCACTTAAGGTGGATTGCGGGTCCACAAAAGCTGCCGGACGACGGGCACGTTCAGTAGCAATGATGGTCCAACGGCCGACTATAGGGTCTTTTCTAAGCTGAGACATGAGTGAAATTATATCACATAAGTTACAGGGACAAGACCCTATTTTTATTAAAATGGGCCCCTTAATAAATATCCATTGAAGAGCCTTGGGCTATTTTATACCCCGCTACAAAACTTTGGGCGGGCATCACCTTGCCGGCTTCAGGCTGGACTTCTTTGATCAGGAGAGCTTTGTCGCCACAGGCAACGATAAAACCGCTTTTGTCGACCTTAATCACCTGTCCTGGTACAGCTTTACCCATATCCTCTGTGATGATCTGGGCCTGGAGGATCTTAAGCATTTTACCATTATAAAAAGTATATGCCCCTGGCCAAGGTTGAAGCCCCCGCACCTGATCAAGGATCGACCGCGCATTATTTTTCCAATTGACCCTGCCCATCTCTTTGGTCAATTTAGGAGCATGGCTCACCAAGGTTTCATCTTGAGGACTTGCTAAGAATTTCTCTCCTGGACGCTTGTCCAGGGTCTTGACCAATAATTTGGCTGCGACCAAGGCCATGCGTTTACGTAATTGAGCGGCATTTTCATTATCATCAATGCTCATCACTTCCTGGGCGATAATGTCCCCCGCATCTAAGCCCAAGGCCATTTTCTGTATGGTCACTCCGGTTTCTTTATCCCCGTTAAGAACAGCCCAATTAATGGGCGCGGCACCACGATATTTAGGAAGAAGCGAGCCATGCACATTCATGCAGAGCATTTTAGGAAGACCCAAAATTTCCTGCGTCAACAGGCGCCCATAGGCGACCACCACAAAGATATCCGCTTCGTAGGATCTTAAAATATCAACGATATCCCCGCCCTTGAGGGTCAAAGGCTGCAGGCAAGGAATTTTACGGTCCAAGGCAATCTGTTTAATAGGTGAAACAGAAACCTTCATTCCCCGCCCCTGCGGTTTATCCGGGCCGGTGACACAGGCCAGCACCTCATGCCCGCTGGTCAACAGCTGCTCCAAATGCACCGCCGCAAAATCATCACTGCCGAAGAAAATTATACGCATATTATCCGATAGTATAAACATTGCCCCCCCGCCGGTCAAGGATGGTGTGGGTTTATGCGGCCATTGTATTTCCTTCTCAGGCACGCTTGCCGAAACCTGCGTTTCGGCTTTGCTAGTCCCCAGGCTGATTTGCCCCGAACTGAACGTTCGGGGACCAGCCAAATCAGCCTTCTACTACCTTCGAAGAAAACACAACGTCCTCATAAACATGCTATCCATGCGTGCTATTTGACTTCAATTTGTTTTTTTAGCGACAGATCGTTTTTAGCCAAAGCAGCTCATGATTCGAGGGCATCGCGAGGCTTTTTAGCCGAGCGATGGCTGAACTGTTCGAGTTATGAATTTCTAGAGAAATTCATAACGAGTTGTTCAGACACCGAAGAAGCATGAGACCTTTGGCGTTAAGAAAACGATGACTGGAGCGAAAAAAATAAATTGAAGCCAAATAGCCTGGGGCATTACTGCTTAGGGATCTATATTGAGGGTTACGATCACTCGGCTGGGGCGTTTGATTTTCTGGAGTGTGGATTTGATGAACGCTACGGCTGGCGGGACTTGATTGGTTTGTAGCATCACATTAAAACGAAACTGGTCACGTTTACGGCCCACCATATCAGCCAAAGGCGGCGTTATGGTGTACTTCTTTCCCGACGATGCTTGACTTAACTCATCATAGACTTGCTGGGCGGCTTGATGGGTGGATTTCTCTGATTTGCCGCGCCAACTTATTTTGACCCAATGTTTATAGGGGCTGAATCCGAACTCTTTTCTTAATTTCAACTCCTCGTCGTAAAAATCCTTATGTTTACCCCGTGAAAGGCTTTGCAGTACATAATGATCACTGTTGCGGGTCTGGATGAATACCGGTTCGCTCGCCATGCTGCTGATGTGAAGGACTAAACTAAAAGCATTAAAAGCAGAACGCACCTCTATACGATTTAATTCGGCATCAAAATCAATGAAGGCGGCGAGCTGGGCCTTTAATACTCCTTGAAAACGCAAGACAGCGCTGGTGGAGATGAGAATATCAAAATCAGGAAGGGATTGTTTAACCTCTCTTTTAATAGACCGTTCAAAAGCAAAGATCTTGGCCTGGGGAAATTGCTTTTTTAATTCTGTTTGTAATTGTTCAACGCCTATACCTACTGATTTCCAACTGGGCTTACGGCACTTGGAACAAACCGTATCTCCAGGGGCCGTGTAGGTGCAATGCCGGCACAGGAATTTCCCTTCTGATCTTGAATAGATCATCGGGCTGTCACAATGACTGCATTTTAAGATCTCCCCACAGTCAACACAACGGGTCAGGCGGTACGATCCCCTGCGATTTAATACTAAAATACCCTTCTTACCTGCTTTCAAGGCTGAATCCAGCGCATCACGCAGCGGTGGAGAAAGCAGCCCCGGGATGAATTTATAATTAGACAGATCAACGAGCTTTGCCGGTGGGATGCTCTCCCTTGGCCCCTCGATCAATTTAACTTCCGGGTCATTGCGTACCAAGGCCATCAGTTCCACTGACGGGGAAACGCCCACAAAAGCTACATCAAAACCGAACATTTGAGAACGCGTCAAAAGAACCTGACGGGTTTCATACATCGGCATCTGTTCCTGTTTATAGGAAGGGTCCTCTTCATCCACCATCACGACGCAATCATATTGCCCGTCGCATTCAAATACCAAAGAACGTGAGCCTATCTTGACATGGTCAGTTCCCTTGAACTGATTTAAAAAGAACTCCCCCCTAAAACTGTCTGCCACCAAGATCAAAAACCGAGATCCCTTCGAGTGCCCCCTGTAACTTTCCATTATTTCTCGGATCTTATCCGTGTAGTGATCAGGCTGGTATTGGTATAAAGAATATTGCGGTTTATGTTCTCGCCGGACAGTTAATTGCGGGCCTGTTTTATTCCTCAGGATGGTAGCCAAAGCTTCCCCCAAACTGCAGCCATAATAAGCACGAAATTCCCGGGCAAAGACCAGATCCAGATCGTTAAATACCGGGGAACCATCGACTAACGACAATACAGGCTTTAATTGGGCAATGGCGCTTTTCTCAAGAATGCCGATCACAAAACCAATTTGGGCCCTGGGCCCAAAGGATACTTTAACACGTGAGCCTATGCTGACCTGCGCAGCTAAATGTTCAGGGATCAAATAATCAAAAGGCCCTTCAAGGGGGAGATCAAAAACAACTTGGGCTATCATAACAAAGCAATTATGTCTGCAACGGCATTGGGTTTAGATAATTCGCTTAATCGCTGTCGTAAAGCGTCCAGGTCTTTAGGATGGGAATTCCACTCATCAATGATCTGGGAGATCTGAGGTAAAGAACTTTGCCCTTGCGCTGCCTCAAAGGAATTTAAAACCTTGATATTATTGGTTTCTTGCCCCTGGATAGCGCTAAAAAATAACATCGGTAATTTCTTCACCAATGCTTCTGAAATGGACAGTCCTCCGGGTTTGGTCACCATGACATTGGCCACGGACATCAGTTCATCCATATTATCAACAAGCCCAAGTATATGGACATTTTTTTGATCCAAAGGTTTTAAACGTTTATAAAGATCCTGATTATGCCCGCACACGATCAATAGTTGATACTTCCCCAGCAGCGCTATCAGTTCTTCGATCGGCCCCATACCAAAAGATCCTGTCGCGATCAAGACCGTCAATATCCCGTCTTGGATCCCTAATTTTTTCTTTAGGGCCAGAGTATCAGGTTGGTGGGAAAACTTAGTATCGGTAGGGATGCCTGTCGTAAAAACTTTATCAGAGGGCACGCCTAAAGCGATCAATTTATTTTTAGTGTACTCACAGGCAGCTGTATAGGTGTCGATCCCCGCATTCACCCAAATACGATGCACATCAAAATCCGTCACCACACAAATGATCTTGGATTTGATCTTGCCTTCCCGTTTAAGATAGGAAGAAACTTCCGCAGACAAAAAATGGGTCGTGATAACAACGTCAAATTGTTCCTGGATCAGAAATTTTTGCAGTGCTTGAGCATTAAAGCCATTGTACAAACGCCGTACAACCCGCACCAATGGCTGCATCCAGGGGACATCCAGCATTCCAAAGAAAAATCCCCAGGCCCAGGGCAGGCGGGTCACTAAAAAGGTGTATACCCCCGGATAACTTTTTTTAAAAAAAGGATTGGTATACTCTAACGCATCAACCAGTCGGGCATCATGACCGCCCTTGGCTTGTAAGCCTTTAAAGACAGCCTCTGCTGCTTTTTTATGCCCTGCCCCGGCTGTTGCGTGTATGATTAAAATTTTCATTTTGGATGATTTGAACAGCTGCTGTCAGGTCTTTGACGATATGGTCAGGCTTGACGGTCCATTTACGCATATAGCGGCGGTCCTCGCGGCCTGAGAGCACAAAAATAGTCTTGCAGCCGGCATTATGTCCCGTCTTGATATCACCTTCAGTATCTCCGACGAAAAAAGCCTTTTGCGCGTGGACAATGGTTTTATTGAGGGACTTAAGGGCTTTCTTTAATAATCCGATACCGGGTTTGCGGCAGTCACAGCCGGCATCTGAGCGATGGGTGCAATAAAAACTCTTACGGATCAAGCCTCCTGATTTTTCAACAGCCTTGGTCATCTTGGCATCAATGCGTTTGAGCTTATCCAAAGAATACACGCCTTTGCCCACCCCGGCCTGATTGGAGATAACAAAGATCTTGTGCCCGCTCTCGGTTAAAGTGCGGATCGCTTCCAAAGCCCCGGGGATAAAATGGAAATCCTTGACCTTGGTAACGTAGGCACCGTTACCAGGAAATTCGTTGATGACGCCATCCCTGTCGAGAAAAACAACCTTCATGATTTCCTAAACTTTAGCTTTGCCTTCGTTGATATAATAACCTTTTTCTTTGATTTCCCTGTATTTGCTGTAAACAGCCACTTCATTGAAACCGCTTAAAAACGCTGCCACAAAACCATAGAACCCGTCTTTATATCCTTTTTTACCAATGAAACGCCGCCCAAACCGGTCCACCGCCCGCCATATGGCCTTGCCAAAGGACATTTTCCGTCCGTCCAAATGCCATTTGATCGCTTCCAACGTCGAGTAGCGATTGATCTTCGCGATAAAATTCTCCACATTACGAAAACTATAATGAATGGTCTTCTCCTTCAAATTTACCCCGCGGTAGCCATCTAACGTTTTAAGGCCGGGGTGAATGACATCATAATCCGCTTCCGACCATTTCACATAATTCTTATTGTATAAACGGATATGCGGATTTGACCAGCCGCCATGATTTAACGGCACATCGCCGAAATAATTTATTTGAGGAGCCCAATAGGATGCTATCTTAGCATCTCCTTGTTTCAATGCTACGGCTATCTCTTCTTTAAGGGCATCGGTCATGCGCTCATCACAATCCAAAAGCAAGATCCAGTCATTTTGGGCCTTAGAGGCCCCAAAATTACGCTGTTTCCCTTCCAAGTCCATATGCCTGGTAAATATCTTGTCTGTATATTTCAAAGCAATGGCACGTGTATCATCCGAACTTTCATCGTCCACCACCACGATCTCATCGGCGAAACCAGTGACACTATCAAGACAATCCTTGATCCGGCTCTGCTCATTTTTAGCGATAATCACAACACTTAAAGGCACAGACACTACTTTTCTCCTGTTATAAAGATTTCTTCAACGCCGCCGCCACCGTCTCAATTTGTTCCCTGGTCATATGCGGGAACATGGGAAGGCTCATCACTTCATGGGACACTCTCTCAGCGACAGGAAAATCTCCCTTTTTATGCCCTAATTCGGCATACGCTCCCTGCAGGTGCAAACTGATCGGATAGTGAATGAGCACGCCAATGCCTTGGGCCTTCATGGACTCAACAACCTTATCCCGGTTAGGTACAAGGATGGCATAGGTTTGAAACACATGGGTACGGTCTTCCCTAGTGATAGGAGCGACAACACCTTTCAAAGGTTTTAAAAGTTGTGCGTAGATAGCGGCGTTTTTCGCACGCATCTCATTCCAATGGTCTAAATGTTTTAATTTAGCATTTAAGACCACGGCCTGGAGCGTATCTAAACGAGAATTAGTCCCCTTGATCTTATGTTCATAACGTCCCTGACGTCCGTAATCGCGCAGCATCAGGAGTTTTTCATAAATGTCTTTGTTCTTGGTCACGATCATCCCCGCATCCCCGCAAGCCCCCAAACTCTTGGTCGGATAAAAAGAAAAACAAGCCACATCGCCCAAAGACCCGACCCTCTTTCCCTTATAACGTGAGCCATGCGCCTGAGCAGCGTCCTCGACGACCTTAATGCCGTGCTGATGAGCGATCGCAACGATCTGGTCCATATTGGCCGGCTGACCGTAAATATGCACTGGGATAACGGCCTTGGTCTTTTTGGTGATCGCCGCCTGGAAAGCTTTAGGATCGATATTATAGGTATCCGGCTCGCTATCCACAAAAACCGGTGTGGCACGGCAAAATGAAACGCACAAGGCCGTGGCAATAAAGGTGTGTGTCGGAACGATGACCTCGTCGCCTTCCTTGATATCCAGGGCCATTAAGGCCAGATGAAGAGCGTCGGTGCCGGAATTAACACCCACCCCGTATTGAACTTCACAAAATTTAGAAAAAGCTTCTTCAAAAAGATGGGCCTGTTCCCCTAAGATGTAATCACCTTTTTCAAATACTTTTTTAAAACCCGCATCCACCTCACCCTGGATCAAAAGATTTTGTTCTTTGAAATCAATAAATGGGATACTCATAAGATATTTTGAACCTTTCTATAGACTTCTTCAACAGATAATTCACCTAAACAGCTGATATGTCCGCAACGGGCCATACGAAAACGCCGATAACATGGCTGGCAGGGCAAAAGCTTTTGCACCACCGTATGATCCGTCAATGGATAGGGGCCATACACTAGCGGGTCTACCGGGCCGAAGATTGAAACCGTCTTTTTCCCCACCGCCGCAGCCACATGCAATGGACCGCCGTCGTTGACGATAGCCCCCTGGCATTCCTTAAGCAAAGCGGCTAACCCCAACACCGAGGTTTCCCCGACAGCAAAATGTAAAGGAAAATGGGCCAGACTGATAACTTCGCGGCACAACTCCTCTTCTCTAGAATCACCCATCAGTATAATGGCAGCGTCGAAATTTTCAATGATTTTATCTATTAAATGAGCATAATTCGATGCCGACCATCGTTTATGCTTGGCAGCGTTGCCCCAGCTGGCTCCCCCCCCTGGCAAGACCGCTATCAAAGGTTTAGATGCGGGGTCAATTTTATGTGCATTGAGCCACCCCTGCGCCCATTGAATGTCGAGAGCAGGGATATCCAATTTCATGGGCAAAGATCGCACGGGTATCTGTACCATCCGCAACAGGTCCAAATAATACTCAACAACATGTTTCTCTTCAAAACCAAGCATAGGGAGGCGATCGGTCAGAAATAATCCGCGCTTTCGATAGTCAAATCCCACCCTCTTGTTGATCTCGCAAGCAAAAGACAAAAAACCAAAGCTGCTATTAAGGGAGAAATCAAAAACTACCTCAAAGCCCTGCTGTTTGATACTGTTAAAGAGTTCCCAATATTTTAAGGGCTTGCCCACGAACTCATCACGCTCGTAAATAAAAACTTGGGCTATGTCGGAATTGAATTTAAGAAAATCAGCAGTCCGTTGATTGGCCAAATACGCGATGGTTGCCTGAGGATAGGCCAGACGTAAATTGCTGATCACCGGGGTCGTAAACAACACGTCCCCGATACCATAAGGATTAATGATCAAGATCTTCTTAAAACTCATCTAAGGGTCCATCGCGAGCAAGGTTTCTTCGGTCTTAGTATCTATTCTTTTAGGCGCAGTGGAATTAAGCACACCGCCATTTAAAACGATCTCGTATTTTTTTAAATACTCTAATGTCATTTGCCGGGCGCTAAATCGATCACCTACATATTGATGGATCTTACGAGGGTTAAACTGATCCAAATGCTTAACTGCATTGATCAATTCCCAACGTGAATTGGCTAAAAATCCAGTTTCTGGCGTGACCAGTTCGGGCAAACTACCATAGGTGGTGCCAAATACAGGACAACCAAAATACATGGCTTCCGTTATAGCGATACCAAAAGGTTCGTGCCATAGGACAGGAAACAGCAACGCTTTCGAGGAGCCTATGATCTTATTTTTTAACTCTCCACCGATCCTGCCATGATAATTGACCCACCAGGCCCATCCGTTGGGATCAAATCTGCGTTTGCCGCCGACAACGGCTAAGCGTTCTCTGGCGTGATACGCAATATGAACGCAATCTTTTAAATTCTTCTCCGGGCGTTTGGCATAGGCCAGGAATAATAAATGCTGACGTTTCTTGTCAAAATCAACCGGGCCATATTCGTCCGGATCGATACCATTAAATACATAGGTTGTAGAACCATGACGCTGGGCATGATTGGATGAAACAAAGATCGTGTTTATATCAAACAGGGGAGGAAAATCATTACCCTCATGCGAGATCACATACGGCTTATTCAATGCCTTAGGTATTTGAAAGAATAAATGCACCAAGTCAACATCTTCAGGCACTTGCTCTTGGATGGGGCGCTCACGCTCATAGGGTAAAACACGTTTGGCAAATGGGCACGACGATCCTGCGGCCACTAAATAACTCACCTCATGGCCCAATCTCACCAACTCACGACCCAGCCACCAAATAACCCGTTCCGTGCCTCCATAGTCCTTAACGGGGATGGCTGTATTATTAACGATTAATATATGCATGGACCCAATCCCTCAATTTCAGGTAATCCTTACCTTGACCCGTCGCCCGGTTTTATAACGCAAGCGTAACCAAAAAAACGGGTTCCACCAGGATTTCCTTCGGATAGAATCAAAATCTTTCTTGCTTAATTGATGATGGGCTATCCTTTCTTTCATAACGGTAGGATGCGTGCCCCCATAGGCCGGGAAACGGTCCAGGTCCCCGTAATCGCCAGCCTTAGCAATATTCATCTGTTTATCCATATAACCTATGGCTGAGGCATTATCGAAACGCTTTTGTATAGCTTCATCAGAATTGACCCAACCATAATGATAAAGATAACAAAAAGTCAGGCGTGTCCTCAAGGGTTTACCATCAATTCGCCTAAAACCAAAAGCATCGCCATAGGACTCGACTTGTCCGTTATTACGGATGATGCGGTCCTGTTTTTGATACCAACCTAGATCAATGCGGTAGCGCCAAAAAGATCCATAAAAATGAAACCACCAAAAACGCAGAGCATCAACGTCCTTTTTGTTTAGATAGTAACGCATCCAGCATTTCAATTTATTTAAATCATCCTCATGGATGACCTCATCGGTCTGCAGATAAAAAGCCCAGTCCCCACGGCATTCTTTGAGGGCGATATTTGTCTGCTCTGAAAGCACCGCCGATCCCTGAGACATGTTCCAAACTGTTTGAATGATCCTGATCTTAGGAGAGTCAATACTTTTAATGAGCGCCAGCGTACTATCTTCGCTATCTCCCACATTAACGATAAACTCATCACAGATAGGCAAGATGGAACGAATGGATTCCACGACTGGATAATTCAACTTGACCGCATTCCTGACGATGGTAAAACCGCTAATTTTCATGAGGCCCTGTTTTTTCCATTCAACAATTTTTCTAAAACACCATTAAAGTGCCAGACCGTACTTTTTAAATTAAAACACTGACGGATGCGTTCCTGCCCTTTTAGTCCCATGCCTTTGCGCCGAAGATCATCCTTTAAAAGCAGGGATACTTTTTCCACTATATTCTTTTTGTCCCCCACCTCAACTAAAAATCCACTGACACCTTCTTCCATGATCTCGCCAGGACCGCCAGAATTTGTGGCCACCACAGGGACTCCCAAGGCCATCGCTTCCATGATCACCCTGCCAAAAGGTTCCTTATCGGCAGGATGGACGAGGATCTCAAATGATTTCAGGAGCACCGGAAGATCTCCTCTGTTACCCGTAAATATCACCCTGTCTTTTATGTTTAACTCTTGCACATATTCTTGCAGGTCCTTCAAGCTCAGATGTCTGGGATCAGGAGAATCTCCTATCACCACCAGCATCACATCATCAAAGAGTCCTAGCACTTCCTTCATCGATTCTAAAAATAGTTTATGTCTCTTAAGAGGAACTACTTGCGCTACCATCCCGACAACACGCTTGCCTGCTAAAATAGGAAACTCTAGCCTCAAGACATCCTGTGAAAGAGCTGAGGCGTTCAAGGCATCAACATCAATGCCGTTATAAATAGTCGTGATCTCTTTTTTAAAATAGGGCCTTAACGGCGAGGCTATTGCATTTGAGACAGCCACTAAAAGATCAGAGGCAAATGCATTGAATTTCCTCAATTTATGCTCTGGAACAAAGTCCTGGATGATGGTCACCACCGGCAGCTTAAGAAACTTGGCAGGCCAAACAGCATACGATGAAACACGGTAATTATTGCTGCAGATCAGATCAATGTGATGCAATTTACAAAAATCAACGATGGCCTTGATCCTTAAAAAATTGGCCATCAAAAAACGTATTTTCCTCCATGCCGGTAATGGCATAAAAGCGACCGTAACACCCTGCAAGGCCAAAGCCTTGCTCAAAGGCCCTGGCTCCTGGCAAATAAAAAAAACCTTATATTTCTTATCCAACGCCTCTACCAAAGAACACAAAAATCTCTCTGCCCCTCCCAGAGAGGATCCATGATGGATAAAAAGTATGTTCTTTTGCATAAATTATACGCTATACCCTTTGGAGCTCAAAAATTTTGATACGACTTCGATCACATAATCGCATTGGCGGGTATCAATATCCTGATGGCAACCGATATGGGTGCCATGATCCGAGCAATATTCTGACTGAGGGAAATCCCCTAATTGGTGCCCCATGAACTGATAGCTCTGTGTCTGCGTCGGGATCGAATAAAAAAGATTACGCGAATCAACACCTTCACGCTCTAAATACGTCACAAATTCATCTTTGGTAAAATTCAGCCCTGGTTTAAGAATGATCGAAAACGCGTGTGGACCTAAGACCTCATGGCTTTCTTCTTTGAGGTACCAAAAATATTTATCGAACTTTACAAAAGCTTTGATCAAATGACGGACATTGACCCGTCTTTTTTCCAGGATATCATGAAATATCTCAATATTGCCCAATCCCACCGCAGCCTCGATCTCGTTCATCTTGGCAGAAAAGCCAATGCGCTTGAATTGAAATTTCCCATCTATCCCGTGATTACGCAAAGAGCGGGCGATCTCGGCCATGGACTCGTTATTAGTGATGAGTATTCCCCCCTCGATCGTCGTCACGATATGCGCCGCATACAATGAAAAGCAAGCCATGTCCCCAATGCTTCCGATTTTCTTGCCCTTATATTCGGCCCCATGAGCTTCCGCCGCATCTTCGATGACATAAAGTTTATGTTTTTTGGCAATGCTCATGATCTCATCCATGGCCGCAGGCTTGCCCATTAAATGAACAGGCATAATGGCACGCGTTTTAGGTGTGATGGCTTTTTCGATCTTGGCAGGGTCAATATTTAAAGTTTCACGTTCTACATCGACGAAAACAGGCGTGAACCCTGCTTGCAAGACCGCATTGCCCGTAGCCACAAAGGTCAAGGCCGGTATAATGATCTCATCCCCGCGCTGGGCGCCAAAATCATAGAGCACCGCACAGGCAATAGCATCGGCATCTGTACCGCTGGAGACCGCAACGCCGTATTTGACCCCAAAAAGGCCTGCGAATTTTTCCTCAAATTCCCTGACATATTTACCTTTAGTCAGCCAGCGTTGTTCAATAGCCTCATCAATAAGTTTTTTAGCCTTGGGGGTGATGGATATCGTCCCAAAAGGCACCTTATATCCGGACTTTGAAGCCTCTTTACCGTCGCTAATAGCTGTTTTCTTGTTAAAATCCATATCTATCTCCTACCATCGGGTCCTGGCTCGTCCTGCCATTCAGGTGCTCCTGCGAGCAGAATCGGATACCTCAGCGGCCTTGGGTACTTTTTTCCCTATTGAGGTGTTTGGGGCCCTTGCCGTGCGCTCCTGAATGTCAGTCCTCGCCACCCGATGAACGCTATTTATGACGTAAACTTTTTAAATGTTCCTGCGCCCATTGATAACGCTCGGGTGTCCCAATATCAATAAATTTATTGTCTACGACAAATACATAAAAACCCTGTCCCATCAAATACGGATAAAAATCATGTTCGATAGAGAATTTTTTCGCCGTATCCACTAAAGAAAATATGTCCCGATTTAAACAATACGTCCCTGTGTTGACATAAGCCGCATGAGGTTCAGGCTGCTTCTCTTTAAAAGCTTCAATCATCAGGGCGTCCGGACGAAAAATAATAGTACCATAATCGCGAGCGTCCGGCACCAAGGTGACCGCTATGGTAGCTTTAGCATTGTTTTCTTTATGTTGCGCAATCATTTTTTTGTAATCGATCACGCAAAAACAATCCCCGTTCATCGCTAAAAATTGATCTGTTTTGACATGGCTGGAACCTTGCTTGATGGCCCCGCCGGTACCTAATGGCGATTCTTCCCTGGAAAAAACGATCTCACGGTCCCGATATTTATTCCTAAAATAAGCTTCTACTTCTTCACTGCCGTGACCAACACATAGGATAAAACGCCTCCCCCCCTGGGAAGCGATATAATCGATCAGTATTTCCAAGAACGGTTGATCACCGATCTTGGCTAAGACTTTCTGGGCCCCTCCGGTGATCGATTTAAGACGTTTGCCCAAACCACCGGCGAGAATAACCACATCTGGAAAAGATTTCTCGATGGGGATCATTTAATGAGGCCGCTATCGGGTTGATAAAAAATGATCTGGCTGCCCAAATTCTCGAATTTAAAAGGAACTTCCAAAAGGTCTTTAAGGGCCTGGCGTATTTTAGCCTGTTTGGCAGGTTCCGCAAAAAGCAATACAAAGCCGCCTCCACCTGCCCCAAGTAATTTTCCGCCTACCGCTCCTGCCTTGATCGCTGTTGAATACAGATCATCAATATAGGAACTGGATATTTTATCAGACAAGGTGCGTTTAAGCTTCCAGCTTTCATCGAGAAGACGGCCGAATCTTAACAGGTCATCACCGTTGAGGATTTTCACCGCTTCAGCTACCATTTCATGCATATGGGTCAATTCCGCCTTTTTTTTGGGGATGTTCTCGATCTGGGCCTTGGCGATGGACGAAGCGGTCCTGGAAAATCCGGTAAAAAATAACATCAAATGGTCCTGTAAAGAATTGAGTTTCTTGCCTGGGATGGTCAAAGGCTGTACGCGTAAATGATTGGTGCCGCCGAATTCGATCAAATTAAAACCGCCATAAGCCGCCAGGGTTTGGTCCTGACAACCGACATTCTCCTTGATCAGGTCTTGCTCCACATGGATCGCTTCGCGGGCAAGCCTCTCCTTGGTGACCATCTGCCCTTTAAGGGCGTACAAGCCATTAAGTAATCCGACGGTAAAAGAAGAACTTGAACCTAGCCCTGTTCGGGCCGGCAGATCTCCATCATGATGGATCTCAATTCCTTCATGGATCTTTAAAAAACGCAGAACTTCACGCACCGAAGGGTGATCGATCTCATCAATAGATTCACGCACATGCTCCATTTTAGAATAAATGATACGCGACTTATGTTCAAAAAATGGCGGCAAGTAGCGGCAGTTGATATAACAATATTTATCAATGGTGGTGGCCAAAACAGCGCCATTATGTTCTTGAAACCACCCGTTATAATCCGTGCCACCGCCGAAAAATGATACCCGAAAAGGAGTACGGGATATGATCATAGGATTGGGGCCTCTTCTAAGATCTTGCGTTTTAATTTGATTTGGGTCGATTTGATCGTCTCATCCACCGCCGCCTGACCAAACTTTCGTTTGATAAGATCTAAAAATTTGGGATTGGTATGATACTTCATCCAAGCTTCATCCCGGAAGGATAAAACCTGCTGAGCGGTCAAATATTTGGTCGGCAAAGGCTGGCCTTCGTAGGAATGTTGCGAATACCCTGCATAGTTCAAAGGTAATTTCCACCCTTCTTTCTTGGCAATCCCATGCAAAGGGCTTCCTGGATAGGCCATGGCGGCATAAAAATTAGCTTCCTCGGTATTCATCTCTATGGCCAGATCCAGGGTCATCTGCATACTGCTCATATCATCCTCAGGAAGGCCAAAAATATAATTGCCAATGACATTAATACCATGCTCACGGATCTTGGAGACCACCGCGCGAATGTCCACGTCGTCAAAACGGCCCTTGGTCACGTCCTTACGCACGCGGGTGTTGCCGCTTTCAATACCTAACGCTAACCAGTTGACCCCGGCTTTTTTCAAAGTTTCCAAATAATGGTCCTTGACCGTATCCACCCTGGAATAGCACCAAATATTGAATTTATAACCTCGTTGAATGATCAATTCACAAAGTTTTAAAAAATGATCGGGCCTCAGCACAAAAAGCTCGTCGGCTATCTTGATATTGGTAATGCCTTGTTTGGCAAAATAGTCAAATTCTTTGATGATATGCTCCGGCTCCCAATAACGGAATATGGCTGAGCCATCGGAATATTCATTATCCTGACGATTGATGATATTGATCATACAAAATGAACATTTCATAGGGCAGCCTAAAGACGTATACAAAGCTGCAAAAGGCTGACGATTGGAATTATTCGGATAGGAATGCCACAAGGCGGTCCGGTAATTCTTGACCGGTAGCAAATCCCAGGCAATGCCCGGAAGCTCACGGGATAGATCTGCCTTGGCCACGATGGGTGAAGGCTTGTTTAAAATAATTTGTCCATCAAGACGAAAGCCCAAACCATCCACCCCTTTGAGCCCCTCCTTTAAATTCGTCTTTAACAAATTGGAAATGGTATAAACACCTTCGTTCTGGCAAACAAAATCTATACTTGCATGTCTTTCTAAAACATCCCGCGGTAAAGCAGCGATGTGTCCACCGACAAAAAGAATTTTGAATTCGGGCTGTAATTCTTTGACCATATCCGCCAAGATCGTGGCTTCGGACATATTCTGAGAACTGGCCGAAGGTTGTTGACCATACACCACAAAGCAGACTAGCCGCGCATTATTCCCTATGATCTGTTGGGTGGATTCTTGCAAATCCAAATGCAAAGCTTCGCAATCCAGGATATTGACGGAAAAACCCTTGGAACGGCAATGATTAGCCAGCATTCCCGCCCAGATCGGGGGCTCGATGGCAGAGAAATGATTAGCTAGATCTTGATAGATCTTCTTGGACCCATTGGCATGTACAAACAAAACATCCATCTGTTTCATATCGGTCCTCTAAATATTGGCAAATTGATTGCGTTTAATGACTTGATAACCTTTGATCAATTCCTGTAATCCTTTTTGCAGGGAAACATCCGGCTTGAATCCCGTCTTTTCGATCTTTTCATTGCTGACGAGATAATCACGTTTGTCTGGGTCTTCACCGATAGAGGCTTCTACAAAATAAAAGTCGGGAACAAGTTTTTTGATCTCCTGACACAATTGCAATTTTGTCAGGTTAGCGTCGCTTAAACCGACATTATATGGTTGGTTTTTCATCTTGTCAAAATTATTCAAGGCGTGGATAAAGGCCTTGGAAATATCCCTGACATGGATGTAATTACGGTTAAAATGGGCCTCAAAAAGGATCACAAATTTATCATAGACCGCGCGATAGGTGAAATCATTGACCAAAAGATCCAGGCGCATACGCGGTGAGATCCCAAAAGCCGTGGCCAAGCGCAAGGTGATCCCATTGCCAGCCTCAAGAATAGCATTCTCCGCATCCACCTTTAATTTGCCATACAATGAAATCGGCCGTAAGGGTGTTGTTTCCGTGCAATGCTTACCTTTTTCTCCGACCCCATAGCCGCTATTGGTGGTTGGGAAAATGACCCTTTGGTCCTTACCTTTTAGTTCCAGGATCATTTTGATCGCATCAAACAAGATCGCCTGGGCCGCCTGCGGTTCTTTAGCGCATAAAGGAGCGCCGGTCAAACAAGCCAAAGGAAAAATAGCATCCGCATCTTTCATCAACTTGGTCACCAAATTCTTATCCCGCGTATCCCCGCGTATAATGGTCAACTTGTCATGATAGCAAACATCCAAGAGTGAGGACTGATTGTACATGAAATTATCCAAAGCGATCACCTCATGCCCCTCGACCAACAATCGCGGCACCAAGATCGACCCAATATACCCCGCTGCACCCGTAACTAAAATTTTCATACATTACCTTTCTATTTATTGTTTCTCAAGCTGGCTAAACCACTGATACGTCTTCTCAATGCCTTCTTCTAAATTTACCTTCGGCTTCCAGCCTAATTTGCGCATGCGGGTGTTGTCCATGAGTTTGCGCATGACACCATCGGGCTTGGTTGTGTCGAATTTTATTTTGCCTTTATACCCGCTTATATTCTTGATCATCCCTGCCAATTGCTTGATCGTCACATCACTTCCACTGCCGACATTGATCAAATCGGCGCTATTGTATTTATCCATCAGCAATAAGCAGGCGCTGACGAAATCATCCACGTATAAAAATTCACGTTTTGGTTTTCCACTGCCCCAGATGATGACTTCATTGGCATTTTCTTTATTGGCCTTATGAAATTTAGCGATCAACGCACCCAAAACATGCGCTGTTTCAATATCCGTATCACTGCCCGGGCCGTAAAGAGTCGCGGGCACGGCGGCTATGGCATTAAAATTGTATTGCGCCTTGTAGGCCTGACACATTTTGGTGCCGGCTATTTTGGCAATGGCATAGGGCTCACTGGTTTCTTCAAGCGGGCCTGTCAGTAAGGTCGTTTCTTTGATCGGTTGCGAAGCTGCCTTGGGATAAACACAGGAACTTGAAAAATAGAGCAATTTTTTGACCTTATGACGATAGGCGGCATCAATGACCAGATCTTGGGACTGGAGATTCTCATAAATGAATTCCGCCGGAAATTTTTGATTAGCCGCAATACCACCAGAACGTACAGAACCTAAAAACACATAATCCGGTTTGAATTTCCTAAAAAAATTCTCTAGCCTAATCTGGTCTAATACATTGATATATTCTTGGGAATTAGAAACAACTTGTGAAAACCCCTTGGCCTGAAAATACTTTTTAAGGGAATTTTCAATACTATCATTATGCCCAACAATAAAAATTTTAGAGTCTCGGCGCATTTATCAAGATCAACGGTATTTTGATATAAACATCTCGCGAAAATTCTGGTAGAGAAAAACCGCTCCCCAGGGAAGGATCTGAAGTTTACGTTTACCGGATACGCGCTCCGGTTCATCTCCGGGGATCTCGGCAATTTTAAGTTTTTTTCGAGCCGCGCGCATGGACAATAACGGCTCCCAACTGACACGGGTGTTAAACCATTTTTCCGGCGCTGCATAGGCTTTCTCGTCATTCAAATTCAGATCATAAGCCAGGCTTGTCTTATACGCCCGGTAAATGACCATGGCGTCCGTATAATGAAATCCATGACAAACACTGATCATGGTTGTAAAGACCCAGTTGCCGAAACCCGTGATCGCATCATCATCCTGGCTTTTGGCCCCATCTTTATACCGGGAGACAATGACCATGTCATAGCCTTCCTTCATCTTTTTGACTAATTCCGGTATAAGCTCCGGGATCGAATTCCCATCGGGACTGAAGGTCACGACAACATCCCCGGTAATCTTGTCCCAGACCTCGGCATAGGCAAAACGCATGCCTTTTTGTTTTTGAATATAAAGCGGATAGCCTTGCTCCTTACAAAATTCAATTGTCCCGTCAGTAGAATTGCCATCCACGATCAACAATTGGTCATACCATTCTTTTTTGATCAACGGCATGATGGCTTTCATTCCACCAATCTCGTTGAGCGTTGGGATCAACAAAGTGACCTTCATATGATTTACTTCCTTTCTTGACTACTGCGCCTGAGTCGTAATCATCCGTTTGGCGTAATACTCTTCGTTATAATAATTACCATGTTCGATGATCAAGGTAGACTTGCCATCCGTACGGTTCAGGGCATGGGTATAGGCCGGAAAAATCTCCTCGGCACTATTAAGCTCTATCACTTCGATCCAGCTGAACAATTCGCGCAAAGCTTTCGCATAATTACCGATATGCTGATGCCCGGGATGCACGGGGGCATCAGGGCCAGTGGCCACCCGGATGATCACCTTCAAAGGCCATTTGCCGCCGGAGATCATAGGGACCTTATCAAGCATGTTGGCCATGTCCGCCGTGGCCAATAATAAAAAATTTTGCCGAGGGTAAACTGAAACAGGCACGTAGCCGGCTAGGCCCAAGCCAATGGTAAACTGCATCTGAAAACTTTCATTGATAGGCATCTCCAGCGTGCGCTCCTTGGGGCAATCGCGTAGGGTTTGGAACATAAAGGTCCCTGGACCTGCGACTGTCTGTCCCACGATCATCACCTTGGGCTGTTGGGCAAGCCACTCCATGGTCCTTTTTAATTCATCAAAATATTTGAGCTGTGGTGTCGTCATATTAGAATTTGATCAATTTGCCAAGGCCGGAATGAGGATAGCCATTGGTATATTTAAAATAAATGATCTTGCTTTCATACTTAGTCCCCTTGAACCAAGGCTCTGCACTGCCCCACACAGCCCTGGTATCGGTCATGACACTGACGCCGTTATCGCAGACAATGAAGGTGGCTGGCAGATCGAAATTATACGCGTATTTGACAGCCTCATGGAAAATACCTGTTTCCGCGGACATGTCCCCGCAAAATAAAAACACACGTCCCTTTTGACCCTGATTTTTCAAGGCCCAGGCCACACCGGCGGCCGTCCCCATAAGGCTTCCAACAATTCCCGAACACAACAATTTATATTTAGGGAAGCATAGGGAAATACTTTTCCCATCAACGATCGCTTGTTTTAATTCCTCACGAGGCACGCCTTTTAAAAGGGCTAATTCATGCGAATCCCAAAAACCAAAGACATAATCATCATCCCCTATTTGATGATCACTAAAGATCTTGATCAAAGCATCTTCCCGCCCTGCACGCAAGTGTACCGGCGCCCGGATGATGCCTGTAGCAAACACCTCTGCAACTTCCTTTTCAAAAGCGATGATCTCTTCTTTAGTTACCATTTAAATATTCCCTGTTCCTTCAACTGCCACGGGTTCTTTAAACCGTTCGGTGCTGCGCAAACCACTTCATCGTACGTTCAATTCCATTTTCTAAATTAACCTTGGGCTCCCAACCTAATTCCTTACGGGCCATGGAGATATCTGGCCTTCGCTGTTTAGGATCATCCTGAGGCAAAGGTTGATAAACGATCTTGGCTTTGGGATCATATTTCTTTCGGACAAGTTGGGCAAATTCTAAGATCGTAAATTCTTTTGGATTACCGATATTCACCGGCCCAGAGATCTTGGATAAAAGTAATTTGGTTATTCCATCCACCAGATCATCCACGTAACAAAATGAACGCGTCTGTTTTCCATTACCGTAAACGGTCAAAGGCTGATGATTTAAGATCTGATCGATAAAATTAGGCACCACCCGCCCATCTTTGATCTGCATACGAGGGCCATAGGTATTAAAGATCCTGACCACCTTTACATCCATCTTGTAAATCCTCCTATAAGCAAACGCGGCTGCTTCGGCGTAACGTTTGGCTTCATCGTAAATACTGCGAGGTCCATTAGGATTGACATTGCCCCAGTAACTCTCTTTTTGAGGATGGACCAAGGGGTCCCCATAAACTTCTGAGGTGGATGCCATTAAAAAAACAGCCTTTTTGAGACGCGCGATCTCAAGCAGATTATGCGTGCCATAGCTGCCGACGAGCATGGTGGCAATGGGGTGCTTCATATAATCCACTGGGGAAGCCGGTGAGGCAAAATGGCATACAAAATCAACCAACCCTGAAATTTTAAAAGGCTTGGAAACATCCTGCTTGATGAATTTAAAATCTTTATTCGTTCTCAAATGCGCGATGTTACGCAAAGATCCTGTGACCAAATTATCAGCCGCGATCACCTTAAAGCCATGGTCAATGAACCAATCACACAAATGGCTCCCCAAAAATCCCGCCCCACCGGAGATCAAAACGATCCTTTTAGACATTACAAAACCTTTCTATTTACTTACAAAGATTTGCCCCGGCCTATGCCAAAATATTCAAAGCCGATATTGCGCAAATGAACCGCATTTAAAAAATTACGCCCGTCAAAGATCACGGTCTGCCGCATGGCGTCACGGATCTGGATAAAATCAATGTCTTTAAATTCCGGCCATTCAGTCAATAATAAAAGACAGTCGCAGCCTTCGGCAGCGCTATAGGCATTATTACAAAAAGTGACCTTGCTCAATGCCTTTTTGGCATTATCCATGGCCTTAGGATCATAAACGCGGATCTTGGCGCCCTCAGCCTGCAGGAGTTGAATGATCTCCAAGGCCGCGGCATTACGGATATCGTCGGTATTCGGCTTAAAAGCCACCCCCCATACACCGATCGTTTTGTCCTTGATATTCCACAACTTCTCTTCAACCAAACTTACAAACCAATGACGCTGCTGCTCATTGATGCCCCGCACCTGTTTGAGCAAAGTAAAGTCATACCCGCTTCGTTCGCCCACACGGATAAAAGCATCCACATCCTTAGGAAAGCAACTCCCGCCGTAGCCTACTCCCGCATCCAGGAATTGCCGGCCGATACGCTTGTCCAATCCCATGCCTTCAGCCACCTTGAGAACATCCGCACCGACCCGGTCACAAATTTGGGCCACCGCATTGATAAAAGAAATTTTTGTAGCTAAAAAAGAATTGGAGGCATGTTTGATCATCTCCGCAGAGGCAATATTGGTCACCAAGATCTTTGGCTTAAGCGGCTTATAAATTTCTCTAAGTAGCTGCTCCGCTTTTTTTGACTCCACCCCGATCACAATACGATCCGGATTCATAAAATCATGGACCGCACTGCCTTCCTTAAGAAATTCAGGGTTAGAGGCCACATCAAAATCGAGGGATATCTTATTACCGCTTTTATATTTTTGGGACAGGTTCAAATTGATGGTGCGCCGGACCTTTTTGCCCGTCTCCGCCGGTACGGTCGACTTCTCAACGATAAGTTTATAGGAATCCATGTTCTGGGCGATCTGGCGGCTCACATTTTCGATATAGGTCAAATCCGCGTCCCCATTGGGCTTGGGTGGCGTGGGCACAGCTAAAAAGATCACCTGGGATTTTTTAGTTGCTTCACCGATAGATCCGGTGAAAGAAAGCCTTTTTTTAGCTACGTTGGCCTTCATCAGCTCAAGCAAGCCAGGCTCATAAATGGGCAAGCGTCCCTTTTTTAACGTTTTGATCTTGTCAGGATTATTGTCCACACAGATCACATGATGGCCGATATTAGCCAAACAAACCCCTGACACCAACCCTACATAACCTGAACCGATAATAGCAATTTTCATTGATCACCCCGTATTAATTTTATATTCCCGCTGAACCTGCTTGTGCGCCCGGTCTGGAAGGCGTGAAGGAAGTGCTGACCAAATTAAACTTCATACCTGGAGACGCTTTAAGACGGAAAACAACATAAAATGCCGAGCCTTGACCTTGTTGCTGGTCAATAGTTAGATCCATTTCCCATTCATGCAGGTCCCGCGTGAGGACATACTCATTCTCTCTGGCGCTGGTGGCGTTCCCATTCGTTGCCTTGGTCAGCGCGTAAGTATTATACACTGAAAATTTCCACTTGGGATTGATCGTATAGTCGAACTGGCTGGTCACCTGATCCCCTTGATACCGAGTATAACGATTCCCCAGGGAAACAGCCCAACCCTGGCCATGCACTTCACCGTCAAAATTCTCAGAATTCCAATGACCGGCCTTTTCATCAAATTCGTTGTCGTTATGAAAGGTCAGCCAGTCGGTAGGATTAAATTCAAGAGTGGAATCATAGGGATTAAACCCTCTGCGGCCGGTGGCCCCCAAGCCGGTTGTTTGGGCCGGCGGTCCGACCGTCGTTCCCTTGAGGCCAAAATTTGTCGAGATCAAGGCTCTTAACAGATCGACAACCTGGCCATTGCGCTTGGTCTGCAATTTATTTTCCAAACCAAACTCAAATTGATGGATCCTGTATAGATTATCAATGGAATCAAATTGATCAAGGCTAGACGACGGGAAGGTAGGCCTGGCTTGATACAAATAGGTGATCGTCGGTGTTATGACATGCCGCAGGCCATTGATGTTCAACCCGGCAAAATTCGTATGATAGTCATAAAGTTTGTAAAATTTAGTACTCATATCCAAGCTGCCCCGGAACATGCCGCGGATGATGCTCTCTTGATCTAAATTAGCGGTGCGGCTGTAATACGTTTCTTCTCCCCCCACATGCGGATTTAAAGAAATAAATCCTATTTTAAAAGGATGATTGATATCATCGTTCGAATCAAAACGCTGGGTCTTATCATTGAATGTCTTGGGATAATTCTGATAGGTCAGATCCGAATAGGTGTCAGTGCTCTTGACATAAAAACCGCTTTTACCGATCTGTTGATTATTAAGGGTGTATTGGATCTCCGGTAAACGTTCAACGCCTCGCAAAGGACGGTTCTCGCGGCTGGTGTCGATATCAAAGGTAAGTGTGCCGTGCGGCATGACACGCGTTAACAGCATATACGTGTCATAATTGGAATTTTGGGCATTCTGCTGGTAATCACGCGGGAAATAATTTTTTAAAAAGTAACCGTTAGCAAGGTCATAATCATGGATCTTATAATACTGCAAAACCATATCCGTGTTGGGATCGATCTGCCATTTATGGCGCCATATAATGCGGTAAAGTTCATGGTGGGTCGTGGGGCCTACTTTAACTCCGTTCCTGTATAGATCCCATAAATGATGGCTGGCGATCTGATTTTCATCCGCATAGTAAGCGCTCACAAGCCCGCGACCGAAATTAGGAGTATGATAACCAATATCAAAACCTTCTCCAAAACCAACGCGCTCGCGCGTATCCGCATGCAGGGTCACCTTCACGTCTTCCCCGACCCTAAAACGTGCGGTGGCCAACAAAAACAAACCAAAATTTTTCTTTTCACCAGGCACAAAAGTTATTAAAGGACGGTTCTTAAGGTCCTGATCATAATAAGGCATATACATCACCGGCACCTTGCCTAAATAGATCTTCATATGATGGATAAGGACCCTGTCCTTCAGGTAGATATCCATACGACGGGCAGCCATGCGAAAATGCGGTTGATCCAGATCGCAGGTGGTCATATACCCATTATCCATGGTCATATAATTTTCAGATCGTTTGTCTATCTTTTGACCTTCGATCCTGTATGGGTCAATATACACATTGGCATCACGAAACTCGCCGGTGCCATCATTAAAATTATACGTGAGCCCTTGCGCTATCACCTGCTCCTGCGGTGTATCCAGATATACATCGCCCTCGGCCACGACTTCTTGGACAGTTCGGTCTAATTCCAATTGATCACAAAATAAATGCTGGTCTTTGCTATTGACCACCACATTGCCCTTGGCATGGGCTTTATTGTCCTGAGCGGAATAGCTGACCTGGTCGGCCTGTAGTGTCGTTTTGGAAGTGCTCTTAAGGTCTTGTTTTTTAAACTGACCTTTGAGATTCGGCATCGGTAGCAAGTTGGCCGTGGATTCATTCGCTGAAAATAAAAAAAAGACGCCTGTTAAAAGGCTGACGGCGGTCCATAAAATGAGTGATCTACTTTTGTGCATTTGTCACCAGTACATACGCCCCGATAATTCCGGCATCATCTTTGAATTTAGCACGCTTGATCTTAAACGCCGCCCCCTGCAAACTCATGGCCCTTGCGGCGATGGTATTGGCGATGGTCTTGAATAAGAATTTTTCATTGTGAGAGATGCCGCCGCCAATAATGATCAAGCGGGGATTTAATAAATTGACAATGCCGACCAATCCATTGCCGATATGCTCGGCCGCCTTCTGCCAAAAGAATAAAGCTTTCTTATTCCCCTTTTGGGCCAAGGCAAACATATCTTGGGTGGTCATGCCGGGCTTTCCCATGATCCTTGAAGCCAAGGCAAACAAAGCCCGATTACCCACATAGGTTTCATAACATCCAAACCCTCCGCAATTGCATTTAGGGCCATGCTCATTAAGCGGCATATGTCCCAATTCACCAGCGGCATTATCTTCTCCGCGATAAAGATGTCCGTTAAAAATCAAACCGGCCCCTACTCCGGTGCCTAAGGTCATGCAGATCAAATTCTTAACCCCTTTACCTGCACCGAATTTAGACTCTGCTAAAGTGATCATTTTTACATCATTGTCTACAAAAACAGGAAGATGGATCTTCTTTTGAAGGATAGATTTTAATTGAACACTGCGCCAGCCAGGGATATTAGGCAGAAATCTAACGATCCCTTTCTCATAATCAATGAGTCCGGGCAAGCCGATACCGACACCGAGGATCTGTTCCTTGTTTAGACCTGCCGTTGTGATACTGGCTTCGATCTCTCGGGCTAAAGCAGAGATCAATTTAATTCGACTTGAGGCAAAAGGCTTTGTGGCAAAGCTATTTCTGACAATAATCTGTCCCGAAGGGCCTACGACTCCCAATTTGATATTGGTGCCGCCGACATCCACACCAACGACATACTGCTTCATTCAGATCCTTGCTGTTTACAGAGATTTTGAGGGAAGATATTTAATTCTTAATATTATTTTTTATTTTATCTTAAAAAATTGAGGGTATCAATAGCTGAATTAAATGATTTTAAGCCGTGGTTGGAGACGAATTTTCCTGTAATCCTAGAAATTTGTTCAAATTGGTCATCGGCTGGATATTGATAATGAGCGGCGTAAAGCCAGTGGCATTTTGCAATTGCGCCAGCAGGGCCGGGTCAAGATGGAATTTAATCTCTTCCCCTGCATTTTGGATCTGGACATTCATATTGGCCGGAGTTAAATCAATACCACCTGTCTCCCTCTGCCCGACTACAGAAATAAGAGCCAGATCACCCCTGCCGCCGGCAGCATGGTAAATCCTTAGGAAACCATCCATAAATTTGGCTGAAATAATAGTCGCTCTATTCATCCCCACGAATGCTCTAATCTCATTCTGTAAACGAGACATGGCGGTGGGGTTTCCCCGGTTAAGATTATAATTGTCCACAAACCTATTCAACTGATCTATGATCCTGGCCCCTTCATATGACCTACTCAATAAATCTTTTAGCCCCTGGACATTGGTCCTTAATTGCTGACCTAGTTGAGTATTTCTAATAACAGCATCAAGTTCCGGCATGATCACGGGTATTTCTCTTATATATATAGAGGCAGTATCATTGGACAACTGGGAACTATATCTTGTGCCTTGTACCGTAATAAGCCTCATTTGTTGACATTTTTGTAAAAGTCCATCCAAAATTGATGTGGTCGACTGCTGCACCCTCGCTGTCTCCAAAGCTTTACTCAATAACTGAACAAGCATCTGCCTATTAGTCTGAAATGTCGCATCCGGTATATGGGCATAACCATTAAGTTCAGCCAATAATCCGGGAACTTGGCTGATATAAATTGAACTATTAACGTTCGTAACCTGATAGCCGACCTGATGTCCATTGACCACTAACAATCCCAATGTTTTACACTTTTCTACGAATTTAGTGTAAACAGAATCTCCGTTTTCAGCAGCTTGGATTTCTTGGACACGTTGATTGGCCTTTTGGAAAAATTCTCTCAACAATTTTAAATTACTTGCCAGTACTTTTTGAAGGTTGGGGTCTAAAACAGCTACCGGTATTGGATCAGTCCGCATATCTACTATTCTACGGGAAAGTTCCTCCATGGCACCTATATACTGGGCTAGTCGCTCGTGCATTCCCTTAACATTATCACTAGTTAATAAAATATTTATTTCATACCGACCTGACACTCTACTCGTTTTTATTCCCGGGATCTGTCCCAATCGATCCAATATCGATGCATATTCATTCATCGCTTTAAGATGCTCATAGATGCGGTCAATGGTCAAGCCTTGCGCATCTGCATAAAGGGACCCTTTAAGCGCGACCATCGAAACCACTTCTTCCCTCTGATTCCTGAACACCTTTATTCGTCCTTTGTTATATTCCGCAGGTGCGCCTTGATCCACATACGCCACCCTTGTTCCAACTTTAACAAGATTAGCCGCATGTCTCGTTCCATCTGCTAACGGATATTGTTTGCCATCAGGATTTTCCACAACTTCAACAAACGAAACGCTTCGAGATCCCCAAAGCCCCATCAATACCGCAGTCAAATCTGATATGGCCCGGCAATTCCAACCATCATTATTCAACAGGCTGACCATAGAAGGACGATCCTTTCTATATGTTAAAGTACTTCTTAATTCTGCAATTAATACCCAGTGCACAAAACGTGTCACATCAACGGTTAATTCAAAAAGTTCTGCTTCTCTACCCGGCACGGATAATTCTCTAATACGTGCCATCACCCACTGAGAGATATAACTAAACGCATCTTCTGGCCGAACACCTTGAAGCCCACTCCATAGCCCGGTTAAAGATGAAAAACTACCCAATGCCCCTCTAACAATATGGCTATGCCTGTCTCTCATGTGTCTCGAAAAAAGATCCTGGAATAATCTTTCTCCTTCATTATTCCATCTAATTTCATTGACTTTACCATTCTCAGCCAAAATGGCATTCAAACGGTTCACATCAATGCCGGAGGCAGCACTACTGCTTGCTTTCGTCTGCTTGCCCATAATACTAGCAAAGAATTTTGCAAAATCCGCCATGGCAGGATCAACTGGTATTGCTTTCTTATAACCAAATAAAATTGATCGAGCTGCTGTTGACTGGCCTAAAACCTTTGAAGGGATATTAAGGATTTTTGCTGTTACCGCGAGCAATGTTGTCTTTAGAAAATCCCGAGGTGAAAACATCGCTTTATTTGTAGTGGTTTCAAAAACACCTTTAGTTCCTAAATGGGTCGTTAGCAAAGCCAGATCTTCTCCTCCGGAGAAATATTTCCTGGGAACAGTTTCTTGGGTCAAGGGGTCGGTATCTTCTTTGATGTAGTTATAAACGCCTTTTTTAAAGGCCCGTAGGTACTGCTGATAGATCTTTTCTTTTTCTTTCAGGTCATCGATATTGACACCGGCTACTTTGTTCTTATCTGCGTAAACTTGAGCTAAAATGCTGTCCTTGATCTTTTGCTTATACCAGGTGGCCAGGATCAATGAGTTATATACTTGGCGTAGCCTGGCGAAGTTCTTGTTTTCGTTGACTTCACGGGTGAGCTCGGGGATCACGATCTCGCGGACGACTTGGGAGCCAAGGGCGTTGATTTCTTGTCCCCCCTCCCTAACCCTCCCCTCAGAGGGGGAGGGAATAATAGTATTCGAATGTTTTTGCAACGACAAATAATCCTGTTCAAGCATGACCTTTAGTTTGCTCTCCACCACATAAGCTGTACCTGCTTTAGCGTTCTCATAAACAACTGCTTTTTGCGGGATTATCCAAACTTTATTGAAAGTGTTGACCGGGATATTGGTGGTCCCATATTTTTGGGCTGCTTCTTGATAAATTCGTTTCCAGAATTTCTTGCCTATTGCATCTTCAGGATAGATCAAAGATGCGGTGATCTGCTTGAGCATATAGTCTTCTGCCAAAAGATCACGGCCCATTTCAGTAAGCCCAAAACTTTGCGGGATGATACGGTCTTTTTCATAAGGCGAAAGATTGACCCACAGGTCCTTTTCCGGAATGGTCAAAGAGGCCAAGAAATATTTGATTAGTTTGGTGGCTTCTTGTTTAAGTTCTTCTTGATTCTGGATTCCCGCTTTCGCGGGAATGACAGAAGAATCACCTTTGTCTAAAATAAACTCGAAACGGAATGGATCATTGGGATAAACCTTAATGCCTTTAAGGATAGGAGGATCGAGCGGCGGGCTTAAGCGCACCATTAGTCCAGGCGCGGGAAGCCTAAACTCTTGCGCTTGGGAAACAGGGATAGGGCCTAACGTATTGACCAAGAAGGCCAGCAAAATAATATACGAACACCAAGAAAGCACTCGCCTTCTCAACGGGTGGATATATGTCAACGAAATGGATACACATGGGGTCCGCGGCATATCTATAATCAAGTAAAGCATATAGATACACAAATTCAAGGCCTTGGGAGGACTTTTGGGAAAGCGCTTTCATTAAATATTATCGTCGGGTTTATTAAAAAGATTGGTTTAGTTTAAAAGATTCTTTTTAAATTAAACTCTTAAAACTTGGGGGGGATAACAACGGATCAATATAAAGGCTTGTAGGCTGTGAGATTCTTAGGGATGGTAAAAATAAATTTAGAACCATGGCCAAGGCTTGATTCCACACGTACTTGACCACCCTGATCTTGTACCGCAGCTTTGACGATCGCCAAACCTACCCCTGAACCGCCGCCATATTGGTCAGCCGGATGCAATCGTTTGAAAATGTCAAAGATCTCCTGATGATAGCGTGGCTCAATACCGATCCCGTTATCCTCAACATAAAACTCATATTCCCTGGGAAGTTCATGGCAGGCGATCTTGACCACGGGGGGCATGTCAGCCTTAACAAATTTGACGGCATTGCTGATCAGATTAAAAAATATCGCTGTCATCTTGATGCGGTCGCAAACGATCTCAGGCAAGGATCCTTCAACCTTGATCTGGGCACCTGACTGGCGGACCATAAAATCACAATTAGCGATGGCCGCATCTACAATGGCCTGGATCAAGACCCGGGAATACGGGCTTTTGATCCGAGTTATTTTGGTCAACTCCAACATATCCTTGATCAGCACATTAAGCCTCGTGGCTCCTTTTCGTACACCATTGAGACAAACCTGTCCCTGTTCATTCAATTGCGCAGCATGGTTCTTTTCCAAATAGGCCGCATAACCAACAATGGTTGTCAAAGGTCCCGCTATATCATGACTGACCGTATGAACAAATCTGTCAAGCTCTTGATTTAGTTTTTCCAGGTCCTTCTTTTGCTGACTGATCTCTTCCAAGTTTTTCTTAAACGCAAACAGTAATAGTCCCAATGTCACGGTGAGCAATAAACTAAACCAAAATATTATTTTAGACTGCTGATGCCAGCGCTGACTTCTATGGGTGGATTCATGGACCATGCCCCAGACCTGAGAAACGATCGATCGGACACTTTCAGTCAGGGCCTTTTGCCGGCCGTCCGTACGTTCCAGATCTTCCAAGGATAATTGAAAACCACCCTTTTCGACCTCCTTAAAAATATCCTGTACCGTGACATCATAATCCCGGGTTTGCTTACGCATCTGGTCAAAAGAAGCCTTCAGATCCACCGGAACCCCGGAAAGCTTATCAACCCGCTGCATCTGTTCGTCCGTCAATCCAATGAGGTGATCGAATTGTTCCCCAAGCCCTTTCACATAATCCGCCAAATATTGGGCCCGGGCGGCATTGGCCTGACCAAAGGCCAGTTCTTCAGAAGATGCGGAAAGCTTTGAAAAAATAATTTCTTTTTCTAATTGAAGGTCATTAAGACCGGTCGCTGTCTCCATCAATACCAGATCCACCTGAGCCACGTGGTCAAATTCGTGCAATATATCAGCCAAATGCCGAACACCGACCCAGGCCAGGCTCGCCAAAAAAGCTAACAAAAATAAAACTAAAATAAAAATTTTGGTTGGTGATTTCATTTTTTATAAAGCCCGAAAGTGATCACACAATTTCTTCCCTGCGATTTAGCACGATACAAGGCCCAATCAGCCTTGTCCATCAGTTCTTCAACAAGCTTACCATCATTGGGATAAATGGCTATCCCGATACTTAAGGTCACACGTAGGGTATTGTCATAGGCCTTGATCGATCGCTTCTCGGCAGACTTACGGATACGTTCAGCCACCACGCGAGCCCCCTCCATTTGTGTATCCGGCAAGACCACACAGAATTCTTCCCCGCCGAAGCGTCCCACGATATCGATCTCGCGCACATTCTCCTGGATGATATTGGAAATTTCTTTGAGGACCTGATCTCCGGTCAAATGCCCGTGCTGGTCATTGATCATTTTAAAATGATCGGCATCGATCATCAAAAAAGAAAGGCTACTTTCCCGCTGATGCGACCGTTTTATTTCCTCATCAAAACGCTCGATAAAATAGCGACGGGTATACACCCCTGTCAATCCGTCTGTGATGGCCAATATCTCGATATCTTTATACAGTTTCAAACGCCGTAAGGCCAACGCAAACTGATGCGCCAGGATCGCAAACTTCTCCTTGTCCTTGGGGTTTAACCCTTTGTACAACAATAACCCTAATTTCTTTTCTTTGCTCTTAAGAACAAAAACCGCATAGTCGCTGGGTAAAATCCCTCCCTTAAAACTTTCGCCGACGTCTTGGACCAATTGGCAATCTTCGATACTTACATTTTCTTTTAACTTTCTGCTGAATATATTAAACGCTTCCTGTTCATCGAAGTGCCGGGTGATCTCCCTGGTCATATCATAAAGCGTAAATATCTGCGTTGCTTCATGTTCAAGCTTTGTTTTCTCTGCCTGGGCTTTGTCTTTCTGTTCAATGATCTTTCCAAAAACATCCTTGGCTCCCAGCACATCCTCATCAGCCCGCTGCTCGAGCCCCAAGACCACCAACTTGGCTAAATAAAAAACAACCCCCACAAAAACCACCGTTAAAATGATCAGGATGTAGATCATGAGGCACACACCTTATTGCGTCCAGATTCTTTGGCCTGGTAAAGCGCTTCATCCGCTTTAAAGATCAGCTCATCTTTGCCCTGAGCGTCTTTAGGAAAACTGGACACTCCGACAGAGACCGTCACATGGGTTCTTTGCCGTCGCAAAATAATTTCACGGGCTTCGATCTTTTTCCTAAGCTCATTGGCCAAGGACAGGGCTTTTGTCCTTGAGCAATCAGGCAATAATACACAGAATTCTTCCCCTCCATAACGACAGGCCAACTCTCCGGGATGATTAAAATGCTCTTCCAGGATCTGCGCGATGGTCTTAAGCACAATGTCCCCGGCCATATGACCAAAGGTATCGTTGTATTGTTTGAAATTGTCAAGATCAAGCATTAAAAAACTAAGCTCCTGGCCCCGGCGCATTTCCCGGGAGATCTCCTCTCCTAATCTTTCCAACATATGCCGGCGCAAATATAAACCGGTCAGGCCGTCTTTAATGGCCATGGTCTCCAGCCGTTCATATAATTGGGCGTTTTCGATGGCCACCGAGGTCAAGTCCGAGATGGTCCGCAAAAACCGCAGATCATCCGTGGTAAACTGACTGGCTATCGCACTGTCCACCCGAAGGATCCCCAATGTTTTCTCACCGACGATCAGAGGTGTCGATATGAGCGACCTGATCGCACGCTTGTCTTCCCCGTCCATTTTATCCAGGTCAAAACGAAAGTCCGTATGAACATCTTCCACCAGCAAAGGATGAAGGGTCTTAACGACAAACTGGTCAAAAATATCCCCTTTTTTAGCTTTAAGATTGACCTGCATCTGTCCTTTTTGTGAGGACGATATCCCTAATTCTCCGGTGGTGGAATGGAACAAGTACAGGATCACGGTAACATCTTTATTGCCGAAAAGTTTGGACACCTCGGTGGACAAGGTGCTGGAAGTATCTTCCAGGCTTAAACACAGGTTTAATTTCTCGGTCAGTTCTTTTAATTGAGCGTAATTGATGATCTTCAAACGCAAAGACGCGATGGTTTCCCATTCATGCTGCAGCTCTGCTTTCAGGAGATTGGCTTTTTCAAAGTACTCTTCTTTTAAAAGGGCGATTTGTGATTGTTTATTTTGTATTCGTCGATGAAAAGCCACCAACAGAAGGATATCCGCCAGAAGGGCTATGGCCAAAAAAAGATAAGCTACCGGGTTTCTGGTGGCGTAAACAAAAAAGCCCGCTAAGGGCACGAAGAAGGAGAACAGGACGAGGAAATACAGCTTAGATAATGGTTTCTTCGGTTTTCGAATCAAAGAAGTGCACCTTGCTCATGTCGAATACCAGGTCCATGTCGCGGTTGACATCCGGGCGGTCATGTGCGCCTACGCGAGCGATAAAATTATGCTTGCCGGAGTTCAGGTATAAATAAACCTCACTCCCCAAAGGTTCCACCACTTCACAGGTCGCCCTGACGGTATTTTCAGGGGAGGCTTCAGAGGCGAAAAGTTTGTCATAAATATCCTCGGAACGGATACCCAGGACAACCTCTTGACCGGTATACGCGGCGATCTTAAGATACATCCCGTCTAATAGTTTAACCTGAAATTTCCCCTCATCAAAGAAATATTTACGGTCCTTCTTAATGATCTTCCCTGTTATAAAATTGATAGGAGGAGAACCGATAAAGGAAGCGACGAATTTATTAACCGGGTGATCGTACACCGACATAGGATCAGCGCATTGCTGGATAACTCCATTATTCATGACCACGATGCGGTCCCCCATGGTCATGGCTTCGGTCTGATCATGCGTGACATAAATGAAGGTCGTCTGCAAACGCATGCGCAATTTATGGATCTCGGTGCGCATCTGCACGCGCATCTTGGCATCCAGGTTAGAGAGAGGCTCATCGAAAAGGAAGACCAAAGGTTTGCGCACAATGGCACGGCCTAAGGCCACCCGCTGACGCTCCCCACCGGAAAGTTCCCGCGGACGGCGGTCTAAATATTGCTTGATACCCAGGATCTCGGCCGCTTCATGGACGCGTTTGAGGACCTCGGGCTTAGGATAATTGCGTAATTTCAAACCAAAGGCCATATTTTCAAAAACACTCATGTGGGGATATAAAGCGTAATTCTGGAACACCATGGCGATATTGCGGTCTTTGGCGGGTATGTCATTGACCAGACGGTCATTGATCCAGATCTCGCCGGAGGTGATCTCTTCTAAGCCCGCGATCATGCGCAGGGTCGTTGACTTGCCGCAACCGGAAGGGCCGACCAGGACTAAGAATTCCTTGTCGCCGATCTCCAAATTGACATTATTGACGGCATCGGAGCCGCTTCTATACGATTTGCAAAGATTCTTGATCCTGATATTGGCCATGGTTTGCTTACTTTATCTGCTGATCACAATAACTGATGGTATGGGCTAAAACACCTTTAAGGTCTTGACGTTCAACGATCATGTCGATCATGCCATGAGCTAATAAGAATTCCGAACGCTGAAAACCCGTCGGCAATTTTTGCCTGATGGTCTGTTCCACGACCCTGGGACCTGCAAAGCCGATCAAGGCCCCTGGCTCGGCAATAATGATATCCCCTACTCCCGCGAAAGAAGCCATGATCCCGCCCATGGTGGGATTTGTCAAAACGGATATATATAACGACCCAGACTCGGCGTGGCGCTGTAACGCGGCACAGGTCTTGGCCATCTGCATCAAAGAAATAGCCCCTTCATACATGCGCGCGCCGCCACCGGAACCTGAAACAATGATCACCGGCAATTTTTCTTTCGTGGCATACTCAACGATACGGGTTATCTTTTCACCGACCACCGAACCCATCGAACCCATGATAAAACGCGAATCAGTCACCGCGATGGCCGCGTTTTTGCCATCGATCTGGCCATGGCCGGTGATAACAGCGTCTTTCAGGTCCGTGGAGTCCTGATCTGCTTTAAGTTTTTCCTTGTAGGATTTTGGGCCTTGGAATTTTAACGGGTCTGCGCTGGTCATCTCTTCATCGTGCTCGACAAAGGTGCCTTCATCAATCAAATGCTCAATGCGTTCAAAAGCATTTAAACTCAAATGAAAACCGCACTTGGGGCAGACGTTCAAATTGTTCTTTAATTCTTTGGAATAGGCGGGCGATTCACAGCCAGGGCATTTGGTCCAGACCCCCACAGGGATCTCCTTGCGCTTGACTTTAATGAAGGTGTAATTAGATTTTCCGAATAGTGACATGTTCCCTAATCCATCTTGTAGATCGTCAGTCCCGATAATACCTTGGGATAAAAATAAGTTGTTTTAGGCGGCATGCGTTCATCGTTAAGGGCGATGGAACGCAATTCCGCGACCGATACGGGATTAAGGATAAACCCGGCTTCGGCATTACCCTCGTTGACCGCTTGCAAAACTTCTTCAGGATCTTTGGAATAGATAATGTCCTCACTAGCCACGCCTACCTGGTCCAAAATAAAAGCCTTTAATATAGCGGCATCCAAACTCCGGTATTCCTTGGAGCCTTCCTTGACCATTTTATCGATGAGCGTTTTATTCTTCAAGCGTAGCAAAAACATGCCCTGTTTATTATATAAACCAAAGGCATGCTCGTTCTGTCCGGCTCGCGCTAATAAAACCAGCCAATCGACCTTTGTTTTGATCTTATCAATCCGAAAATATTGTTCCAGGAGATTGACACTGATAGGGAATTTCTTGACGATACGATGGATCGGGAATATCTGCAGGTCTTTGGAATCCATATTGGTAAAATAGGTCATCACATAATTATAAGGCTCCTCGCCCGTTATTTTCTTGGCCTTCTTTAAAGCTTCCCTGCGGATCTGCTTGGCCACTTCAAAACGATGATGCCCATCGCAAATAAACAGGTCCTGTCCAGCAATCACATTCACGATCTCCTGTATCTTCAAAGGATCTTCCAGGCGCCAGATCGTGTGCTTGACCTTGTCGTGATCCACGGCCTCTAAAAAAGGCTTCTGACTGGCTAATTCCTTGAAAAAAGTCCGGTCAACCTTTCCGGCCTTATCCGCATAGCCGACAAAAATAGGACTTAGATCGCTTTTTAAGGCACTCCATAGAGTAAACCGGTCGGTTTTGGCCGCATCATGTGTATGCTCATGGGGTAAAATACGTACACCACTATCCTCATTGATCTTCAACAATCCCAGAAAACCTGTACGGATATATTTTTGGCCCTGGTACTTATAATCTTGTTTATAAAAATAAATACAAGGACGTTCGTCCTGTTTAAGAATACCTTTTTTAAGCCATTCTTCGTAAGTTTTACGCGCCCGGGTATATTTATTATCCTTTTCATTGTCTTTAGGTGTTTCTTTGACCAATTCCAAACGGATAAAATTATTGGGGTCCTGCTTGTAATAAGCTTCTTGCTGTTCTTGGGAAATAACATCATAAGGTGGGCAAAAGACGTTCGAAAGATTTTCGACCTTTTCTTTATTATAGAAAACTGCCGTAAATGGCTTTAGCGCTGACATGAACAAAGACCTCTCTGTGTAATCGTTGTTAGACAATGGGATATAGTCCTGTTTAAATAGACGAAGCCGTAATTATAGCACAAAATATCATTAAGAAAAGCCCCGTTTTCGCTAATGAGGATGGCAGGCACAACCGCCGCCGCATGAACTTGCGGGGGCAGAAGAAGGGCTAGTAGTTGGTTTTGAAGAATCTTTCTTATCTGTGGCGCTGGGAGTTTTCTTTTTATAATCAGTTTCGTAGAACCCCGAGCCTTTAAAGATCATACCCGAACCGCCACCGATCAGTCGCACTAATTTATTTTTATGGCATTTCGGGCATTTGGTCAATTTAGCATCTTTCATGCCTTGCAATTCTTCAAAATCATGTCCGCAGGCCTGGCATTCGTATTGGTAGGTTGGCATACTATGGTCCCTTATTTAAACGCTTTTTTAATTTTATCTTTAAATGACGACTTGCCATTACTTTCACCCAATTCACGGCTTAATTCTTCCATTAATTCCCGCTGATGGCTGCTTAAACTCGTAGGGACCGCGATCATCACCCGCACATAGAGATCACCAAAATCATGCCCCCCATGGACATTGGGCATCCCTTCACCGCGCATACGAAAGACCTTGCCGCTTTGAGTGCCTTCAGGGATCTTCATGACCACTTCTTCTTTAAGGGTCTTGATCTTTTCTTCGCCCCCTAAAGCTGCCTTGGCAAAGGAAACCTGCAGATCCATTTTCAAGTCCTGATCATGCCGTTCAAAAATAGGATGATTCTTAACTTTGATAAAAAGGAACAGATCTCCGTTACCGCCACTGCCGACTTCTCCTTCACCACGCACGCGCAGCTGTGATTCATTATCAACGCCTGGCGGGATCTTGATCTCAACCGTACGGACGATCCTGGTCAAGCCACGGCCGGAGCATTCCGGGCAAGCTTCGGTGATGATCTTGCCTGCACCACGGCATTTAGGACAGGTTTGGGCCATCCGGAAAAATCCGTTGGCCATGACCACCTGCCCCTGACCGCCGCAAGCAGCACATGTTTTCAAAGCCGTACCGGCTTTAGCACCGGTGCCGTCACATTTTTTGCAATGCTCATGGCGAGGGAATTTGATCTCCTTCTTGATCCCGCTATAAGCTTCCTCGAGCGTCAGCTCGACTTCGTATTGAATATCATGACCACGTGATTTTCTGCTTGTACGTCCCGAACCGCCGCCCGTATCAAACTGCGCCCCGAACATACGGCCTAAAATATCGCCAAGATCGGACTCACCGCCAAAAACACTGGAGAAATCCGCTCCCCGATAAATATCTTCGGAAGTATAATTCTGATCGATCCCCTGATGGCCATATTGATCATAGGTCTGCTTTTTCGCAGGGTCAGAAAGAACACCATAAGCCTCAGAGATTTCCTTAAATCTCTCCTCAGCCACCTTTTTCTCAGCCTCAGGCACACGATCCGGATGATATTTCAACGCCAAAGAGCGGTAAGTCTTCTTGATATCCGCCACCGCAGCGTCTCTCCCCACCCCTAAAATTTCATAATAATCTTTTTTCATCGAATCCTATCTCTTTACTTTACGTCTGCGGGTCCTGTCCCCTATTTTATTGAGAGAGTGAACAAGTAGCACTCTTGAGGTTAGCATTATTTTGTCCGCCATTCGTGTCGCTAGCTACCTCCTGAGCTGGCCCGCTGCAATAAAATACTTTTCCATTACACTGGGCCTGCCAAGTATAAATCAAATTGGACCATATATAAAACGCACCATTCCATTGGGGTGGTTGTCCGGTAAATTTAATATTAGATATTTGGATTTGTTCTGGAGGACACCCAACAGCTCCAGAGGTAAGCGCATTTATTCCTGAACTTGGAGGATTACTCGGGGCAATCGGCTGTGTAGCGCAAGAAGATAAAATTAAAACAACCCCGATCAGAAACAAATATTTCATATAATCTCCATTTTTTAGACACAATACTTATCTATTAGCTATGCGTAAATCATTAGCAGACTGTTACCGCTATGTTTCCCTGCGATTAGGAGGGATGAACTTGTTATTTTTTGCGACTGTGTCATTTTTTAGGCAAAAATTTTGTCTTGTAAGGGAATCCTTGATCCGCAGTCGTCAACCTTGGGCCATCCCAAATGCTTAGCAAGAAACAGGGAATATAGGATGGCTGAACTGTCCGAGCATTAAAGTTCTAGAGAACTTTAATGCGAGTTGTTCAGCCACCGCGACAAGATAAGATTTTTGCCGTTAAGAAAAATGACTTTCAGGAGCAAAAAATAATAAGTTCATCCTTTCCCTGCGCTGGATTCCCGACAAAAGCATTCGGGAATGACAGTGTTTAAAAGATTGCTTCGTCGCCTTCGGCTCCTCGCAATGACACAACTTTACGAGGTCGAAGCAATTGGGCCTTTTGACACAACCCTACAATTATTTCTCTTTATCACTAGACGCTTTGAAATCTGCGTCGATTACGTCGTCTTTGCCTTTTTCTTGGCTTGGCTCTTGAGTTGGGCCTTGCTCTGCTCCACCATTTGGCTGCTCTGCTGTCCCTGGTCCACCAGGTTGTGCTTGGTCCTTAGCGGCGGTGGCTTTGTACATTTCTTCGGCTAATTTATGGCTGACCTTTTGCAGGCTTTCCATACTGGACTTGATCTTATCATGATCCTTGTCCTTGATGGCGTCCCTGAGCAAAGTTAATTCTTTTTCCACAGCTTCTTTTTCAGCTGCAGAAACCTTGTCCCCATAATCCTTAAGGGATTTCTCCGTCGAATAAAGAAGAGTGTTGGCCTGATTGAGAAGCTCTGCTTCATCACGGCGTTTCTTGTCTTCTTCAGCGAATTTTTCCGCTTCCTTGACCATCTTATCTATTTCAGCTTCTGTCAGCTTGGTCTTGGCCGTGATCTGGATCTTCTGCTCTTTACCCGTGGCCTTATCCTTGGCTGTGACATGCACGATGCCATTAGTATCAATGTCAAAGGTAACCTCGATCTGCGGAATGCCGCGTGGTGCCGGCGGAATACCTACCAGATCAAAACGGCCTAATTCTGTATTATCATTGGCCATCTGACGCTCACCTTGCAAAACCCGGATCGTCACCGCTGTTTGATTCTCTTCCGCGGTTGAGAAGACCTGGCTTTTCTTGGTGGGGATGGTGGTATTGCGATCAATTAATTTAGTAAACACCGCTCCCATGGTCTCAATCCCTAAAGAAAGAGGCGTCACATCGAGCAACAAAACTTCCTTGGCGTCACCTGTGATAATGGCCCCTTGAATAGCAGCCCCCAAGGCAACGCATTCCATAGGATCAATACCGCCTTCGATCTTCTGACCGACTTCTTTTTCCAAAAACTGCTGAACAATGGGCATACGGGTCGGACCGCCGACTAAAACCACCCGGTCGATCTTGACATCTTCACCCAATTTTGTCGACGCATCCTTGATGGCTTGACGCACCGGACCGCGGCAACGGTCGATCAAAGGAGAAATGAGGCTCTCCAGTTTGGCGCGTTCAATTTTCATGGTTAAATGTTTTGGTCCTGTGGCATCGGCCGTAATATACGGCAAATTGACCTCGGTCGCAACCGTACTGGAAAGCTCGACCTTGGCTTTTTCCGCCGCCTCACGCAGACGCTGGAATGACATTTTGTCATTGCGCAGATCAACCCCTGATTCTTTCTTGAATTCCGTCGTGATATAATCGATCAGGGCATTGTCCATGTCCGTACCGCCTAATTGATTGTCCCCGGATGTTGAGAGGACTTCAAAGGTGGCCGCCTTAGCCGCTTGGTCCCAACCCATTTCCATAATAGTCACATCGAGTGTTCCGCCGCCAAGATCAAAAACCATGATCTTTTGCTCTTTACCGGCCTTATCCAAACCATAGGCCAGGCAAGCCGCGGTTGGCTCATTGATGATGCGTAAAACTTTAAGACCCGCTATCTCTCCGGCATCCTTGGTAGCTTGACGCTGATTATCGTTAAAATACGCCGGTACCGTGATGACCGCGCTATCGACCGCCTCACCTAAGAATTTCTCGGCATCGGATTTGATCTTTTGCAGGATAAAAGAACCTGCTTGCTGAGGCGTATACTCCTTGCCAAATACCTTGAATTTAAAATCCGTCCCCATTTTGCGCTTGGAGGCATAGATCGTCCCCTCGGAATTGATCGGCGCCTGACGACGGGCCGGTTCACCGACCAATAATTGCCCATCCTTGGTGAAAGCCACGAACGACGGGAAAGCTTTGCCCGAAGAAACCCCGGCCCCTTCGGCTGAAGGGATGATGACCGGACGGCCGCCTTCCATGGCTGCTGCTGCTGAATTTGATGTCCCTAAATCGATTCCTATAACGCGTGCCATATGTAATCTCCTCTTATGAGTTAATATTTTTAGCTACTTTTACCTTAGCTGTACGAACAACTTTGCCGCCTAAGGTGTATCCTTTTTCCAGCTCTTCCATTACCACACCGTCTGGAAATTCCGTTGTTTCCTGCTGCATTAAAACTTCCTGGGTATTGGGGTCAAAGGCTTTTCCCTTTGATTCAATGGGCTTGACTTCATATTTACCCATCAATTCCTTCATGTTGTTATAAACCATTTCCAAACCCTTGACTAAATTAGCATCCGTCCCTTCTTTTGATTTAAATGCCAACAAAGACCTTTCCAGATCATCATACAATTTCAAACATTCAACAATGACTTCCTCATGCGCATACTTGATCAGGTCGCTTCGTTCGCGTTCATGGCGTTTGCGCATATTATCGAATTCCGCCAAAAGGCGCACGTATTTATCTTTATGCAAAGCCGCCTCATCCGGGGCTTTAGTAACTATTTCCACCGGCGCTTCGGCTGGCGCATCTTGAGACAAAATTTCTTCAGGTTTTAACTTTGGTTCGTCCATAATTTTACGTAAGCTTTGGTCTCTCAGGCGGCGACTAACGACTTAATATCTGCGAGATATACTCGAGGGTCGAAACCACACGATCATACTGCATACGCGTGGGGCCTAAAACCGCGATACGCCCTTTCATCCCATCTTTTTCAAAATGAGAAATAGCCAGGGAACAGCTTTCCATGTCCTTAAGGGCCATTTCATGGCCTATATAAATTTTGATCTTTTTCTCTAAGGTCCGGTTGATGATCTCCATGATCCTCTCTTTCTCCTCGAGGATCTTTAAGATCGCCTGTATCTTTAAAATATCCGTGCTCTCCGGATAACCCACCACATAACCCGTCCCCTTGCAGATGATCTTATGCTGGTGCCCGTCACCATCATCTAAAGAAACGATGCTGGTATAATGGGTCAGATCAGAGATCACCTGGGAAGTTTTTTCCATCAGATCTTCCAGTTGATTCACATGACGCTTATGCTCCTGGGAGATCCTGCGCTTCTCTTCTTCCAAGAGTTGGATCTCATTCATCAAATGATCCACATAATACCGATACCCCTGCTGGGTCGGCATGCGGCCGGCTGAGGTATGAGGATGTGTCAAATACCCTTCACTCTCCAGGTCTGCCAGGATATTGCGTACCGTTGCGGGCGATACATCAAGGTCATGTTCTTCCGTAATATATTGCGAACCCACCGGCGAAACGGTTTTAATATAGCGGCCGATCACGATCGCCAATACGCGGTCTTTGCGTGTCTGAATGTCCGAATGTTTAGCCACCATAACATTAACCCCAAATGATGCCGGCTATGCGCCGTTACAAATTAGCACTCTCAATGTCTGTCTGCTAAAAGTATATCAAAAAGCTGCGATTTGTCAAGCCTGCTATGCCGTTGAAAAATTATTGACGATCAATAGGAATTATTTTTTAGGGATAGGGGCCAAGGTCCAGTCAATGACCAGGGCCTTGTGTTTCAGGAAATAAAAAGAGAGTTCTTGTTTTTCGTTTTGGTCCTTGCTGTAGACAACGCCATCAAGAATGGTGTTTTTGTAAACGATCGGAACTGACGCCTCGAGGCTTACAAAACCTGCTGCGGTCAAACGTTCTTTAAAACCATCGATGATCAGTTGGCACAATTGGCCGCAAAGGACCTCCATAGACCCATCATCTTCGTCAAAAGGCACCTGAAGCCCGGCCGCTTTAAAAAGCTTATCTGCCACCTCGATGTCCATATACATGATCATGGCTCCACGGGCCCGGTGTGCTTGCATGTCCCCTTGATTTAAATAAAAATTGGTCGCCGCGACATAGGTTGGCACGTCAAATTTGTCATTGGAATGGACACGCATGCGGCCTTCATAGACATCAATGGGCTTGGCTACGGCGTCAAAAGGTTTGGTGGGAACAAGTCCGCCTTTGGTGGTGATCAAATCTTCGATCAGGCTGGTGAAAATAGGAGTAACGATCTGTGGGTCTATGCTTTTCAACATCAGTTTAATATACCATATCTGCTAGTTGTTTTCAACCCGCCTCGTTACCCAAAAAATCTTTATTATTTTACCATATTCCTTTTAGCCCTCAAATTTTTTATCTTTTTTTTTACGTTTCAATAACCAGATCGTTCCCCTGTGCTTCCACCGTCACTGTCTGGCCTTCTTTTAGTTCCCCTTGTAAGATGCGTAAAGCAATAGGGTCTTGCAGTACTTTCTGGATGACACGTTTAAGCGGGCGGGCGCCATACACAGGGTCATAACCCTGACGGCCCAAAAGATCCTCGGCCTTATCTGATAGTTTTAGCCCTATGCCTTTGGCCTTCAAGCGCTCTGCCAAGATCATTACCTGGATATCCACGATCTTTTTTAATTCTTTGATACCTAAGCGATGAAATACGATAATATCATCGATACGATTTAAGAATTCCGGACGAAAATGCCGGCGCAAGGCTTCCTGGATACGGTCATCGATCTGTCTTTGATCATCCAATCCTGCCACTTCCGCGGCCGCGATATTGGATGTCATGATAACGATGGTGTTTTTAAAATTAACGACCCTGCCCTGACTGTCAGTCAGGCGGCCGTCATCGAGAAGTTGCAAAAGCACATTAAAAACATCCCCATGCGCTTTTTCGATCTCATCGAAAAGGACAACGGAGTAAGGCTTGCGGCGCACGGCTTCTGTCAACTGTCCGCCTTCTTCATAACCCACATAGCCTGGAGGCGCACCGATAAGACGGGCCACGGCATGTTTCTCCATGTACTCGCTCATGTCAATACGCACCATGGCGTTTTCATCATCAAACAAAAACCAGGCCAGGGACTTGGCTAATTCCGTCTTACCAACTCCGGTAGGCCCGACAAAAATAAATGAACCCGACGGACGATTGGGGTCGGACAGGCCGGTGCGCGAACGGCGAATGCACGAGGCAATGGCTTCGATCGCTTGATCTTGCCCAACGACTCGTTTCTTCAAGGCCTCTTCCATATGGACCAATTTTTCAGTCTCTGCCTGCATTAACTTGGAAAGAGGGATCTTTGTCCACTTGGCGATAATTTCAACAATGTCCCTGTCATCCACTTCCTCTTTAAGCAATCCTCCGTCTTTCTGCAATTTAGCTAATTCTTTATTACCGGCCTCTAACTCTTTATTAAGACCAACCAAGGTGCCGTAACGGATCTCCGCGACCCTATTTAAGTCCCCTATTTTTTCGGCCTTGATCTCTTCGGATTTCTTTTCTTCTATTTGTGCTTTAACCGCACGGATGCGGTCGATCACCGCTTTCTCATTCTGCCAGCGCAGGCGCATGGCCTTATTTATTTCTTTAAGCCGGTTTAATTCCTCATCGATCTTTTTAAGCCGATCTTTGGACGGAACGTCTATTTCTTTTTTAAGCGCCTGGCGTTCGATCTCCAAGCGACGGATGTCACGCTCATTGATATCAAGTTCCTGGGGCATGCTGTCAATTTCAATGCGCAGGCGAGAGGCTGCCTCATCGATCAGATCAATGGCCTTATCCGGCAGGAAACGGTCGGTAATATACCGTTGGCTCATCACGGCTGCGGCGACAATGGCTGAATCCTGTATACGCACCCCATGATGCACTTCATATTTTTCTTTTAACCCACGTAAAATAGCAATCGTGTCTTCCACTGTAGGCTCGTTGACCATCACCAAGGCAAAGCGCCTTTCCAGGGCCGCGTCTTTTTCAATGTACTGACGGTACTCATCTAAGGTAGTTGCCCCAATGCAATGTAAAGCGCCGCGAGACAAAGCGGGCTTTAACATATTGGAAGCGTCCATAGAGCCTTCCGCCCGTCCTGCTCCAACAATTGTATGTAACTCATCAATGAATAAAATAACGGATCCATTTTGATCCTCCACTTCTTTTAACACCGCTTTGAGGCGGTCTTCAAATTCTCCCCTGAATTTGGCCCCGGCCACCAAGGCTCCCATATCCAGGACAACCACACGCTTATGCTTTAGGCCATCAGGGACATCCCCCCGAAAAATACGCTGGGCCAAGCCCTCGACAATGGCCGTCTTGCCCACGCCAGGCTCGCCGATCAGGACCGGATTATTTTTGGTACGCCGGGACAATACTTGGATGACGCGGCGGATCTCCTCATCACGGCCGATCACCGGGTCTAATTTGTCTTTGGCGGCCATTTCCGTCAAGTCCTTGCCGTATTTTTCCAAGGCCTTATCTTTTTCTTCAGGGTTTTGATCCATAACTTTTCTCTTTTCTAGCACTCAAACATGCTGAGTGCTAATATAGCACAGTTCTTTTGTTTGTCAAGTGAGCGCAAATGGTACGTTCAAAATCTGTGCGGCTGCCATAATTGAATGTACCCATACGGGATTTGGGAAAACCAGAAGGCCACGACGACCATTAAATTAAAAACTACCTTCAAGCAGCCTGCCAGCCCCCAAGCCAGTGGCGCTGCCCATAAACCTGCCAAGGCTAACGTTAATCCTAAAGCAACTGTCAAATCCAATAAAGGAACAATGAATAAATTGGCGATCAACGCTACCGGAGCGATGGTGCCAAAATGCCATATTTGTAACGGAGTTATCCCTATCCACGCGGCCGTAGAAACAGACAAAGCGCAAGATAGCCACTGAGGGCAAAATGATAATCGTTTTTCTATAGGGGTATATAAAATGATGATCGCGGCGACGGCAGCGAAAGAAAGCTGAAAACTTGTTTCAAATAAATTACTCGCGTCCATCAGCAATAAAATCAAGGCTGCTAAACTTAAAGAATTTAAAGCATCGCTTTCAAGCTCGATATTGGATGCCGCCAAAAGCACCGCGGCCATGAACGCCGCGCGCATCACCGGAACTGAACCGCCGGTCAAAATAGCGTAGGTAAAAACAAGCAAGATGCTTAAAACTACCTGCCACGAACGAGGGATCCTGATCAACTTTAGAATAAAAATGACCATGGTTGTCATCATGGCCATATGCAGACCTGCGATCACTAAAATATGGCCTGTGCCGGTATGCCTGAATGCCATATTGATCTCTTTAGGGATCTGCCCGCGATCGCCTAAGACGATCGCTGAGGTGGTCCCTGCTTCTTGATCGTCGAGATAATGATACAGTGATTGCTTTAATTGCCCGCGCCAATCTTGAAGGATGTCCATGGCCGGTGGATGGGCAACGTGGATCAAGGCGGCTCCCAAACAAAATACACTTACATAAATAGGCCAACTATGAGGGCGAATGAAAGTAAATAACACCAGGCCTGAAGTGACCCATAACCAAAAGATCAAGGCAAAGGGTAGAAAATGACCTATAAGAATACCTAATGATAAAACTAACACCAGCCAGCAACAGGGCCTGTGCGTAGCGTTCATAATTCTATAAGCTCCTTGATATGCTCAAATCGTTTGTTTGTCAGCCCATCGACGTTTTGGAGATCTTCCAATTCTTTGAAAGGGCCGTTTTCCTTTCGATAATCCACGATCCTTCCTGCCAAGGTCGCCCCAATCCCAGGGAGCATTTGGAATTGATCTGCCCTGGCCGTATTGATATCGATCTTGAATTGCCGCACCTGTTTGGCCCAACGCACAGGGGCAATATCCCGACGCAAAAATAATTGCACGGCCGCACCCATGATAAACACGATCATGATAAAGCAGATGAACTTACGCTCTTGGGGTGTTAAATAAAGCATGAAAAGATGCTTTTAGGGGAGATTAATTCTGTTGTGGATTCCCGCTTTCGCGGGAATGACATCGTTACTTCCTAGGGGAAGGAGTAATGATCTAATTATAACAAAATCCATACAAAATCAAAACAATTTCATCTGCAGGTCGTCGGAGGCTTTTTTAGGGCTGCCATGTTTTGCCGCTTCATAAGCTTTTAATTCTTCAGCGATATCTGCCAGATAAGGCGAAGGGCTCTGTATCAGAGTTTGCCCGAATAATTGCCTGCGCTTGGCATGGATCAAATATAAATATTCTTTGGCACGGGTCATGCCCACATAAAACAAGCGGCGTTCTTCTTCGAGAGAACCTTTCATGCCCAATAAATTCAATGGAAGCAAATTATCTTCACATCCAATGATAATAACCACCGGAAACTCCAAACCCTTGGCCGCATGCAGGCTCATCAAAGAAACCTTCTCAACATTAAATTCCAATTCCTCTTCATTTTGACCCAACACAGCTTCATCTGAATAAATATCTGCCTTGGAGGGTTTCTGGGCTATTTGATAAGGAATACCTAAATAATCCAGCGCCTTGCCCAAGATATGCCGCTGGGCATTAAGCCGATAGAGAATGGCCACATCGCTAAAGCTATGCCGTGCGCGGCGGCTGGTGTTCATATCCAGGCCACCCATCAATTTTTCAATTTGCTGGGCCACATAATCGGCCTCTGCCCGGTCGGTCGCTGCATGATGGATCACTAATTTCCCCTGGGTCGAAAGCTTGGCTAATAATTGCACCCCACCCATGACCTGGCCTGAAGCTGCCAAAAGGCTTGGCGCAGAGCGATAATTTTCCTGTAAGGTCAGGATCTGTGCCGGGGCAAAATCTTCCTGAAAGCGACGGAACAATTCCACCCGGCTGCCGCGAAAGCCATAGATGGATTGATTGGTATCCCCGATAGCCGTCAATAAAACACCATCGCGGGCTAATATTTTAAGCAACGCGTTCTGCACGATATTGCTGTCCTGATATTCATCCACAAAAATGTAACGGTATTGGCGGCGAAGCAGGGCTGCGATATCTTCATCTTCCAGAAGCAACAAAGCCTCACGCAAAATATCATCAAAATCGATCCAGCTGTTTTGACGCAAATAGCGCTGATACGCTTTGTAATCTTCGTCAGGGGCAATCGCCAATTGGGTTGATTTTAGATGAGCGATGCGATCAAGCACTTCTTTATCAAAACCCGTGATCTCTTCCGGGCTTGCCACTTTAAAATCCTTAGGCAAAGCCGTATGCTCAAAATGATCACGCAATAATTTTAAACAAAAATGGTGAAATGTTCCCACCAATAATGTCGCTGGCTCAACTCCCAAAGCAGTCAGCCGCTCCTGCATTTGACGGGCCGCTTTATTAGTAAAGGTGATCGCTAAAACTTTTTCATTGGATTTTAAAGTAGGGATTACGTGTGCAATGCGATGAGTTAGAGTATGGGTCTTCCCCGTGCCCGGGCCGGCCGTGATCAACAAATGAGACCCTTTGTGACACACCGCCTGCCATTGCGATTCGTTTAGGTCTGTGGGTCGTTGCATATTTCTCTCTTGCCATTCACGCTTGAAGGATGAACTTATTATTTTTTGCTCCTGAAAGTCATTTTTCTTAACGGCAAAAATCTTATCTTGTCGCGGTGGCTGAACAACTCGCCTCGAAGTTCTCTGGAACTTCAAGGCTCGGACAGTTCAGCCATCCTTCGGCTTAAGCCTCGGGATTCCCTTACAAGACAAAATTTTTGCCTAAAAAATGACACAGTCGCAAAAAATAATAAGTTCATCCTTCTCATGCGCTAGATTCTCGCCTACGCGGGAATGACATAGTGAATTAAAACAGCGCTAATTGCTGTTCGATGTGTTCGCGTTCGCCGGATTCGAAGATCTTGATGGTGCCGAATTCGCCGTCATAGCCGGCGGCGATCTCTACCTTGCCCTGCCGCATGCGATTAATACCTTCGGCCAAGACATCCCCCGCGGCTTTCTTGATCTCATCTATCGGGCAATCTAGAAGAATATAAAATTCATTGCCTAATTTACTTAAAATATTCATATACGCTTCTTGCACCGCCTTGCTGGCCGTGCCCATCTGTTTGGCTTCAGCGATCATTTCAGGCAAGGGTACGATATTTTGATAGGGGCGCCAGCGTTTGGGCTTGCTGTTATCTTCACGATCAGCCAAGGCTTCCACCCGCGCCATCACACCGACAGTGACAGGTTTGCCGCATCCGGAACAAATACCGTTATGCTTGATCGTCTCCTGGGGATGCCAACGAACCTGACAGCTTCGATGACCGTCAAAATGATATTTTCCTTCTTCGGGAAAAAATTCCAGGGTTGAGACCAAACCTTTATCATCCTTATCGCTCAACGCTTTATAAATACCATCATAGGAAAAATCCGTGTCAAAAACATTAGCCTCACGCCCCAGCTTGGCCGGTGAATGCGCATCTGAATTGGACACCAAAATAAAATCATCCAGTTGCTTGAGCCGCCAATTCATCGGAGGGTCAGAAGACAAGCCGGTTTCAACGGCAAAGATATTCTTGGTCAGGTCCCCAAAGGCCTCCTCCATGCTGTCAAAGCCGCCCATGGAACCCAGCGCTGAAAACCATGGCGTCCAGATATGCGCCGGCACGAATAAATTCTTGTCATCGGCATCGAGCGTTATTTTAAGCAGATCATAGGAATCCAATCCCAAGATAGGACGTCCATCAGAAGAGATATTACCAATAGCGCCTAACTTCGCTTGGATTTTCTGGGCGGCTTTCAAAGAAGGGGAATAAATTAAATTATGCACCTTGCGCACCTTATCATGACGCTTATAAATATTGGAGATCTCAACGGTAAGTAAAAAACGTACTTCTCCCCGGCAGCTTTTTAAAATTTGGGCGTCGATGGGTTTGGCAAATTCTTCTTTGAGTTTGAATAATCCACTTTCAGCGGGCTCCAGCTTTTCTTCTAATTCCTTGAACCATTGGGGATGCACAAAATCCCCGGTCCCAACGATGTGAATACCCTTATATTGGGCCCAAAGATAAAGATTTTCCAGATCAAGATTTTTAGCCGTAGCGCGGGAATATTTGGAGTGAATGTGAAGATCAGCGATAAATCTCATGAAAATATTATACTGGATTCCCGCGTACGCGGGAATGACATTCTTTACACAACAATGCTTACAAGTTTATTGGGGACAACAATAAATTTCTTGATGGCGGTTTCAGTCGCGTATTTGGCAACACCAGGATTGGCCAAACAGATCTTGCGCAATTCTTCCTGGGACATATCCGGGGTGATTTCAATTTGAGCGCGGACACGGCCATTGACTTGCACCGCGATGACAATCGTACTTGTTTTAAGCGCCTTTTCATCAAACGTTGGCCAAGCCACGCGAGCAATGGTAGAATCGCTCTTGCCCATCATCTGCCACATCTCCTCAGCCACATGCGGGGTAAAAGGAGCTAACAGCAACACTAAAGTTTCAATAGATTTATTAAGAAGCACATGTTTCGATAAAGGTATTATCAGGGTTTCATCAAATTCAAGGATTGATTGGTGATATTTATCAATAGCATTGGCAAGGACCATCATATGGCTGATAGCAGTATTAAACTTATAACCTTCCTCAAAAGATTGAGTGACAAGTTTGATTGCTTTATTGCGTTCTAATTCCAATTTTTGATCTTCGGAATCATTGATCGTAACAACCTCAGCCTGAAAATCTTTACTATATTTGTCTTCAACCATCCGGTAGACACGGTTGAGGAATTTCCATAAACCTTCCAGGCCGCTGTCGTTCCATTCCAGTTGATCTTCAGGAGGCGCAGCAAACAAAATAAACAAACGCAATGTATCCGCCCCATATTGGGACAAAACTTCATCAGGATCAACCGTATTGCCGCGGGACTTGGACATCACTTCCCCGTCTTTGAGCACCATTCCCTGAGTTAAAAGCCGGGTAAAGGGTTCATCTGTTGATACCAACTCTAAATCCTTGAGGAATTTAGTAAAAAATCTCGCGTACAATAAATGCAGGATCGCATGCTCTATACCGCCAATATACTGATCCACCGGCATCCAGTATTGGGCGTCTTTTTTATCAAATATCTCTTCATTATTATGCGCTGAGCAAAAACGTAAAAAATACCAGGACGAATCAAAAAAGGTGGCCATGGTATCTGTTTCCCGTCGGGCAGGCTTGCCGCATTTGGGACAGGCACACTCGACAAAACTTCTCACCTTGGCCAAGGGAGAACCCCCTTCGCCAGTAATTTCAACATCCTTGGGCAATTCCACCGGCAATTGATGTAACGGCACCGGCACCACCCCGCAAGCATCACAATAGATCATAGGGATCGGTGTTCCCCAATAACGCTGCCGGGAGATCAACCAATCGCGCAAGCGCCAATGAATGCTCAAACGTCCAAAGCCTTTAAGCTGCATCCATTCAGCTATTTTCTTTTTAGCTTCTTCATTAGGTGTTTTATCAAATTCCCCGGAATTAACAAGCACGCCCTCTTCTTCATAGGCTTGGGTCATGTCAGCGACAGACAAAGAAGGATCTTTAGGGTCTTGAATAACAATGCGCATGGACAACTGATGCTGTTTGGCAAATTCAAAATCACGCTGGTCATGCGTAGGCACGGCCATGATGGCCCCTGTTCCGTATTCCATCAATACATAATCCCCGATATAAATGGGGATGGTCTCATTGTTAACAGGGTTGATCGCGTAACGTCCTATAAAAAGACCTTCCTTGCGCTGATCACCGGACATGCGCAGGGATTTGCTTTTATTGGCGGTTTTTTCAATGAATTCTAATATCTCTTTTTCTTGCGGCGTCCCTGCGGCCATTTTTTTGACCAAGGGATGCTCAGGGGCCAGCACTACATAGGTAGCCCCAAAGATCGTATCAGGACGGGTCGTAAAAGCATTGATCGTCGTATTTTCAAAATCTTTGACTTTAAAAATGATCTCTACCCCATAGCTTTTGCCGATCCAGTTCTCCTGCATCGCACGCACACGGGAAGGCCATTGGTCTAATTTCTTTAGATCTTCCAGAAGGTCCGGCGCATATTGAGTGATCTTTAAATACCACTGTTCCAGATCTTTTTGGACCACCGCTGTTTTGCAACGCCAGCAAAGGCCATTGATCACTTCTTCATTGGCCAGGGTGGTCTCGCAGTCCGGGCACCAATTGACAGACGAAGCTTTTTTATACGCAAGCCCTCGTTCAAACATCTTGATAAAGATCCATTGATTCCATTTATAATATTGGGCATCACAGGTGGAGAATTCACGGTCCCAGTCGTAGGAAAAACCCATTTTCTTTAATTCATCATGCATTTGGGTAATGCAGCGATAGGTCCATTGAGCGGGATTGGTCTTGTTCTTGATGGCGGCGTTTTCTGCCGGCTGGCCAAAGGCATCATAGCCTATAGGGTGCAGAACATTAAAGCCCCGCATCATCTTATACCGGGCGATCACATCCGCAATGGTATAATTGCGCACATGGCCCATATGGATCTTCCCCGAAGGATACGGAAACATTTCCAACACGTAATATTTGGGCTTCAAGGGATCAGTGTGAACACGAAAGGTCCTGTCCTTTTCCCAAACCTTCTGCCAATGGCTTTCGATCCGTTTAATATCGTTGGTGGTATAGGGCATCTTTTCCTTAAAAAAGTAAAGGGGATCAGTTTTTGGCCAATCCCCTTAAGTATCTTCAAAGTTCGCTTTTTTGTTACTTACTCGCCAATTCTTTAACAGAGGCGGCTGTTTCCTGATAATAACTTAATCCACGTTCAACGAACTGCGCTTGCACTTTTTTAGGCCCGAAAAAGCGACGGCAGAAATCTTCTGCTTTCTTGCGGTCAAAGGCGCGGCAGCAATAAACATCAACGGTGATAAAATCTTTGGGGGTCAGCGTATGGATGACAATGGAGCTCTCGATCAACGGCACCCATCCGGAAAGGCCTGCCTTATCCGGGAAACGGGTGGCATCAGACCTGAAAATAGACGGAGGCGCTTGTTTTTCCATGCCTAGAAATCCTACTATCTCATCGAGGAAATTGTAGCACAAGGTCAGATCATCACATACACCCGGCTTGCAATCGTAAAGGTCAAGCAGAAGTTCGTAGCCGAATACCGCGGTTTTGCTCATTTTAGTTGCCGTCCTTTTAGCGTTTTGATTGTTCTGTATAAACGCTGTATTATACAAAAAACGCCCGTAAATAAAAGATATTTTTTTGCCCGCCCTCTTTTATCAACTTTGAGTATTTTATATCAAATTTTGCCCTGTAAATAATATTATTAATAATTTATGGTCATCGCTAAAATTTGCTTTTTTAGATCAAATAAATTAGAATGAACCTCTTAGATCAATCAAGGAGTCTGTCATGAAGATCAACATCAACGGTACATCACAAAATCTGGATCCAACAAAGAATTTATCCGATATCGTCACTACATTCTGTAAACAATCCAAACATGTGATCGCTGAACTCAACGGAACCATAGTCCCCTCTGAGCAATGGACCAAAACCAATCTTAAAGAGGGCGATGCCTTAGAATTGGTCACCTTTGTAGGTGGTGGTTAAAATGACTGATTCTCCTTTGGTGATCGCCGGCAAGTCATTTTCCAGCCGCTTTTTTCTGGGCACTGGCAAATTCAAAAATAAAAAAAATCTGAGTGACAGCATTACTGCCAGCGGTAGTCAAATTGTCACGGTAGCCCTGCGCCGCATTGATCTGGAACGACATGAAGAAAACATACTTGAGCATATCCCTTCTCACATAACACTTTTAACGAACACCTCAGGTGCCCGCAATGCCCAGGAAGCCGTACGCATTGCCCGTCTGGCCAAAGCATCAGGATGCGGTAATTGGGTCAAGATCGAAGTGATCAATGACAGTAAATATTTACTTCCGGATAATGCAGAGACCATCAAAGCCACGGAAATTTTAGCGGCTGAAGGTTTTGTGGTTTTGCCATATATCACGCCTGATCTGTATGCGGCCCGCGCATTGGTCAAGGCAGGAGCTGCCACGGTCATGCCATTAGGTTCTTTTATCGGTAGCAATCAGGGCTTGAAAACCAAAGAATTTATTCAGGTCTTGATCAATGAGATCGATCTGCCCATCGTAGTGGATGCCGGCATTGGCGCTCCTTCACAGGCAGCGGAAGCCATGGAAATGGGCGCGGATGCGGTATTAGTCAATACCGCGGTCGCCACGGCCCAAGATCCGACGACATTAGCCCGCGCCTTTGCTTTAGCTGTTGAAGCCGGTCGTATGGCCTATTTAAGCGGCCTGCCTCTAAACCATGGGATTGCGGATGCTTCCTCACCTCTGACAGGATTCTTATATGATGACGTTCCAGCAAATTAAAAATATCCTCAGTGACAGAAGCCCTCAATCCGTCGAAGAATTGGCCCGTCAAGCAGCGCAATTGACCCGCCAACAATTCGGACGTGCCATTAGCCTCTATGGCCCGATCTATTTATCCAATTTCTGTTCAAGCCATTGCACCTATTGCGGCTTTAACAGCCACAACAAAATACAACGCATGAAACTTGGGCCCGAACAATACCGTAAGGAAATGGAATTCATTTCCGCGCAGGGTATACGCAATATCCTGATGTTGACCGGTGAATCCTATAAACATACGCCCGTATCCTATTTACAAGAAGCCGCTCAAATAGCCTCAGAGTATTTTCAAGGCATATCCCTGGAAGTGCATCCCATGCAAACCTCAGAATATAAAGAATTATTTGCCTCCGGTGTGGATGGGATCACGGTGTATCAGGAAACCTATGACAGGACTCGTTACGCCCAAGTACATTTATCCGGCTATAAAAAAGATTATGATTTTCGCTACGCCACGGCCCATCGGGCAGCCGAGGCTGGCATGCGCCAGATCTCTTTAGGTATCCTTTTAGGATTAAGTGACGTGATCAATGATGTTTACGCCCTTTATCAACATTTAAGGGAATTGGAAAAATCTTTTCCGGGCGTTGAATACGGCGTATCCTTTCCAAGGCTTCGGACGGTCAAGACTGAAAGTTTGGCCAGCTGTGATGTTGATGATATACAATTTGTCAAAATCATTGCCTTAACACGTCTCTTGTTTCCTAGAATAAGCATTAGCCTCTCCACCCGCGAAGCGCCTAAATTACGTGATCATCTCCTGGAAATTGCCATCACCCGCATGTCTGCAGGGTCCAACACTTCAGTAGGCGGTTACACCCTGCTCGAAGAAAAAGAGCAAGACCCGCAATTTGATATCAAGGATGAACGCTCGGTCGATGAGATCATCAAGTTGCTTAAAGACAAAAATTTTGATCCAGTATTCACTGACTGGCGGCATATTGAAAACAGCCTATGAACACCTTTGAACAAGGCCTTTTAAAATATCTTAAAGTCGAACAACTGTCCCAGATCCAATCTAAAAAAGTCGGCATCGGCGGCGCCGGGGGCTTGGGTTCTAATTGCGCCATGATGCTGGTGCGCTCCGGATTCAAAAACCTGGAGATCATCGACCAGGATGTCATTGATGCTTCCAATTTAAATCGTCAGCAATACTTCAGCGCTGAAATCGGCCTGCCTAAGGTCGAGATGCTTAAAAATCGGCTTTTGGATATCAATCCCGATACCCATATCCTCATCCATCAAACAAAGTGGCATGAAGGCAATGCAGAAAATTTTTTCAAGGGATTTGATTATATCGTTGAAGCTTTTGATGTGGCTGACTGGAAGCACCGCTTCGTGCAGTATTACTCGCCCCGCTTTGCAGTGATCGTCAGCGGCGTTGGTATGGCTGGCCTAACCGAAAAAAACCCAATGACTGTCAAAAAAATAGGCAATGTCTACATCTGCGGGGACCGCAGCACCGACAGCGCCCAAGGCCATCCTCCGATGGCACCAAGAGTGACCCAATGCGCCGCCATGATGGCCGAAATAATCCTCGATCTCGCCCTAGGCCTTAGCCCAGTCTTAAAATAGTATCTTTACGCGAGCTATTCGGATTCAATTTACTCTTTTTGCTCCTGTCATCGTTTTCTTAACGCCAAAGGTCTCATGCTTTTTCGGTGTCTGAACAACAGACCTCCAGCCGTCGAAGGAATAGGGAATATATCATGAGCTGCTTTGGCTAAAAACGATCTGTCGCTAAAAAAACAAATTGAAGCCAACTAGTACGCGTAAATAGCGTTCATTGTAAGGAATAAATTTATTATTTCCATGTAGGCGTTTATGAGGACGTTGTGTTTTCTTCGAAGGTAGTAGAAGGCTTATTTTGCTGGTCCCCGAACGTTCAGTTCGGGGAAAATAAGCCTGGGGACTAGCAAAGCCGAAACGCTGGTTTCGGCGAGCGTGCCTGAGAAGGAAATACAATGGCCGAATATACGCGCGAGCAAAAAGAATAAATTTCTTCCTTACAATGTGTGCCCGCGTTAAGAAGAATTATACTCTTTTCGCTATGAGCGATACTCGGCGAAGAGATCGGTGGATAGATAGCGCTCGCCGGTGGATGGGATGATCGCCACAATGAGCTTATCTTTATTCTCCGGGCGCATGGCCACCTTGATCGCCGCTGTCACAGCTGCGCCTGACGAGATGCCGCAAAGTATACCTTCTTCGCGGATCAATCTCTTGGCCATGGCAAAGGACTCGTCATTGCTGACCTGGACAACTTCATCAATGAGCTTTACATCCATGATGCTGGGAATGAAACCCGCGCCTATGCCCTGGATCTTATGCGGCCCCGGTTGACCGCCGGATAAAACCGGCGATGTCACTGGCTCAACGGCTATTGCTTTAAAGGAAGGCTTGCGCTGCTTGATCACTTGGGCAACACCTGTAATAGTACCACCAGTGCCTACTCCTGAGATCAGTATATCTACTTTTCCGTCGGTGTCTCGCCAAATCTCTTCAGCCGTGGTCAAACGGTGAATTTCCACGTTGGCCGGATTATCAAATTGCTGCGGCATAAAATATTTATCAGGATCGGAATCCACGGTCTCTTTAGCTTTAGCGATGGCACCCTTCATTCCCAGCGGGCCTGGTGTTAATACCAGCTCTGCCCCTAATGCCCTCAGCAGCGCTCGACGTTCCAAACTCATGGTCTCCGGCATGGTCAGCATCAATTTATAACCTTTAACAGCACAGACAAAGGCCAGGGCGATACCGGTATTGCCTGAAGTAGGCTCTACGATCACGGTGTTAGCCTTGATCTTTCCGGCTTTCTCGGCGGCACGGATCATGTTAAAACCGATGCGATCCTTGACCGAGCTTAACGGATTAAAAAATTCCAGCTTTGCCACGACAGTGGCCTGACAGCCCTTGGTGACCTTGTTAAGTTTGACTAAAGGCGTATTGCCGATCAATTCGGTGATATCATTGGCGATTTTCATAGATCAGATCTCCTGTTTATTTTCCTTATGTTCTGATTTCCATTTTTTCAAATAAACCATCAAAAGTGTAATGGCCGACGGAGTTACACCGGAAATACGATTGGCCTGGCCTAAGGTGATGGGATTAAAACGGTTGAGCTTTTCGGTGATCTCTTTGGAAAGCCCGGGAATTCCCGTAAAATCAAACCCTTCGGGTATGCGGATATATTCGATGTGACGGAACTTCTCCACATCTTTTTGCTGACGATGGATAAAGCCTTCGTATTTGATCTCGTATTCGACCTGAGCGATCACATAGCGGCCCAGATCTTTCAGAGACCCGTCAAAGCCCGCGATCATATCGTAATTGATCTCCGGCCTTTTAAGCAGATCATATAAAGAGATCGACTGCTTTAAAGGAGCGCTCGCGGCATTCTCCAAAATTCCATCCAGTGGTGTGCCCGGCGGGATCTTGGTCGCACGTAAATGTTCGATCTCACCTTCGATCGTTTCATATTTCTCAATGACCTTAGCATATTCCTGATCTGACAAAAGCCCCAGCTTATGCCCATATTGGGCCAAACGTTTATCGGCATTGTCCTCACGCACGATCAGGCGATATTCCACCCTCGAGGTAAACAT